>Ga0137394_10001288_pt1 | contig 18135 bp, 14 predicted proteins | sample czobulk116metaG_FD_108278 | JGI IMG/M metagenome (GOLD analysis project Ga0137394, IMG submission 108278) | Vadose zone soil microbial communities from Angelo Coast Range Reserve, California, USA - czobulk1.16 metaG | ecosystem: Environmental > Terrestrial > Soil > Vadose zone | place: USA...
CTTGCGCTACGCCATGGAGCGCCATCGCGTGCAGTCCAGTCTGCGCACTCTGGCGCTGTTCGACGACCTCACCGGCCTTTACAATCATCGCGGCTTCCGCTTCCTGGCCGAACAGCACCTGAAGCTCATTACCCGGTCGGGCGGCCGCGTCCTGCTCGTCTGCCTTGATTTGGACGGGCTGAAGTACATCAACGACCATTTCGGTCACCAGGAGGGCAACCGCGCTCTGGCGGAAACCGCCGAAATTCTCAAAAGCTGCTTTCGACAATCCGACGTCATCGGACGGCTAGGCGGCGATGAGTTTTCCGTGCTGGTGACCAACGCCGAAGACTCCGGAGTCGAAGTCATCCGAACGCGTCTTCTGCGCAAGCTCAAGGTCGTCAATTCCGTGGCCGAACGCCTTTACGAGCTGTGCCTCAGCGTCGGAATCCTCACGGCCGACTCCTCCGACCCTTCCTTGGGCAACCTCGTCGAACTGCTTGCACGCGCCGACGCCCTCATGTATGAGGAGAAGCGGAAAAGGCGCGGCAGCCAAGGCCAAGCGCCGCTGCTCAACTAGCCCGACCTCCCTAGGATTATGCCGACTTAATCAAGCTGGCCGCGACAGCCGGTTATTATGAGGGACCCGGTTGGCGACGCGATTCAAGAGAGCATAATTTGGAAGGGCGGCATTATCTGGGGGCCACGTCCTGCGCCGTTCTCTCCCGGAGGAGGCATCTGACAAGGACGTCCCCCAGCTTCTCCACCTCAGCCGCAAGAAAAATTGAAATGATGCGCGGCTCCTACAGGAGTTCGCGCTTGCCCTCGTGCCGCGAGCAAACGCGAAGGGAGCCGCGAAGAGCTTCCTTTGTGGGGGCGCCCGCCCGAAAACGAGGAACAGCGATGGATCTTCGATCTCCCTCGCCCCGACCGCGACTGACCGGACCACCCGAAGCCGCCCATCTTTCATTCCGGCTCTAATCCGTTCCTTTGTAAGGGCACGATACAACTTGACGTGAGCCTGCCGAAGGATCGAGCCCGCAGTTGTCGGACGTCTCCATCGGGATTCTGCTATTCTGAAAACGATATGGCCACTCGCTTGAAACGCTCTTTTTTCGGGCTGCGCGCTCCTTTCTTGAGCCTCACGCTCTTCCTCGGTGGTGTCGCCGCCTACGCGCAGGAAGCGGCTGTCGCTCCGCCTTCCGCGGAGTCCAAGCCGGCCACCGACGCCGATTTCATTGCTGCCGCCGATGAAGTCCTTGGCCAGATGAGCCAAATCACTGGGCTGAAACTGCGCACACCGCTGAAGAAATCCCTGCGTTCGCGCGAGGAAATCCGGGCCTACGTCATCAAGCAGATGAACGAAGACAAGAATGCCGCCGAACGTTATGCCGACCAGCGTGGCGCGGAAGCCTTTGGCCTTCTTCCCAAGGGATTCGACCTCGATTCGTTCATGGTCAATGTGCTCACAGAACAGGTCGAGGGGCTTTACGATCCGGCGACGCATGAATTTTATATTGCGGACTGGAGTCCGCTGGCCGACCAGCGCATGGTGATGGCGCATGAACTGACGCATGCGCTCGAGGACCAGCATTTCCAGATCGAGACGTGGCTAAAAGCAGCCCGGCCCAACGAGGATGCCGAGCTGGCGCGCGACTCCGTGCTTGAGGGCAGCGCCATGGCCGCCATGATCGATTACTTGATGCTCGGGACCGGGCGCTCCCTGAAGGATGTGTCGGACTTTGACCCTGGCATGTTGATCGGCGATCTGGGCAGCACGCCAACGCTGCAAAAAGCTCCGCCGTTCCTCAAGGACGCGCTGATCTTTCCCTATCTCGGCGGACTCACCTTCTCGGCCGCGGTCATGAAAAATACGGGCTGGGCCGCTCTGCCGGGTCTGTTCGAGAAGCCGCCGGTCTCCACGCAGCAGATTCTCCACCCGGCGCTCTATCGGGCCGGCAAAACGCCCGCAAGCGTCACTCTTCCGCCGCTCGAGAAATTGCTCGGCGGCAACTGGTCAAAGCTCGATGAAAACATCATGGGTGAATTCGGCTGGAAGGAGGTCTTGAAACAATTCCTCGACGACGACCGGGCAAAGACTCTGGCCGCAGCCTGGGATGGCGACCGCTACATCGTCTTCGAGCAGAAACAGACAAAAAACCTCATCCTGGCGACGCGCTTGCATCTGGACAGCGAGGAGCACGCGGCGCGCTTTTTCGGGCAATATTCCGAAGCGCTCGAGAAAAAATACTCGGAGCGCTCGAACTTGCTCCGCCGCCCCAACTTTTTTTCTTTTGATACTCCGGAAGGCGGCGTGTTCCTGGATTGTTTGGGAGACCAGTGCGTGACCATGGAAGGCACGACACGCAACATCTTCGACGCTTTCACCAAAGCACTGAACTGGCCTTTGGCTCCGCAGCCACCGGAAAAACTCGGATCCGTCCCGGCGAAAACCGCAATGATCTCTGAACCTCGGGAAAATATTGTCGCGGCAGCAGGAGGTGCAGGTCCAAGCTCCCTCGAGAACCATAAGTTCTTACTCTGCACGCCGAACGGCAAGAAGCGTCAAATCGTCTGCTTGCTTCAAACCTTCTCGAAAGCTCAGCAGGTCCTCGACACATTTAGAAATCAGCTTCGCAGGTTCCGTCCCTGTGTGCTGCGCCGCCAGCGTGCGGACTCGGTGGAGACCGTACTCTGTCCCTGCACGATTCCGCGCCTCCGTCAAACCATCGGTATATAGGAACAGACTGTCACCATGAGCCAGTGCGAGCCGATGGACAGGGAAGCGGGTGTTACAGAACATCCCTAGAGGCACTCCCGTAGAATCCTTTGGCGTTGCTCCGTCACCATGGATGTGAAGCACGGGAAGGTGGCCCGCGCTGACAAACTCCACCAAACCATCATGGGCAGCTCGTCCCACGACGAGAGTCGCGAATTGCCCGGCGAGAGTGCTCTCGCAGAAAATGCGGTTCGCGTCTTCCACCATGCGATCGAGCGGGAGACCGCCTTCGGCGAGGCTGCGAAACGTTGCATGAAGGTGGCTCATCAGCATCGACGCAGCAACACCCTTGCCGGCGACATCCCCGAGCATAAACAGCAGGCCGCCGTCTGTTTCGAAAATATCGCAGTAATCGCCGCTCACCATGCCGGCGGGCTGATAGTGATAGCGCACGTTCCAGCCGGCTGGCGCCAGACCGGGTTTCGGCAAGAGAGCGCGCTGGATGCGTGCGGCCAGGGAAAGGTCACTCTCCAAAGCGCGCTGTTCGGCGCTCGTGAGATGGTCCAGGCAGAATCGCACCAACGGATCGGCCAGCAGGCGCTCCGCTTCAATGGTGTCGTGACACGTCTCGCAGAGTCCGAACGTTCCTTGATCGATGCGGCTCAGTGCGGTGTCCACAGCCGTCAACAATTCAGAAAGAGAAGCATCGGCGGCGGGGGAATGCAAAGCCTCGTGAAGGCGCTCGCGGCGTTGTTCCAGTTCGGTGCGCAAATATGCTTGTTCGGCAGTGGCCATACTACCTCCTGCCATAGATTGCTGTTTTGCTGCTGAGCTTTCCATCCGATTTCCTCCTTTGAATTGAGGAACACGGGAGACAGCTTGACGGCGACGGTTTCGGCTCTAGGCTTCCGATTCGCGGCTGGAGCGTGAAAGAGCAAGCGGTCTTGCCAAGCCGTCGTTGATTTTTATTTGATGCTGCAAACGTGCAAGACGGTGCAGGAATTTTTGTTCCAGCCGCGCGGAGCGGGCAGCGAGATAAGGATCGTGTGAGGCGGATCGCTGCGGCCGGAGTTTCCTAAGAGCGAGCTGTGCGAATTCAGCGGCGCGGCTCAGGTCTTTGACTTGGCGTTCGTAGTAAATGGCCAGTTGTTCGCAGGCATGAATGCCGTCGTGCAGATCGGAAACGATTTCCAGCCAGATCTCGGCGGCGCGTGCGTGTTCGCCACGGCGCTTGGCCATCCGTGCAAGGTCGCGGCGCGCCTTCGGGAGGAATTCCGCCGGAAGGCCAATCGATAGGGCCTGCGCACACGCGGACTGCGCGCGATCGTTTTCCCCGCGGCGCTGAAGAAATCTGGATAGCCCGAAGAGATCCAGGCTTTCGATTCCCCTCGCGGCTCCGGCCGGCTCAGAAAGCAGCGCGTTGATTTTCCCGAAAAGCGCAGCGAGGCCCCGCAGATCCATCTGATTGTGCCGAACGACGCCGGCGAGCGCTTCGGCGGGCCCGCCGCGCAGGTAATCGAAATAAAATTGCGGGATAAGCGCCGATTCCACATCGTTCTCGCGGTGCCAGCCCAGTCGGGGGGCATCGAGAACGCGGCGTTCGAGTTCCACGAGCCGCACCGAGCCGAGGCGCAGCTTCCACAACGCGCGCGCGGGATGCAGCAAATCGAGATGAGCCGCAAGTTTCGGTGCAGCGATGGAACGCGTCATCGTAAAACGATTTTCGAGCAGGGGCCAATCGAACGATTTCCCATTGAAAGTAACCAGCACTGGCCGCTCGGCGACACGATGAGATAATTCGTCTAGCAGCGAATGTTCCTCGGCGAAGTCGCGCATAAAGAATTGCTCGACCTGCAATCCCCCTGCATCCCACCACGCGAGACCAATCAAGAAGGCGTACGTGCCGGTGCCGCCCGCGAGGCCGGTGGTTTCCGTGTCGAGGAAAAGCCATTTTTCTGGATCTTGCAATGCGGCGCGGGTCTTGCGGGAAACCGATTCATCGCGCTGTCGCGACAACAATTCGAGGGTCGCGGGAAATGGGTCGAAAAATTCCGGAGTGGAGAACCAGTTGCGAATGGCGAGATGTTCGCCGAAGTAATTCCTGGCAACACCGGCGCCGAGTAGACGCCCGAGGGTATCCTCTTCGCCCGGTGTTCGAATCGCGGCTGGCCGCGCTGGCATTGGCCGGGCAGGCTTCAGCGCCGCCAGTCTTGAGAATTTGTCGGCGGCAGACATCTAGGCACGCAACCTGTCGAGAATGGCGAGCGCGGCTTCTTTTGCGCAGGGCGCCAGGTCGCCCGCAGGGCCCACACAGGATGGGCAGCCTTGTTCGCAGGGACAGGCGGAAATTAGTTCGCGGGTTTTTTGTACGAGAAGAGCGTGCGTTCGAAAGAGGGGCTCGGAGAAGCCGATTCCGCCGGGATAGGCATCGAAAAGGTACAGGTTTGGTTCGAAGAATTCTTTGGCGTTGCTCGGGAAAACGTCTTCCAGGCGGGACGGAATGAAATTTTCAATTGTGCCGCGATGGGGCGCAGCGGGCGGAGCAACCGCCGCCTCTACAACGGAGGCGGATTCGGACTCAGCTAGGGGCCCTTCGGGTGCTTCGAGCGACTTCAGCGTAAACGGGCGCTCGCCGATGGCCGTGCCGAGATCGCGGCGGTCGCACATGAGCAGCAGGGTGGCGACGGATTCGAGGGCGTGGAGGAGGCCGAACATGCCGGATTGGCGCTCGCTCACGGAAAAGGGAAGCGATTCGAGCAGCGGGCGCTCGAGTGTGATCCAGCAGGAGGTGGTGTGCATTTCGTTTTCGGGGAGTTCGAGCTTGCCGTCGCCGATATTTTCGTTGGTGAAGAATTTGATTTTTTTGAAGCCGACGACTTGGGAGCGGACAAGAACATCCCCATGAGAATGGGAGGAGGCCAAGGGTGAAGACGCCGCCAAGGATGGCGAACTGCGGATGGTGGCGGCGATTTCGAGGACGCGGACTTGGGTGTAGCGGACGGCGTCGGTGTAATAGTCGACGTCCACGCGCTTGACGTAGGCTTTGCGTTCCTTGAAGTCGAGATGTTCAACGTGGTGTTGCTGCCCGCCGTGAAGGTAGATGGCTTTTTCGTGGACGAACGCGAGCGCGCTGGGGAAATCGATTTCGCCAATGACGTTTGGCGCGCCGGTGACATCGATGATCACGAAATTGTCGCTCGTGACGGAGCGCAGGCTGATGGTATCGGCGGGATAGGCTTCCTGAGTCCAGTGGTAGTTTTCTCCGGCGAGATGCAGAAAACCAGCCTCGGCGAGCCGGGCGCACAGATCGGACAAGTCGACATCACCGAATTTGTCGCTTGGAGCGATGGGTAATTCGAACGCGGCACATTTCAGGTGATTGATTAGGATTTCCAGATTGTCCGGCTGGATGAAGGCGTGCTCCGGAGTGTTGCCGAAAAAATAATCCGGATGCCGAACGATGAATTGATCGAGCGGCGACGACGAAGCCACTAGCACCGCGCAAGAACTTCCGCTGCGGCGGCCGGCGCGGCCGGCGCGCTGCCAGGTGGCGGCGATCGTGCCCGGATATCCAGCCATGACGACGGTATCGAGCGAACCGACATCGATGCCAAGTTCGAGAGCGCTCGTGGAAACGACGCCGCGAATTTTTCCTTCGCGCAGGCCGCGTTCGATTTCGCGGCGTTCGTTCGGCAAGTAGCCACCGCGGTACCCGCGAATCGTTTCTTGTTTTCCGGGCAACCGCGGGTTGGCTTGCTGTAAATAGGTCAGGAGAATTTCCGTGTGGAGGCGCGAATTGGCGAAGACCATGGTTTGCAAATCGTGTTTCAGAAATTCCTGCGCGACGCGAGAGGCTTCGTTGATGTAGCTGCGGCGGATGCCGAGGGCGCGATTTACAACCGGAGGATTGTAAAAGACGAAAGTCTTCTCCGCGGCGGGTGCGCCATTGGCATTCAAGACTTCGACCTCGGATTCGAGGAGGCGTGAAGCAAGTTCGCCAGGGTTGGCGATGGTTGCGGAGCAGCAGATGAATTGAGGATCGCGGCCGTAAAAGCGGGCGATGCGGCGGAGGCGGCGCAACACGTTGCACAGGTGGCTGCCGAAGACGCCGCGGTAAGTGTGCAGCTCATCAAGAACGATGTAGCGCAAATTTTCAAACAGGCGCGTCCAGCGGGTGTGGTGAGGCAGAATCCCAGTGTGCAGCATGTCCGGATTGGTCAGAACGACGTGGCTTTTCTCACGGATGGCTTTGCGGGCGTCACCGGGCGTGTCGCCATCGTAGGTGAATACGCCGAAAGAATTCTCCAAGCGCTGGTTGAGGTCCTGAAGTTCAGCGAGTTGGTCTTGCGCGAGTGCTTTGGTGGGGAAGAGGTAGAGCGCGCGGGTGTCGGAATTCTCGAGGACCTCGTTCAACACCGGCAGGTTGTAGCAGAGCGTTTTCCCGGAAGCGGTGGGCGTGACGATGACTACGTTTTTTCCGGCGTGGACTGCTTCCGCGGCGGCGGCTTGATGGGTGTACAGGCGGCGGATGCCTTTGGCGGCGTAGGCGGAGGCGAGACCGCCGTTCACCCAGGCAGGGAAGTCCACCCACTGGGCCTCGCGCGCGGGAAAATGCCGGACGGCAGTGAGCATTTCGCCGTTATGGTCGCGCGAGTTGAAGGCCTCAAGGACTTCGTGAACGCGGGTGATGGCCGCCGGCATGGTGGCCCTAGGAACTGCTAGTGATTCGGGCAAGAAAAGCACCTTTCCTTGATTCGCCTTTTATTCGCCAACGGTAGCACGCGGCGTTTTGCGGCGCAAGAAGGAAAATGAGGAGCAGCTTTTTATTCGGCGGCCTTAGCGGCGAGCGCATCAATGACGGCGATATGGGGGAGAAGTTCGGGCGGGAGATTGTGGCGCGCCTGGAGATAAGCGGGCGCGTTGTAAGAGATCCAAACTTTGCCAGCGGCGTCCTCGGCGATGAGGATTTTGAGCGGGAGATCCAATGCGGCGCCGGGTGAGGCGAGCATCAGCGGCGTGCCGGCCTTGGGGTTGCCGAAGATGAGCAGCTTGGTGTTTGGCATTCTCAGGCCGACGCTGGCGGCTTCGCCGCTGTGGTCCACGATCGTGAAGAGCTTGACGTCTTTGGCTTGCAGGATGGCTTGCAGGCGGGTGACGGTTTCCTCGACGGAGTGATTGCTGGCAGTGCGAAGAATGCCATTCCCTGGAAACGATGACATGGAAGTCTCCTGAGATTTCGATGGATTATTCTCGGCGACGGGGCGCACGGAAATCAGATAAACGGCCATGGCCACGCCAAGAATGGCAAGGACCAGAGCGACCGTGATAGCGAGCGTCGAGGGGCGAAAGAGTTGACCTTCGAGTTGCTCGGGCTGCTCGAGCAGCCGGCGATAACGGACAAGCGACAGCAGACAGACGAACACGCCAAGAAAAATCAGCACGGTACCGAACCACCGAGAGAGGCCGAACGACTGGGACGAAAGATCGGGCTGATTGAGGCTGAACTCCCGCAAGAAAATTCCAAAGCGGGCGAGGACGAAGCCGAGGCCCATGAGAGCGAGGCCGGTGCGAATCCAGGCGAGAAAGGTTCGCTGGAACGGCGAGAAAGTCGCGGGGAGTGGCTTTGGAGTCGTCGGGCATGGCGAAGGTTTAAATAGACTCTTAGCGAAGCCGCAGAATCAATATAGCACCGATGATGAAAAGGAGCGCCGAGGCGGCGAAGGCGGTCGGCACGTTGAAGGCGCTCCAGAGGAAGCCGACAAGGAGGCTGGAGAGGAAGTCGCCGACGGCGTTGACGGCGGCGAGGGTGCCGAAGGCCATGCCGTGCAGTTCTTTGGGGACTAGCTCGGCGGTGAGGGAATCTTCGAGGGCTTCTTCGGTGCCGATGTAAAGGCCGGCAAGGATGAAAATCACGGCGAGTAGAGAAAGGGAATTTGTTCCGGTGCAAAGGAGAATGGCAGTGACGCCGGCAAGGGTGTAGCCGGCAGCGAGTACCGCTTTGCGATGGGGAATATGATCGCTGAGCCAGCCACTTGCGTAGGCTGAACCGGCGTAGAAGACGTTGTGTAGCGTATAGAGGCCGACGGCGATGCTGGCAGCGCGGGCTAGGCCGTGAGCGGGAGTGAGCATTCGCGTGGCGTAGAGAATCAATAAGCTATGCGAGAAGTCGCCAGCGCCGAAAATGCCGACGCCTATCAGCAGGCGGCGGAACGATGGCGGCAGGGCTTTGAGCCCGAGCAGAAATGAGCGAGGGGGCTTGGGCGCAGAGGGACGTTCGCGAACGAGGAGCCAGAAAGACGCAACGGCGATGAGACCTGGGAAAAGCGTCCAGAGAAAAACTTTGCGGAAAGAATGCCCGGTGACTTCGAGGAGCCAGAGCGCAGTGAGCGGGCCGGCGATGGCGCCCACCGTGTCCATGAGTCGTTCGAGGCCGAAGGCGCGGCCGTAAGCGTTTGGCGGAACGTCCGCGGCGAGAAGCGCTTTTTTTGCTGGTGAGCGGACACCACGGCCAAGCCAGGCGGCGGCGCGGCCGAGGAGCACGTGATAGGCGTGAGTGGCAAAGGCAAAGGACGCCGTCGCAAGGGCAGTAAAGGCGTAGCCGAAGACGGCCAGAGGCTTTCTGCGTTTTAGCCGATCGGTGAAGTGGCCCGAGGCAAGCTTTGCGAAACTGGAGAGACCGTCAGCGATGCCTTCAATGGCCCCGAGCCAAACAGGGCCTGCGCCGATGGCCGCGAGAAACGCGGGCAGGATCGCAGTGGCGATTTCATGGCTCCAGTCGCTGAAGAGGCTGGTCAGGCCGACGCCGAGGACGGTACGGTTTAGCCAGGACTGGTTGGGAGCCGAGTTTTCCATAACGGAATTCTAATCCTGCGCGCCTATTTCTTGGCGGGGCGGTAGAGAATGACGCGGACCTTTTCGAGGGTGATGAGGCCGCCGTCGACCATTTCGTCGAGGCGGGGGAGAATGTTTTCGATGCGCTCGGTGGACTCGATGACTTCGAGGATGATGGGGAGATCTTGCGACAGGCGGAGAAGCTTGTCGGTGTGATAGACGCTCGAGCCGCCATAGCCGCCGACGCCCCGCAGCACGGTTGCGCCGGAGAAACCGTCTTTGCGGAGCATCTCGACGATGGCTTCGTGGAGGGGCTGGCCGTGCCATTTGTCGGATTCTCCGATGTGGATGCGCATCAGGGTGCGCTCGCCTTCGAATTTTTCGTGGGTCATAAGATTTCCTCGCGAGATTCCAAGAGAGATTTCCTCCGACCGGGCCGGAATCTTCGATCGCTGGGGTCGAAATGACAGCATGGCTGTTGGTCGGACCTACAGGCGATTGGCTAGGCGAATTCCGGCAACCGACAAGAGCAGACCAGCGACTACGCTTGCTCCCACATAGGCCGTGGCCCAGGCCCACTCTCCGGCTTCCAGCATCTTGGCCGTTTCCCAGCCAAAACTGGAGAACGTAGTGTAACCGCCGAAGAAGCCGACAGCGATGGCCACGCGCCAGTCCGGGGAAATCACCATGCGATTGAGCGTGAGTTGACCGATCAAGCCGAGGAGGAAGCAGCCAGATAAATTAACCAGCAGGGTGCCCAAAGGGAAAGTGCTCGCCGTGCGGATTTGCACGGCGCCCTGGAGGCCGTAGCGCGCCAGCGTGCCAACGGCGCCAAAAATCGCGATCAGCGCAAGACGCAATGTCGCTCCAATCCGTCGCTCGCCACGGCGAGCGCGCAAATGGTCCGCGGTCCACTAAACAAAAAACTCCTGGCGCCGCCAGGCTGCCAGGAGTCATCAGCTCCGGTGAGCATTACCGGGGCGGTTATGGCGAACTCCATCGCCATTCGAAAAATCACCTCAGTTTAGCATTTTCCCGCATTGCTCCGAAGGCCAATTCGATGGCTTCATCCATGGCTGCCAGCGGAGACTCGATCGTCTTTCCGTGTCCAACAGCGAGGCGTGCGGGCTTGAGATTTCGAAGCTTCTTTGCACTCTCGGCCGCGTACTCCCGGTTCCAGGAGAATAACCTAGGAAAAGGAAAGTAGAACTTGAGCACGCCAGCCGCGATCACGCCCATTTGCGTCGTGAAGGCGTCCCCCGCTATCAATGAACCATCGCGGACATCCAGGTAGGCCATGTGGCCGGGCGTGTGACCCCGAGAAAAAATGGCCTGAAGAGAGCCAACGCGGTCACCGTCGTTCAGAAGGATCGTTGGTGGAAGTTTCGCGCCCGGGAAACCGAGCAACTTTTTCCCTGATTCACCTGCGTCGAGCGAAAAGTCCTTCCGCAAGAGTCTAGACTCCCGTTGACCAACTGCAAATTCCATTCGCGGATATTCACGGGCGAGCGCGTCCAAGGATCCTAGGTGATCAATGTGCGCGTGCGTAAGCACGATGCGACAGATTGGCACGCCCATCCGTTGCGCCGCATCACGTATGCCGGGCGCTGAACCGGCAAGGCCGGTATCAACGAGAGTGAATCCATCGTCTTCCCTGACCAGGAAACAATTAATCATGCCGAAGCGAGTCAGACGAAAGAGATTTTTTGTTTCCTGAACAACGCGCACTCGGAGCCTCAGGAAATTCAGTAGTGGAAACGGTAACGCAGTTGGGCGAAAAGTTCGCGCGGATTCAGGTAGTGCGTGCCGCCGAACGTAAAACTGTTGTCGAGGAGGACGCGGCGATTGGCGACGTTCAGCGCTTGAACGTTTACAGAGAGCCTCTCGCCGAAACTCTTTCCCAGCGAGAGGTCAAATGTGGTGTGCGGTTGGAGATGATCGCCGGGAACCATGGGATCGCCGTTGGTGAAGCCGGAGGCGTAGTAGACGTCGGTCGCGGCGTAGGAATGGAATGGCAGATCGTAGCGCGCGCCGAGGTGCAGGGTGTGGCGCTGGTCGTGATCGAGGAGGGCGAATCCATCACCAAAAGAAAAGTCGGTGAGACCGCCGTTGATATTTCCAAAAGCAAGAGCGAGTTGGTTCGAATAGGTTAAGTAAACCTGGGCGCGATGGCGGATACGGGGAGAGCGGAGGGTGAGCTCCCAGCCATTGATGCGCGCGCCCTGAATGGTGACGGGGAAAAACAGGTCGGAGTTGTTGAAGTTATTGTGGTCGAAGAAATTTTCGGCACGAGTAAGAAAATTGCTGGCGTCCAGCGTCCAACCGTGGAAAGGAATGGTGACGCCAAACTGGTGTTCCTCATCGCGTTCACCGTGGAGCGGAATGAAGCTGAGATTCTGATTGCTGGCGGCTTCAAGGAGCGGGCCGGAAACGGTCAATAAGGGGGGCGCCTGGTAGAAATGGCCGTGGAAGGCGCGGAAAACCCAGTTGAGCTTGGGAATACGCAAGGAAGCGCCGACGCGCGGACTGGAGACATTCTCGACGACGCCGCCAGAAAAATGCGTTTGGCGAAGGCCGGCATTTACCGCGAGCCATGACGTTGCTTTGAATTGCTCCTCCGCGTAGACGGCTGCGAGCGATCCATCGGGGCTATGTTTCTCGGGAGGGTCCAGGTTCTCGCATTGCGAAGGGTCGTGGCAGAGTAAACCAAAGAGTTGGTGGTCCTGTTGAGAGAAGCCATAAAGACCAACGCGAAGGTTGCTACGGTCCTTGATCCATGAAATCGTGGCTTGCCCACCTTCGTACTTCGAACTGCGGTCTTCGTTCGCGGAACTGGGAAAGTCCTCCACGGTGCTTTGATAATTTGCGCTGTTGTAGTGGTAGAAGGGCGAGACTGTAAGCATGAGTCCCGGGCTGAACGTGCGGACCCAGGAAAAAGCAACAAAGGAATCGTTTTCGCGGTTGGCGTCGCGCAAGAATTGGTTCGGAGAGGTATTCGCAGGGTCGTTCGAATCGAAAGGAATTTGATAGAAATCCCGGCGCAACTGCGCGACCATTCGGAACTGGTCTTGCGAATCCGCGTTGTAGATCAAAGAAGTGAAGCCGCCGAGGCCGTTGGCCGCGTCGTGGATGACCGCGGGGGTTGGAGTCTGCAAGCCGAGATTGCTGCGGTTTCCGTTCACGCTGGCGTAATAGGCGAAGCGATTGGTGTGGCCGCCGAAATTGAGCTGGTCGTCGGTTTGATAGAAGTTGCCGGCACTGAGGACGAGTTCGGCTTGGTTGTCGCGTTCAAAGCCAGTTCGCGGGGCCACGTTGAAGATGCCGTAAGTGCGGTCGCCGTAATCGGCTGAGTAGCTCCCGCGTTGCGCCTCCATCGTGTCGATGTCTTTTGGGTCGACCTGGGGGCCGAGGTTGCTGGCGATATTGGTGTTGGGGATGGCCACGCCGTCGATCAGCCAGGTCACTTGATGTCCGCCGCGGACGTGCAGCTGGTCGTGGACGACGTAGGAACCGGGCACGTAATCGGTAATCATCGCCAAGCTGTTGGTTCGCGAGGCGCCGGGCGTATCGCTGATTTCCAGCCGGTTGACGAGCGTGGTGGGCGTGATCGACTCGAGTTGCGCCGGCCCTGCATTGGCTGAGACGGTGATCGACTCAGTTTGGGAGCCGAGCTTTAGCTCAAAATGCAAAATGGGAGCCGTGCCGGAGAGTACCGCGATGGTTTGTTCCTCGGTGGCGAAGGAAGCGGCGGAGGCTGTTACGCGATATTCGCCAAGTGGAACTGCATCGAAATGAAACTCGCCGTTTGCATCGGTTTGTGCGGTTTGCATGTAGCTGGAGGTTTTGGCCTTCAGGGTGACGGTGCCGCCTGGTACGGGCCTGTGCTGCGGATCGTGAACGATGCCGCGTACGGTACCGAAGACGGTAGAGAAAGCTGGGAGAGCTGCAAATAAAAGAATTACGAATAGGAAAGTGCGTTTCATGGAATCTCATTCTCCTCAAAAGGGATTGATCGCGCGGCCTCCAAGCCGCAGCTCGGGTTGATCAGCGAATGTTAGGGGAGGCGGCGGCGCGTCAGGCGGCCGCAGAAACGAAACGAGGGGGTGGAGAGAGAGGCTCGATGGAGCGCAGAAAATCCAAGGGGTTTGCCAATTCGATCGGCGACTTGATCGCTGCCGAGGCGGGGACGGCTACGGATGGGGGCAGCACGAAGGCAATCGAAGTAACCACTGAGCGGTCAGAATCATGACAGCAAGACATGGTGCAGGCCATCATTCCGGACACGACATGCCCGCAGTCCATGTGATTCGCAGGCGCGGCGGGAGTCTTCTGGTGATGATGGGCGGGAATCGGGCATTGACCGGACGCGCAGCAGGAGGATTGATACGACGACCATGCCGCTGCGGCAAGCGGCGCGTAGAGCGAAGCAACGATGAGCAAACAGATGCTCGCGGAAATCGAGCGCCGGCGACGTTGATCGCGGAGGGTCATGGGTCTCCCGATAGCTATGCAATTATACGCCAAAGGACTCTTCTCTGCGGCGACTGATTCGTTACCCATCCGGAGCTCCGTCCTTCGGTTCGTAAGGAAAGCGGTATCCTAGGAATCTTGACTTGGCGCCCGGCACGTCGCAGACTCGGATCATGGCTCACAGCTATATTCGATTGGATTTTGGCACGGACGAGGGGAAGGCTCAGCAAGCGCGGCACAAGCTGGATGGCTGGAAGCAGGCTTTTCGCCTCGACAAAAAGCTGCAGTATAAGTTGGAGCGCCCTGAGAGCGTGGCCGTGGCCGTCGAGACCCCTTCCAAGCCCGAACCTCCTGCCAAGGCCGCGCCACCGGAGAAATCCAAAGGAAAACCCGCGGAAAAGACCAAAGGCAAAGAAGCTTCCGCAAGATCGAGCGCGGCGGCTGCGGAAAAGACAGCGGCGGCCCCCAACGGTAAAGTGGGCTTGCTGGTCAGGCTATATTTTTCTACGCACGAAAAACTTTCCGAACAGCGCTGGCTGGACCGCATTCCCTCCGAGGAGCCTTTCAAGAGTGCCTCGCCGAAGGTCGTACATCACAGCGATCCGGAATTTGAATCGACGGACCGGCAATTCGAAGCTCTTGAGTGATTTGAGTGCGGCAAGGATTTCTCGATTTGTGATTTCGAGGCCAAATTGGCTGCCAAGTTCAGGGCCCAGGGTTTAGCCAGAAGCACCAATTTGGACTGAGCCAAGGTGGAAATCCGGTATAATTGAGTTCTGCAAAGGTCCGAATTCCAACTTGAGGGCAGAACGAATGGCGTTACAAACGCGCGTCAAACTGGCAAAACTTGACGCCCCCAAGGTTCACGGCCTCGATCACGACACCCTGATTCGCATTTACCGCACGATGTTCCTCTCGCGGCGGCTCGATGACCGCGAGATTCAGCTAAAACGCCAGAACAAAATTTACTTTCAGATCTCCAGCGCCGGGCACGAAGCGGTTTGTGCCGCGATGGGACTGGTCCTGCGCCCGGGAGTCGATTGGATTTATCCGTATTACCGCGACCGCGCGCTTTGCCTCATGCTCGGCGTGACCCCACTAGAAACGCTTCTTGCGGCGGTGGGAGCGAAGGACGACCCCAGCTCCGGCGGCCGGCAGATGCCTTCGCATTGGGGCCAGCCCAAGTTGAACATCGTCAGCAAGTCCTCCTGCACGGGCACGCAATTCGTACAGGCGGTGGGGGCCGCCGAAGCCACGCTTTATTACGAGGGAAGGCCCAAAGCCCTGGCGCAAGCGAAGGAAGCGCCGCTCGGCGAATGCGTCAATAACGAGCGCGACGAAATCGTCTATGTTTCGGGGGGAGAAGGGGCGACCAGCGAGGGCGAGTTCTGGGAATCCTTGAACGTCGCGTGCGCCAAGAAACTGCCACTACTGTATCTGGTAGAAGACAACGGCTATGCCATCTCCGTGCCGGTGGAAGTGCAGACGGCCGGCGGGAGCATTTCGAGACTCGTGCGAGGGTTCCCCGGGCTGCACGTGGCGGAATGCGATGGCACCGATCCGATCGAAAGCTATTCTGTTTCGAAGGAAGCAGTGCAGTACTGCCGCGACCGCCGCGGCCCCGCGCTGATTCATGCGCACGTGACGCGCCCGTATTCGCATTCGCTTTCCGACGACGAGAAACTGTATAAATCCGCCGAGGAACGCGAAGAGGAGGCGCGCCGCGATCCGATTTCAAAGTTTGCACTTTTTCTGGTGCGCGAAGGCATCCTCGATCAGAAGCAGATCGAAAGCTTGGAAGCGGAAATCGATGATGAAGTCCGCGATGCTGCGGACCAGGCGCTGGCCGCCGAAGAGCCGTCCATCGATTCGATTCGAATGAATGTGTACTCGCCGGACGTCGATCCGACGTCCGCCGCGTTCGAAGCGGAACCCCAATTGCACGGGGCGCCAAAGACCATGGTCGAAATGGTCGCGCTGACGCTGGCCGACGAGATGGCGCGCGACGAGCGCATCACCGTTTTCGGCGAAGACGTCGCCGACGCCAGCCGCGAAGATAGCCTCAAGAACGTGAAAGGGAAGGGCGGCGTCTTCAAGGCCACTGCAGGATTGCAACGTAAGTACGGCAGCGATCGAGTTTTCAATACACCGCTCGCGGAAGCCAGCATCGTCGGGCGCGCCCTGGGGATGGCCACGCGCGGATTGAAGCCCGCCGCAGAAATCCAGTTTTTTGACTACATCTGGCCGGCCATGATGCAGATTCGCGATGAATTGTGCGTGATGCGCTGGCGTTCGAATGGGGCCTTTAAGGCGCCGGTGGTCATTCGCGTGGCGATCGGTGGCTACCTGACCGGCGGCGGGGTGTATCACAGCCAGAGCGGTGAATCGATTTTCACCCACTGCCCGGGTCTGCGAGTGTTGATGCCATCCACGGCGCTGGATGTCGCAGGGCTTTTGCGCACGGCCATCCGCTCGGATGACCCAGTCATGTTCCTCGAGCACAAGCATCTCTACCGCCAGCCGTACAATCGCTCGGAGCATCCCGGCCCCGATTTTACGATTCCGTTCGGCAAGGCCCGCATGGTGAAACAGGGCAGCGACCTCAGCATCATCACCTATGGTGCCGTGGTGCATCGCGCCGAAGTTGCGGCGGCGCAGCTGGAGCGCGAGGGCATCTCCGTTGAAATCATCGACTTGCGTTCACTATCACCCTACGACTGGGAAGCCATTGCCGGGACCGTTCGGAAGACCCACCGGGTCATCGTGGCTTACGAAGACATGCTGAGCTGGGGGTATGGCGCGGAGATCGCGGCGCGTATTGCGGACGAACTCTTTCCGGAGTTAGATGCGCCGGTCAGGCGCGTCGCGGCTATGGACACCTTCTGCGCCTACCAGCCGAGGCTCGAGGATGTCATCCTGCCCCAGACGAGCCACATTGCGGCGGCGGTGAAGCAGCTTCTGGAGTATTGAGCCGATTGGTTTTGGAGTTCCCCGGGAAGGAAACTTTTTCGAACCCATTTGCGTAATTGTAGGTAGGGACGCCAAGTGAATTGCTCTGTGGGGTGACACAATGACTTGCGTAAACTGCCAAAAAGACATCGCCGCAGGTTCGAAGTTTTGCTACAACTGCGGCGCAAAGCAGCCCGAAACTCCGCCGCCCGGCCTCTCGCCGACGACAGGCGGCAAGCGGAAACTGATGCGTTCAAGCACCGACAAGAAGATTGCCGGTGTGTGCGCCGGCCTCGCCGACTATTTTGACCTTGATCCGACAATCGTCCGTGTAGTGTGGTTGCTGGCAGTGCTTTGCGCCGGCACTGGCCTGCTCCTCTATATCATTCTTTGGATTGTCTTGCCCGTGGCTCCAGTTGGGGTAATACCGACCTCGGCGACTGCGGTTTCCTAGACTGCAAACCAGCAACCAAGCGCAAGGGTCATTTGTGAGTGTTGTTTCAGTTTCCCATGAGCGCCTTGTCCAGAAGTCCCGTTCGGTGAAGTGAAGTCTCCTCGAAGGTCCTTTGCGTTTCATCTCCTCGAACAACGTTTCTCTCTAGCCTTGACTCCGAAGCAGTGCGTCGGGCGGCAAAATGGATATCCCGACCCAAATCTAGCAACTGCATTTCTCCATTTGGTTTTCTGACCTCCCCAAAGGCCCATCTGGCAATCTACAAACGCATCATACGGACTAAGAAATGAGGCAGGATAGAGTAAACAAGCGCGGCGCGGAGGACACCATGGCAAAACGACCGGAGAAAAACTGCGACCTGGTAATGAAGGGCGGCGTGACGAGTGGCGTGGTGTACCCAAAGGCGATCTTCGAGCTGAGCAAGGAATATCGGTTTTCGAGCATCGGGGGGACATCGGCAGGTGCCATTGCGGCGGCAGTGGCGGCGGCTGCGGAGTATGCGCGAGGCGGCGGAGAGCAGGATGCCTTTATGGAAGTAGACAAATTGCCGGACTGGCTAGGGGGAGCTTCGCCGGATGGAAAGCATTCGAATTTGTTCCATTTGTTTCAGCCGCAGAGAGCCTTGAGAGGATTGTACGCGGTAGCGACGGCGGCGTTGGGAAAGTCGGGAGCGGCAAAGTGGCTCGCGATTTTCTGGGTGTGGTTGCGAGAGTTTCCGATTGCCGCGTTGATC
>Ga0137394_10001290_pt1 | contig 18128 bp, 19 predicted proteins | sample czobulk116metaG_FD_108278 | JGI IMG/M metagenome (GOLD analysis project Ga0137394, IMG submission 108278) | Vadose zone soil microbial communities from Angelo Coast Range Reserve, California, USA - czobulk1.16 metaG | ecosystem: Environmental > Terrestrial > Soil > Vadose zone | place: USA...
AACGGGCCCGTTGAGTCAAAGCTCGCCGAGGTCCCAGTGAACCTATTCTATCCATTCTACCCCGAGACTCCGCATGTGCAAGCACGCAACGCGGGCACGATGTCAGCCGCCTCTGCTGCGGCTACGGCCACGGCACCCGCAACGACTCCTGGCGGCGGGAACGGGAACGGGAACGGCGGCGGTGACTATACGCAATTGCTCGCTCAGGCTGCTGCGGCACAACAGCAGTCTGCGCCGTGGGGCGCGAGTGGGCGCGAGAGCTACATGCTCGAGGAGAAAGACGTTGGCGTGCCCATGCCCATCCCTGGTGCGATGGGTATGTGGATGCCGGATCAGCGCGCTGTGCGGGGATACGTCATGGGCCCGTAGTCGAATTTCTTCCCCTCCTTTTCCCCCTCCATGCACATGCAAAGCGTACATCGGCATGTGAGAGGGCCTTGCTTATTGGTGTGTTCCTAACGTTTTCAGGAGAGGGAGCAGTACGGTGCGTTTTTGTTGTTGTTTTCGTAAAGGTCTTGTCTCCCCGTTTCTTTTTACATCATCGTGTCGAAATGATTTTCGTATCTTCTTCCACGTTTACGTCTTGTGTTCCACCCTTTTTCTTGTCGTTATCTCAGGATCTATGCGTCCCATCGTTCCTGCCTCTGCTTGACTCTGTTCTATTTCCCTTTCCGAATGTCCCCGAGCCCGAATGTCTCTATCTACTTGCTGTAAACCACGACCGATATGTGCTCTAACGTGACTTTGTTGACTCCTCCGATGTCATGTTATCAAGGGAGCGGCTGTATGCTCTATAACAGAACACCGATACATCTTGTTTACCCTGCTCATTGCACATTTCTCTCTTAACAATCCCCTTTCCACATGTCAATCTACCACCGCGGCACCCAGCGCCTCGGCGAGCCTCTTGGCATTCCGTCGCACCTCCCCACGTTCGCCCATCACAGTCAGTCGAACGACACCGCGTCCCTCCTCGTCCTCATCCTCAACAAACGGTGAAGTGGGCACGGGCACGAGCTCCCAGCGTCCAAAGGCCCAATTGAGAATCCACCACTCCGCCTGCCGTGTTTTGCCTTCAGAGTCAGCGACGGCGGCGGTGCCAGTGCCAGTGCCAGTGGGTGTGTCTGTATCTGTTATCGGGGAAGGAGCGCTGGTGCCGGTGCCGGTGGGAGAGACAGTCAGACATATAAAACCCTTCACGCGGTACACGCTTTCCTTCGGAAGGCGCTGGAGAGCGGCGGATAGTGTGAGCTCGTCGAGTAACGGCGGTGCGGCGTGCGCTGTCGTGGACTTTTCGGGAACGGGAACGGGAACGGGAACGGGGTGCAGATGAGGGTGATGAGGGTGGTCGCAAGAGTCCGTATTATGTACGTGTGCGTGGACGGCGGGTGCGCCACGGAGTAGAGTGACGGTCTCCACTTCGTCGTGGTGCGGCTCCGTCCCGGTCGCCGGCGGACGCCCCGAGGGCGGCAGCGCATCGCCATGGCGGAACAGCTTCGAGTCGATGCCGAATATGAGCGCGGGGTCGACGGACTTGCCCGCGCAGCGGATCTTGGGCGTGTGCTCGTTCAACGTGTTGAGGTGCTCCAGGACGTCGTCGAGCGCGCGTTCGGATATGTGTTCCCATTTATTCTATCGGGTGTGAGGGAAAGAGAGATGAGAGATGAGAGACGCGGGAAGGGTAGGGTGGGACTGACGATAAGAAGGACGTCGGTGTATTGGGCTTGCATGCGAGCGGTGACGCTCGTGTCTTCGTAGCCCGCGAAGTTCTCCGCGTCGATCACGGTGACGATCGCGTCTAGAGATAGTGCGTGCGAGGTTTCCCGCTCGAGGTCGCGGATCTGGAACGCGAGGGTTGCTGGGAAGGCGGAACCGCTGTGTGTGCAAGTGTGTGTGTGCAAGTGAACACACTTTATTTATGGGTCCTGAGAGAGATCCGGGCTTACGAAGACTCGATGATGATCCGGTCTGGATGGTACTTTTCTAGGCTGCGAGTATCAGCAGAGGGGAAACCAGTTTGGACGGTCGAGGATTCAGGTGGTACCTAGGATCTCTAGCAGTGCGGTCTTCATCTGACCGACTAGTACGCAGCACCTGCTCTTCCGGACATACGATGAGGGGCGAGCGGTATCAAAGAGGTCATGAAAGGGACTCTGACATGCAACCGTTCAAGATCTCGCTAACGGCAGTCAGACTGCTCTGCTTTGCCAATTGACTATCGACTGAAAGCACAGCGTCGTGGGTAATCAACATGTTTGTCAGCCTGCAAAACAGGTCATACGTCAAGGCGAGTGACCTTCGATGTCGCCGAATTCATTCTTGAGGAGAACGATGCGGTAGCCTTTTGGTAGCTGGGGAAGAAGCGATAGGATTACCGAGGTCTTTCCTGCGCCGAGAAAGCCAGTAAAGACGGTTATTGGGATCGTTGGGGGGGTATCCGAGCTCGAAGGCATGATCAAGGAGAAAGAGCGCGGCCCGCAAATGACCGAGATACGCGTCCGGCGACCGAGGGGCAAAGATCCGTTCTCGGTGGGCGCAGCGGGCGCTCCGAGGGACAGGGTTGACATGTGCGCGCTATGGCCCCAGCTTAGCTTGGCTTGTCATCTCAATGCCTCCAACCAACCTGTTGACCATTCGAGCCTCACGGCTTGCTCGACTACACACCTTCTTGTCACTCACCGCGTTCATCGGGGCCCTCCTCATAGGCTCTTCCCTCCACTATACCAAGATTGTACGAAATGCCATCGCGGGTTGGCCCGAGGAATGGTTCCCGAGCGTGTCTGCAACGTGAGTCTTTCACTTTGGTTGTGTTCAGCTTCAAGACTACTATATTCGCGTTCCGAGTCTGCCGTCTCTCCGAGTCCCCGATTTTCCTCAAGTCCCACCTTGACGCACTTCCCCGATCTCTGGTGTTTCTGGCGGGGGGGATCAGCTTAAATCGCACATTGTAGTATAGGTGACTGGTACCCAGAACGCAATATCTTCCAGATTCTCATAGCCCTCAATTCCGGCGAGTTTTTTGTCATCCCGTTTTCTCGTCTGGACTTGGAACGTTGACGGTACCGCGCTCTTCCGCAGGTCCACGCTTCGCGGTCATCGGCTTTGGTTGTCTGCTTAACCGTGCTAGGTATCCCTCTTCAACACTGCCAAGCCTCGTCTTGGCGACGGGAGTACTGCGCACGCTTTCTTGCGGAGGCTGGGTCTTCGTAACGTCCGGCGACGACCACGATGTCCACGACTTCCTCATGATTCTGTATATTGTACTCAACTTGCCCTGGATGTTTGGCAACATTCGTCTCTCCCAGGGGAACACACGTCGTCAGAGGTATGATCTAGTTGGAAATAAGCGGCCTCTCATGAGACTAATGTGTCATCGTCACATCAGAATCAGAATTGCGTCACTGTAAGCAGTGTGCCAGCAGCCCTCCAACCTTTTGTCGCTGACCGTAACCCGATCACAATGGTTTTCAGATTTTGGGTCAGCCTACTCCCCATGATCTACTTTTTTGTACAACACAAGGTTCATGAAATTCCAGGAGGTATGTTTTCAGTTGACGTTGCACGCGGTATCTGAATCAAAATGCACTTTCACGTCTGGGTGATGATCAGCATATACGCGATATGCCTTCTTCGAATGGTCTCTCATACTTTTCGACATCTTGTTCGACTCTATCACAATCCTAGACTTCGAAAACAACGAGTCGCAGGTGAGCCCAATACACCATTCCCTCGTTTCGCGGGTTTCACCTCCCTCCCTATGAAGGTTACCTTGAACGTCTGTGTAGATTATAGAAGACAAAGTTCAGAGAGTAGTGAAATGTACAATCCACTCCACCGTCTTATGTGAACCGAATGCTTATTTCTGTTCCTTGTTTCCCCCGATTTGTTATTCTGTCCTCAGAGCAAAAACCTCAACAAGCGAACAGAGCGATCCAAGTGCATCAACACCGTCTGTTAGGGAGAAACCTCCTCTGGTACAGAATCGTGATGCAGAAGCTCATCCCGAAACACTCTTGCCCTGCACTACCGGACCTCTCGTTCATTTCCGCCCATCATTGAGTTTTTTGTCGGACCTGTACTTTGGTGCGCATTCATCTCCTTGCATCACGTTGCACAACAACTCATCGTTTCGGATCTGACTGGCAGCCTACCAGTCTTGGACTCTGCTCACGGCACTACCTGTCACTCTCTTTTACTTCTCCGTGTGGGAGCTCGCTCTGGCTGGACCCGAATTTGCCACTCTTACTACCCTTTCCCCACTCCTCCTTGGCTTCACCTCCGTCCTATCATTCGCCACCTCCCGTGGCGGCCGTACCGTATTGGCCAGTGCTGCTGGGGCCATCGGACTGGGTCTCTGGTGGGCAGAGAATATGTGGGTTCGTCTTGCTGCCGTGATGTTTGGGGTGTTCTGTACCACAATTCGTTGGGCCGCGGAGTGGCAATCAGACGTAGAACGCGGATATCACCCTGTTGGTGCGTGAATCTCACGCTCTCCTTGCTAGCCCGAAACCGATTGATGTCTTCTCTGATGGTGATGGAATCTAGTATTTTTGTTGGGTTTCATTCTTTCCTCGCTCTCGAAGCACCTGAATCACGGTAACAATCCAGGTGCGTGCCGGCTTCCTTGGGTTCGGAACAAGAAGGCAGCTGACCGAATTGTCAACTCGGCATCCATCCATCTTTCAGCTTGGCCAGTTGTGGATTCTGCATCAGGTGGCCAACATACGTTCGTTCTCATCCTCGGCTTCCTTGCTCTAATCGAATTTGGAACGCGCCCGGATTACCCTTTCCCCGCTTCACTGACTTCGTCTTCCTCGACAAAAACTCATCAGTCTTCCCCAGCGTCTTCCAAAGCCGACAATCGCCAGGCTCCCATCCGCCAAGAACATTGGGTGCTCCCGTCCGTCGCGCTTGGCTCCCTGATCTGCTCGCTCCACGAGCGGCTCTCTGATCCCAGCACTCTCCTCGCCTGGTCCTGGTCCGGGTTCCCGACAAGCGGACCTCACCCACACGTCCATGCGCCACTCACGCTCCTGGTACAAGTGCTCGCCACTTTGCTCGCCCTCGCGCTTTCGCCTTCGAACCCTCCGAAGTCGCCAACGGCACCCTCGACCGCGACCGCATTCCCGAACATATCCGCCCATCCGTTCATCTTTGTGGTCGGCGTGCTCTCGACTTACTTACTGCACACGCGCACCGGATGGGTTGGCTACGCAGGCGGACTACTGCATGCCGCGTTCCTGACGCTCATCACACCCCCGATATTGCAGAACGCAGGAGCTGCTGCGCGAGCGTGTGGCGCGGGGCGTGTCTTTGGGACGGCGTGGTTGATCTGGGTCGTGTTCCTGTTCGTCGGCACGTTCACCGTTGCGTATGCGTTCGTTCCCGGCGCAGGAAGCTTTCGTGAGCGCACGGACATGTAAGTTGGGCTCTCCCTCGATGACTCCCCGCTCCGTCACAGACAACCGAGTGTGTTCTAACTTCTACTAGGGTGCTAGCCGCACAGCTTGCCCTCCTCGCGCCCTTCTTCAACTGGCGCCCTTCGTTCTCCGTCTCCTCACCTGCGCCGCTGTCGCCTATCCCGCAACTAGCTCGTCGCTATATTCGCATAGCGCTTGCTCTAATCGCCATTGCTGCGCTCGTAGGTCCGCTCAGAAAGTCTGCGCCGCCCACGCCCATTCCAGCGCGGGCGCATGCGCGAGCAAGAATTTTGAACGCTGGGATATGGACTGTCCACTTTGGCATCGACAACGCGGGGCGTGATAGCCAGCGTGCCATGCGGGACTTGTTCCGTGATATGGATCTAGACGTCGTTGGCTTGCTCGAGACGGATTTGCACGTGAGTCGAGGGCGTTGTTTTGTGGCGTCGAGGCCTGGGGTTTGTGCTGACGAACTTTGCTCATACAGCGACCGGTATTTGGAAGCAGAGATCTGTGGGTGAAAATAGCGATGTTCTGAACGGTGTGACTGGCTGAGCTGTCTATTCCAGGACGCGGGTGGCGGTAGAAGACCTGGGTTATGTACGTGCCAATGGGTGCTTCCACTTCCTATTATCCCTGATCGGCGGGCACAGTACGTGGACATTGGACCCGGACCAAACAAGCACACTTGGGGTTGCGTACTCTTGTCGAAGGTCTGTCCATAGCCCTCAGATGAACTATTTTGGATTGACGATCGCTGCTGCACATAGTTCCCTATTCTCAGATCCAGGCATCACCTCTTACCCTCACCCGATGGAGAGCTTGCGCCAGCTATTGAAGCCGTGATCGACGCGTATGGCGTAAATGTGACAGTGGTCGTTGCACATAACGGACAGGGTAAGCTCTCTGGCGCATTGACATTGTCGCCGCTCTGACGGACGCGGCTCAAGAGGAGACACCGCTCGACCGAGAACTACAGGCCACCGAACTCGCGAGGATCATGTCCGCGTCGTACCCAGATCCACTCATCTTCCTCGGATACGTCGTCACGGATCCCCATGGTAAACGTCGTGAGTGCTTGTACACTTCCTTATGGTGACCACCGAGATCCCGCGTAGCCTAACAAACCCGTTCTCGCCATACTCCATCGTTCGCAGCCGCGCCCTACGAAATCATGGTCAAGGACGGCCGCGTTCACGACATTGACATGGACGACATGGACCGCTGGTGCGAGTACATCTTCTACCGCGGACTCCACAGGACGGCCTACGCACGCATCTCCCGTGGTTCGGTTACGGACACGGAACTCCAGGTGGGCCAGTTCGCCGTCCCGAGCTGCGGGACGAACACGGGTGAAGGCGAGGCGCCAGAAGCCGATCGTTACCTCCGTGCGTGGAAGGAAGAGCTCCCGAAAGAACACGTATGTCACTCCTTTTCTCCTTTCTCTATCAAACCATGCGTTCAACGCCAACGTTCACGGCCCCACAGTGGTTCCCCGATGCGTACTACAGCAACGAGGACTCCGGCGGTGTGCGGGGTCACTATTACCACGTCTTTGACACGGTACGTATCTGATACGCTCCTGCAAAACAAATCGAGCGCGCAATGAACTGACTGACTATGGGGGGGTTGGGCCCCACCTTTCTTACCGATAGCCCCTGTACTACAAATTACCTCCAGCTTCGTCGCAAGCATCAACATCAGCATCAACATCAACAAGCCAATGATCTCGTGGGAGGACTGGCTGGCTGGCTGATTGGCTGGCGGGCGCTGATTCGTTTGTTCTGGTTGGTTTTCGGCTTTGTGGCATTTTGTCACCGACTGGTGTGTCCGTTTCTGTGAGAGCACAAAGCATTTGCCCCGCGGGCACCAGGAGGGCGAATCGCATTTTTCCCGAGATTAACCCCAATAGTAGTCAATTGCTTTGCTTTTGCTATGCCTGGCCGTGGTGACGGAGATGGTGTGATGTGATGTTCCCTTATCCGCCAATCCTGTGTAGTCGCTGGCGACGACACCCAAGCGGTCGGTCTTTCGCTTCCGCTTCTTTTTGTGAGCGGGTGAGAGCGTGTGCAACAGACTACAGTACGCGCGAATTACGGACGCCCAGCATCCTGGCATTCCTGGTTGGTTGGAGGATTCCTTCGCACCTGGAAAGGTTTTTTTGGCAAAATGTAATAGCCCCTTACGGGGATACATGCGATGCGACGATGGGGTTCTCCCTGTGTAACTCTGACCCTCAAACCCGGAAACACCTTGTCATCGAACAGGAGCCATGTTACTGCTTTGTTCCACGTCGACGCCCTCGCCTTCGCCCTCGCCCTTCTCTTCTGGAGTCCGCGGTGCACCCTTCTCCTGTCCTGGCTCGGACTGGTGATCGCTTTCCTCCCCAGACCTCTCCCCAGACCTCTCCCCATCCTCCTCGTATTCCCCCTCCTCGCTCTCCCCATCCCTATCCCCATCCTCATCCTCATCATCCTCGCCCCCTTCTTCCTCCTCATCATCATCTTCGCTTTCGCTCTCATAGAATTTCTCCAAATCCGTCCACCCGCTTTTGTTAGGTACGCTCCCAACGGGCGATGGCCCCTCAGAGTCAGCGGGGGTGAGCACGACGATCGGCGTCGAATGCCCCCCGGAGCCAACGCCAGGGCGCGAAGAAGAAGAAGAACCCGCAACGTGCCCGAAAGCCGTGATGGCCGCCGACGTCGCGGCGGCGGGCGCGTCATCGGGTGAAGCGCGGAGGCTCGACTCGACGCCGTGCTCGAGCCAGTCCGGGAGCAAACGTGCATTCATCACGTCTCGTCCGATAACGAGCCCCAGCGTGCCGAGACGCTCCCGCCGCCCTGCGGCAGCAGCATCGTCTTCCTGAGCAGCCGCCGTCGCCGTCGCGGCGTTCTCCTTCCCCTCGAACAACACGACGCGCACCTGTGCCCGCCGGAGCACGACGCCGCCGACGTCCTGGGCGTCTGCCGCACCCACGCCCGGCACCGCGCCCGCGAGCAGCTGCTGGAGCATTCGGCCGCGGTCGCGCACGTCATAGTTGCGGTCGTACCGCGCGAGGGCGAATACGTACTTTGCGAGCTGCGCTAACGTGTCGTGTGCTGGCGATAAGACGAGAAGCTTCGCGGCAAGCGTGACTGCTTGTAGTTTTACGGGTACGGTCTTGACACGAAAAAAAAAAGGGAAAAGGAAAAAAAAAAAAACAGAATGTTAGCCGAGCTCGACTGACTGGTAAATGCGCCGATGGCCACGTGCCTCGTCCCGAAGGGACTTTGCGATCTTGCGGAGCACGTCAGGTGCCCAGGGTTTCACGCCCTCTATGACAGCATTGGGCGAGTCGTCCGCGGCGTACTGACCGACGAGCCAAACGATACACGCTCGTGCCTGAGCATGCCGAATCTCATCGATCCGATACGCAAGGCGTTCGACGATCGTCAGCGATGCCGAGGGACCCGCGTGGCTGGTTCCTTGCATCTGCATCTGAGTTTGAACGAGAGATTTTAACTCGACGACGGCATTCGCCACGACACAGTCTACCGGATGTGCCCAAATTTAGGGGAGCTGTCAGGGAAGGGAAGAGTACATGTAGCATGGGGGAAAGGAATCTACCGTGCGGGCTCTTGATGCATGCCATTAACGCATTGAGACACTGAGCAGTCGCCTCGGGGAGCGTTCGGGCAATGTGGCCGACCCCCTGGATGGCCCCGGCCACGAGTGTTTCATCCACATCATCTGCATAATCCTAAAAACCAAAAAGGTGAAAGAAAAAGATTTGGTCCGAGGGTGGGACGGAAGACAAACGATAAACTCGCGCAGCAGGGCCTGCCAATTGTCAACGGTAACGAAATTCCGCAGGAGACGCGTCTTGGTGACCTTTACTTGGGTGCTATCATCGGCGCGAACGATAAATCGGGTATAGTGTGAGGAGAACAAGTGCTACGAATCTCGCAATCATCAGATAAGCTCGAAAAAATTGTACCAGAGACGTACTGGAGCGGCATGTGAAATGAAGAGAATGTAGGTCAGGACGACACGTTCGACCTCTGGCGAGACTGCAAGAATTCGGAGTAGCGGGTGGACTATCTTATGATGCTGTGACGGCAGAGCTAGGTAATAGAACGCGCGAGTCACCGACATCACGACCTGAGATAATTATTTTTTACTCGCCATCGCAGGAACCAGGGATCTCGAGCACTTACGGCGGGGTTACGCGACCGGAACAACGGTTCGGCCGACGACAGGAGCAGTTCGAGGTCCAGATCGACGTCTTCTTTTTCTTCCTCGGGGCTGTCGTGCGAAGTGGTCGGACGTGGCAGCATGGTCCTGGCGTAGCGAATCAGGAGCTCGAGGAGGTTGACCTGACCCCATTCGTCAACGTCAACGAGCACGCGGCAGAGGCGCCTATAGTGCGGATGCAGGAGGTCCAATCGCGTAGGGCAGACCGATTCGAAAGCGGTCGCGACGCTGCCTATGGACAACGGGGAACGGTCGCGCAGTAAGGTAGATATTATTTCGATCAGAGAAGGGAGTTGGGACTCGTCTAGACTATGGCAAAACCCTCGTCATCGTCTGTTCGAGAATACGGTCTGGGGCGGGAGAGCACACACCTGTGGCACTTCGGTATTGAGAGTGCCGCCGCCTTGCGTACGTATGGACTCGTATCCGAAGCACATTTCTTGATCGCCAGCACGACCAAGCTGGCGATGGTCGGCACATGTATGCCAGAAAGAACGCGCAAGGCCATCGCGCGTATCAGCGGAGAACTGTCAGCGAGATCGCGTTGGAACGTGTTGATGGAGAGCAACACCAAGTCTGGCTCCGCTTCCGCATAGCGCAGAAGATATATGTACACGAGCTTTCGGACTTCCAGGCTGGGCGCCGCGACGTTCTTGACCACTTGCGCGAAGTATTCTGAGACGTTACGGCCCTTTGAGATCATCTGGTACACCCTCCGACTGGGTGACGGGTTGAAGAATTATGGGTGCAGCGAGACACTCACGGCAATGAGACGTTTCATCGCTTCCAACTTTTCACGTTCGCCCCCCGATTCCAGGTGTGCTTTGATATTCTTTGTCATTTCCTCTCCCGTATCGTAGTAGCCGGCACCGCTACTTGTCAAGGAGAGGTCTTTGGTGTGCTCCGCCAGAGTCTCCTGTATCCGCATACCCAGGCGGGTCGCATTTTCGGTCCACGAGTTGAAATTGATACCCGACATCGATCGAGTCGCATACGCGCTCTGAGCAACTGGTAAGATGGAAGGTGTTGGGGGCGGCAAACGTTGAGCACTGGCAACAGCCAAATTGTAACTTGAAGGCGCAACCGTCGTCCCGAGTCCGGGCCGACGTTGACACCGTCTCAATCATCCCTTACAACAATTCACTACACAAACTCGCATTTCGAGGTTAAGACGTCTACCGTGACAACGAAGTATGCCAGATATGGTTTAAAATCACTGCACTTCACTCCTGGGTGTGGGAGGTGTACCCTCGGATAGTGTGCCACAAGCATCGACGTCGACGCTCTCTGGTTAAAACATGTCGTTATAACTTGACAAACCCCTTTGGTAGGTGCTGTCCCATACCCACAACATCTCATTCGGGAGTCATGTTTCATTGATGTATTGAGCTGAACGTGTTGGCCAGTGGGGACAAATGGGATGTTTACTTGTATTTAGGGACAAGTCCTCTACAGATATTATTGAGGGACACAGCAGCTCAAGGCTCTAGAGATGCCGGGAAAGTGCCATTTTCCCTCTGCTCGTCCCATTTGGAGATCTGGAAACGATATGTCAGTCATTCCAAAGTCTAAGTAACAAGGCGTATAACTCACCCATTCGTCTAGAGGTGTCAAGATCAATACATATGGATTCGAAAGAAACCCACAAGAGAAGACGTACTGGGGCAGAGCGAGTGGTAGGCACGCCTGAACTGCTTGCACGGCGCAAAATCTTCACCTTTAGCCGCAATACATTTGAAGTAGTCCGTGTAGTTTTGGAAACTTGCATTGTTGGGTCAGGTAAGGGCCAAATTCCGCAGAAAGGGAGACCCTGTCTTACCAGTGCCTTGTCTGGTTAGTGTTTGGGAAGCGGGCTAGGAAGTAGAACCAGTCTGTGACCCAGAAAAACCGCGACGTGTCGCAGCCACGCACCATCAAACCCAGCGGTCTGAAGAACGTATTTGCTGCCCAAAAGCATAATTTAATATATTTTATCAGGAAGTAGCGAATATGTGGCTGCCGCGCACCTCTGAACTGCTTCTGCGTCGGACATTGTGATGGTGTTGAAGGGACGCTCGCCGGAGTAAAACGGTGGCCAACAAATACTGCTTAGATAATCTCTCCTCCACTTCTCGAACAACACATGGACGCCCTCAAGGCTGAAATCGCTTCCAAACGCAAAGCTTTCGACAATGGGCCATCACGTCCAAACAAATACATGCGGAGAGGTGACATAGAGCGGATGAAGGAAGAGGAAGAACTGAAAGCGCGCGAAGAGGCAGCGAAAAGGGCTGAGCAGGAGGCCGCCCAGAAGGCTGCACTGCCGCAGGTGCGTTCCACTAATCCCCCTCCTCAAGTATACTAAAACATACTGAGACGTCGCTGGAGCTCAGAGTACTGGAACCAGCCGCTCCGCGTCTCTGACGCCTGCGATACCCGGCACCACACGTGCGACGACCTCTTCGTATCCAGAGGGAGCAACAAGCACGCCCCCACCTCCCTCGAACCCCGGCGTGGCGTTCGACATCTCCAACGAGGAGACGATCCGACGTCTCCGTGCCAAGGGTCAGCCGATTCGGCTGTTCGGCGAATCCGACAAGGACCGCCGTCTTCGGCTGCGTGCGCTGGAGCTCATCGAGGAAAAGGGTCACGAGCGGGTGGGCGGGCAGAACGATTTTCGGAAGGCGCTGGAGGACGTCGAGAGTGCGGAACGGCTGATGCGAGACCGCAATAACGCCAACTCGACGGCCGACGAGGGCAAGGGAAAGAAAAAGGACGACTCTGCTTCTGGCGAGGGCGAGATCGCCGTGCTCGACTTGGCAATGATCAAGACGGACCCAGAAAAGCTGTACCCTGTCATCTATTACGCCCTCAAGAGGGTGCTCAAGGAATGGGGCGAGAGCTTGGGCGAGCGTCCCGGTAAGTGTGCCTCACTCACTCGGTGGCCCATCCTTTTCGACTCTGACTTCTCTTTTCTTGACACGGGACCATAGAACATGTGAAACGAACGACTCAGGGGAAGCTGGTTTCAGCGACGCAAGTGCAGTCAGCGCAGTACCTCAAGCCGCTCTTCAAGTTGCTACGGTCAAGGGTGTGTCTGCCGCGGTTTTAGACCTTTTTTTTGGTTCCTCGTTGAATGCCCACACTTGCGGTAACTTTAGGATCTTCCGGACGATATGCTGGCACGTCTGGCAGAGATCGTACACCACATGCAAAAGCGTCAATACCAGCGAGCCAATGACGCGTATCTCCGTCTCTCGATTGGCAATGCGCCTTGGCCTATTGGAGTTACGATGGTTGGGTGGGTTGCTCTCCTCTCCCCCTTGACACGCACAGGTGCAGTTTTTCTCAAACGCTGATCCGTGTTTCCTTCCCCATAGTATCCATGAGCGATCCGCGCGCGAAAAGATTTCCTCAGACCAGGTGGCTCACGTATTGAATGACGAAGTGAGCCGGAAGTACATCCAGAGTCTGAAGCGGTGCGTGGTGTTGCCCGCAATTGGACGATGCAAAGCACCTGCTGATAGCCGTTTGTCAGGCTGCTGACGTTCTCACAGACGAAGTATCCCCCAGATGACGTGTCGCAACTCATGGGATGACCTGGCCTAGATCTTCCGTCACCCGCATCACCTTTCTGTTTCCTAGCATCAGATTCTCTCGCTTCTACCGGTTCGAGGTTCGGTGCGAACGTTTGCGTGTGTTTTCACCCCATCAGATCATATTTGATACGACTGTTTATGGTATGACATAACCTTGCATCTACACGACTGGTACCACCTATCGCGAACCATCGCAATGTCCGTCCGTCTCTTACGTGCAAATTAAGATTCGTAAGTGCGGGTCGCGACGCACCGTCCAACTGCTCGCGGTTCGTTCCCATCTATGTAAAATGAATGATACAGATCACTCAGGTCGGCTTCGTCTTCTTTCCCTTTCTTTTCGGCGTATCCCCACCAACACGCGGATCAGCCAGTGCATGGCCCTCGCGACTGACGTGTTCGAACAGTTTTGTCCTGCTTTCGAACGTCTCCCCGCAAACGTTGCACTGTGTTTCAAGGATGACGATAAGCCGTACGTCAAAATTAAACGAAGAAATGACCAAAAGAGGGCGAAACTACCCGTGGATACGGGTGCGGTGCGGGAAACCAAAAAAAAGAAAGAAAGAGGGAGACGCGCGCGGAATTGAATCGACGAAACTCACTGCACAGCCGCTTTTCGCTTCACTCTCGTGCGCTTTCTTCGCCACCTCACGGGCCCTGCGCTTCTCCCGCTTTGATAATGGCTCCCCTTTCGTAGAGTTTGCCGCCGCCGCCGCCGTGCCGGCACCGTCGTCCTCTCGCACGGTGGTATCATTGCCACCGTTCCTGGCGTGGTGGGACTCTGTCGGGGTTAGCGTCAGCGTCGTCTCACGGTCTTCCTCGGAGGACACAAGGTCGCCGCCCGTCTGCTGACGAGAAGAACCCTGTGCGGCGCGTGCGCGTCCCTTTTTGGACGGTTTGAGAACCTGAGGCGTTGTTGATGGTGATGTGGTGCGAGCCGTTATTTTAGTCCGCTGTTGCCTAATGCCAAGGCGCGGAGAAAATTCTTCGCCTTCTGTGGTGGTATCTCCCTCTTCTTTGGGTATGGGTTCAGACGTTCGGTCAGGGGTAGCCATCGGAGGATCGCTATCCCCCGAATCATCGACTGTGGCATCGGCCGCCGACGCTGTAACTCGGACCTCATCATCACACTCCTGATCCTGATTCTTGACATCCGCATCAGCAAATCTGTCGCCATCTTGTCCTCCCAGGTCCAACTCGAGTTCCTCATTTTGCATCTCGCGTTTCAAGTGCTCCACGGCCCGGAGGTGCTTCTTGCTCCTCTCGTGGCTGCTCCACGCCGCTTCACTTCTGAAGGTTTTGTTGCAAGCGACGCATTCCCATTCTTCGTCCTCGGCACCTTCAGCACACGCCCACTCCAGGTCTGCTGCGGAATCGCTTGGCTCGGCAACATTTTGCCAGTCCTGCGCAACAAAGGCAGACGTCACCGCCGACTTCTTCGGAGTCGCGGTGCCCGAGGCAGGTGTAGAGGAAGCCTGCTCGGCTGACTTTGCCTGAAGTGTGACGTGCGCCTTGTATCGTGGATCGCGCTTGCGCACAAACATCACGAGGGTCTATCAGGTTCGGTTATGGCTATTAGAGGGCAGCTGGCGGTCGATCGCAGTCACGCGCACCCTAACCGTTTCATTATACTCCTTTCGTGCCGAGTCTCTGGCCTTCTTGTTGTCCTTCTCCATCAGCCTGGAGGAGTGTCGCATGAGACCGGCGCGAGCGACTCGTGACGACTCGCCTACCTACCTACGTACCTGGCGATCGGGTGCCTCTGAGATGTTCCATTGGTCGGACCAAGCAAATTCCTTGGCCGTGGCAAAGTTGAGCCAAAATTTGTAAAACAGCCGCGCTGCCTCGGAAGACCTTTCCTTGGGCGGAGCGGTCCACCCCCACGTCGAATAACCAAAAGGTGGAAATTCCATATCTGTGCAATGACGCTCATCGCTCGCGAGCCTGTCGAACAGGTTCCGGAACACGGCGAAGAAGCCCTGTGGGACGGAACCAAGTAAAAAGAGTGCTCTCTAAAAACCCAGATATATCCATTGCCGCACGTTTTCCCCATCCGTGAAGCCCGACCATATGGAAGGGTTCAGGAATGCCTGGATATGACGAACGGTGAGCCCGCGATCGCGCGCACGCGAGGGAGCAGCGCCCTTCTTGATGTCGTTGACGACCGTCTCCGCATCCGGCTCAGGGATGAGGGCCGACCGATGGGAGTCATACCAAGCTCGCTCCTGACGATTTGCAGGGATGGTGAGATGAGATTAGGATTAGACATCGATCAGCGTTTATGCTCGCCTGCTCGTCGCTCAGCACCTGTCAAAGTAGTGTTTGATCCGGAATGAGAGTCAGAGGGGAAGAAAGAATCATATTCTTTTTCTCTGAAACCCCTGCCCCTCACTCCCGACTTCGACACGTCAACATCGATGTGATAATACAACCGCACGTACCTCATACGCTTGCTGCAACGCGGCGAAGCGCCGGGTCGCACCCTCAGGGTCATTCTGATTCTTGTCGGGATGATGTATGAGCGCGAGCCGTCGGAACGAACGCTGTCACAGTTTAACCAGGCAAAAAAATCTCGATCAGCATACAAGACGTAAAAGTGCAGCACAAAGCGACAGGTCGGCATCGCAGGCACAGGCAGGGCCGGGACACCCCGGACAGCGAGGGAACGACGAGGGACGGGAGACGGGAAACTCACCCTGATCTCATCGGCGCTCGCGTTCTCGTCCACCTCGAGGATCGCGTAGTAATCCTGGGACGCGCCGATGCCATTGTCGCCGTCCTCCTCGGCCTCCTGCTGTGATCTAGATTCGCGTGCGCCCATGCTGGCTGAGTTGCTCGGTCACCTCTGCTGCACACCGGAGCTATGGAGTTGTTCGTTTTAAAGAAGGAAGGAAAACTGAGCCAAAGCCCGCGGACGGGCTCAGTCGCCTGCTGAGTCTGTAATAAAACGCTCACCTCACGACGAGACGAGCGAGCGATGACATACGAAGGAGGCACCGGCACTCGCGATCGTGGATCACGTGCCGACGCGCTTTTCGTGCCGGGCTCGATCCTTCTCAGCTCTCTCCTCGTTCCTCGTACTCATATTACCGTCTGATCTTTTTCCTGCTCGGTCGTACGGAAACGGTTGCTACACTCTCCACCTGCTCTCCTTTGTTGTTGCTACCTCGAAACAGCGATGTCCTCCCTCTTCGGCGGCAGCAGCTCAACTTCAGCCGACATGTCTCCTTCCAAAGGTGGGTTCGTGAAACCCACAGGCTTCTTCACCCGCTGCAGTCGGCCCCTTCCCTTCAACCTACCTACCCACGGTCGCGAGAGTGATCGCAAAAAGTCTTGATCCCTTCTATTTCTAACATGCCGACACAGATCTCAACGCGCGTAAGGAAGCGGTCATGGCCTCCGTTCGCAACGAGCTCGCCCTTGCGAATGCCCAGGAACTCATGAATGTTCGTTCATGATTGGTTTTTCCTCCTCCTCCTGATTGTTTCACAAACTCCGTACATGATGCGGCGTGTTCCTTCCCCGTCCAATCACACAGAAAACGAACGATAAGTGTTACGCCAAATGCGTGACCAAGCCGTCCACCTCTCTATCTAGCTCGGAAGAGGTGCGCATTTCTCCTGCTTCATGTCACGAAAATTCTATTTGATTAACTGTTTTCCATCGCATGTCCTTTGCGCTCCACTCGTCACATATAGACGTGCCTCTCGCGCTGCTTTGATCGATACATGGAAGCATGTGAGAAAAACGCCGCAGCGGCGGCACATAACTTTTCTTCACCTACTACACTTCGACGGCTGACAAATCAATTGTGTTTTTAGTCAATATCGTAAGTCGCACGTACACTGCGCGTCTTTCCAAGGAGCGCTTGGAAGGCCAGGTCTAAAACGGCTTGGTCCCATTAGGGAACAAGGGACCAGCTGCGCGCGACGACCGACGGCTACGATACAGATACAGTACTGGTAGTTGCGTTGTCGCGTCTAGATGTTTTTACCCGAGCACAGGGCCGCGGGTGGCCGATCTTGGTTTTGGCAATCAGTAGATGCTTGGTAGTCTTTTTCATTTTCCGCTCTCTGGAGGGGGGAGTTGAATCCATATGGAGAGTCGATAGAAAAAAAAAAAGTGATCGCTGATTTTTGAGTGGATCCTGGTCATTACACTCCGCCCCGCGATCGAGGTGACGAGATGAGGTGTGTGCCCACCAAAAATATGAGGCCGGGGTGAGAAAAAACTCAGACCCCGATGAGTTGACAGAAAAGCACCGCTGCAGTAGATCATGGAAGAAGAGTGATGGTGGCTGGGGTTTACGGTAAAACAACTCCTAGTATTCGGCTGACTCGTGGACCAGTGATAATCAAAGGATACACGCTTTGTGATACAGTGTCCTGAGCACCGAGGTAAGATGTATGATAAAAGTCCGGACAGTGCTATGAAACAGGTGGTATGTTTAGATGCCCTTATTATGTATCGTACGTAGTAGACGAAGATAGGTAAGTAGGGAAATATAGAGCGAGAAAGGGAAAAAAAAAAGAAACTATTACATTAACACAGCAACACGGACGCAAGGATGCCTCCGTCGCTAATCAGGCAGCAAGGCCAACTTGCAGCTTCACTCGCCGCGTTGCCCGCTGGTATCAAAGCCATTGCCAAATGGCAGTACTGGCACAGACGGTGGCCCGAGAATCTGGGACGTCTGGTGTCTTTGTTGATGTTGATATGGTTGCTGGGAAAGGGAAGAAGACTGCGTGGGCGTCGGGGCGAGTTCGAAATGCGAGTGAGACGGGGGCGCAGACGCAGGTGGTGCGGGTATAGAAAATCCGTGCCCGTGCCCGATGTACGGCGACTGCCCAGCAGAAGCAGCATTGGCCGCTGTCCCCGTCCCCGTCCCCGTCCCCGT
>Ga0137394_10001291_pt1 | contig 18128 bp, 19 predicted proteins | sample czobulk116metaG_FD_108278 | JGI IMG/M metagenome (GOLD analysis project Ga0137394, IMG submission 108278) | Vadose zone soil microbial communities from Angelo Coast Range Reserve, California, USA - czobulk1.16 metaG | ecosystem: Environmental > Terrestrial > Soil > Vadose zone | place: USA...
CGGCCATCACAATGGCATCACAATGGATTTAGTGTTCATCGTGACAGTTGTGATTAGTAAGGCGACATTTAGTGCGTTTAGTGCATCGCGATGCATCGCGATGAGCGATCAATTTTTCTGACATTATCGGGCTCAGGGTGACAGAATGAACGATACCCCGGGAGACTATCCTTCACTTGAAAACACTTTTTGATCTCTCGATCTGCTTGAACCGCCCTCAAGTATGTTTCAAAAACAACCCAAATATTAAAAGTGTTGAAAACCATCATCAAGTGACCGCAAGTAAAGACTCGTCTGATGCGCTGCGAGTTTCGTGGCCGCTGGAAGGAAACCGTTCTACCACCTCGCCTTCTCTTCCCGTTGATTTCTCAACAACCCCAGATTCCGGACGTTTGAGTACAGTATTGAATCATATAATAACACTTGCCATTCCGATGTAAGCAAGTTTCCCGGATTCCTTCATTCAGTCCCTGATTTCAAAATCGACATTGACGAGATTGCTTACTTTCAAACTCTTAGTTACCGCATCACCGTCATTAGAAAGGATCAACAAATAAGTGATTCGCCTTGCCAATTCAGGTCCCTTTTCATTTCTACCGGTGGCTGTACCCAGTCTCAAGGACCTGGAGAGTGAAGAGTGAAGACAACCGACCTTGGCTGTCGATTATTATCACCATACTTGAACGCCACGACCGTGACAGTCTCCTGAGTTCTCACTTCACAAGGCACCCACTTAGCAATTAGCGCCATTGCTGCATGAAGTAGAATCGACGTTACAACTTACCATACCCGGCTCATCGGAGTTAAAACAGCGTTCAGTTCATTTCCATCCGCTTTGACGAGATGCCGATTGCGTACAGGCAAGGGCCATTGGGTATGATGTGGTCTGTTCTTCCCCTGGGAGCTTTAGTGGTACTCATGGCTATGAGTTTGCTGCGCGTCACGTCCAACGCATGTAGACTCCCCAGGGCCTCGAGCGCATACCGATGGCAGTGGCGGCCCTGTGGCCGGGGCTGGGAGTTAATCGACTGAAGCACGGGCAAGCCCCGTACTTCGATCGATCGAATCCGGGCCTCCTTACCACAGGGAGTATTCGCGGTATTAAGATCAGGATCTCGAGAGGGTCGTCGCATCTCGCTCGCAAATAGGAGATGAACTTAGGAGCATCGAGTCGTCCAGGTTCATGTCAAATCACATGTTTGGTCATGTCCATGTCTGCATTTCCTGCACGTGACAAGCCTGTATGATATGAAATTTAGGAACACCTTCACATTTGGACTGGACTGACTAAATTTGCGCCTTCAAATGGTCTAGTCAAGGGCGTCAGGAGAGATGAGGGTCGTGAAAGTGCCCAGTGCAATATGAAATGCGCTATCAAATCCTTAGAACCCACCCGACGTGTGATGGCCGAAGAGTCACCACACAGGACCATCACAGTACGGGAGTTAAGATTTTAATGTGCAGGACGAGACTTGGCTAAGCACTTCGGGTCGACAGTCCCTGCTACCAGGGAAACCCTACATGTGATATCCGGGAGTGCACTGCACACCAAGGACCAGGAAGTGAATATGTGAGGGACTTGCCAAGTGACCAAATCCCTTACATTTTCATTACCTCCCTAGTGAATGCTTGGTATCATACATTCCAATAAGACTCCTGTAGGCAATGCGGTCGGCGTTGAAAACTTGAAGCTCAAGTCCGAAGTTCGCCTGGTCGAGCGATGCTGTACGAAAGGTGCAGTCCGAGTTGGTAGGGTCACCACCGCAAGCAGCATTTCTGGCCGTCATTTACTTTGGCTCAGGCTCGATAACTGATCGTACCGATCAATTGCGCAGATGATCCGAACACTGCACCATTGGTGCTGATAATTGTCGCATCCTCTTCAGACGGAACACCCCACACCTTCCTGTATGACCAAGGTAAATCCGCCCGCGTTATGACCTCGAGTTGAGTGTAAAAGGTAATTTTTTTAAGTTGGAGTGCCATGCCAGCTGGCAAATATACGCCGGACTGATGCGGCGGGTCCCCTTTGTGTTGTTCCGATTCCACAACCCGTGATCAACTCGGGCAACTCAATGGGAGGCGCTTGCTTTTTTACCAAAGGGTCACTTCTGGGGATATCGGTTGAGTACTGTATGCCAGAGCGAAGCGCGATGACCTATTTAAGCACATTCTGCCGACTCCATGAGGCAGACCCTGACTCACCACAAGCGGCAGGCCCCGCAGGTCTTTGTTGACGTACTAAGATAACATGCCATCGATCCCTCGAATTGCGCTATCGCTTTTACTTGAGCAACGCGGCTGCCAGTGGCCCAGGTCATCTCGGTCCCTGCATCGTGTGTCCCCAACGCTCTACCCAAATGTGTCCGCTACTGCCCCAGAGAAAGGGATTCCGTCGCCGCCCCTCAAGGCCACAGCGATTTTGCACCGCACGCCGTGGCAACCGCCCGTTGCGGTCAGTGGGCGGGGGGTCTACATCACGCTCGAGGACGGACGAGAAGTCATCGATGCGGTCGGTGGCGCCGCCGTCGTTTGCATCGGGAATGGTCATCCGGTCGTACAGGAGGCCATAAAGGAGCAGGTTGATAAGCTCGCTTGTGGGTAACTCTATCTCTATTTCAGGATGCAGGTTTAACGAGTGGGGCGGTGCCTCTAGACGTATACAACATGCAGTTATCGAATAAGCCTGCTGAGGAGCTCGCTAGAATCTTGGTTGAGTCGGGTAAAGGAGCTTTCGAGCTTTGCGGCTTCTTCGCTGGGGGTGCGCCTGTTTTGTCCATAAATAGTTAGCAGGCGACAAGATTGAGAGCAGTCCTTGGTAGGCTCTGAGGCGATGGAGGGGGTCATCAAGCTTGCTCGTCAGGTCAGTATGGGATTTCGGCAGACTTTCTTTTTGGCGATTGAATATTCTCTTCAGTATTGGTATGAACAGAAGCAGCCCCAACGCAAAAACTTCATCTCTAGGAACCTTTCCTATCACGGTAACACGGTTACTACGCTATCTCTGTCTGGACACCCTTCACGCCGCGCACCGTATGATGAAATCCTCCAACATGAAAACTTCCACAGGGTGTCGCCGGCCTACGCAAAGCGCTTCCAACATCCTGAAGAGACCGAGGAGCAGTACGTGGAAAGGCTCCGCCAGGAACTCGAGGACAAGTTCCTCGAGCTCGGACCGGATACTGTCATAGGGTGTAAGTTCTCTCACCTTTTCAACGGGTAATAGCTGAACGCCGGTGCCCTCTACAAAGTTGTTGCCGAAACCGTAGTCGGGGCGACCACTGGTGCACTCACTGCGCCGAAGGGGTATTTCAAGGCCATGGAATCCGTTTGTAGGAAGTATGGAGCTTTATTTATCCTAGATGAAGTCATGAGCGGGATGGGCCGTGAGTCAGCTGGTCCGCCTTGAGGTGTTTGGCGTTTGACAAGCTGACGGGTGATGTAGGGATGGGCACGACACATGCCTGGGAGAGTTTCGGTGACAACGTGCCACCGGACATTCAAGCCGTCGCGAAGGGTCTTGGCGGGGGGTGTGTCGCATCTTGATCGTACCCAGTGGTGGCTTTTATTCTGACTTTGGTATAGGTATGCCTCGATTGGTGCCGTCCTTATGTCCAAACGAGTTGCCGATGGCATTCGAGACAAGAACGGTTTCTGGAAACATGGACACACGTATATGGTCCGTTCTGATCACATTTTTTTCATTGTTGTTTCTGACCTCCACGATCAAGGCGCATCCTCTGTCATGCGCGGCCGCCATTGCGGTGCAGAAAGTGATAGCGGACGAGAACCTGCTCGAGAATGGGCGCCAAACGGGCCAATACCTGGCGGAGCTTCTTCGCGAGCGCCTGCAGAGGCCGGGTGCGCTTGCACAGCCTTTTGCGTTTGACGTGCGGGGTGGGGGGTCATTTTGGACGGTCGAGTTTGACTTTACTGGAGCGGAAGGGAAGAGGGTGGAACAGTTCGCGATGGTTGTGCAGGCGCGGTGCTTGGAGAGGGGATTGATCGTGATGGGGATGACAGGGGGTGCGAATATTAAAGGGACCGAGGGGGACCATATAATATTTGCGCCTGCGTATAATATGAGTCGAAAGGAGGTGGAAAGGGTGGTTGATATGTTTGTGGAGAGCTTGGAGGAGGTGTTGAGGGAGAGTCTGTCAGTAGTAGGATGAGCAATACACCCGCGCCACTTTTGGCGGAGATTGGCAAAACAAGTCACGGTGACCCCTCAACCCTTCGACTCGCTATTCTGACCCCGACTTGCATCTCACTTCCTCCCCATTCCCCAAAGCACAGTCAGGACTCAATGGCTGGTGGCCAGCTCTAAATGGACTTGTCACATACTCACTCCCAACAAGCCATCTCTGCCAACCTTTCCCCGCCCACTGAATTCTCCTCTACCACCCAGCCTTCCCTCCAGATCCATACAACTCCCCAAGATTCTTCTCGTACCCTTCGATCGGCCACACGCGCTAGGGCTGTCAAGCAGAAAGTGGCCAAAGACACCGACATTCCAGATCAAACAACGTCAGCCCCCGCTGAATCCTCCTCCCGTCAAACCCGCTCCAACTACCACCCCTACCCCCCCAAACGCACTCGCGACACCAAAGGAAAGGGCAAGTCCCAAGAGACAACAGAAGAACAAACCGTCCCTCGGACAAGCAAGAAGTACGTCGAACCAGCTGAGCTCCAAAACTCGTCTTTTGATTCTCTGACGATGTTCTTCTATTACAGAGGCCGCCGTACGACATACCCCATCACTTCTTCCTCTCTTACTATCAACGAACCCACTCGTGACACTAAGGGCAAGAAACGTGCCGCAGCAGAAGCTCTCTCCGAAGAACTTTCCGCCAGTGCTCCTCCGGGACCCTCCAAGCGTCCCCGTTCAGCCACAACCGCTTACGCGCTTCGTTCCCGTTCAGACACCACCCAACCTCCAGGATCCGACATGCCGAAAAAATTGAGGTAACGTGTCCATTTAGCGCTCGGGCCCAATCTTGACCATTCGTTGACTCATCTGCTACAGACAAAGCACCACTGCGAAAGGAAAGGCTGCTGCTGCTGCTGCAAAGAGCAAGGCTATGGCGGCTCCCGGCCCTTCGCGCGCCGACGACGAGGATGTTGAAATGATGGACGTTGAATACAAGCACGAGGGTTCCGATCATGATGATCAGATCGACCTTGCGCACGATGGTCGTGATGTGGGCGAGGACGACGATGCGAATGAGAACACTGGGGGAAGGCCCGCCGGCGATGGCACAGGCGACGAAGACGGAGGTGGCATACCTAGCGACATCGGTGGTCTACCCCGCGGCTTCGCTGGGCTCGACGAGAGTGCGGCCATGGCCATATTCGCCGACTATCGGCAGATAGGCTCTTATATGTCTGGGCTTAGCTCGCGCCTCAAGACGATGCTCAACAACATCAAGTCGAGCGCGGACCCGACGACGCGAGTCGTGACGCTGCAAGAACTCAGCGAGTTACTCAGCATCAGCACGGAGGACACACTCGCGGGCTCGTTCCAAGTCGACGCGTTTGTGCGCGAGCTGGTAAAGATCCTCGGTGGCACCGGAAATGCGGCTGATGACGATGACGGCGATGACGACGATGACAGTCACGAACAGGACGAAGACGCCCAGCTCGCGGCAGTACTTGCTTTGAGCGGAGGTGGCCAATACCAAGGCGACGAGAATCTTGAGGCTCAGGTCCTTGCCGCACGCTGCCTGGCAAATCTCATGGAGGCCCTTCCGGGCGTCGCCCACACCGTCGTATACCACGGAGCCATTCCTGTGCTCTGTAGTAAACTCATCGAGATTTCTTACATCGATTTGGCGGAGCAGACGTTGAGCGTACGTTTCTTATGCCACTCGATCGTGTCCTTTTCCTCACGGGTCGCTTTTGTAGACTCTGGAAAAAATCTCCGAGGAGTTCCCAAGCTCCATAGTCCGTGAGAACGGGCTCGCTGCGTTACTTAATTACCTCGATTTCTTTTCGATTGCCGTACAGCGTACCGCTCTGCAGGCTGCGTCCAACTGCTGTCGAAATGTGCCCCCGGAACACTTCCAAATGATCCGCGGCGTATGGCCCATCATCCGCAACTGTCTTGGCTACTCAGATCAACGCCTTGTCGAATTTGCGTGTCTCTGCGTTATCCGCGTCATTGACTCATACTATCGATCGTCACCAGAGAACCTCGAGAACCTCGTCGACGCTGAGCTCATCGCAGCCGTCAACGTGCTCTTACTCCCTGCTGGTGGCTCGCCATTGATCGCAGCAAACACATTCACGCAGTTGCTGCGCGCCCTGGCCACTTCCGCCCGTGCAAGCCCTAACATCACAATCGTGCTTCTGGAAGCGGGCTTCGTTGACACGCTGTATCAGATCTTGACAGGGGTTCTCCCATCGTCCCGCTCTGAAAGTGACGAACAAGGTAACGCCCCGAGCGGCCAGGGCCTCGGTGGAGGACTTGCCGATATGACCGTGATGCAGAACCTTGCGCACCGACCTAAGGACCAGGTCGAGGAGGCACTGAGCCTCATTACCGAGCTCCTCCCGCCCTTGCCGAAAGGTATGCCGTATCGCAGCTTCTCTGCACCTATATGCTTAATTCTGTATTTGAGATGGCGTATATGACCACAAGACATACACCGAGAAGTCGCTTGGGAGAATGGTGAAGGCAAAGGCAAAGGCCGAACGCGCTGCGGCACGCCATGCCCAACAAACGCAACTGTATGCCCTGGTCGGCGGATCCACACCATCTTCCGCAACGGCAACACCCGGACCCGCATCTGAGACCGCGACGCCAACACCGGCGGATAGCCCACATGAGGCCGACGAACCGCCTCCCACGAGCAAGGAGTCTCCCCCCGACCGGACCGAGATGTTACGGGGGAAACCGGAAGTCGTCGGGAGATTTATGCAACTCATCGTGCCCATCTTGGTGGACGTATACGCAGCGAGCGTTATCACCACCGTAAGAATCAAGACACTCACGGGCCTTTTGAAGGCTATCAGTTATTTGGAGGCTGATGGAATCAAGCGAGTTTTAACGGTAAGTGGGGGACACCTTGGGTTCTTGATGCAGGAGATTATATTGACCACGGGGTGTTTTCCTAGTCTGTACCGATCGCGAGCTTTGCGTCATCTATCCTGTCATCCAAAGACCACTCGACCCTCGTTATTGGCGCTTTGCAACTTGTCGAGCTCCTCCTTGCCAAAATCCCGGAAGAATACCGACCGGCCTTCCGGAGGGAGGGTGTTTTCCACGAAGTCGAGCTGCTTGCCGACCGTCCGCTAGTCTCCTCGAAGAAGAAGGGTAGTAGCAGTGATAAAGACAAGGACAAGGACCTCTCCGATGCTTCGTCAGTGCCGGATCTCCCCCCTCCCCCTCCTATTTCGGTCTCCCCCGCTATCGCCGCTGGCATCCCGGGTTTCAAGAAGCTGTCGTCACTCTCGCTGGACCCCGAGGACGCGGTGACACTGCGAGGACGCGTCATTCGTCTCCGATACCTCACGGGCAAGGAGAGCGCGGACGCTGATAATGTATTTGCGACGCTCCGTCGATTGGTCGAGCGCATTTCCGGTCCGTCTGCTAGCGAGAAGGAGGTCAGCAACGCGTTGAAGGAGCTTGCGACGCTGTTCACATCGGCGCATACGTCCGTGTCGAGCTTTGAGCTCCTGCAGAGCGGCGTCATAGATGGGCTACTGCAATTCGCCACTGACAAGTCACGGAACTGTACGTTTGGTTTACGGCTCATGTCTATCTGTCATGTTTAGTTGGTTCGCTTTAGTCTCCATCGCTCGGCGCCAGGAGCTGCTGCTCGATGCTTTCACCGCTCGCAAGTCGAAGGCACTCGTTGGTTCGCAGACCCCCTTTGCGATTTTCGTGAAGAAGCTACAAGAGAGCTTGACGCGGATGGAGGCATTTGACGTTGTCACCGTAACCCAAGGGATGGACGGTAGTTGATCCCTCTTTCAGAGCCCAGCTACTTTCTCATGTCTTTCTTAGATTCGAAGCGAAGCAGTTCTCCGTCACTCCTGGCTCGTCAATTACGTCTGCGTCTAGTCGCTGCCGAAGGGTCTGACATCCCGAAAAACTTCAACAACATCGTTGTGTCCATCCATGCAATTGCGACTTTCCAGGCCCTACACGACTACCTCCGACCCCGCGTTTCTGGTCTGATGTTCAGCGGATCGCGCCTCAGCGGCATGTTGGCCGCTCTCGCTGGTGTGACATCAGGTCTCTCTTCTACCAAGCCACCAGAGCAGCCGGAAGCTAGCACATCCGCGGGCCCCTCCACAACTGTCGAACGCAGGCGTAGCCAGAGGCTGAGCGCGAAGCTCGCTGCAGCTGCTGCCAACGAAACCGTGGCCGAATCCCCGACTGAGGAAGCCGGCCCGTCTAATCCGCCGCTGAGCTCGAGCGCGGAACCTCCAGCGTCTGCTTTAGGGGAGGATAGCTTCGGTGATAACGCCGAGTTTACCGCGGATTTCACCGATGACGATATGGAAGCTGAGGTCCGTACTTCACGGATAGCCACGAGCGAAATCAAACTGAGCAGACCTGTTGATAGGTATTTGATGATGAGATAGATCCCGATCATGGGCCTGTAGACAAGACGGTCACTTTGTCGGTTGCGGAGGGTTTGTGCTTTCTTAGCTTCCGTTCTGTCCGCCCTCTGAGTCCCCGCTTCTTAGATGGCTCCAAAGTCGAGGCACAGACTCCCGAAGGAACAAGGGTGGGCACACCTTCGGCACCGAGTAGCTCGAAAGGTCCAGGATCACGAGGCTGGTCATCCGGGAAGGGTTCGTATGCATCTGCCCTCAAGGCTAAGCAAACGGACTGGCACCTTGAGTTCTCCATGGATGACCATCCGTTACCTCTCGACCTCACGATCTACGGTGCCATTCACCAGCACGAGCTCCGCAAGAAAAAGGCAGGGTCGGGTTCGGCGCTACCTCCTCATTTGTTGTGGCAAGGTGTGTACACTATCAAGTTCAAGAAGGTGCCTGGTCCTGCTGGAGGGAGTGGTGAGAGCTCCGAGCCCGTCACAAGGAGCCGCTCTCCGACCCCGTCGTTGTCTTCGCTTCCGGAGGATGCGCCACACGCCAAGATTCTACGCCTGCTTCGGGTTCTGCATAGGTTGAACGTCGTAGATGCCGAGCGGTACCACCCGAATCGCAGCTTGCCCGAATCGGCGTTTGTGAACAACAAATTATCAGCTAAGTTGACACGGCAGTTGGAGGAGCCGATGATCGTAGCAAGGTAAAGTCCAACCTTTTTACTTGGATGGCTATCCCGTTCCTAAATAATCGCAGCCAATGTCTCCCTGATTGGGCACTTGATCTGCCCCAACATTTCCCCTTCTTATTCCCCTTTGCGACGAGATACAACTTCCTCCAGTCAACTTCGTTCGGTTACGCTCGCCTTATCCTGAAATGGCAGAGCCAACAAACTCGTTCTCAAGACAGCTCGCGACGAGACGATGGAGTTGGTTTCCTCGGCAGGCTCCAAAGGCAGAAAGTCCGTATCTCGCGAAAGCACATTCTCGAAAGCGCTATGAAGGTGTTCGAGCTGTACGGCTCGTCATCCTCGATCCTTGAGGTGGAGTACTTTGAGGAAGTCGGAACCGGCCTGGGCCCCACGCTCGAGTTCTATTCCCTGGTGTCGCGAGAATTTGCGAGGCGCGACTTGAAGCTTTGGCGTGACGACGATCCTCTGCGACCGGGTTCCTATGTGTTCCACCCTCGGGGACTATTCCCTGCGCCAATCAGTGCTGAAGACATAGCAAACGATGGCGATCCCAAGCGCACGCATATCATGCGCGTCATCGGCCAGTTCGTGGCAAAGGCGATGCTGGATTCGCGGATCATCGACATGTCTTTCAACAAAGTATTCCTGAAGCTCGCTCTCGGGGAAGATGTCCCGCTCACGATTGACACGTTGAAGGTGCGTGGGTCGTTTAGATCTTTATACATGCCGCTTACCTGCGGGAAGCTTGTCGACGAGGACCTAGCGAAATCGCTAGAAAAGGTGAGGTCCCTCACGGCGTCAAGGCCTCTTGAGAAAGTAGGCTCGTTTTGAAAATACTCGACCCGGTTGGCTGACGTCATTGATAGCTGCAGCGGCTCTTGAGGGATAAAGTCGATGTCGAGGACCTTGCTTTGGACTTCACAATCCCAGGATACGATATCGAGCTAAGGGTGAGATCATCTCCTTTTGGCGTTTGATCGTCAAAACTGACTACTTTTTTTTTTAGCCAAATGGCAGGAATATGTCCGTTACATCAGAAAATGTCGAGGAGTATATTACAGAGGTTATCGAGGCAATCCTCGGACAGGGCGCCAGGTTGCAGGCGAAGGCCTTCCGTGAAGGCTTTTCGAAAGTATTCCCCATCACTGACCTTCAGGCGTTCGCGCTTGACGAGTTGGTAATGCTCTTTGGTAACGCCGAGGAAGACTGGTCCATTGAAAGTAGGTGCTTCGCTATACGCGAAACAAGCTCAGATGTTGATATCTTGTTTTAGCGCTGAATGAGGCAATCAAAGCGGATCATGGATTCAACGTCGAGAGCCGAACAATCCGTAGCTTGGTTGAAATCATGTCCCAGTTCGACGTGTCGACACGTAGGCAATATCTTCAGTTCCTTACTGGGAGCCCGAAGCTTCCCATAGGAGGTTAGTCTTTCGCCTGCTACCATGTGGGGTTTGTTTGATGTTTACGCTCGCGCGACTTTTGAAGGATTCCGCGGGCTCAACCCGCCGTTGACGGTAGTACGCAAGCCACACGAGGCGCCACTCAAGGCGGACGATTACCTTCCCAGCGTGATGACATGCGTCAACTATCTGAAACTGCCAGAATACAGCACAAAAGAGGTGATGTTGGACAAGTTGCAAGTAGCGATGAAAGAAGGTGTGGGGAGCTTCCATCTATCGTAGTGGTGGAATATGGATAGTCAGGTGGGGATATGTGATGGAGAGACGAGATGAGATGAGAATGTGCACGCCGTGGTAGGACAGCTGAGCTTTTCATGTGTAGTACCTGTAGTACACCCAACCCTTTTTGCTTTTCCTGACCCCCGCTGAGTCAGCATGTCTGCACTCACTTTGCGAGATCTGTCAGCGAGATTGAGTAAACCACTTCTTCCACTCTTGCCACCACCATGTCCAAACACCATCCCGGTGAGTGTTCATTTTTACAACATCTATCGGTTCTGACGCCTCAATCTTAGATTTGATCATGTGCAGACGCCAGCCAGGAATAGGCAAGTCCTTCCTCGCTCCTTCCTCTCATCGAAAGTATACACAACCCGTCCTGACCAAAAACGAACCTATTATCCCTTTCTCTCCAGCCATCGGCCGTCTCTGTGAGAAATGCGACGGAAAATGGTGAGGATCTTCCCCCTCTTGTCCCCAGAAAAAAAGGGACTTTTCTTCGTTTTGCGTCGAGAGCTTCGGTCGTATGCTGACGAGAGAACGGCTTACCAGTCCCGTGTGTGACTCATACGTCCGTCCAGAAACGCTCGTGAGGATTTGTGACGAGTGCAATTTCGGCACGTACGGTGGTCGGTGCATCATCTGTGGTTCTCCAGGTGAGCGAGGGTTTCTTTCCTTTTCTCGCGCTCATGCTCACGGTTCAAACCCCCAACCTTTCCCCTCTCCCCCCCCCCCACACACACATACACACACCTTCGTATCTTGTTGTCTCCTCATTACTCTGCTCACACTCGTGGGTTTTTCCCCTCGCCTCCCTCTTAGGGATCTCGGACGCATATTATTGTGCCGAGTGTACACGCCTGGAGAAAGATCGTGATGGCTGTCCGAAAATCGTCAACCTTGGTGCTAGCCGAACAGATTTATTCTACGAGCGGCGTCGTCTCGGTGGGTTTGCGTCCATGTTCACGGCCTGTAAACATCTATCTGACTGTCTTTCAGGATTCAAGAAGGGTTGATATATTTTTATCCGAGATACCGATAGATTACTTTGCCCCTATGCGAAGCAAGTCCCGACGACAGAGATGGAGTACGAGTGGACAACTACGAATACAACAGTGGCAAACAAAGAAAGCAAGAGTCGAGAGTAGGATTAGTCATGTTGTGGAACGTAGATGTTTCCGCGTAGCACAGGTGGACTAGTACCAGCTGGGTTTTGCAAATCGGCGAAATGTCTGTTGGGAACATGACTGCATTAACGAAGGTATAGTATGAAATGTGAACGGAAAGGCGCACCGGAATGCTTGCATATCGACGGGGGCTTTGAACACAAGAAAGACGTGAGTGTTATCGTGGGAGTCGAGCGCTTCGCATTCCGCGCAAAGGTCTTTAGCGCAGAAGGCACAGCGGTACCACTTTCCGACAATGCGTATCATGTGCCTGTCGCAAAGCGCAAAGCTATGCGTCAGGTCACGAAGATAGGCTAAAACCAATCCGATGAACACCAAGGGCGATAAACTTGGGCTAGGTTTACATACCCGTTGGATCTCCGGATATTTCCGCGGCAGGACTTCCTGGTGTAGGGCCCGCTGGATCTTTATACCTGCAAAGTAATTTCAGCCCAGTCCATTGCTAATGGTATTGCCCTCCCACGAACAAAGTCGGGATGATGGCGAATTCCGACTCCAATGGACTCGCGATGTCCACCGGTCGAGGTAGCTTGATGAACATGTGCATCGGGTCGTGAACCTTGTATGACTTGACTTCGCAGTCCGAGCACTTTATTTGGTAACGCGCCCGAGGGGGGGGGGTTGGTAAGGAGCGGGCAAGTCGTAATCAAATGGAAATACGTGATTCAATTCCACGTACCAAGTTGAACGAGTTGGGTATCGAAGGGCAGTTGAGGCATTGGTACCTGGCGCCAACGATAGGCTAAATAAAGTTGAAACAGAATGTACGCGCGTCAGAAAAACTGTCTGTGAGGGAGAGCAGGTAGTAGGGAAAACGGACCTCGCCACATGAGTTGCACACTTGGAGGTGGACATAGTCTTCCTCGATCTCCGCGTCGCCGCCGCCGTAGTCCCCGAGCAAAACAGTGCCAGCGGAGATGGAAGAGACGCTTCCAGGATTGGAGCGCGAAACGCCGCGGAGGTCAGCGCGATCGCGGCCATGGCGGAGGCCGTGTGCGCGGTGCGAAACGTGCTGCACTTGTTGCATGTCCAGCGGCATTGGTATCTGTTTTCCTCTGATCGTCAGCCAGCGAGAGGCGTGAAACAAGCGAGAGGGGGGGGGAAGGAGAAACACGATACGGCACCTTCAACATCATGTGGGACGAAGAATCGTGCCCGCCGTCGGATGTATCAAGGTTACCAGGCAAGCCGACGGTCTCGCAGTTCGAGCAAATGTCGATATCTATCGTCGTACAGTCGACACAGTGGAAGCGAGCGCCGACAATGTCCTGCTGACAACTGCACCCGCATCAGATAAAAGACATTGGTATATCTGAAGGATTCGCCCACTTGAAGCACCGGACCCCGGGGTGCCTGAGCGCTTACCGAAAAGGGGATTGAGCTGGGCGTCAACTAGAATTGAATCACGTGCTGTCACTCACATGGCTCGTCAATGTTGTCGTACTCCGAGTCTTCGGCCTCATATAGTCCTTCTGAACGACTGCGCCATCGCGAAGGAGGTTTCACCCTCCGCTCCACGAAAGGGTGGATGGGGTGGATGTTGTGCACTTCGCTGTATCCGACATTATCAAATTAGAAAGCCAGCGTCCGAAGGAACGAAACGGAGATTCGCACTTGTAACACGCTCGACAAATCGTAAAGTTGTCGCATCTGCCACATTTATACCGAATTCCTGACAGAAGAGATTGACAACCGGAGCAACTGTGCGCTTCCTCCTGCTCTGCTCGTTTTTTTTGTGTATTCAGCTCAGAAGAACATGGTGTGCGAGGCGCGAAGTACGCACCGATGTCCTGCCAGCCATTAAAGCCCCATACCTGAAACAAAAACGCATGGCGTAATTCCCCTTTCCGCTTTGGCGCGCTTCGACGTGCGATTGAGAGGTCTTGGGGTGTTGGTTGCATCGTTGGTGAGGATGGGCTGTCCATTCCGCCAGGCAATGCGTGAATGAGGCCGACTTTTTCGAAGCACACGGCACAAAGTTCGTATCCGACGCGTCTTATTGGGGATAAAGATCCGGAGGAGCTAGAGGGAACCAACGTCGATTGGGAGCCGAGGCTTCGGCCGAATATCGTTTGTGTGGGTGAAGTGGAAGGTAACGCAGGTAAGGGCTTGCCGTTCGAGTGGTTATAAGATGCGCCGGGGGTTCGATGGGCCCAAGGTGGGTAGTTTAGCTCTTGCCCTTCGTACTCGGTGTAACCGTCAAAATCAGGGGAGGCACGACTCTTGCCCTTTCCGATACCGGCTGCGGCTGCGGCTGCGGCTGCGGCAAGCGCAGCACGGGACATGGGGGTCTTCTCGCCGCACGTCGTGCACGTGTACTTGATCTGATCGAGGATACACCCGCATTCTGAGCAGTCCGTGACCTCATCGGGCACTAGGAGGTCGTGAGGAATGCCCATCTCGTGGGCTGTGAAGGCGGAAATTGAGCGACAGCGCAGTCGCCCAGGATGCAACGCAACTTACCGGGCTGAGTCCCGTTGACGACTTCGTACTCAAGTTCCCCCGCGGAGTCGGAGGATCCGGAGCCAGTGTAGGTATAATAGTATCGTCCACGTTCGTTTTTTTCAAGTAGGATGTCCATGCCGGGATCCCCGTCGGAAAACGGAGTATCCGTGTTGAGTGAGAATGAATCGCTAGTACTGATGGAAGGTACAACACCCATGGCTCTCGTCTGAAGGGTGGTTTGCCCTTGCAGCCAGGTCCCTATTTCGTTCTGGCCCTTCTGGGGCGATCGATCATGAGAGTAATCGGGATTCCGCTCTTCCTCCAGTTTGAGACGTTCAAATACGGCTGAGGGGTCACCTGGGTACGGCCTCTCGGTTCCCATGAGACTACCCGAGCTGCGCCCATTAAGCATATTGCCTCTGGTGCTGCTCCCAGCTGTCTCTTCTACCGTAGTCGACGCGCGTGACGAGAGGTTGAATATGCGCGATCGAGAGGGTTTTAGTAGGGGCCTGTTTGGAGTGGAGCTACTCCCCGAGCGTGAAGTGCCATTCCAAATCTTCTTGATCAAGGAAGAATCAGCCCTGCTTTGTCGAGAAGCTTGCTGAGAGCCCGTGTCTTTTGAGCTCACGGTCATGGCATCGTCATCCTGAGGAGAATTGGCGAGCTCTCCCGGGGAGAAGGATATCTGACTTCCTTCTAGCGAGTCCTCGTCTCTGCTTGCCAGGGAGGCGGTATCGGAGAGACTGGGGCCGTCGTAGCCGACACAAATTTCGACTTCCATCGTAATTCTGAGATATCGCGAGGAGTTTCGAGACGTAAAGACGGATCCTGAAGCGACAGACCCCTCATCGCCGGAATGGAAAAAGCTGATGGCTTCGTTCAGTGAAGTTTGATCGAGGATAAGGTTCTGCTCATGGTCATCGTCTACCCATTGTATTTGAAAGGGGACAGTCAATTGGAAATGCCTTGTGATCTAAAGGGTGTTTCAGCACTGTGAACGATACTAGAAGAGGTGGGCGGACCTTCTCTTTGAGCCCATCGTATGTGCAATTCCGCGCTGTTTGGAAAGTGAGCTTCTGTCGACGAGAGTTGTGTTCAAGTTTGCATTTTACGGTCAGAGGCTTGTCCGGCACGGTGGATCCATCGGTCATGTCTGCGCAGTAGAATGGTGCCAAAGTCCTTTCAAGAGGTCACGATCTTGTCAGACGCTGACTCTGATCGCTCGCATGAAGCGATCCCAGGAGCGCAGCTTGTGGCCGCAGCACTCTTCGTAATCGATTACGTACGCATTTTCACGCATGCATATAAACAACGTGCATTTAGTCACTTTCATCCCACGCACAATGTCGCCATCTTACTATCATTTCACTTTTGCGCAGCAATTCCCGCGATCGTTTGTTTGTGGTACTGTCTTTTGCTTGCCAAAAGGAGATCTCCTTTTTTTTTTCAATTGTCCGCGGTCTTGTGGTCTCACACGCATACCAATGGCTCCCGAGTCAACGAGAAAACTCACGGCATCCTCCCTTTCCCATCGTCGCGCGCTATTCTGCCAAGGAGTACGTCTCCGTGACACCGCTTTGGTGTGCCAATCGTGTTCAATGCCGTATTCTACCGACGTGCGGAGGCTGCTCATACTTTTTCCTGGTTTCCTGCTCACACTGTTTGCCAGCACTATCAGGAGAGTCAACAGCTTTTGACTATGGAACGGAAATCCGTATCCTTGACATAGGAGTCATAGGACCCTTCCGATGATGCTGGTTCCTGGGCCGTCTCTTTGTACAAGGCGCGGGTATCGTGCAAACTGTACATTTCCTTCTTCGCTGCGGCGCGCTTCTGGGACACTTACGTTTTCCGAGGGTTTGAGAAGTAGTTCAATTCGCTGATCTTACCGGTGATGCTGGTTTCTGAGCCATTACATGTACAAAGGTGCGGGGATCGCGAAATTTGTACTCTTCCCTCCTTGCTGCGGCTCGCTTGGACACTTTACATAAAGTTACTAGGTTATCCAACACTTGTTCAACTCGCTAACGGCGCTCCTTTTTGCATCCTTGGTCACGGGACCATATCTTGCAATCCGCCTCTTTGAATGTAGCGACGTTCAAGTTGTACCTCGTGCTCTTGTACCCCCCGCTTCCGCCGTCGACGGTTTTTTGAGCAGTCTGTTGACCCTATGTCACAGCCACAGAAACCCGATTGGACGGGCCGGTCCCGGTTCTTGCATTTGCATTTCTCCGGAATGTATCCCTCTGGCAACGCAAGTCTGCCGCGGAATAAAAGTAAACAAAATGTCAAATCAACTATTGCGCCAAAACAAAAGGCTACGTGATGACCGAGATGACGACCAGCCGAAAAGGATATGCAAGGCAAATTCATATACGAAAGAGACCATAATCAGGAGTCTCTGCTTTCTCGGTCAACTAGGACAACTGGTAAGTGAGTGAGACCTGAGCGCCTGAGCGCCTGGGCTCTCAACGACGACAGTACTTAATCAGCGCCAGCTTCTCTCGCGTTCGCAGACACGAAAAAATGACGTTGTTCATGACTTCCACTCTGTTCTGGCACTTCCTGTTTCTCAACTAGTTCGGAAAGACGTCCTACAAGCCTCACGTCGAATAAAAGTTCTTCGTTGCTAAGTTCGGGTGCAGACCTGATGTCAGGTCAGCCTCGCCGCGGTCTTCTGACCAGCTGACTCAGTTTCATTCATCTCTAGCTTCAATACGGTGTACTGTACAGTACAGTACGCTCGGGGTCTGGGTGATGATCAACCATAATATTGTTTACCCACCGTTTACTAGGCAAGCGAGAGTCAATTACGACTACGCTTGAGGCTATGAACTACGGCGAAGAGGCCATGTTTTTTTTCTACTCCTTTTTTCTTCTTATTCTACTCTGCATCAGCTCTGGACTATGTTTGCTACCGATAGGAGGCACATGTTTCAAGAACGGTCCAAGCCTGAAAGCGCCGTTAATCACAGTACAGTTATGCGACACCTCGAGAACGGGGGGACGAATACTGTAAACTTGCGATGCTTCTGGGGCAACGTTGCCACCTAATCCGCTCTCCATGGCATCCTTCTCAAAACCATACACGGGACTCGCCGCTGCGCATACATTCTTGAGCTTTGCTAGGGCAACGATGGGTGCGATGACCGGTTATTGTCTTGTGTTCTGCGTAATCCATTCAGGCAGGCGGGGCGCTTAAAACCTCTGGTCTCGGACTAGGGCTCCGTAAGGCGACGAGTTCGTTCTGTGAGACAGAAAGCGATCGTGTGTCACAGAAAGGTTGGAGATAGGATATGAACAGGTCCCTTTGGGTGTACTCTACGAATATGTCAAGGCTACCTGAGAAGTCTATTCGCAATATTCGGACCTTGGCATGTCGTCGAAGTGCTGGATCCACTTGTACCCGCTGTCGAGACTGAAAATAAGAGAGCCAAATAGTCAGACAACCGTATTGTCCGCAAGGAGGAAGAGCTGCTGCGTAAATACTCGCTACTAGTAGTATTCCCTTGCGCTGTAGGAATGACCCGGACACGGCGTTTTTAGTGTCTCCGAGCTCCGA
>Ga0137394_10001296_pt1 | contig 18094 bp, 17 predicted proteins | sample czobulk116metaG_FD_108278 | JGI IMG/M metagenome (GOLD analysis project Ga0137394, IMG submission 108278) | Vadose zone soil microbial communities from Angelo Coast Range Reserve, California, USA - czobulk1.16 metaG | ecosystem: Environmental > Terrestrial > Soil > Vadose zone | place: USA...
CAACTCGACCATCGTCGACCCCAAGAATTTCGACGACAAGTCCTTCGTGGACGTCAAAGCCGACTCCTGCATCATCCCGCCCAACTCCTTCGCCCTGGCGAGGACCGTCGAGTACTTCCGCATCCCGCGCAACGTGCTCACCATCTGCCTGGGGAAATCGACCTACGCCCGTTGCGGGATCATCGTCAACGTCACGCCCCTGGAGCCCGAGTGGGAGGGGCACGTGACGCTGGAGTTCTCCAACACCACTCCGCTGCCGGCCAAGATCTACGCCAACGAGGGCGTCGCCCAGGTCATCTTCATCGAATCCGACGAGGTCTGCGAGACCTCCTACAAGGACCGCGGCGGGAAGTATCAGGGACAGAAGGGCGTGACGCTGCCGAAGATTTGAGCGGCGCGGGCGAGCTTGCGAAGCGGCCCGCACGGTCGTTCGGGCCCGCTCGTCGCACCGCGCGCTGAAGGCGTTTCCGCCCCAAGTGGGTCGTTCGCGCCATAGGCGAAAGGCGCCGGCACTCGCGGGCGCCAAGTGCTATCCCTCTGAGTTTCCTTGCTGATCTGCCTGGCACATCTGTTGCGACGGGCCCTGAGAAATGTCGCCCAGCCCGGCAACAGCCCATGGTCGCGACGAAGCGATCGACACCTTGGCGCGCGAAGTAGCGACCTATCTCTCGAAGCACCCGGATGCGGCCGATACCGTAGACGGGATCTCGCGCTGGTGGCTGGCCCGCGTGCGGGTGGAAGAGGCAACCGCGAACGTGCGGCAGGCCCTCGACGTGCTCGTCGAGCGCGGTGTCGTGGTCGAGAGGCGCTTGCCGGATGGCCGGGTCGTCTATTCGGCGAATCCGCACGCGGACCGGACTTGAGTCGACGGCCTCGCGTGGGCGGCGGCGGCGAAATGTGGACTGCACAGGAGGTCGGTGAATCATGAAACACAAAGTACAGAACGTGACGCGTCGCTTGGTCAGCCTTCGCGGCAACAGCGGCCAGACGTGGCATATCGCTCCCAATACCTCGATCGAGCTGCCGGACTTCGAGTTGAGCAGGAACGAAAAGCTTCGCAAGCTCAGGGAGGGCCATCTCATCAAGGTGGAGCCTCCGCTCGATGCCAAGCCGGACGAGTCGCGTGACTCCAAGCCGGGCGAACCGGATGACGATGAGGAGGACCGCAGCAAGAAGGCCAAAGAGGCCAAGGGGAAGCGCTAGTCCGGCGAGTCCGAGTCGGGCCAGTCCGAATTTGCGAGCACAACACGGAGATTGAACATGGCGAATGTCAGTTATCCCGGCGTATATGTGGAGGAAGTGTCAAGCGGGGTGCGCCCCATTGCCGTGGCATCGACCTCCACGGCGGCCTTCATCGGTCAGGCGGAGAAAGGTAGCCTGACCGACGCGGTCAAGGTCTTCAACTTCACGCAGTTCCATAACCTCTACGGGGGCTTCGTTCCGGGCATCTATCTCGCGCACGCCGTGTTCCAGTTCTTCAACAACGGCGGCGCGCAGTGCTACATCGTGCGCGTGTCCGGCGCCAATACGAGGACCGCCAATATCGTATTGAACGATCGCGGCGCCGCCGCGCAGGCGAGTCTCACCATATCGGCGGTCAGCCCGGGGGTCTGGGGCAACCAGCTCGCGGTTCACGTCGGCGACGGCACGAACAGTCCCGGCAACGAGTTCGACCTGGCGGCGCACTGGGAGGGCAACCCGGTGCCGCTCGAGCGCTTCAGGAACCTCAGCATGGTCCCGGATGCCCCCAACTTCGTGGAAACGGTCACGAGCAGTTCCAATTACATCCGTGTGACGACCAACGCGGGGAACACCAACGTTGCGGCGGGGACGAGCCGAGGCTCGGCGGCGCCCACGCTGCCGCTCGGGCCCGGGATGACGAGGTTTCGCGTCAATGTGAACGGCGACGGCTACCAGGAAGTCGACCTGCAGACCGCGGTCGGCGGCGCTGCGGGCCAGGTCGCGGACCTGAGCACCGCCGCCAACGTGGCGGGCGCGATCAGATTCGCGGTGTCGCACCTGACCAAGCTGCGCGCCTCCACCGATCAGAACGCCCTCACGAACTTCCAATGCGCCGTCAACGCCGGCGTGTTGCTGTTGACGTCGGGGGTCGCCGGAGTGGCGTCGTCTGTGAACGTAGCCCCCGCGAACAGCGCCGCCCAAAACGCGACCGGGCTGCTGCGGCTCGGGACGCTCGAAGGCGGAGTAGAGACGCTGGGCGCGGCCGTCGCGCGCCCCCGCGCCAACACCAACACCAACGATCCGACCCAGCCGGCGTACTTCTACCTCGTCGGCGACAACGCGGCCGCGGCGTCGGTGGCCTCGGTGCAGCCCGGTTCCGACGGGGACGCGATCGCAAACGACCAGCCCTTTGTCGACGCGCTCCAGCGGCTTGACAATCGCGACGACGTCAGCCTGATCGCCGTGCCCGGTCGGGGCTCGCCCGCCATGGTCGGGGCGGGCATGAACTACTGCGCCAGTCGCTCCTTGAGCGACTGCTTTTTCATCGGCGATCTGTCCCCGGACGACGATACGATCGACGAGGCGCAGACCTTCATGGCCGCCATCACGCCCAAGAACTCCTACGGCGCGATCTACCTTCCCTGGCTCCAGATTGCCGATCCGACGGGGGTCTCGCCTGAGCCTATCCTCGTGCCGCCGTCGGGCTTCATCGCGGGCCTTTACGCGAAGACCGACGCGCAGCGCGGGGTGTGGAAAGCGCCCGCCGGGACCGAGGCCGGCATCGCGGGCGCCAACGGCCTGAAGGTGAGCTTCACCGACGTGGAGCAAGGCAACCTCAACCCGAGGAACATCAACGTCATCCGGCAGTTCGCCGCCTCAGGCATCGTCATCTGGGGCGCGCGCACGGTGACGGCCGATCCGGAGTGGACCTATGTGCCCGTGCGGCGAACGGCGATCCTGCTGCGCGTGAGCATTTACCGCGGCATTCAATGGGCGGTGTTCGAGCCGAACGACGTGCCCCTGTGGAACAACCTGCGCCTCAACATCACCGCGTTCATGATGACCCTCTACCGGCGCGGCGCGTTCCAGGGTTCGACGCCATCGCAGGCGTTCTTCGTGAAGTGCGACTCCGAGACCACGACTCAGGACGACATCAATCTCGGCATCGTCAACGTGCTCGTGGGCTTCGCGCCGCTCAAGCCCGCCGAGTTCATCGTGGTGAAGATCAGCCAGAAGGCGGGCCAGGCGTCCTGACCCATATAGAAGGAGGAGAAGTCCATGCCGAAGTTTTCGGTGAACACGACATTCCGCGATCCGTACCGCAACTTCAAGTTCAAGATCATGTGGGACGGGAACTACGTCGCCGGTCTGAGCAAGTGCAGCGCGCTCAAACGCAGCACCGAGGTGGTCGACTGGCACGAAGGCGGAGACCCGCTTCCCTACAAACTGCCAGGCAAGACAAAGTTCGAGCCGATCACGCTGGAGGCCGGCGTGACTCACGACACGTCGTTCGAGGAGTGGGCGAACCTGGTCTACGACTACTCCAAGGACGGCATCCAGGCGCTGAAGAACTTCCGCAAGGACGTTCTGATCATCGACGTCTTCAATCTCCAGGACCAAGTGAATCCGGTGATCCGCTACAACGTGTACCGCTGCTGGGTCTCCGACTATCAGGCCTTGCCCGACCTCGACGCCAACGGCAACGCGGTGATGATCCAGACCATCAAGATCGAGAACGAGGGCTGGGAGCGCGATCAGAGCGTCGTCGAGCGTGCCGCGACGTGAATTCCCGCTTGAGCCTGCCATGCAGCAAACGACCTGTCTGTTACCGGGCGGCTATTGGGACGCCGCCGGCGTCCTGCATCGGCAAGCGCAGCTGACCGCGCTCACGGGCCGCGAGGAGGAGCTGCTAGCGGACAAGGCGGTCTGCGCCGCCGCCGCGGCGACCGCCGTGCTCGCGCGGTGCGTGCGACGCATCGGGACGGTGGAGCCCGTCACGCAGGAGGTGGCGCGGGAGCTGCTGGTCGGCGACCGGCAGTATCTCCTGATCAAGCTCCGACAGCTCACTTTCGGCGATCGCGTGGACGCCGTGGTCCGCTGTCCCTGGCCTGATTGCGGCGAGTCCGTTGACATCGATTTCACGATATCGGAGGTCCCGATGAAGAATGCCGGCGCGCGCGCGGGTTTTTACGACGCCGAGCTCTCGCCGGAGGCCGCGGCCGCGAGCGGGCTCGGACCGGGCGCCGTGCGCGCGCGTTTCCGGCTCCCGAACGGCGGCGATCAGGAAGCGCTCGCGCCGCTGCTTGCCCGCAACGAGGCCGAGGCGCTGACGCGCCTGTTGTGCCGATGCATCTGCGGCATCGGCGCCGACGATAGCGCCTCCGAGGAGCAGGTGCGCAATCTTTCGCCAGAGGCGCGCGTGCAGATCGAACGCGAGATGGAGAAGGCGGCACCGGGAGTGGACCTCACGCTCGAGGCGAAGTGTCCGCAGTGCGCGCGCGCGTTCCCCGTGCCCTTCGACGCCCAGGATTTCCTCCTTGGCGAGGCGCGCCAGAGCCGGGATCTGCTCCAGCGGGAGATCCACTATCTCGCCTACCACTACCACTGGAGCGAGCGGGAGATTCTGGACATGACGCGCGACAAGCGGCACCGCTATATCGAGATCCTGAGCGATGAGATGGAGCGATTGAACAGTGCAACCGGTTGAACGCGAGCTCGCGGGAGGTTACCTGAGCCGCGTGCTGGCGAGCGGCGCCCGGCCATTTCAATTCCGCGCCACGGCCCGCACTTTGCTTACCGGTGTCGGCGTCGAAGGCCAACTCGATCATGCGCACGCGCCCCCGCCCGTCGGCTTCACCTACGCCGATCTCCCCGTCCCCGTCGATCCCACGGCGGGCCTCGGCCGCGCGTCCTTCGACGCTGGCGGTGCGCTTGCTGCCAAGACCGGCCCGACGCGGTCGGCGCCGCCGGAGCTGCCGGACGAGAAACCGAAGAACTCTGTCCCCGGATCGAGCGCCGCACCGCGCGAGCTCTCCGATCCGCCGCTTGCGGCCCCCGCGCCGTTCTCGACGCGCCCGCCCGTCGACGCCGGCCGGCCAGCGCCCTCGGGGGTGGTGCCCGGATCCAAATCGAGTTTGGCGCGGGAACACCCGGCCGCACCGAGCACGACCACGCTGGAGGTTCCGGGAGTCGCGTGCCGCAGTCCCGCGACCGCCCGAGACCTCGCGGGCGCTCGCGACGTCGGGACGCGTCCGGAATTCCGTCGCCGGCACGACTCCGCCGCCGCGTCGCGCATCGGAAGCCCGAGCCGCACCGCATCCGAAAATGCCCAGGCAAAGGATACCGGACCGCATCAGGAAACGCCGCCCTTGCGCGACCCTGAGCGCGCACCGCGCGCCGGTGCACCGAGCCGTAGTGCGCCCCTGAGCACGCAGGCCGATGACGCAATGCGCCAGCCAACGCGGGCGCCGAGCCCTGCGAGGCACGCGACGGAGGACGCCCGCAACGAAACAACCGATCTCGCGCCGAGAAAGCCCGTCCCCAGACGGGCGGCGCCCGCGGTGCGCGGGTCGAGCCTCACCGCGGAGCACGTCGGAATCGGCGCGGCCGTTGCGCCACCCTTGCGCTTCACCGCGCGCCCGCCGCCCTTCCCGCCGGAGAATTCCGGAAATCAGCGCGCCGCGCAGAACATCGAGGTGCTGCGCGGCTCGGTCCAGGCCCTGGCCACCAAGGCGGTCGCGGCGAAGGCCGCCCCGGTCGAACCGACGCCTCCGAGCCCAGGGCGGGCGGCGGTGAAACCCGCGCGAGAAGTTGTCGTCGTGAGGGAGTCTGCGGGAAGGCAATCTCATCGAAGCGCGTTCTGGGAGCGCCGGCATCTCGCCTTGCCCCTGCTGCGGGTCCTTCGCTGACGGGCCCACTCATGAGCGCATCCAGTGCCATCGGAATGGTCGGCGAATCCCTGCGGAACCTGCTCGTGGGCGAAATGAAGATCACTCCGAGCGCCGAGGTGACGCTGCTCGGCCCGGACGAATCCGCCGGCGCGCGTCGGGTAAATCTGTTTCTCTACAGGGTTCAGGAAAACCCGTTTCTGAGGAACGCGGACTGGCGGGTGACGTCGGCCGACCCGACGCGCATCGGCCCGCCGCCGCTGTCGATCAACCTGTTTTATCTGTTGACCCCTTACGCGACGAACGATTTGCAAACCGGCGCGACGCCCGCGCACGAGATCCTGGGCGAGGCGATGCGCGTGTTCTACGAGAACGCCATCGTGCCGAACCAGTACCTGGTGGACGGCCTCAAGGATGCTCCCGAGCAGATCAAGATCATGCAACACGCCCTCGACTTGGACGAGCTCAGCCAGGTGTGGAGCACTTTCAAGCAGCCGTTCCGCCTGTCGGTCCTGTACGAGATCTCGGTGGTGCAGGTGGACCAGGCCCCGGCGAGCGAGCGACCCATCCCTCAGCGGGTGCGCCAGATCGGCGTGCCGGAGGTCGATGCGCCGTTCGTACCGCCCGTGGTGGATCGCCTGCAACCTCCGGCGGGTCCGTCCGCAACGGTCCTCACCTTGAGCGGCAGCCATCTCACGGGCTGGAGAGCGTACGTGACGATGAGCGGCAGGACGCTCGCCGACGGCCTGGCGCTGTCGGCGGACCAATTCACCGTCACCGTGCCCGCCGACCTGCCCGTCGGATTCCACCAGCTGCGCGTCGATGTTTCGCACCTTTTCGCGCGCACGTTCTTTTTCGAGAAGACGACATGAGCGCCGAGCCGAGAGATCCGGCCGACTCCGCCGCGGTCTACCGCGACGGCATGGAGCACATCGAAGAAGAGCTGCGCTGGCTCGACATGCTGATCACGCACCGGGTCGCGACTTTCCGGGAATCGCTCAAGGCCCTGGAGCGCTCGGCCACCGGACAGCAGATGTACATCTCGCACGGGGAGGTGGACTGGCTGCTCGGCGTCGATACGGACGCGATCGAGTCCGCGGCGCAGTCCTCGATGTTCGCTGCCGCCGAAGCGCTGCGCCGGAAGCTCGACTCGCGGGTCGCGCGCAGCCTGGAGCGGGGCGTCGCGTTGACCCTGCCGCACCTGGCACGCATGTTCCATCTGTCGCCGATCGAGCGGCAGGCAATGGTCGTATGCCTCGCGCCGGAGCTCGACCCCAAGTACGACAAGATTTTTGCGTATCTGCACGATGACGTGACGCGCAAGAGGCCGAGCGTCCGCTTGGTGCTGGAGCTCTTGTGTCCCACGCGCGCCGACCGCTGGAACGCCCGCCCGTTGTTCGGCGATCACGGCGCGTTGCTGCGCACCGGGCTGTTGCAGACGGTGGATGACCCGGCCAGCCCCTCGGGCTCGAGTGATCTTGCGCGCGCGCTCCGCCTGGATCCGGCGATACTGAATTTCATCCTGGGCTTGAACGTGGTCGACCCGCGATTCGAGCACGCGCTGCGGCTGGTCCCGGCCGGTGCGCAGGCAAACGGGCTTGCCGCCGATCCTGAACTGCAGGACCGCCTGCGCGCGTTGATGAGACGCGAGTTCTCGGAGAATCCCGAGCGCGGCCGACTGGTGGTCAATCTCCACGGGCCGCACCAGACCGAGGCACGCGAGCTGGTGTTCGGGACCTGCAGGCCGCTGCAGCGGCAGGTCCTATGTGTCGATCTCGAAGCGCTGTTGAGCGGGCAGCAGGATCCCGAGCATTCCCTCCGCCTCGCCATGCGCGAAAGCCTGCTGCTGCAGGCGCCGGTGTTGGTCGAGAACCTGGACGCGCTTCTGGACAACGATAGCCGTCACAAGGCGCTCGCGCGGCGGCTGGCCGGCGACATCGCGCGCTATTGTCAGCTCGCGTTCCTGGTTTCAGCCAAGCCCTGGTATGCCGGCTCGCTGTTCCAGGGCCTCACCTTCCAGCACGTGCGGCTTCCCGCCCCGAGCGTTTCAATGCGCGAGTCAGCGTGGCGGCGCGAGCTCGGGACCTCGGAGGCCGGCGAAGCAGGATGGCCGGCGCTGCTCGCACGCCACCTGCAGCTCACCTCCGCCCAGATCGGCGACGTCGTCCACAGCGCGCGCAATGAATGCGCGATGGCGGAGCGCGCGATGTCGCTGGCCGACCTATTCGCGGCGTGCCGCCGGCAATCGAATCACGCCCTGGGAGATCTCGCGCTGAAGATCGAACCCGCCTATTCCTGGGAGCACCTGGTTCTGCCGGCGGACAAATGCGAGCGGCTGCGCGAATTGTGCGCGCAGGTGAGGCATTACCATCAAGTTTTCGAGGAGTGGGGCTTCGGAACGCGGCTTTCGCACGGCAAGGGGCTGAGCGCCCTGTTCTCGGGGCCTCCGGGAACCGGCAAGACCATGGCGGCCGAGGTTGTCGCACGCGAGCTCGGCCTCGAGCTCTACAAGGTCGATCTGTCCGGAGTAGTAAGCAAGTACATCGGCGAAACGGAGAAGAACCTCTCGCGGATCTTCCGCGAGGCCGCGGCGGGCAATGCGATTCTGTTCTTCGACGAGGCCGACGCCCTCTTCGGCAAGCGCACCGAGGTGTCCGACGCGCACGACCGCTACGCCAACATCGAGACGAGCTATCTCCTGCAAAAAATGGAGGAGTACGAGGGTGTCGCAATCCTTGCGAGCAACCTGCGCGAGAACATGGACCAGGCGTTCGTGCGTCGATTGCGTTTCATCATCGAATTCCCGTTTCCCGACGAAGCGAGCCGGCTGCGCATCTGGCGGACGCACTTTCCGGAGTCCGCACCCGTTAGCGACGATCTCGACTACGGCTTTCTCGCCAGGCAGTTCCAGATCGCCGGGGGAAACATCAAGAACGTGGTTCTCAACGCGGCGTTCCTGGCCGCGGATGACGGGGGCGCGATCGGAATGTCGCATGTATTGCAGAGTGCCAAGCGGGAGTTCGAGAAGATCGGCAAACGCTGGGACGACGCTCCGCTTGCGCGGCGCGTCCAGGCCGCGGCGTGACGCCTGGTACGAAGAGGAAGGGATAGGCGATGAGCGGATATACCAACAAGCCGAAGAAACTACGCGGGGCCTTCGTCGAATACGGCCTGAGTATCCCGCCGCTGTTCGTCGTGTTCCAGTTCAATCCGCTGCAACTGTCGCGAAGCCGGAACTTGTCGTTTTCGCCGCCGAGCGGCCAATGCGGCCAAGGGTCGTCTGGTAGCGGAAGCAAGGGGCGCACGATGCGCCAGTGGCATCAGCAACAAGACGATCTCACCGACATCCGCGACCAGCAGCAGGTCGACGTCCAGGAAGAAACCATCAATCTCGAGATCCGGCTGGACGCAACCGACAAGATGAACGAGGGCGACCCGATCGCATCGACGCTCGGCGTGCTGCCGCAACTCTCGACTCTCGAGCTGATCATGCATCCCAAGGAGGAAGGCCTGCTCGGCGCCGCCCTCGACAGCCTTCTGGGGACGACCGCGAAAGGCTTCAACTTCACCAAGAAACCGAACCCGCCGATGGTGCTGTTCATCTGGGGGTACACGAGAGTGCTGCCGGTCAATATCAACAGCATGAGCATTACCGAAACCGAGTTCAGCACCATCCTCTCACCGACGCGCGCGACGGTATCGGTCAATCTGACCGTGATCGAAAGCGGGGAACCGTTGTACAAGGTTCATAAGGGCGTCAAAGAGGTGACGTCGCTGCTCAACCTCGCCAACATCGCCGATGTCGCGAATGTAGTCGTTCCGGGGTAGACCATGTTCGCGAACAACTCCCGTTATCGAGCGCTGCAGGATGTGGTGTCGGTCAACGCCGGGGCGCGCACCCAGGTCATCAAGGACTTGCGCCAAATCCCGGTCGTGGAGGGCGACTTTCGTCACACCGCGGCGCAAACCGATCGGCTGGATCATCTCGCCTTCAAATACTACAAGCAACCGAGCAAGTGGTGGCGGATCTGCGACGCGAACCCCGAGTTCATGTCGCCGCAGGCGCTATTGGGTCAGGAGCCCGTCGAAGTCGCGCGCTTCCCCGTCACCTTCTCGGGCACGCCCCCTTGGACCGAGCTGGTTCGCCGGCTGGAGGCGCTCATCGGCGTCGAGGACGTGAAGGTCTCGGAGGACTCCGAAATCGTCGCCGAGGAGCAGGTGATAGGCGGTCAGACCGTCACACTCAACACGGAACGTTTCGTCCGGTCGGCGACGGTCACCTACAACAGCACGAACTTGGATGCAGCGCGGATTGCGAGCGCTATCGAGGCCCTCGGATTCGAGGTCGCCGAGCCGCAGCGGATCGGACGGGCCGGCAAGGAAATTGTCATCCCGCCCGACGCGGCTGGATCGCGGAGCTAGCGATGGAATTCGAGAACCTCCGCATCGAGATCGGCGGCAAGGACATGAGTGACTTCTATCCGGACCTCACCAGGCTTGAAGTGGAGCTGGACGAGGAGCTCGCCGCGATGGTCCGCATCCACCTCATGCTGCCGCAGCTGCCGGACGGGACCTGGGGCAAGCTCGACGACGAGCGCCTGAGCCTGTGGAAGCCGGTCACGGTCACCGCGGGCTTCGAGAGCAGCACGGAGGAGCTGATGACCGGCTTCATCACGCACCTGCGCCCGAATTTCGACTCGGACCCGGCGTGTTGCGCGCTCGAGGTCTGGGGCCTGGACCACAGCGTGCTCATGGACCGGGAACAAAAGCTCAAGGACTGGTCCGGCAAGAAGGACAGCGACATCGCGCACGCGATCCTGGTCGACGACCACAAATTCAATGCGGTCATCGAGAACACGGAAATCGTGCACGAAGAGGAGGTGTCCACGATTCTGCAGCGCGAGACCGACATGCATTTTCTGCGCCGCCTGGCGTTGCGCAACGGCTACGAGTGCTACGTCGAAGGCAAGACCGCGTTCTTCAGGCCGCCGCAAATCGACGCGAGCCCTCAGCCTCTGCTCGCGGCGCACTTCGGCGACGAGACCACTCTCGTGTGCTTCAAAGCCGAAGTCAACGCCCTCGCGCCCGCCAAAGTGGCGATGTCACAAATCGATCGCGTGAACAAGGAAGTTCTCGACGCGAGCGTGGAGTCGAGCCGGGAAACGGCCCTCGGACAGGCCGACCCCCAGAGCCTGCTCGGCACCGGGGTGGCCGCCGGACAGGTGTATGTGGGGGCGCAGGCAACCGGCGCGACGGAAATGACGGCCTTGTGTCAGGCGCTGTTTCACCGGGGGCAATGGCTCGTGACCGCGCATGGAACGGTAGCGGCGAATCTCTACGGGCACGTCCTGAAACCGCGGCGCCCCGTCACGATCAAGGGCGTCGGCGAGACCTACAGCGGGGTGTATTACGTGACCCACGTGACCCACGTCTTCGCGCCGGACGGCTACGTGCAGAACTTCTCGGCCAAACGCAACGCGCTCAAACCGAGCGGCGCCGAAAAGTTCTCGGCGACGGGCGGCGGTTTTCTGGGCGCGGTGCTTTAGGAGGACGCAGCGTGGAGCTCGAACAAGTCGTCGCCGACCTGGTGCAGCAGGCTCAACACCGCGTCTACGGCAAGTATCGCGGCATCGTCAAGGACAACGCCGATCCGAAGCACCTCGGTCGGCTGAAGCTCCAGGTTCCCGGCCTGTTTGGAAGCGATGTCGTCACGGGATGGGCGATGCCTTGCGTGCCCTACGGCGGTGACGCGGACCAGGGTTTCTTGTTCATCCCGGAGCTCGGCGCCGGCGTGTGGGTGGAGTTCGAGCAAGGCGATATCGAATTTCCGATCTGGGTCGGCACCTTCTGGTCTGCGCCCGACGGCAACAAGAGCGAGCTGCCCAAACCGAACGAACCCGACGGCACCGAGCAAAGCGACGTGCAGGACCCGCCTACGCGAAAGATCATCAAGACCAAGAAGGGGCACACGCTCCAGTTCGAGGACGCCGACGGCGACGAGTGCGTGATCCTGTACGAAGGCAAGAACAAGCACGTCGTCACGCTCGACAAGGACGGGGTCAAGATCGTGGACGGAAAGAACAGTCACGAGATCACCCTCGCCTCGGGCGGCATCACCATCAAGGACAAGTCGGGCAACGAAATCGCCACGACCAGCCAGGGGCTCACCTGCACCGACGCCAACGGCAACACGATCAAGATGGACAACGCGAGCGGTTTTCCGACCGGTCCTGGAATCGATCTCAACGGAGGCAAGCGCGTCTGCCTCGACGGCTTGATCACCTGGCTGCTCAAGCATCAGCACGTTGGCAATATGGGCGCGCCAACCCCGCTGTTTCCCGGCGACATGCCCGATCTGATCCAGGCGATGGCTAGTCCCGGTAGCAGCATTCTTTCAGACACCGTTAAGGCGAAATGAGCGGGATCATGGCACTGCAAATCGGCGATCAAGGCGCGACCTCCGGGATGACGAAGGCCATCTACGATCAGATGGCCTTGGTGCTGGAACCCGGCTTGGACGGGCTCGAGGAGAGCAAGAAAACGCCGATCCGGGACACCTGGAAAAAGACCGCGTTCGCGGTCGCCAAGGGCGTAATCGATCACATCGTCGCGAACGTGGAGATATTCGGGGTCAGTTGCCAGGGAAACATCTCGGCCAGCGTCAACGGCAATACCGGAGCCACGCCGCCCGGCCCGCACCTGCACACGGTGAGCCTCACCGGTACCCAGTCCAACGTGGTTTTCACGCAGAACAACGACGGCGTGGGCCGCGTGAGATAAACCCATGGCCGACGCGACGATCACATTCGGATTTCCCCTGGCGATCGACGCCGCGGGACGCGTCAACGCTAGCGGCGGTGACGAGGCAATCCGCGGCAAGATCATCCAGGTCCTGTTTACCGCGCCGGGCGAGCGCGTCAACCAGCCGACGTTCGGCTGCGGGCTGTTCAACCTGGTGTTCGAGCCCAACAACGACGTGCTCGTGCCGGCCATGGAATTCACCATTCGCCAGGCCCTGGTCCGCTGGATGGCCGACGAGATCATCACCGACGGCGTGAGCGTCAATTCGTCGGACGAGACGGTGATCGTCGAGATCGCCTACAGGAAGAAGCAGGACCTGTCGCAGCAGGCGGTCCGGATCCATTTTCGCTGAGATCACAACGTGGCGGAGATAACGAAAACCGACTCGGGCGCCGTCGTCGACTACACGGCGAGGGACTACGACAGTCTGCTCGCCGCGATGCGCGCGCTGGTGCCGGACAAGCTGCCGGAGTGGAAGGACTTCGCCGCCGAGGCGGACTTCGGCAACGTGCTGCTGCAGCTGTTCGCGCATATGGGCGACATCCTCGCCTACTACCAGGACCGCGTCACCAACGAGAGCTTCCTCGGCACCGCGCAGACGCGCCGCAGCATCATTCACCACCTGCGGCTGATCAGCTACCGCCTCGGAACCGCGGCGCCGGCGGCGGCGAAGCTTCAAGTGAGCTTTCCAGCCGCAACCACTGGCATCGTGACCGTCAAGCGCGGTTTCGCCTTCGCGACCAAGAGCCGCAAGGACGCGCCGAGCGTGCGCTTCGAGTACCTCGGTCCCGACATCGACATCGACTGCGATCTGATCCCGCCGTCGGGCGGCCGCAAGGTCTTCGCCACCGAAATCGACGTGGAGGAGGGCCGCACCGTTTCCAACGAGCTTCTCGGCACCTCGGACGGGCGCCCCAACCAGCGTTTTCGCCTGGCGCGGGCGGGGCTGATCCTGCGCTCGGAAGGAGTCCCCGCCGGAGTCAACAAGGACGTCGCGCTGCGCACCGAGCTCGGCGGCGTGATTACCGAGTGGGCGATGCAGGAATCCCTCGCCTTCAGCCGCGCCGGGCAGAACGACTTCGCGGTCGAGATCGATGCGGACGACCGGGCCGAGATCCTGTTCGGCGACGGCGACTTCGGCGCCGTCCCGCCCGCCGGCAGCAAGGTCACCGTGGGTTACCGTGTCGGAGGCGGCGAGCAGGGCAACGTCGTGGCTGGCTCGATCCAGACGGTCGTCGACGCGCCGGCGCTTGCGCTCGCCGGCGCGAAGATCACGAATCAGAGCGCGGCGACCGGCGGCGCGGAGCGCGAGAGCATCGAGCACGCGGTCGCGCACGCGCCGCAGGTGTTCCGCTCGTTCAAGCGCGCGGTCACCGCGGACGACTACGAGGCGCTCGCGCTGAAGTACAAAGGCGTCGGCAAGGTCCGGGCCGCCAAGAAGAATTGGAACACGGTCGTGCTCCACGTCGCCCCCGCGGGCGGCGGCCAGGTCAGCGACGTGCTGCGCAACAACCTGGTCGCGTACTTCGTGGACAAGCGCCCGGTCTCGACCATCATCGAGATCGAAAACGTGGACTACGTAAAGGTCTACGTGGAGGCGGATGTCGAGATCGAGAGCTATTACTCGCGCGCCGAGATGACCGAAAAAATCCAGAAGGCGGCCGGAGGGCTGCTCGCCTTCGACGCGGTCGATTTCGCGCGTCCGATCTACCTGAGCAAATTCTACGAGGCGATCGAGGCCATCGAAGGCGTCAAGTTCGTGACGATCGCGGATTTCCGGCGCGACAGGCCCGCAGTTCCATACCCGGCGGTTCCATTCGTCGAAGGTACGGGCAAGCTGGACATCGACGTGGACGAAGTCCCCAAGATTCCCGACGGGGACGGCGACGAACCCTACTCCGGCGGCATCAAGATCGTCCTCACCGGAGGGTACTGATGCGTTTCCTCTCGCTCAGCGCCACCGCCAACGCCGCCGGTAATCGCATCGACCTCGGATGGAAGTTTCCCGATGCCGCGGCCTTCCCGGGCGTGCGCGTGGTGCGGCGCGAAAGCAGCTACCCGAGCACGCCCGAGGACGGGGTCGTCGTGGCGCAGGGCGTGGGTCTGGCGTCGGCAACCGACACCGGGCTCAAGGGCGAAACCGTCTACTACTACTCTCTGTTCGGCTTCATCGGCGATCCGCCGGTGTACGACATCGACCGGCACAACCGCGTCTCGGGGCTCGCGACCTCGTCCTACGATCACGCCCGGCAGATGCACGCCTTGCTCCCCGGGGTATACCACCGCTACGACACGAAAATCTCCAACGATAGCGCGCTTGCGCCGATCGACAGGACGCGCGGGCAGCTGCGCCGCTTTCTCGACCTGCCTGGCGGGCAGCTCGATCTGCTTCACAGCGTCGCGCGCGCGGCTCTCGGTTTCCACGACATCGGGCGCGTCGACGGCGGGCTCCTGCCGCTGCTCGCGCAGTGGATCGCGTGGAGGACGGACACGCTGCTCGAGATCGAAACGCAGCGCAACGAGATCCGCCACGCGCCGCATCTCTATCGCACGGTCGGCATCGTGCCGACGATCGAGGCGACGGCCAAGCGCATCACCGACTGGGAAAGCCGCACCAAGGAGTTCGTGCACAACGTGTTCCGCTCCAGCAACCCCGAGCGCCTCAACCTGTGGATCCAGCAACGCAGCGGCGGCGCGTGGACCGCGCCGGCGGAGCTGTTGTCCCTGGACTTTGCCAACGAAGGGCGGGCGGTCGCGGCGCGGCAGGCGGGCGGCACACTGTGGCTGCTCTACCACACCTTCAACAAGGGCCGCTGGGAGATCTGGTACAAGCTCAACGACCCCCTGAAGGGGTGGATGCCGAGCCAGCCGCTGCCGCAGTCTGCGGCGGTGAACAAGTACCCGGCCGTGGTCCTCGCCGCCGACATGCCGCGGGCGTACTGGGCCACGTTCGACGAGACGGCGCAGCGCTGGGCGCTCAACTCGTCCTCCTGGGACGGCGTGCGCTGGTCGGCGGCGCAGGCGGTCCCGATCGCGGCCACCGAGACGCGACAGCCCTCGGCCCTGGTCGATGGCGCGGGCCGGGCATGGATTTTCTGGCTGGAGCGCGTCGGCTCAGGCCAGCAATTGCGCTACAGCAGGTTCGACGGGGCAGCGTGGGGCGCGCCGGTGACTTTTCCGCTCGACGGCACCGCCGACCCGCGCGTGGATGCAGACCCGTACGTGATGTTCGACGCCTCGACCACGAGGATATGGGTGTTCTGGGCGCGGCAGGTCGCCATCGCTCCCGAGCAGACCCGCTGGGAGATCGCCTACCGCGTCAAGAGCAACGCCAACTTCGACGCCGCCAATTGGAGCGCGGTGCGCACGCTGCCCAGGCCGGCCGGCGCCGACTACAACGACCGCCAGCCCGCCGCGCGCATTGACGCGGGCGCGGTCGAGCTCTTCTGGAGCTCCAATCGCGGAGCCCAGGGCTACGCGGTCTGGCGCAGCGGCTTGACCAACGAGGCGACCAACACCTGGGAGGCGGCCTTGCGCGTGACCGCAGGGTCCTACACGCAGCGCGATCCGCTGCCCGTCGCCACGGGCGCGGACCTCTGGTTGGTGTTCCGCTCCAACCGGAGCGTTTCCTACCCGAGTGAGGCGTACCAGGCGACCCAACTGGTCGACTTCCGCTATTCCGGTTCGACCGCCGTGGACGCGCGCCACGCGGACAAGCTGGCGCTGCGCGGCAAGTTCGAGGATTTTCAGACCTACACCTACGACGCCGGCACCGACGGAAAGCGCGACGACAGCAACTGGTACGCGCGCGACACCGTCGGCCTGTATCTCGCCACCGACACCCTGGATCCGGAGCGCGTCCGCTCCGCTACCGAGCGCTTGCGCAACGTGATCCCCGGGTTCATGCCGGTCACCGATCGCGCCGTGTTCTTCACGTCCGCCAACCGCCAAGACGACTATGTATACACCTACGGAGTGCCCGACGCGGCGACGCCGGCGTTCATCGGCGACAGCTACGTCGATGCCCTCACCACGGTGACCGAGGAGGCGGCGCTGGCTCCCGGGGAAGATTTCTTGGATGCGCTCGGATGAGCCGGGAGAGATGCACGATGACGCACTGGCCCGATGGTAAGTATCGCGATCGCCTGATACGCGCCGGCGGCGCGATCGTGAACGGCGACTGGCGCTCGAACATCGTCGTGGACCGCTGCCGCCAGCTGCTGGCGGCGTTCGTGAAGCGCGACGGTGCGGCGCTCGGAATACAGTCGCTCATGGTCGGCCGCGGCGATCCCGCTTGGGACGCGGCCATGCCCGCGCCCGCGCCCGGCATCCAGCAGCTCGTCGACGCCGCACCGACGACGATCCCGATCGCCGCCGCCGCCATGAGCTATCTCGACGCCGCCGGCAACACGACCCCCGGCCCGTCGTCGCGCCTGCAGATCACGGTGACGCTCGCCCCGGGGACGCCCCCGCTCGGCGGCGGCGAAACGAGCTACCCCTTGCGCGAGTTCGCCCTGTTCGGAGGCTTCGGCGGCACGCCGTACATGCTCGACTACGTGCGTCATCCGGTGATCCATAAGGCCGCCGGCGACACGCTGGTACGCACCATCCGGCTCATTTTCTAACGGAGACCGACATGCCATTGCCGCGATCGGCGCGACCAGCCTGCATCGAACAGGCGTGGCTCGAGCCTCGAACACACCGTGTGGAGACAGCTCATGGCTGATTTCTCGAAGCCCCCGCAACAGATGCTCTCCGCCAACCTGCTGAAGGGTTACGTCGGAGTTCATATCGAACAAGGTGTCCCGGTCCTCGACCGGGATCTCAACCTGCTGAACGATCTGATTTCGTCGACCGTGCGGGCGATCGTCACGCGCTACATCGGCAACGGCACCGCGGCCGCTGCGCAGGGTTTCTCCGTCCAGGCGATCCCCGCCAACAACGACTTTCGCATTGCGGCCGGAGCGCTCGGACCGGGAACCTGCCTGGTCGGCGGAATCGAGGTGACGATCGCCGCGAACACGAACTACAGCGCGCAGGCCGGCGTCCCGGCGCTGACCACGCCCAGCGCCATTCAGCCGGACCCGCGAACCGACCTCGTGTACGTGGACGCCTGGCTGGAAGACGTCGACGGCGTCCAGGACGGCGATCTGCTCAACACCACCGACGTAGGGATGCAGACCTCGGTGCGCCAGAGACCGACGTGGCGAGTGCGCGTGGCCGAGGGAGTTCCCGTGCCGACGCCCGCGCCCGGCCACTTCCACTACACCTTGGCGCGGATTGTGCGTCCGAGAAACAACGCGCAGATCACGGCCACGATTATCAACGATATGCGTCAGGCGATCTCCGCCCTTGCGGACGTTGCGACCCGCCTGGCCTTCATGGAGCAAATGCTGCTCGTGCCGAGTTTCCTCCCATCGCCCAACCAGTTCAATCCCAAGTTC
>Ga0137394_10001298_pt1 | contig 18091 bp, 15 predicted proteins | sample czobulk116metaG_FD_108278 | JGI IMG/M metagenome (GOLD analysis project Ga0137394, IMG submission 108278) | Vadose zone soil microbial communities from Angelo Coast Range Reserve, California, USA - czobulk1.16 metaG | ecosystem: Environmental > Terrestrial > Soil > Vadose zone | place: USA...
GCGCTTTCCATTGCTTACTTCGATTCGCTTGGTCTTCCTCGGCTGTTCGATGCCAATGCGTAACCCTTTGAACCGCCGTACGCGGACCCGCATCTACGGTGGTGTGGCAGGGGCGGACGGGTGACCGTCCCCCCTATGCCGATTCGAGCAACATGATTTAGGAATTCCGACGATCATCGGCGTGGCCGCGGAAGCCGAACTCGTCGCCGGAGAATTACCTACAATCGGTCGGCTGGCCTTTCACCCTCCCGTCATCAAACACCTGCCACCGTTAGTACGCCCAACGCAACAGCACGCCGCCGGTCGTATATCCCGCACCCACAGTAACGATCAGGACCAGGTCGCCCTTGTGTAGGCGGCCTTGCTCCACCGCATCGCGCAGGCCCAGAGGAATCGTCCCCGCCGTGGTGTTCCCATACCGGTCGATGTTTACCATCACCTTCGAATCGTCGACGCCCAGCCGCTCCTGGGCGGCCCGAATAATCCGCAAGTTAGCCTGGTGCGGCACCAGCAGCTTCAGGTCATTTTTTGTAAAGCTATTCTTTTCAAGCAGATGCGCCGCCATCTCGGACATGCGCCGCACTGCGTACTTAAACACCTGGGAGCCTTCCTGGTGGACGTAGTGCATACGCTTGTCGACGGTTTCCGAGCTGGAGGGATGCAGCGAACCGCCCCCCGGCATATAGAGAAATGCTGCCCCTGAGCCATCCACGTCATGCTCGAAATCGAGGATCCCTTCGTTCGGGCCCGCCGACTCGAGCAGCGCCGCCCCCGCCCCGTCGCCGAACAGCACGCATGTCGCGCGATCCTTGTAGTCCAGAACGGAAGTCATCGTATCGCTTCCGATGACTAGAACTTTCTTGTGGGTGCCCGTGCCGACGAACTGCGCGCCCACCGTCAGCGCGTAGGCAAAGCCAGAGCACGCCGCGGACAGGTCAAAGCCCCAGGCCTTCTTCGCGCCAATGCGTTCCTGTACCAGGCAGGCGGTGGCGGGGAAAAACATGTCCGGGGTAACGCTGGCGAGCACGATCAGGTCGATCTCCGCAGGATCCGTCTTGGTTTGCGCCAGCAAAGCCTTGGCGGCTTCCGTCGCCATGTGCGAGGTGGCCGTGCCCTTCTCCACGACGTGGCGTTCCCGGATGCCGGTGCGTGTGCGGATCCATTCGTCGTTCGTTTCGACGATTTTCTCCAGATCCGCGTTGGTCATCACCTTCGGCGGAACGTAACCGGCTACACCCGTGATTTTTGCCGCGATGCGGTGGGACATGACTCTCCTTGCGAATTGCTCCCGGAGCAAAAGAACCTGAATTTTATGCGATAGCCCAGTGAGGATACAAGGCGCAGGCCGGTTCTCTTTAGAACCGCAGGAGGTAACTCAATTTGATGAAAAAAAGCCGGCTCGTGGAATTGTTTGGCGCGCCCTGCGCCGTTACAAAAGGCGATGCGGCGGGATGCAGCATGAGGTCGCTGTAGCCGTTGTTGTAGCCAAGATACACGGCCGTCCCGGGGTGCAGCAGATACGTCAAGAGCACATCCGTCGTAAATCGCTTGGTCGGCGCGATGGGCCCTCCGTCGAAGCTGCCAAGGTTGGTCTGCAGATCCAGCAGGCTCGTGTTGGCGATCGTCGCGTTGTAATCCAGAATCAGCCGCAGCGACAATTCTTTGGTGAACTGATAGTTCAGTTTCGAGCGCATCAGATGATTGTTGAAGATGTTCTGCCCCGGTTTGAAACCCGGGGGCGTGCTTCCGCTGCGCGTTCCAAGCCGGTAAAAAAGATACGTTTCATCAAAGCGGAAACGCGAGGAGGGGCGCAACGTGAAGCCCGCACTCATTTTCTTCACATTCCCAAGAAAGGGCAGAAGCGGCGCAGCTGGAAAATAATCTTCACCGGTGCCGGAAACGAACCGCGAATTGAAACTCAGCCACTTTTTTGGCGCCGTGGCAAAGAGCATCGCCGTGCTGTGCCTCCGGAAACCGATCTTGTGAAAGAGTTCATATGCTTCCCCGCGACTGATGCTGAGTGTCGTCTGCTTTGTAAAATCAACCTGAAAACCAACGGCAGCTTGCCAGTCCTGAAGAATGCCCGCGTGGTTCCAGTCCACCGTCTCGCTGACCGCGGGGCCAAAATCGATGATCTTGCTTTTCTCCGGCTTCCAGAAATAGCTGGCGTTCGCATTGTTTTGCCGGATGTCGATGCGATTCACGAATCCCATTTCGGTGCAGAAGTTCGGCGAGAAATCGTCGTAGTTGGTAGAAAAACTTAAATGCCGGCCGCTGTAGGATGCGTCGGCCCACAGCGCATTGCCCTGTTGCGACGCGATGGTCGGATTACTCGATGCAAACGACAGGCAATTCTGTCCGGCGTTGAGATCCTGCCGCGTCCAGGTGTGCACCCCTTGAATATCGACGACCCAGTTCTTGGAGAATTTCAGCCGCGCATCAAACGAGGCCACGCGATTGCTTGTGTCCGCGAAATCCCGGCTCGAAAAAAAGCCGCCAATGTAGGACTGATTGCCGAATTCACGCGTCACGCGCACTACCCCATCGACCGCCCGCGTGTCGTAGGGACCGCTTGTGAATCCCTGGCCGGGCCGCCGATCGTCGATAGCAAGGGCGCCGAGCGTCCATTTGCCGAGCTTTCCCGTCACGCGGCTGCCGAACTGCGGGTCGGCGATCCGGCGTGAAAAAAACAGATCGATCGGCGTCGCAAAGAATCCTGCATTTTCAATGAAGAACGGCCGCTTTTCGGGGAAAAAAACCGCGAAGCGCTGGTTGACAGTCACCTGCGGGTCGTCCGATTCCACCTGGCTGAAATCCGGATTCAACGTGACGTCGAACGCCAGGGAATCCTTTGCCACAAATTTCGCATCAAGTCCCGCGCGGTGCTCGAATTTATCCACGAACCCGGGAGGGCCGCCGCCCGGCTGATTTAGAAAGTGATCGTCGGCAAGCAGTCCGTAAGGAATGAACTGAATGTTTCGCCCCGGCGACACATTCTCCAGGCCGCTCACCGGCGCAAATTGCTGCGTTAACCCTTCCACGCGCTGGGTCACGTACGGCCAGTAGTCGTATTCGCCCTTCCGAAGAATCACGCGATAGAGCGCCACTCCCCAGGTTTGCTCCGGGGCGCTCGAGAACCGCAAGCTCTTGAAGGGAATCGAAAAGAAGACAATGTAACCGTCGCCCGTGACGCGGCCCGCGTTATCCCACAGCGTGTCGAAACTGAAATCGTATCCTTGCCCTTCTGTATAGATCGCATCGGTCTGCACGCCCAGCGGATTGGAGAAGAAGAAATACGCGCGATGAAAATCCCGATAGGTGTCCAGCAGCAGGCCCACGCCGTCGTCTTGATCGGAGGCTTCGCGCTTGGATAGATGCGCCCGGACTTCGCCAGCTTCATCGTGGCAAACGAAGACCACATAAAGGTTCTTGTCGTCGTAGGAGAGGTAAGCGGTAGTGGATTCCGTCGCGGGTGTACCGTCGCCCGGAGTGTTCTGGCGGAAATCGGTGACCGTCAGTTCCGCTTCGCGCGGATGGTTCTCCAGGAAATCTTCCAATTTGGGCGCGTGATGCACGCGGGGGATCTTCGACAGCGGAATCTTTGCCTCATTTGGAGGCGGTCCCGCTGTGGCCTGCGCGGAAACAGGTGTCGCCGCGGCGCAAACGAAAATAATCCCAAGAACAGAATTCCGAATAACAGGGCCCATCTAGGATGTCTTTATATAACGTTTGCCGTTCCCTCGCGCAAGTACAAACTGGTACAGGTATTGTTTCGTTTAGTACGGCGGAGGCGGAGGCCGCGGAAGGTTGCGGCCGGCCGCTACGAGGCCGGCGGAAGAATTTCATAGCGCCACGAAAGGGCCGCAGTTTTCCTCAGCATGGCCGCAACGGAGCAGTATTTGTCCTCGCTGAGCTGGATGGCGTGTCTTACCGCCTCATCGTCGAGTTGCCCGCGGAGGCGATAGAGTATTTCCAGCTTGGTCCAAACCGTGGGCGGCTCCGCCGCACGTTCGCCCGAGCAGACCACTTCCAGTGATTCCAGCTTCTGCCGCTTCTTTTCGAGGATGATGACCACGTCGGTGGCGGTGCAGGCCCCCAGCGCCAGCAGCACAAGCTCCATCGGGCCGGGCGCCTGGTTCGACGCACGGTCGGAATCGACGGTCATGGCGTGTCCGGACGGGCTCGTTGCCACGAATTTCTGTTCGCCAATCCACTTCACGAATGCAGTCTGCATGCGGTCTCCCCAGTGAAAGGATAACAGGAGGTGAAATTTGAAACGAGCTACACACGTTCCGATTCGCTTTCGCTCTGCTTTTGGTTTAAATTGCGTGGACCGGCCGGTACTCTCGATAGCGCTCGGGAAGGAGAGCACCAAATGCAAATTCCAATCTCAAAGGCAAGGCGCCGCCTCGCGATGGCCGCGCTTGGGCTGGCGGCGCTTCTTTGGTCGTCAACAATCGGGGTTGCCGCGCGGCAGGGCGGTATGGCCGCCGAAGGAAAAGATCAACCGTACGTGATTGAGTACTACTACAAGGCAAGGTGGGGTCACGCCGAAGAATTTCTGGCGCTCTTCAAGAAAAACCATTATCCGGTTTTGAAAAAAGAAATAGAGTCGGGCCGCATGTTAAAGGTGAGCATGACCGTTCCGCGCTATCACACCACCGAAGACGGCCGTTGGGATTATAGGGTAACCATCGTCTTCAAGAATGCGGCGATTGCCAACGACAATTTTGACAGCTCCGCCCTGATCAAGCAGCTTTATCCCGATCAGGAAACCTACAAGAAAGAGGAACAACGCCGCTTCGAAATCCTGGAAGCTCACTGGGATCTGCCTATTAAGGACGTGGACCTCGATGCGCGCTGATCCCTTCGAATTTTGAGGAGGCGTGATCAGGTGCCGCGCACCGGGCCGGTGGTTGCGGCAACTTCAACGATCGGGTTAGGCAGCGCCCGCATGGTGCGGACAAAAAGTTCGACGATGGCTCCGTCAAATTGCGCATTCGCGCAACGCTCCAGCTCGGCGAGGGCGTCCATTGCTTTGCGAGCCTTCTTGTATGTGCGATCGCTGGTGATCGTGTCGTAGGCGTCGGCGATCGCAATGATGCGAGCGCCCAACGGAATGTTCTCCCCGGTCAATGCGTCGGGATAGCCCGAGCCATCGAAGAATTCGTGGTGGTGCAGAACCATTTCGCGGATACGCGCGAGCGGCGTCAGCGGATCGAGGATCTTCGCGCCAAACTTCACGTGCGATTTCATCGTCTCCCACTCTTCGGGATTGAGAGGGCCGTTCTTATTCAGGATACCTTCCGGGATACCAACCTTGCCGATGTCGTGGAGCACGGCGCCCAGACGAATCTCCTCCACTTCGGCGTCTTTCATCCCCATCGCTTCTGCAACCAACGCGGCATACGCGGAGACTTTCTGCGAGTGGCCTTGCGTGTAGTGATCCTTGGCGTCGATCGCAAACGCCAGTGAAGTGACCGTGTCCAGTACCGCTTGCGGGAGTGCTTGCGCACCCTGTGCCGCTGCCGCAGCTGGCTGGCCGTTATTCGGTTCGGTCGCCGCGAGCGATTCCGTGAATTGCCGCAAGCGCTGGTAGATCTCTTCAAACGCCTCGGGCCCCGTCGAGAAGAGCCGTTTGAGCGTCACTCCCAAATATGCTTCGAGCACGTCACGCTTCCATTTTTTCGCTTCGTTGGGATCGAAGTGATCGGCGGTTGAAACGGCGTTGCCGCCCTGATGCTTCGAAAGATACATCGAGGCGTCGGCAACTTGGATCAGCTCTTGCGGCGACGAGCCGTGGAGCGGATAACACGCGATGCCAAAGCTGGCGCTGATGTTTTTCTCGCGCAGCAAAGGATCGGCGGATACCCAGCCGCGGAGCTTGCTCGCCAGTTGCCGGGCATGCTCCATGTTGGTTTCCGGCATTAGAATGACAAACTCGTCTCCGCCGTAGCGGGCCACAACGTCGGAGCGCCGGCAATTGGTTTCCAGGATCTGTCCGACGCGTTGCAGGACGAGGTCGCCTTCGAGGTGTCCGTAGAAATCGTTTACGAATTTGAACCGGTCGAGGTCCATGAGCACCAGCGCAAAGGCGCGGCCCGCTCGAGTGGACCGCTTCCATTCCGCGGACAGCGCTTCCATAAAGAAACGATGCGTCTTCACACCGGTGAGGCCGTCGGTAATCGCCTGTTCCTGCGCCTTTTGGAAAGAAAGCGCATTGTGTAGCGCCCCGGCGATGAGGTCGGCCAGCGTGCGCAGCAGAAGAATTTCTTCCTCGGAGAAATCCACCGGAATGGACGACTCGATGTACAGAATCCCGTGGAGCTGTTCTGCGTAAAAAACCGGCAATGCGACGGCCGCCACGGAATCCGGCAATAGTGGCTTCAACGCGCCGTCGGCGGGAGAGACGGCGCGGTACGTCGCCATGTGGCCATTGCGGGCTACGTGGCCGATCAGGCCCGTGCCAAGGGAAATGCGCTGTCCCAGGGTCGCGCGGCGTTTGCCCGCTTCGGCCTGGATCACCACTTCCCGTGTCGCGTAGTCCAGCACGCCGATCCCGATGTGATCGTAGGTCAAGCCGGCTTCGAGTTGTTCGGTGATCTTGGCCAGCATCTCGTCCGGATTAAGCGTGGCGATGGCATTCCGCGAAATGGTGTTAAGCAGAGAGAGATGCCGCGCCTTGGTGCGCTCTTCGCTGAACAGGCGGGCGTTTTCAATTGCGATACTCGCTTCGCTAGCAAGCACGCGCAAAAGTTCCAAATGCCCCTCGTCAAACACGCGCTCGTGATCGGAGTACACGGCCATCGCGCCGATGGCGTGATCGTAGGCCACCAGAGGCACGCCGCAGAAGCATCCTTTTGTGCGGAGAGGCTCTACGCCGAGCTTTTTCATTTCACTCACGTAATTGTCGCGGATCAGCACGGGCTGCCGCGTTCGAATGATGTACTCGGAGATGTGGTTGCCCGCGGGGCGCGTGCGCTTCGGAAGGCGCGCGCCATCCACGATCTCGAGATCGAATTGAATTTCGTCGCGCAGCGGATCCAGCTCGGCGATATAGAAGTTTTCCACGTCGAAGAGCCGCCGCAGCTCCTCCCACACTTTCCTTGTCAGGTCTTCCTTGTTCAGCGTCGAGCTGAGTGCGCGGCCGATTTCGTTCAATACGTGAAGCTCTTCGGACCGCCGCGAGGTCTGCTGAATCAAATAGCTGTTCTCGACGGCCATCCCGATCTGGTGCCCCAGCGCGAGGAGAAGCCTCAGCTCCGCCGGCGTAAAGCGTCGGCTGTCCGGTGTCCCCAGAAGCAGCACGCCGAAGGCTTGCTCTTTGGCCTGAAGGCTGATGGCCACCACGCTGCGCAACCCCTGCGCGAGCGCTAGCTCGCGGAATCGCCGGATGGACTTTTCTTTTTCGAGCGCCGAGAGGGAGTCGTCGCGAAGGTCACGAAAGCCAAGCAGACCGCCGAGGCGCGCCACAAGGCTGACGAGATAATCGTCCAGCCCTTCGTTCTGAGCGGCGCGGCAAAAATCGTCACTCAAGCCCACGGCAACGACGGAAGTCGGGCCCAGTGGATCACCGTGGTGCAGAAAAAGCGCTCCGGCAGGCAGCCGCACAACGCCGAGCACGCGGTCCAGCGCTTGCGACAGCATGCGCTGAATCTCGCCGCCCACAAAGCTGGAGGTCGCCAGATTCAGATTCGAAAGCGCCAGCATGTTGCGTTCGATGCGGCGCTTTTCTTCTTCATAAAGCGCCATTACCATGAGCATAGAAACGAACGTGCACGGAGCAGCTGCAACTACATTCATGCCTGGGCCCTGGAGTTCTGGAGTCACATTCAACATGTGCAGGGCGATCCACAGAACTCCCCAGGAAGCGAAGGAAACGCTCAGCAGCTTGTCTGCAAGCGTTTCCTGCCGCCGGCTTTCCTGCCAGAACACCACCGCAACGCCGATGTATAGCAAAGAGGCGGGAATGACCGCCGAAACGGGAAACGCGCCGGCGGCGTTGGCTGCGGCCCACAGTCCGAGTAACACGGCCACGGCCAGCGCCGGGATTTTCCAAGGCATCCGCTGGGAATAAAGCTGTGCCCCAAGAAAAAAGAGCACGCCGGAAAGCGCGAAGAGCCAGTGGTTCAGCGCACTCTGCACCGGGCTCGCCGCTGACCATGGAGCCACTGCGGGGCCCATGTAATGAAGGCCGAAAACAGCCCACGCCGTGGTCCACAGCAAGAGATAACTCTGGCGCTTGATATTGTGTATATAGGCGAAGAAGCCTGCCACCAAGGCGGTGGCGATCAGCAGCGCCAGTGAGATAAAACTCTGATGCATCAGGAACTCATTCGATTCTCCATCCGCATCGCGGACGGCACTCCGCTAGCCACAAGGCACAAACGTCCCTCGTGCTCCGCTGTGTACCAACAACCTACCGCCCGCACGGGAGGACAACCGTGCGGCGACGCTAAGAAGGTCGCGCCTGTACACAAAACAAAGTACTTGTGATTATGGATTATGGAATTTTCAGGAAGCAAGCGTACCGCGGTACTGGTTGCCAAAGAGACAGCATCTTGAAGGTAACGAATTCAAACGCAAAGGAGCCCGGTTTGCCCCTAAACCGGCCAATTGGACCTAGATAGAGGGTTTGGCTACACTGAGAGTTTGAATTCAAGCGGAAAGATGCGCCGACAATGAGTGATTCCATTCACAAAACATCCCCCGTGAGGGTGCGATTTGCCCCGTCGCCCACCGGTTATTTGCACGTGGGAGGAGCCCGGACCGCGCTGTTTAACTGGCTGTTCGCGCGGCGCCAGGGCGGCACGATGATTCTTCGCGTTGAGGATACCGATGCCGAGCGCAACAAGCCCGAGTTGGTGCAGGGAATTCTGGATGGTTTGCGGTGGCTGGGCGTTGATTGGGACGAGGGGCCGTTTTACCAGTCGCAAAGAACGGAATTGTATCGCGCGGCCGCGAGAAGGTGCTTGGCAAACGGGGCCGCATTCTTGTGCTACTGTCCTGCGGAAAAATATGCCGGGGGCGACCACGCCGAACCGGCGCAGGACGAGGAACCGAAGGCTGGCGGTCCGCGACGCGTCACGCGCTGTTCCTGCCGCGATGGCAAACCGTCGACCCCCGGTGTGAAACCAGCCATCCGTTTCAAGGTGCCGCTTGGGGGCACAACGAGATTCCTCGACGCGGTATTTGGTGCACGCGAGTTTTCCAACGATGAAATCGAGGATTTTGTCCTGTTGCGCTCCGGCAAAAACGACGAGGAATTCGGCCAGTCTATGTATCAGTTGGGGGTCGTCGTCGACGACATCGATATGCGCATCACCCACGTGATTCGCGGCGCGGACCACATTTCGAATACTCCGAAACAGGTGTTGCTCTACCGCGCTCTGGGTGCGGAGCCTCCTGTGTTTGCGCATGTGCCGCTGATTCTCGGCCCCGATAAGTCCCGCCTTTCGAAACGACACGGCGCGACCGATGTAAACATGTACCGAACCGAAGGTTTCCTGCCCGAGGCATTCCGCAATTTTCTTGCGCTACTGGGCTGGTCCCCGGGCGGAGACGAAGAATTTATTCGAACGAAGGATTTGATCCAAAAATTTTCGCTCGAAGGCGTGAGCCGCACCAACGCCGTGTTCGATCGGCCGAAACTCGAGTGGTTCAACACGCAGTATCTGCAGAAACTTCCGATCGAGGAGCTGCTGCCCGATGTTGAAAATGAATTGAAGCGCAGCGGCTTGTGGAAGCCGGAGTGGGCCGCTCCCGGCGCGGATGGACGAGACCACGCATGGTTTTCAAAGACCGTCGATTTGCTGCGGCCGCGAATCCGCTTGTTGCCGGATTTTTCGAGTTGGTCGCGCGCATTTTTCAGCGACGAATTCACACGCGACGCGGCGGCAAAAGAGAAATTCTGGAAAGATCCGAAAGTCCCGGAACTCCTCGCGAAGCTCGCCGATGCGCTCGAAGCGCTTACCGAGTGGAATCATGACGCTTGCGACCACGCATCGCGTGCTGTGGCCGAAGCCGGCGGCGTCAAAGCCGGCTTGCTGATCAATGCGACGCGCGTGGCGATCGTCGGCCAAGCCGTGGCGCCGCCGCTCTTCGACACCATGGTCATTCTCGGCCAGCAGCGCGTCGTCCGCCGTTTACGCGATGCGGCAGCCAGTTTTGGTAAAGCTTAGAGCAAGCCTTCCTGCAAAACATTTCGAGGTCCGCGGCCCTGGTTGAAGATCAATTCTTGAAATTGAGATGGCGGGCGAATTGTTTCCCAAAAATCTCCGAGTGGGCGGGCCTGGCAACGGAGGCGGACGCGGCCACGTTGAGCGTTAGGTCGAGAGTGAGTGTGACCGGGGGCAGGCAGAGCTCGCTGCTGCAGGCCTGGTAGCGGAGCTTGAGAGGAATGTGCTGTTCGCCGAGAGGGGCATTCGCAAGCGCCGCGACAGGCATGCGAAGAATCACGGTGCCCTGGTAGACGTTCAGCGGAGTCTTGGAAAAGGTGAATTTTTCGAGTTTGCCCTTGGGATAGGAGACTTCACCGCTGTTGAAGCCGGCGGGAAGCTCGGCCTTGAGATCGGTGGCAATGAGGTAGTCTTCCGATTTCTCGCGGGCGTTGACGTGGAACCCCGGGCGAATCTTCATGACCACCGCGATTTGAAAAGAGCTTCCGCGGCCAGCGGGATCGAGCGAGGCATAGGTTTCGGGTTTGACAACGTCGCGCCCCGAGGGAATTTGCGCTTGCATCGCCGCGCACAGAACCAGCAAGCCGATCGAAATGATGCCTGCTCTGACTTTCATAAAGTGACCTGGGCGCCGAGTTGCTGGGAAATGACGCGGCTCATGACGGCGCGGAGATCTTCGCCAGTTTTTTCGTGGACGAAGGCATTGCGCAATTCGTTCCAGCCGAGCTTGAAGCTGGTAGAAAGCGCGGAGACCCAGATTTCCCGCACGGGCGTGTTGGGCGAGATCACGAATTTAGCCTCCCCGGGTTCCTCGAAGAGAACTTCCAGTTTTCCGGATTGGCCTTCGACGTCGAAACCGTGTTCATCACCTGCGGTGAGCATGCGGCGCTTGAGATCCTCGAACGCGGCGTCCGCTTTCCGTTGAAAGTCTTTTTCATCGAGCATGCATTTAGCGTACATGAAGAGCGTGAGTAGTGGGTAGTGGGCAGTACGGAGCCAAACCAGAAAGGGTACAGGCCCCCGCGGAATCTCTGGAGGAGTGACGCTAGTCTTGAAGAGCGGGTAGTTTTTGCCGCATCTTGGGAAGGCGAAGCCCATCCAGCCGATCTCCTCGAAGAAACCGGCGGGGATACCGAAGGCAAGTCCCACCAAAAAACGGTTGGGGGTGTGAGACTCGTTTGTTGCTTCATCCCAGGCGGGTTGGCAGTTTCGTTGTTCACGGCAGATCCGCAGGCAGGATGAGCATCAGGAGTCCTTGATTTCGCGGAGATGACCGCTGGTGACGTCGTAGACGAAGCCGCGGACGGCGACGGTTTCGGGAATCCAGGGATGGGTGCGGAGCTTCTGCAATTGGTGGCGGACATTTTCTTCGATGTTTTGGAAGGCGTAGAAGAAGGCCGGAGCAACAGCCGCCGTTCCCGTGCGATTCTGGATTCTGGTGCGCAGATCCTGTTCGGTGGTGTGCATCAATCCGCAATCGGTGTGATTGATGACCATGATTTCCTCGGTGCCAAGAAGATAGTGCGATACGACCAGGGAGCGCAGGGAGTCTTCCGTCACAATGCCGCCAGCGTTGCGGATGATGTGAGCGTCTCCCGTTTTCAGACCCAGAGTGCGAATCGAAAGCCGCGTATCCATGCAGGTCAGGACGGCGAGCTTGCGCTCGGGCCGGGGGGTCAGCCTGCGCAATTCATGGGTGCGCGAGTAAATCTCGTTGGCGGCGAGGACCTCGTCGATGACGCTCATGGCCAAAACAGTCTAGCAAAACCGAGGAGGGTGAGTGGTGAGCGGACCGAGATGCCGGGAAGCTGCAGGAGTAAGAGGAAAGGTGGGCAAGACATGTCGGGCCCCTGCGCAAAGAACTACAATTGAGATTCGATGGCCCTAGTTAGTTCTTCGTAGCTAATCAGACCCTGAACTTTTTTCACGACCTTCCCGTCGCGAGAGATGAGGAAGCTGGTGGGATAACCGAGGAGGCCGCCGAATTTGTCGGCCACTTCGTCATTGCCGATGACGATGGGATAGTTCATGGGAAGTTTCTGACCGTTGACGTTGAAGCGTTCCTTGGCGAGAAAAGGAGCGACGGCGCTCTTGCCTTCTTCGTCCATGGAGATTCCAAGAACGGTGAAGCCTTTCGCTTCGTACTTCTGCTGCATCTCGATGAGCCAGGGAATTTCGATGTAGCAGGGATCGCACCAGGTGGCCCAGAAATTGACTAGCACGACTTTGCCTTTGTACTGGTTAAGCTTGGCGTCATTACCGTCCAGATCTTTTAACGTGACTTCGGGAGCGGGCTCGCCGACGGGCTTAAAGCCGGCTTTGTCGGTGTTCTTTATGGAGACCTTGGGTTTTACGCGAGTGGCCCTGTCAGCATAAACAGTGGCGCCGATGAGCACGAGCACGGTGAAGACGATCAAGAGAGCTTTTTTCATTGTCGTTTCCCTGGATATTTTAGGTCCACTCCTCTAAAGTGAAAAGCGATTCAGAAAAGTCAGTTTGCTCGAGAGCCAGGTCAGTTTGTTGACGAAGACTAATCCCCCGACAAACAAAAGCAAAGCGCCGCTGAAAAGTTCGACGGCGTGGAGATATTTTCGAAAGTTCTTGTAAAAAATCATGAATTGGCTGATGCCGAGCGCGGTGAGCAGGAAGGGAATGGCGAGGCCAGCCGAGTAGACGGCGAGGAGAAGGACGCCGCGTGCGATGGTGTCGCTTGCGGCGGCGAGAGCGAGAACGGTAGCGAGGATCGGGCCGATGCAGGGCGTCCAACCAAAGGCAAACGCGAAGCCGAGGAGGAAGCCGCTCCAGATACCGGGTTGCGTGGCGCTGCTGCGGAGGTGGACGTCGCGATTGAGCCAGCGGGCCATCGCAGGGCCGAAAAAGCCAACGAGCGAGAGCGAGAAAAAATGAGAAGCGCCTAGCCCGGCAAAGAGCTGGGTGTGGCGGAGATAAGCCACCAAACCGAGAGCGACGAGGATCACGCCGAGAATGATGCCAGTGCGAAGATTGAGCTTGATGAGCGCGCCGATGAGGTGAAGGCCGAAGAGTAGGATCAGGGCGCCGGCGAGGGGGGCGAGGAGGGCGCGGTTCTGACGCAAGAAGGAACCCACGGCGCTGGCGGAGGCGCCGAAAGAGATAAATACGGCGGAAAAGCCGGCGACAAAGGCGAGAGCAGAAGTGAACAGGCCGGAACTGGGAACCTCGCCCTTACGGAGCTGCTCCATGCCGATGCCCGAGAGCATGGAGATGTAGCCGGGGACGAGCGGCAAAACGCAGGGCGAGAGAAACGAAACGAGCCCGGCGAGAAAAGCTCCTGCTAGAGAAACATCGTTCATCCGTTGTTCATCCTCGGCTGCGTCTTTCCGTCCAGGGAGACTCGAAAACCCTACCTCTTATTCTCCCATAAATCTCGTTCGAGCTCGTATTTGAGCTCCAGGATGACGTTGCGCTTGGCGGGGCGAAAGGGGGCAACCCCTCTCTTTTAGACGCGCAAAACGAGGAAAGGAAACAAGTCAGGAGGAGGGAGCGAACGGGCGACAGATGAAGGATTTGGCTGGCGTGGAGCGGGAGCAAGCGTGGCGGATCAGTCTTCTAAGTAACTGAACAGATGTGTGTTGTAGGAGCAGAGACTGGCATTGCGGTTGCCATTGCTGGGAGTGAGCGCCCTACGAGGCGTGCGGCAGCTAAGTATGCGATGGACGCCGAACAAAGTGACTTTTCTGCGGGTTGTCGTGGGGTTCCTTGCAGTGTGTCTGTTCGGTCGTGGGGCGTGGGCAAACGTTACCGCGGTAGGGCTGACCGTGGCGGCCATCGCGCTGGATGCCTTGGATGGACATATCGCCCGGAAGAGAAAAATGGCGACACCGGTGGGCGCGCAGCTGGACATCCTAGGCGACCGCATGATTGAGAACGTGTACTTCACCTATTTCGCTGTTGTCGGGATGGTGTCGCTGTGGCTGCCGGTCTTATTTTTTGCGCGCGGGGCGGCAACGGATTTTTTGCGCGGGCTGGCCATGAAGGCGGGACATTCCGGCTGGGGCGCGGATCGGATGCTGCGGACTTGGTGGGGGCAGGCGCTGGTGGCCTCGCGCTGGAGCCGGGGTTTGTATGCGGCGATGAAGTGCCTGTGCTTCTGCTACTTGGGATTGGAGTTGGCGCTGACACGTGGGCCGGTAGCGCTGGCGGGTGAACTGGCGGCGGATATGCACGCGATGATTCGCGTGGGGGCGAATGTGTTGACGTGGATGACAGCGGCGTTCTGCCTGCTGCGTGGATTGCCGGTGCTGGCGGAAGGATGGAAATACATTGCGGGAAACGTGGGGCCGAGGCCTGGAGCGAAGAACGCGCCCAAGTCCATCCGGGATAGAAGAACCGCAGCGCAGGAGGCCATGTGAAGGGATGGGCGGAGACAAAGGAAAAAGAGGAAGTAAAGGAGAAGAGCGGAGGAGTTGCGGCGTTTTTTGATTTGGATGGAACGCTCTTGGGGCCGCCGTCGCTGGAGAGAACCTTTTTCCGCTTCTTGAGATACCGGAGAGCAATCCCGGCAAAAAACTATCTTCTGTGGTTGAGGGAAGCGATGCGGCTGGTGCCGCATGGCACCAGCGCGATTTTACAGGCGAACAAAATGTATCTGCGAGGCGTGCAGATTTTTGAGGAGCGTGGCGAGGGAGACGGAGATGTCTCTTCTTGGCAAAAAGACGGCCACCAGGCCGAGGGACAGGCGTCGGCTCCTCCGCGCCGCAATCCAGGGCTGCCTGTCCCCACTTTTTTTGCGCAAGCCATCGAGAGAGTGGCACGGCACGGGAGGCAGGGGCACGAGATCGTGCTGGTGAGCGGGACACTGGAGCCATTAGCGAGGGGAGCGGCGCGCGCCATGGAAACCGAGCTTGCCGAGCGCGGAATCATGGTGACAATTCGCGTGATCGCGACGCCGCTGGAGGCCATGGACGGCAAGTGGACGGGAAGGGTTTTAAGCGAAGCGATGTTTGGGGAGGCCAAGGCGCGCGCAGCGAAGCGACTGGCCGAGGAGATGCGGCTCGACCTTGGGCAGTGCTACGCGTATGGCAACAGCGTGACTGACCGGTGGTTGATGGAGGCGGTAGGGCGACCGGCGGCAGTGAATCCGTCGAAAGACCTTGCGCGTATTGCGCGGACGCATGGGTGGCCGGTTCTAAGTTGGGAAGTAGAAAAGGATCTAACGCAGAGACGCCGCGATCGGGTCGCGACAAGCGCCGGGCACAGAGTGATCGCATAGCGCTGCGATTTTTGCGCGCGGAGCGCAGTGAAATTGCGCGATGGGAATTAATGAGGACGGAGAACTCGAATGAATGATGGGCACAGACAGAACTGTCGAGGGAATGAAGCAGCGCTCGCTTGGCGGACGGGAGTGGGTGTCGCGAAAAGCGAGTCACATGCGGCAGACCTCGCGGCGGAGAAGCAAGGACTCGCGGGATGGGTCACCCGGGAAGTGGCGGCAGCGTGTGCGGCGTGCGGGGCATTTGAATGGGTGGCGCTGGGGTATTTGGCGGCATCAAGCGCGCTGATCGCGGTGTTTGCGGAAAACCTTGCTCATCCGGTGAAGTTGTTCGGTGTACAAGCGTTGGTTGCGGCGATGATCTTGGTTTTGTGCCTTGTAGAAGCCCGAGTTGCGGGGCAGTCGGATCGAACATGCGACACCTTTTTGGCAAAGTTCTGGCACTTCTGGCGGCATTGGTATCCGCATCTGTTTTTTCTGTTCTGTTTTGAGGAGCTGGGAAAGCTCGTGCATCTGGTCACGCCCGGCTGGCAGGACGCAAAGCTGATCTCATTTGATCAATGGCTGACGGGTGTGAATCCCTCGTTGTGGCTCGAACGCTTTCGGCACCCGGCGCTGAACGAATTCATGCAATTCGCCTATTTCACCTATTTTGTTTTTCTACTGATTCTCGGCGGGATTTTCTACTACCGCCGCGATCAGGAAAGTTATTGGGGAGTGATGACCTATTCAGCGGTTGGCTACGTGTTCGGCTATGTCATCTCGATATTCTTCCCGGTCGAGAGCCCGTGGTTCACGTTTGCGGGCATGTGGCACGGCAATCTCACGGGCGGACCGTTCACGGCGCTGATCAACTTGATCGAAAAATGCGGACGGGTGCACGGTGCGGCATTTCCATCGCAGCACGTGGCGGGAGCGGTAGCGGCCTTGTGGGGAGCGTGGCGGCACCGGCGGTGGCTCTTCTGGATATTTCTTCCCGGTGTCCTCTGCATGTGCGTTTCAACGGTTTACGTAAGAAACCACTATGTGGCGGATGTCCTCGGCGGGATGGTAACGGGGACGTTAGGGTACGTGATCGGTAGATGGGTGATGCGGAGAGAAGGAGCGTGGCCGTCGAAGAACGGCACCAGCGTCCCACCTCCGTATTTTTGCACATGAAAAAACGCGCGCACGATACCCCTTCGACAGCATTCAGGGCAAGCCCGCGCTACAGGGACGGACGGCGTTGCTGCGGATGTGCGCGCTCATAAGCGTGAGCGATCCGCAGCAGCGTCTGCTCGCCGGTATGGCGCCCCATGAGTTGCAGCCCGACGGGCAAGCCAGATTCGGTGAAGCCACAGGGAATTGACAGGGCCGGGATTCCTGCGAGGTTCGCAGGACGGTTATTTCGAAGCAAAAGCGCACGAGTAGGATGCTCCTCTCGGGCGAGGGCCGTAGTCTCCCCGCCGATGACCGGGGCAGGAATAGGCGTCGTAGGGACAACCACCACGTTAACGCCCGCTTCGTCCATAGCAAACAGCAATTGGTGAATAAAAAGTGCTCGAAGGTATAACGATCGCAGGTAAGAGGTTGCCAAGACCTTGGTTCCCATCTCCAGGCGTGCGCGTACGTCTTCACCGTACTCGGCAGTGCAACGGGGAAAGTGACCCGCTTGCTGATGGTAGTGGGTTGCCTCTGCCCAGGCGATCTGATTGCCGTCCTCTTCCGTTTCGTTGAGGAGTGGAATGGAGATTTGTCCCATTGTCGCGCCGAGCTTTCGAAGATCGCGGAGCGCCCCGTCGAACACGCTGCGAATATCGTCCGACAGTAGATCAAAAAACAGTTCCTTTGGCAGGCCGAGCCGCGACTTTGCAAGGTTGGCGGAAAATTTCTGGGCGGACCATGAGCCGAACGGAAAAGAATGGGTCTGAGCGATTGTCCGCAACATGATGGCCGCGTCGCGAGTCGAACGGGCCAGCGGGCCGGTGCAATCGAGTGTGGGCGAAAGCGCGATGATACCGGAGTCGCTGACGTGACCGCGAGTGGGCTTGAGGCCGACGATGCCGCAGAGGGATGCGGGAATGCGGATGGAGCCGCCGGTGTCCGTTCCAATGCTGCCGTAGCAAAGGCCGGCGGCAACGGCGGCGGCAGAACCACCGCTGGAACCTCCGGCAATCCGAGAAAGGTCCCAGGGATTGCGGACCGGACCATAGTGCGGATTGTTCGATGTCACGCCGTATGCGAACTCGTGCATATTTGTCTTGCCAAGAAGGACAGCGCCTGCTTCTTCGAGCATGATGACAACTTGAGCGTCGTGCTGTGGAATGAAATCTTTCAGGATTTTTGAACCGGCGGTTGTTCGAATGCCTTTGGTGTAGATGTTGTCTTTCAACGAAATGGGAATTCCGTGGAGCGGCCCGCGATCACGAAATCCCCTGCGGCCGCGCGGGGCGAAGAGTTCGGATTCGGCCTTCTTGGCTTGGGCGAGGGCCACATCAGCGGTGACGGTGATGTAGGCGTTCAGTTTTGGATTGAGCTGCTCAATGCGGACGAGCATAAGCTTGGCGAGCTCGACGGGATAAAGTTTGCGTTTGCGGAAGAGTTTTCCGATTTCTTCGATGGATGCGAAGGCCAGGTCGGTATCGTTCATGGGTGTCACATTAAATCACAAGCGAAGACGCCC
>Ga0137394_10001299_pt1 | contig 18089 bp, 24 predicted proteins | sample czobulk116metaG_FD_108278 | JGI IMG/M metagenome (GOLD analysis project Ga0137394, IMG submission 108278) | Vadose zone soil microbial communities from Angelo Coast Range Reserve, California, USA - czobulk1.16 metaG | ecosystem: Environmental > Terrestrial > Soil > Vadose zone | place: USA...
ACACCTCTATGAGTCCGTTGATGAACAGAAGACGGACGACCAAGGGGACTATTTTCCCAAAGACTACGCCGACTGGCGGGAAATCCCCTCAGAAGCACTCCACCGGAAGGAGTTGAGAGAGGCCCTGCAGCGAGCTTTGAACTCCCTGCCTACGAAATACCGGGAAGTGCTTATACTGAGGGATGTCCAGCACCTGAGCATCCAGGAAACCGCACAAGCGCTGGGCATTACGGAAGGCAGTGTCAAAACAAGGCTCCTGCGGGCACGCTTCCAGATGCGGGATGCCTTGGCACCCGGTATCGATGGGAGCTGGTACTCCGGGAAGCAGGAATACGAAAAGGTGAGGCCGTGGTAAGGGCAGGTTGCGCCGGACGCATGAAACTAAAAGGAACCCTCCGTATCCAATGAAGGTGATAGAAATCAGCTGCCTTGAGGTCTGGCGAGAGATCTCCAATTTCCTGGATGGAGAGGTCGACCCGGAGATGCGCGCCCGCATGGAGGCGCATTTCAAGGTCTGTGCCCACTGCACGGCAATCCTAGACGGGACCAAGAACGTCGTGAAGCTGGTCGGTGATGGTGTCGAATACCAGATGCCTGAAGGGTTCAGTAAGCGCCTGTACGACAAAATCAAAGATAAATAACCAGGGTTCAGTTGACCGCCAAAACGTGCTCCTCGCTGAGGAACCAGTGGCTTACGCTGCCGCCAAGCTCTTCGCGGACATCCTGATTATTGATGTGAAAGGCGATCTTCCAATCGCCTGAGGAATCCTTGCTCCAAAGCTCGAAGTAGCGCAGACGCTTTCGGATGGGTTCGCCGCCATCCTTTGGCTTGAGTGTGAACTCGTGCCATCCGTAGTCGTAAGCGGTATCCCCCTGGACGACGATGTCGATGATAATGACGCTCATTTGCACTGAATAGTCGTCAAACAACTTCGCTGCCTCTTTGCGAAGGCTGGAACGCGCGCCGCCGCCGAATTGGCTGGGCCCCCCTTCGAGCATGCTCGTAAAGCCCTCGCCCCCGAATACCGCGAGCAGGCGGTCCACATCGCCCGTGTTATAGGCTTCTCGAAACCCGGTCTTGGCTACGTTGATTTTGTAAATGTCATCCATCGGAGGAATTCTCCAAACTACCAGGCCACCGTAAACAAACTGAGTATGGAAGGGCCGGAACTTTGCTAATCCACGGTAAGCATGAGATGCCGGCCGGGGATGCAGGGATTCGGGAAAGTGAACACTTTACGGCAGCGGAGAAATGGCGGAGGGTCCTGCCTTCAGGTAGAGCGTTTCGCCGGTTTTCACAACACTTCCATGGATGCGAACCGGTTGTGCCACTAGTTTGAGGAACGTTTCCTTGGGAAGAGGCTTCTGATGGAGATCAGTGAGCAGGAGGATTGCGGGCGAGCCGTTGAAGTCATTTGTCGCGAAGACGGCTGGGATGCCTCCGCTGATGCAACGCACTGCGCAGTCCCGATGGACTTTGCCGCTTCCCGGGTTCATCACTCCCAGGTAACACTTACTGTCTACGATCTCACCTGACAGTTCGAAAATGCCTAGTTCCTGGCTTGGTGAAACAGACTGCTCAGTGTCACGTTTCAGCGAAATCGAGCCGCTGGCCACCTCGATCATCGTTTGGTTATGGCGATAGATCTTCGTACCGCGAAGTTGCACGTTCTTTCCAGCAAACGCGGCCACTTGGCTATCGGCTCCGTGCTTGCCTTCCGCGACCAGCAAATACCGTGAAGCCTTAGGCTCTGCCGAGCCAGACCCCGCCACAATGAGAATTGGATAAGGGGATACTTCAATCGTGCCTTCGAAGGTGCCAAGTTTGCCGTATTCGAAAACCGATGGAGCGAATGTGCGTTGAACCTTTGCGAATACGATTGCCACGATCGCCGCGAAAATGAGCAGTAGCACCACGACAGCGCGGATGCGGCGCACGATTCCCGATGGTGCTTTCGGAAGGTATCCGACGTAGAACTCGTTCATGACGATACTCCCGCTTCCGAAATCCTGGATGGTTCGACGCGAGTGCCTGGCGCCTTCGGTTTCGGGTCGATCCACACGCGCCCGTCCACGATCTGCGTTTGGAAGGTCGAAACCTTCTCCGTAAACGGCGGCGGCGAAGCTCCCGTTTCCGGCAAATACTGATACCCGTGCCAAGGGCAAGTCACGCAGCCATCAATAATCTTGCCTTCTCCCAATGGACCGTTCTGGTGGCGGCACACATTCGAAATCGCGGAGATTTTCCCATCAAACTTGAATATGGCCACGCGCTCGCCGCTGACGGAGACAACTGCGGCGCACTTCTCCGGAATGCTTTCCACCGAGCAGGCGTCGACGAATCCTTTCCCCGCAGGATTCAGTTTTTTCAAGTCAACCACGCGCTCACGCGATCCCGCGGCGAAATGCAAACCCAAGACAGTTACCAGGCCCGTGCCGGTTGCAATTGCCAGGACCGGGTTGGTCTCCGACTGCAGCAAGCCTAAGGTGACATGGCCAATCAACAGGGCGTAAGCCACATAGACCAGCATGTGAAGGGTTTTCCAGATGGGCGGAGTCAAGTTCCTCAGCCAGAAATCATGGCTGGTGGCTGCCATGAGAAAAAGAATCCAAAGAGCCAGAAAACCGAGTTGCTGAAAGGGAAAATCGGGCAAGCTCCCGAAATTCTGGTTCGAAGTCAGTAGGCTGACGAGCGGGTCTTTATCTCCCAGGCTATGAAATTGAATGATCGCAAAAATTCCGTGCACTGCGCCCAGCAGAAAAGTGACGACTCCCAAATGGCGGCGGTTGTATAGCAAGGGAAGAAATCGCGAATCTAGCCGGCAAAGCGGCCCGATGCACAAAACCACGTGCAGAAGCAGAAACGCCGCTGAGCCTGCGGCGCGAATGATCAGCGTCTCAGCCGTGGCATAGGGAAACAGCAACGCGCCGAATCCGATGAAAAGCGCGATATACAGCGCGACTCCGGTGAGAACCACAACGTCGTAGACGCGCTTTTGCCGATTCCAACCAATGGCTTGATATTGATGGCTCATGGCGTTGCCGCTGGGGGAAGCGGGGGCGCGGCGGAATTTCGCGGCTTTGCCGGCGTTGGCCAGGAATGGCGAAAAGCGAGGCCGCTCAGAAAGAGCAGAGGAAGTAACAAAGCGAGCGCTAGAAAAATGCGGCGATGGGTCTTGCGGAGGGGCTGAATCATCGGTGCGGATTCCTCTCTTCCGGAGGTTGATTCTTTCCTGCAATCCATCGGCGAAGCAGCAGCGGCCAGAAAGCGACCGATCCCGGAAAGATGAGCAGTTGGAATGCTGTGCCGCTGCCGTTGGCTTGGGAATCGATGCGCTTTATTCCGACCGTCACGAAGGCGAGGGCAAAGACAACTCCGAGCACCGCATATAGATAGAATGCGTCAACGAACAGGATGGCGATTCGCTCATACATTGGTGCCATCGATCGGGATAACCGTTCCCGTCACTCGTGCAGCGCGATCTTCCGCGAGCCACAGTGCGAGATCAGCCACGGCTCCTGGCTGCACCCACTTCGACGGATCGGCTGCAGGCATCGCCTTGCGGTTCGCGGGTGTATCCATCGTTCCCGGCAAAATCAGATTTGCCGTTAGCCCCGCGTCCTTGTTTTCGAGCGCTACCGTGCGGACCAGGATTGCGAGTGCGGACTTAAACGTCACATAGGCGCCGAGGCCGGCGTGTGGTTCCACTGCGGTCAAGCTTCCGATCGCGACAATGCGGCCGCTCCCGGATTTCCGAAGATGGGGTATCGCGGCTCGCAGTACGTAAAATGCCGACGTCAAATTGAGGTCGCGCATCTGTTCCCACGTGGCGTCATCGGTCTCGGCGACGGTTTTGCCGCCGGCGAAGCCCCCCAGCACGTGCACCAGGACATCCAGCTTGCCGAAGCGGCTGACCACCGTTTCAACGGCTTGGCGAACGGCGGCCGATTTGGTGAAGTCAACTGGCAGAGGAACAAAATTGGGCTCGGGAAAATCTTGCTTGGAGATGCTGCGGGATGTCCCTACGACCTTCGCGCCCGTTGCAAGGAAACGCTGAGTCATGAACGACCCTAAACCGCCCTTGGCACCGGTTATGAGAACCACCTTGTCTTTCATGTCGCTTCGTAGACCCCGCCGGAGTTTGCTTGCACAAGGGGTAAGAGCAGGCAGGTGAACAAAAGTTTCATCAGATTTGGAGCTTGGGCAGGTTACTGTGGGCTAGCGGGTCTTTCGGGGCGAGGCTTGCCAACTCGTCAAAACCGTTCTTCAGGCAAGGATTCCCGTCGAGATAGTCCATCGAAACCTGCGTTCCGCAATAACGCACTTCAGTGTAACTGACGGTAGCCGCATCCTGCCGGTGGACACAAACCGAGAAGGGACCTGGTCCGGGAACATGCGAGCGATGAAGGCGGCGAAGCCAGCCATTGCTCCCAGCGGCGGACTCGCCGGCTGCAGCTTCGCACGTCCGACCCCGCTCTTTTTCTGCAAGCGAATCTGAGAGACTCGATGAAAACCAGTGTTTGCGAGCCCAGGAAAATTCCAGTTTCCGCCTCGCCATGCCGTCCCAGCGCCACTCGTTAATGATCCTTTCGTTCCGGAAAAACCCAACCAAACGGAAAGGAAACACGCCATGCAAATTCATCCTCCGAAAATTGGAATCAGTCGCAGACAAATCGGACTCACCCGCGAGCTCGGGAATCACGAGACCGCGCGTCCTGCGTTTTTCGCCTAAGTTGTAGGACTCGTTCCCATTCCAGTTCAAAAGCGCTAGCAAGTTGCCCTGACTATTGCAGGCGATCCACGTCCCGCCGGATGGCTCCCGCGGATAAACCATCTCCATGGCACCTTTCACAAAGATCTTCGGGGGAAGGGCTCTTGGACGACTGAACAGTTCGTCCCGGTTCATTCCAACCAGGTATCCATTTTCTGTCGGAACAAAGGTGAGAGTGCACATGGGCTAATCGGCTAGAGGATACTCCATCGCCTGCCGGGAAAACTCCATCCAATCTCGGAAGACTGCGAGCGGGCTTGCAGGGCGATGTCCGCGACTGCGATTTGCCGCCCCGATCTGAAACACCAGCTTCCATTGCCGGTACAACGTGTTGTATGCCGACCACAACGAATTACCCTCATCGTAAATGTTGGTAGCTTCGGATGCTGCGCCATTGAGCTCGATGATCTGAAATCCTTTGCCAGCTCGGAGCTCGTCATCGCTACTATATCGAATGTCGTATCGACCGATGTAGAAGCCCGGGAGCCTCTGACTTATTTCGTCAAACGCGGTGCGCAGTTCCTCTGAGTTAAGGTCGCCGCCTTCTTTGAAAATGCAACCCTGACAATGATTGCCGGCCTCCACGAGGCGCATGGACTCGCCTTGCGGTAGTATTCGGTCTACCGCTGATCCAAACCTCTCCAGGTAAGTCCGTGCAATCAATCTTGCGCGAGAGTCCGCTTCAATCAATTCCCGAATAGAATGGACACCGTCGCCCACAAGACGAGGGAATTGTTTACGAGTGATGCCGAATATGTGTCCTCTTTGTTCTTTTGGGAATCGATAGTAGAAAATTCCGGCTTCCTCCGGGCCTTCCACGTACCTCTGAAGTACGAGAGGCGCAGACACCTGATCAAGGTATTTCTCAGCCTCATCGAATGATGAGACTTTTCTAAATCCCGCACCACGTTGCGCAGTATCGGGCTTCAGCACAAAAGGGAAGCGGATTTCGTGCCGCTGGCAAATCTCTTCGATGACCTCAATTCTTTTTTGGTTGGAGCCTGTTGGCACAGGGTATCCGTCCGACGTGAATTCCGGGGAGGTTTCCATCAGCGTTTGAAGAATGCCGATCTTGGATTCCCCTACGATGCCGCCATTCTTTTGATTCAGGTTGGCAACCGTTGGCAGCGAGAATCCCTTGTAGCGGAGCCCCAACCAAAAGCAGATCGCCGCAACCGGCGAGTAGAAGAACCAGGCTGGCCAAAACTCCCATCTCGCGATGCGGTCCAAGGAAATGCTGAGCCAGCGCCGAATGCCATGCCCCCAACGACGCCATGCCGACAGAAGTGCGAAGAGACCCAATCCAAACAAACTGAATAGGGCTAACTGCTGTCTCGTGGAACTGCTCCGCGAAGGCGCCAGTTGAATCGTGGCGAACACCAGCACGATCCAAGCGACCGCCGAAGCCGCCGTAATAGCTGCAAACGTGAGCGCCGGCATGCGGTCCAAACCGGCCGAGATGTATGCCGGCAGCCGCATGCCAGGCAAGAATCGGCTCAACGCCAGGTTCAACTGGCCATTACCTGCAAGTGGATTGCTGGTGCGGGTTTTTTCCTTCGGGAACCATCCCGCAAACCACCGATGTTGCATGATCCGCGGACCAATTCTCCGCGTCAGCGCGTAAATCCCCAAATCACCACCCCAGAGCCCCGCGAAAGCACTGAGAAAAGCCAATCTAAAATCGAGCACGCTCGAGGCCGCCAAAGTGGCTGCCGTAATCGTTGCGCCATCTTCCGAAACGAACGCGCCAAGTACGATCGCTCCGACGAGTGCAATGGCGCTTCCGGGGTGGATTGTAGGAATGCTCACCAATGTTCCTCAATCCGCGGCGAGCGAATTCATGTGTTTGAGTGTTGACGGTGCCACTCCGAATTCGGCAGGCACCGTGATATCAATTTCATGGCAGACCAGGCGAATGATCGCGAAGTGATGGACGGCGTGCCCGATGCAATAAGCCAGTTCGCGGCTGACATTGGAGTCAAGGCAGGAAGGCTGAGAGGCGCCGTACCCCACGCTGTTGATGACCTTGCAATCGCGAGCAAGAGTTTCGTTTGTGTATTTTTTCAGGGCGCGAAGAACGTCGCAGGTCGCGATGCTTGCGTAGGTCACGTCGCTTTGCAGGCGCTGATTTCTCTCCCGAGCGTCGTAATTGATTTCCGCTGCGCGCACACCTCTGATTAGGCTCTGGAAGTGCTCCAGCACGTGCCGGTAGTGCTGTCCTACCGACGCATTGAACGGCGTTCCTGCAACGCGCGAGTACGTCCTGTCACCCAACTCAAAAAGCAGACCCAACCCCTGCAGCAGGACGTCTTGTGCGGCCACAATTAGCTCAGGCGATGGCACTTGATCCTCTATTTGTGGCCTGAAATCTTGAAGTACTTCGACTGGGCTAAACGTGTTCATGCGAGTTTCCTTCCGAATACGGGGATTTCACTCCGATGGAGGAGCAGGTTTGCCGTGGAACAGACAAGTACGATCAGCGCCAGCGCGAATAGCAGGCCTTTGTCGCTCTGGACCTCAATGCCGAGTGCTGTAAGGTGGCTGAGAATGGCGCCAGCCATCACCCCCATTGCTAGAATCGACCCTAGCCAGGTAAACCGCGGCGTCAGAATCAGGATCGCCGCAATCAGCTCGACAACACCTGACCCAATGCGACCCCACGGTTCCGCTCCCACCTTCGTGAAGATGTAGACCGACTCAGGGGCCGCGGTGAACTTGAAGAAAAGGGTCTGCAGCAGGATGATTGCCGCCGTGATCCTCAAGACCCAGCTTAGAACCGTGATAGTTACCGTCGTTTTCATTTCATTGCCTCTTTGATGGACTTAATCCTGGAATACGTCGTCGGGAGGTAGGAGTCAGTGCTCGATAAAAAGTTTCAGTTTCGACCCCTGAGCCGATCGCATAATTGGTGAAACTTTTTAGGACTATATGAATCACATGGAGCAAGGTCTTACCGGTTATCGAAATCCACTATGCGAATCTTGCAAGACCAACCAGACGCGGCACCAAATCCCGAACGTTCAATTGGAGTGGTCGGTGACGTGTTACAGGAGAGGTCTTCCGCCTCAAAACCGGCCTTGGCCCGTGGGGCTTACCAGCTTCGGTTTGCGGAAAGCAGAGAAGACCTGGAAGCCGCATTCCGTTTGCGATTTCTAGTGTTCAACCTCGAGCTGAACGAGGGCCTGGAGTCTGCCTACGAAACGGGTTACGACACCGACGAATTTGACAAGACCTGCGACCACCTGATTGTGGAGCACCGTCCGAGTCGACAAGTGGTAGGTACTTATCGCTTACAAACAGGTCGGGTTGCGGGAAGCAACCTCGGATACTACAGTGAGCGTGAATTTGACTTTTCTCCCTATGAGCCGATCCGGAATTCACTGGTCGAGCTTGGTCGAGCATCGATTCATCGAGCTCATCGATCGTTCGAAGTTCTTACGCTCCTCTGGCGCGGAATCGCGAGCTATGCGCTTCAGCGCAACGCACGATACCTAATTGGTTGTTCGTCTTTGACCTCGCAATGTCCGCAGGAAGGCTCCGACATGTATTGGAGGCTTAGGGAGTTTCTCGCTGAGCCCGTTTTACGTACGAGCCCTCGGCCTGGGTTTAGGATTCCGATCTCAGACGCTATTCCCGAGACGCCACGCATCAACCCTCCTCGGCTCTTGCGCGCCTATCTTTCTATTGGGGCGCAAATTTGCGGAGAGCCTGCCATGGATCGCGAGTTCAAAACGATCGACTTTCTGACTCTTTTAGACCTCACAAAGCTCTGCTCAAGTGCACGTTTCCGGTTTCTCCGAAACGAATAAACTGATTCGATTTATTGCATGCAACTTTTCACGAGCGTGCGTATCTTAGTGGACATGAGCACAACAACTCCAGCAATTACCGCAGCAAGTTTTGAGAAGGTTTTCGTGTGCAGGCGCGCAGCCAGCATTACGCACATTCAGAGGCATACGCCCCCTGATGAACATCTGGTGGCCGGGGAGAAGTATCAGGATTTGGCGACCTGGCGCGAGATCGCCTGGAAGGCGTTTGAAAAGAAGAGATTGGGTAATTCGCTTCGGAGGGCGATTGTGCCTCTGCCCATGAAATACAGGGAAGTACTCTTCCTTCGGGACGTAAAGAATCTCGATACAGCGGAGACCGCGTGGATCTTGAACATCACAGCCGGCGCTGTAAGAGCTCGATTGTTACGAGCAAGGATGCAGGTTTACGGCACATTGATGTCCTCTCTTTTGATGAGAGCCCACGAAAACGGCCTTGTTGATTGCTACCGTCTATTTCGCGGCACAGAGTCGCTTGCAATCCGGTGATAGAGACGAGCACTGAATCCTTCAGGTAGCTCGATGATTTCTGCTCCGTTAATCAATCGTATGACTCTTCTCAGGCTGTCATAGGTCGCAAAACACCCTTCACACCTCAGGAAGTGTTGTTCGATTCTCGTCTTCAATTCCCACGAAACGTCATCTTCCATATAGTTTCCTAGCTCTCGGCGAACCTCGCGGCAACTAATCTGCATCCTGAGGACCTCGTTTCCGCCCCTGAATAGAAGCGGCCTTCCAGAGCGAATCTTCATCAGATTCATCCAAAGCGAAAAAGTCACACTTCAGTACGCACTTCTTTTTCACTCAATTATGAAACCTTCGAATGATCTCCGTATCCCACCACTGCACGACGAACTTTTTGGAACTGAAACCGACGCTGTGACTTCTAGTCAGGCCTATGGATCGCTTGCGATCCAAATTCAGTTCTGAGAGTGCGCGTCGAAAACTAAAAAAGAGGTAAGTAAATGAAAATGTCTCGCATTCTGAAAGTGATGTTTGTGGCTCTCGTCGTCACCGCACTGGGGCTTGGTGCCTCAGGCGCGTTCGCGCAGAGCGGCACGCACACCTCATCGCAGTTTCAGGGACCCAAGGCCAACAAGGGCACCGTTACGCACAGCACCAAGGACGGGAAGAGCGTCCTCACGCTGTCAGATGACTTTGTTGTGCCGGATACGCCAGACCCGCATTGGCAGGTCGTGGATTCCGACGGCAATGTCTATCTTCTCGACAAGCTGAAGACCAAGGCCTTTATCGGGACCAACTACAAGAAGGAAATCGTTCTGCCCAGCTACGTGAAGAACGTCAAGAAGGTGCAGATCTGGTGTGCCTTCGCAGAAGTCAACCTCGGCGAAGCGACGTTTAGCTCGCCGGTGATGTAATTCGGCCCAATCTGAACAAACGGGTCGCCTTGCTCACCCATGCAGCGGGCGACCTCTTTCTAAGAAAAAAGGAAACGACATGAAGACTCTGAAGAAGTTGCTTTACTGCCTGTTGATGTTCGGACTGTTGCTCGCGATCAGCTCAACCGCGCTCGCACAGACGGCTGAAAAAAAATCACTGACGTTGGATGGCGCCGAGCGCGTCATCACTGCGGCGAAGGCCGAAGCGGCAAAGGTCAAAGCTCCTGGGGGCGTAATCGCAGTCGTCGACGCAGGCGGCAATCTTATGGCCCTGGAAAGACTCGACGGCACATTTGCCGCGGGTGCAAATATTTCGATCGGTAAGGCGCGCACAGCAGTCCTCTTTCAAAAGCCAACCAAAGTTTTCGAGGACATTATCAACAAGGGCCGCACCGCTATGGCCGCGCTCCCGGACTCGTTCTTTACGCCACTGCAAGGCGGAATCCCGGTCGTTCTAGATGGACAAATCATCGGAGGTGTTGGCGTCAGTGGTGCTTCGAGCGCCGCCCAGGATGAGGAACTCGCCATCGCTGGCGCAGAAGCTGCAAAGACGTTCGGTGCTGACCCGGTTATGGCCATTACTCTGCCGGTCAGCTACTTCCCCAAGGCTGAAGTGGACGAAGGCTTTTCGAAAGGCGCTGTTCTTTTCGACGGTAATGGCGGTCGCAACTATATGGTCCACTCCAGCCGCCGCGAAGGTCCAGGGATGGTCGAAGTTCATACCAAGGATACGGACATCCTCTACGTCTTAAAGGGCTCAGCGACGATCATCACCGGCGGAACGATGGTCGATGGCAAACCGATCGCGGCTGACGAAATTCGCGGCCGCGTGATCAACGGGGGTGAGACTCGGAAGCTTGTTCCAGGGGACGCGATGATCATCCCTAACGGCGTGCCCCACTGGTTCAAAGAAGTGCAGGCCCCATTCCTCTACTACGTTGTGAAAGTACGCTGAGTTGGAGAAACGAAGATGAACTGGCGCCAATTGCTCCTGTCTTTCCTTTCAGGACTATTTTTTTGGGTCCAGCCGCTCGCGGCCCAAAACTGGGCCGCTCAGGCCCCGCCCTATGGGCGTCCGGACGCAACGATTGATCTCCGCACGAGGGAAGGAACGCAAGTTATACAGGGCAAATGGCGTTACAACGACGCAAAAATCGTCGAGGTCGATTCGAAAGGCCCGGGGCCAGACCTTAAGCCCTCCGGAGCTCCCGTGAGGACCTACGATTACACGCCCCATGCAGGCATCGCTGGCTTCGACGATTCCCAATGGCCCGTGATAGATCCCGCGACGCTCGATGCCCGGCGGGGCAACGGCAAGGTCAGCTTCAACTGGTATCGCATCAAAGTTACTCTGCCCGAGAGTGTCGGGAAGTTAGCCGTAGCAGGCTCGACTGTCTCATTCGAGATCGTCATTGATGACTACGCGGAAATCTGGGTGAATGGGAATCTGTCTCCAGTCCTGGGCCAAAGTGGTGGCTCAGTGGTGAAAGGCTGGAACGCGCCCAACAAAGTCATCCTCACACATAAAGGACAACCGGGCCAGCAATTTGAAATCGCTGTCTTCGGATACAACGGTCCCATCTCTCGCAGTCCAGAGAATTTCATCTGGGTAAAATCGGCTACGCTCGATTTTTACAAACCCGGCCGTGGCACCGGCATTCAACAAGTAGAGACAAAAATTCAGCGTGAGGATCCTGCACTCGACGCCATCATTGCGCAGGATGCCAAGATCGAAAAGCTAGCAGGCGGGTTCCTTTTTACGGAAGGTCCTGTCTGGGTCCGAGACGGCGGCTATTTGCTCTTCAGCGATCCAAACAACAACCTGATCTACCGCTGGTCAGAGGAAGACGGAGTCTCTGTTTACCGCACTCATAGCGGCTACACAGGAATGAACATCGGCGAATACGGCCAGCCCGGTTCCAATGGCCTCACGCTTGATTCCCAAGGGCGGCTCACCATCAACGAACACGGCAACCGCCGCGTCACGCGTCTCGAAAAGAACGGTCAGCTTACGGTCCTGGCTGATCACTATCAGGGCAAGCGTTTGAACAGTCCCAATGATCTCGTATACCGCTCCGACGGAGCGCTGTATTTCACGGACCCGCCGTTCGGTCTGCCGAAATTCTTCGAAGATTCGGGCAAAGAGTTGTCCTACAGCGGTGTCTTCTGCTTGATCAACGGTGAGCTAAAACTAGTAAGCAAGGACCTGACCGGCCCAAATGGTTTGGCGTTCTCCCCCGATGAGAAGTACCTCTACGTCGACAACTGGGATGAGAAACGCAAGGTCATCATGCGCTATGACGTTCATCCCGATGGCACACTTTCCGGTGGCCAAATCTTTCTTGATGCCACGAAAGAGCCGGGCGAAGACGCCTGGGACGGGATGAAAATCGATGTGAAGGGCAACCTGTATCTCTCGGGGCCGGGCGGCCTCTGGATCGTCTCGCCAGAAGGGAAGCATCTTGGCACGATTGTTGGCCCCGAGCATCCGCACAATCTCGCTTGGGGCGGGGAAGACCACAAGACTCTCTATCTTGCGGCGCAGACGGGATTGTATCGGCTAACCGTCAACATTCCTGGATCCGGATCTCCAAAGTAAGTCCCTTAGTTGCTCGGGTAATCAAATTCATATGTGAGGCGGCAAAAATAATATGGCGACATCACAAAAAAGTCCTATCTCAATAAAGGAATCCGTGTTGGTTGCTCCCCGACGTAACGCCAAGCTTGAATTCGGCCGAGAGACCTGTGGCTCTCTCGATATTGCAGAGCAGCGGGAGTGGCTGGTCACGAATGGAATTGGCGGATTTGCATCAGGAACTGTAAGTGGCAATCTAACGCGTCGCTATCATGGTCTTCTCATTGCCGCGCTCCACCCTCCCGGGGGTAGAACGCAACTTGGCGCAAAGCTGGACGAGACTGCTCACTATGCTGGCATCGAATATGCGCTTGCCACAAACCGCTGGTTGAGCGGCGCTGTTGAACCCAAGGGTTATTTGAACATCGAGAGTTTCCGGCTGGAAGGCACCACTCCCACCTGGCAATTCGCACTCGGAGATGCGCTAGTAGAAAAGCGGATCTGGATGAGCCAAGGTGAGAACACCACGTATGTGCAATACACACTCTTGCGGGGTGGCCAGTCACTTGAACTGGAGTTGAAGGCTTTGGTGAATTACCGTGACTTCCATTCGAGCACTCACGCGGGAGATTGGCAAATGAGAGTGAAACCCATCGAAGATGGCGTCCAAATCAACGCTTTCGATGGCGCTACTCCGTATTATCTTCTCAGCACGGAGGTAGAATTTGAGACGCGGCACGAATGGCATCGCGACTGTTTCTTACCCCTGGCGAAGTATCGCGGGCTTGACGATCACGAGGATCACTTGCTTGCAGCAATCTTCAGGACAAAACTCGCATTGAACGAGAGTGTGACTTTGGTGCTCACGACGAATGCGGATGCGCAGCTCGAGGGCAGTCGCGCATGGGAAGAGCACGCCGAACATGAAAAAAAGTTAATCGCGAAATGGGCGAGCCACGATACTCAAGCGGCTTCCTCCGCTCCTGACTGGGTCCAACAGCTCATTCTTGCGGCGGACCAGTTCATCGTAAAACGGAGTTTGCCGGAAGAGGCGGACGGGCGATCCATCATCGCAGGTTATCACTGGTTCGGCGATTGGGGCCGCGACACCATGATAGCGCTGCCCGGTCTTACTCTCACGACGGGCAGACCGGATGTCGCGAGAAAGATTCTGCTCGCATTTGCTCGCTACGTTGACGGTGGGATGCTACCGAATGATTTTCCAGATGCTGGTGGACGGCCTGAGTACAACACGGTGGACGCGGCCCTCTGGTTTTTCGAAGCCGTCAGGCAGTATTTTGCTACCACCAAGGATACGGCCACATTGATGAAACTCTTTCCAGTTCTAGAAGAGATGATCAACGCACATCTGAAGGGCACACGTTACCAAATTCATGTCGACGAGGCAGATGGTCTGCTCTACGCCGGAGAGCCAGGCGTACAACTAACTTGGATGGACGCGAAAGTTGGCGACTGGGTCGTCACGCCAAGGATTGGCAAGCCAGTAGAGATAAATGCTCTTTGGTGCAACGCACTCGAGACCATGGCGGCGCTGGCACCCTCAGCTGGCAGGTCAGGTGAGCCATTTGCCAAGATGGCGGCGATGGTGAAGCGGAGTTTTGGCAAGTTTTGGAATTCAGCTTCGGGCTATTGTTATGACGTAATCGATGCTCCCGGAATTGGGAATGACGCCTCTCTACGGCCAAATCAGATCTTCGCCGTCTCTTTGCCAGAGAGTCCGTTGACGCCAGAACAACAAAGAGCTGTGGTGGACGTTTGCGCGCGTCGCTTAGTGACGTCTCATGGGCTGCGCAGCCTGGCCCAGGAAGAGCCGGGTTATCAAGGGCGCTACGGAGGTGCCCCTCGCGAGCGCGACGGAGCTTATCACCAAGGGACAGTGTGGGGCTGGCTGATGGGACCGTTCGTCTTAGCTCACCTGCGGGTGTACCAGGATCGCAGGGCAGCTCTGAGTTTCCTCGAACCACTAGGAAAACAAATCACTTCGCATGGCCTCGGGACACTAAGCGAGATCTTCGACGGCGACGCACCATTCACACCTCGTGGATGCATCGCCCAGGCTTGGACAGTAGGAGAAGTCTTGAGAGCCTGGCGAGCGACTATAGTTTAGAGCTACCGCCTGTATGCCGGACTTACATCAATTTTGCTGCACGTAAAGGGGAGCGGAAAGCCTTAGAGTCGGCTTTCCATATATTTTTGAATCCTCCTTACGTTGCCTTCATCCAAAGGAGCAGTCAGGGGTGCCGGGCGAATGTTTGGTGCTATATTTATGGCCGAAAGAAGGGATGGACTGCCGGTTTGGGGGCCATTTAATACGTTGAGCGCTCCGAATCCGCATCCGCTACCGTCGACCATCGTCCGCGAGGACGAACACCTTCTCGTTGCCGCCGCCCGAACTGGGGACGCCGCTGCTTTCGAGGAACTTGTCAATCGCTACGAAGGCAAGATTTTCCGTCTCACAAGAAATATCACAGGAAACCACGAAGACGCCGAAGACGCCATGCAAGATGCCTTCTTAAAGTCTTATGCACACCTCCAAGATTTTCACGGAGAGTCTCGTTTCTACACATGGCTTGTGCGAATTGCTGCCAATGAAGCCTTGATGCGGCTCCGCAAACGCCGGCCCAATCAGTTCTCCTTGGATGAGCCAATCGAGGGCGACAATGACCTTCTCCCGCGCGAATTAGAGGAATGGGGGCCGACTCCCGAACAGAGATACGCCCAAACGGAGATGCAAAACATCGTAAGCGACGTAATTGACCGACTCGAACCCGAATACCGCATTGTCTTCCTGTTGCGAGACTTCGAAGAACTTTCAACTCAGGAAACTGCGGACGCGCTGGGTATCTCCGTACCCGCAGTCAAATCACGATTGTTAAGGGCACGCCTCAAGCTTAGGGAAAAGCTCAACCGTCATTTTCGCCAAGGTGGACCAAATTGAATTGCAAAGGCGTCATCCGCGAACTGTCGAACTACATCGATGGAGATCTCGATCCCATCGTGAAGCAGGAACTTGAACGGCATCTGGAACATTGCGAAGATTGCACGATGATCGTGGATCAGACCAAGAAAACCATTCAGATTCTTTGCGATTCCCAGCCTGTTTCGCTTTCAACAGATGTGCGCTCACGTCTCCACGCGACCTTGCGCGAGAAGACAGGTCAAAAGCCAACCTGAGATGCGCACCACGTAAGCACACAGATCCTCGACGGATTCTGTCCAGGTTCTCTCCATAGTTGTTGCCTCCGCAATTCTGCTATTATCCCTCAACGTGCTCGGCGGCAGCCTAAGGCCAGTCTTCACGCCCGCTGAGTTCCGCAGTTCGCCAGTGCCCGGAGGTTATCTATGTCTTGGGTCCCTCTCATTTCTGATGAGCAAGCCAGTCCTGAGGTGAAGCGCATCTACGACTACATTCGCGAGCGATGGAGCTTTGTGCCCAACTATTTCCGAGCCTTGGGCCACGACGCCCAATTGCTGCAGGACCAGACGAATCTCTACACGAATGCTATGTTCGACGACCGCGGATTGCCTAGGGTGGTCAAAGAACAACTCGCCATCGTGGTAAGCGGACTGAATATCTCCACCTACTGTTTGCCGGCCCACTTGGAAATCCTCGGCAAACTGGGCATGGACAAGGCTATGGGGCGCAAACTGGCGCTGAACTATCCAAGCGCTCCCGTTGAGCCCAAAGTCATGGAGTTGTTCCGCTTTGCAGACAAGCTGACGCGCAGTCCAGGGGAGATGGAAAAAGCAGATGTCGACCGCTTGCGGGAGGCCGGATGGAGTGACGCAGCCATTTTCGACACGGTGCTCGTCACGTCGCTGTACGCGTGCGCCAACCGCTTTTCCGCAGGTCTCGGCCTCATCGCAGACTTCTAGTTCGACCGCACCTCGAAAAAGGAATTCTGCGAGAACCGAATACCAATCTTGGTGCATGGCGCCACCATCCCAATACAGGTGATCAAAGCGCGTTTCGAGCTATAGTCATCGGGCGCGGGGTTGTTCTCGCCTCGAGTTCGATATGTTCGTCCAGAAGAAATCACACATCGGAATCACGGTGATGGGCATCTTCCTTTTTTTCGGAGCAACCATGGCTTCGCTCGCCGGAGCCACGCTGATCTGGCGCGGCACCACTCTTGATCGCCTGTGGCTCCTCAACCCGCGTGCCTACAAGGAACTTGCCCCCCACGGAAAAGCCGTGGGCATCCTTTTCCTACTTCTCGGTATCGGTCTTGCCGTTGCTGGCACCGGTTGGTTCAAGCGCCGCCTTTGGGGATGGAGACTGGCAGTGTGCATTATCGCAATCCAGGTTTTAGGAGATCTCGTGAATGCCTTCCTGGGTGATCTCGTTAGAGGTGGCATCGGATTCATAATTGCCGGGGCTATGCTCATATATCTCCTGCGTCCAGAGGTCAGAGGTGCTTTTGCAAACGCCGTTGCGTGATGCGTTCTCTAGTGACTTGGAGCAGTTGGAAATTGATGCATTCTTGAGATGACGCCAACCTCCGGCATAGAATTTTGGGTTTGGCTGCTCATTGCCGCCGCGATCACGCACAATCTGACCGGCCTATGCAGCACTGGCCTTGGACGCGACCTTGCGGCCCAGGAAATCGCGAATGGCGCCAGCAATTTCTTGATGGTGGGTTTCCAGTGCGAAGTGACCCGTGTCGTAGAAATGCACCTCAGCGTTCGGGTTGTCGCGCTTGAACGCCTCAGCGCCAGGGGGCAGGAAGAACGGATCATTCTTGCCCCAAACAGCCAGCAGGGCAGGCTGCTTTACGCGGAAATATTCCTGGAACTTAGAATAAAGTGCAACATTGCTGGCATAGTCCAGAAAAAGGTCAAGCTGGATCTCGTCGTTGCCGGGCCGTGCCAATAGCAAGGAGTCGAGCTCATACGATTCCGGAGCCACTTGCGTCGCATCCTGCACGCCGTGGACGTATTGCCACTTGGTTGCTTCTGGCTTCAAGAAATCGCGCAATGCAGTGCGGTTCTCGGGCGTCGGGTCCTTCCAATATTTCTGGATCGGGTTCCAGCCTTGGCTCAGGCCTTCCACATAGGAATTTCCGTTCTGGGAGATGATGGCGGTGATGCGCTCGGGCCGAGCCAATGCGAGCCGGAATCCCACTGGCGCGCCGTAATCAAACACGTAAATCGCGAAGCGCTCCAAACCGATTGACTGGGTAAAGGTGTCGATGGCTTTGGTCAGGTTCTCAAACGTGTAGCGAAACTGTTTATGGTTGGGGGCATCGGAAAAGCCAAACCCCGGCAGATCAGGTGCAACCACATGGTAACGGTCGGCCAACGTCGGAATCAGGTTGCGGAACATGTGCGACGAAGTCGGGAAGCCGTGCAGCAAGAGAATAGCTGGGGCAGTCCTTGGGCCGGCTTCGCGATAAAAGATCCTATTGCCGTCGACAACGGCGTGTTTGTAGCTGATCATGTTGGGTCTCCTTGTAGATATAGAAGCCCGGTCTGACGAGGTGCTTTTCAGCGA
>Ga0137394_10001300_pt1 | contig 18086 bp, 12 predicted proteins | sample czobulk116metaG_FD_108278 | JGI IMG/M metagenome (GOLD analysis project Ga0137394, IMG submission 108278) | Vadose zone soil microbial communities from Angelo Coast Range Reserve, California, USA - czobulk1.16 metaG | ecosystem: Environmental > Terrestrial > Soil > Vadose zone | place: USA...
GGGGGACTATCTGTTTGCGCATTTGTCCGAGCTCTCCAGGCGCTACACCGGCCGCGTCGAACGCATTCCCGCCGAACCGAATCGCGACAATATTTTTGCGTCCTGGGGCGAGCCAGTGGTTACCCTTTCGACGCACATGGATACTGTGCCGCCGTTCTTTGGTTCGCGAGAGGACGGAGATTTTATTTGGGGCCGCGGTGCGTGCGACGCAAAGGGCATTATCGCGTCGATGATTGCTGCTGCGGAAAAGCTGCTTGCCGAGGGCGCGCGCAATCTTGGATTGCTCTTTGTTGTGGGCGAAGAGCGCAACAGCGCGGGAGCACAGGCCGCTGCCGCGACTCCACGCGGGTCGCGATTTCTCATTAATGGCGAGCCTACAGAGAACCGGCTAGCGCTCGGCTCGAAAGGAGCGCTGCGCTACGAAATTACGGCGCACGGAAAACTGGCGCACTCCGCTTATCCCGAACTCGGCCATTCCGCTATCCATACGCTGCTCGATGTGCTGCAGGACATTCGCCAAATTCCACTGCCGGAGGATGGATTGCTCGGGCGGAGCACGCTGAACGTCGGCACGATAGAAGGCGGGCGCGCACCCAATGTGGTCGCCGATGAAGCCGGGGCGGAAATCATGCTTCGCACCGTCGGCGATCCGGCGAAGATTCGCGAAGCGGTAGCCGCGGCGACTGCGGGCCGCGCGGAAGCGCGCGAGGTTTTCTATACGCCAGCGCTGCAATTAGCGAAGCTCGACGGATTGCCGACAACGGTGGTGGCGTTCACGACGGACATTCCTAGTTTCGAAGGCACCTGGGGCCAACCATTTCTCATTGGGCCGGGCAGCATTCATGTCGCGCATACTGCGGAGGAGCGCATTCCGAAAAAAGAATTGTCGGAGGCAGTGGACATCTACGCCCGCATGGCGACGCAACTACTCGCGACCGGCCGGAGCGGCTCATGAGCTACGGCCTCGCCATTGTCGGTTACGGAAAGATGGGACGCCTCATCGAGCAACTTGCACCGGAATACGGATTCGAGGTGCGCGCGAAATTTGATGGACGAAGCAATTCCCACGGTAAGGCTCTTTCGCATGAGACGCTGCGAGGAGTAGACGCGGCGGTGGAATTTACGTCGCCGGAGGCGGCTTTGGAGAACATTCGGCGGCTCGCCGTTCTCGGGGTCAACACGGTCGCGGGCACTACCGGCTGGTTCGATGAACTGCCCTCTGTTCGTGGGGCGGTGGCGAAAAGCGGAACCGGACTGGTTTGGGCGGCGAATTTTTCTCTTGGCGTAAATCTTTTCTTGCAGGCTGTCGCGCATACGGCTGGGCTCTTTGCCAAACATGCGGAGTACGAAGCCTGGGCCTGGGAAATTCATCACTCCACGAAGAAAGACGCGATTTCGGGCACGCTGAAAAACCTTGCAAAGGAGATGCGATCGCGCGGGTACGACCGTCCTGTGAGCCTGGCGTCGAACCGCGCCGGAGGGCATCCGGGAACACATGAAATCGGATTTGATTCCGCCGTGGACACCATCACGCTGCGGCATACGGCACGAAACCGCGAAGGATTTGCGCGCGGAGCCTTGCGCGCCGCGAGGTGGGTGGTGGGGAAGAAAGGAATGTTCGAATTTCGCGAGATCCTCGGCGAGTTGGGCTGAGTAAAAGGAAAGGAACAGCATCATGTTTACAGGGACTGGCACAGCACTTGTGACTCCATTTCAGGCGGATGGTTCGCTCGACGAAAGGGCCATGCGGCGATTGGTCGGGAGGCAGATCGAAGCGGGGATTGATTTCCTCGTTCCGTGTGGCACAACTGGGGAGAGCCCGACGCTCACGCGCGAAGAGCATCTGCGCGTCGTCGAGATCACCGTTGAAGCCGCTAAGGGAAAGGTCCCCGTGCTCGCCGGCGCGGGGGGCTACAACACTTCTGAAGTGATTCGACTCGCGCGCGACCTCGCTGCTCTTGGCGCGGATGGAATCCTGTCCGTCACACCTTATTACAATAAGCCGACACAGGAAGGCCTGTTTCAGCACTATCGCGCGATTGCGGAAGCAGTTTCATTGCCGATTATTCTTTACAGTGTGCAGGGACGGACGGGCGTAAACATCGAGCCGGCCACGGTGAAGCGCCTCGCTGAAATAGAAAACGTAATCGGGATCAAAGAAGCTTCGGGAAATGTTTCCCAAATGGCCGCAATACTCAACGCCGTCCCGGATGACTTCATTGTGCTTTCAGGCGATGATGCGATCACGCTTCCGGTCATTTCGCTCGGCGGGCGAGGAGTTATCTCCGTAGTTTCCAACGAAATTCCAGCGGAGATGTCCCAATTGACGCGGCTCGCCCTTCAGGGCGATTTTACGGGTGCGCGGGCAATTCACCGGCGCTTTCATTCGCTGATGGAGATAAATTTTGTGGAGTCGAATCCAGGACCAGTGAAGGCGGCACTGGCGGAGATGGGTTTGCTCGAAGCGGTGTGGCGCTTGCCGCTCGTGCCGCCCAAAGCGGAGAATCGGTCGCGTATCCGGGCGATGCTCGAATCGCTCGGAGTGGTGGACCGCGCTGCGGCCGCGGCTTCCGCCGAGAGGGCGCATGCAGCCATCGCAAGTTGAGAGATTGTTTGACGAAGCCCCGGCCCATTACGAAGAAGAACATCAGTGGCTTTTTCGCGATTTCAAGGCGGCGCTGAATCGCGGCGAAATTCGCGCGGCCGAACCGGATGCTTCCGCGAAATCCGGATGGCGTGCAAACGCCTGGGTGAAGAAGGGAATCCTGATCGGCTTTCGAATGGGCACGATCGCCGACATGTCCATTGACGCCGCGAAGCAGCCCTTTTTCGATAAATCGACTTACCCAGTTCGCACGTTTGCCGCTTCTGACGGTGTGCGCATCGTTCCCGGCGGCTCCAGCATCCGCGACGGCAGCTACATCGGGCGCGGAGTGATTTGCATGCCGCCGATGTTTGTCAATGTCGGGGCTTATGTCGGAGAAGGGACGATGATTGATTCGCACGCGCTCGTGGGAAGCTGCGCTCAGGTGGGCCGCAACTGCCACATTTCGGCGGGATCGCAGATTGGCGGCGTGCTTGAGCCTGTCGGCGCGCTGCCAGTGATTATCGAAGATGAAGTGTTGGTCGGCGGAAACTCCGGTGTTTATGAAGGAACGGTGGTGAAGAAGCGGGCCGTTCTAGGCACCGGCACGATTCTCAATCGCTCCATCCCGGTTTACGATCTGGTTCGCGACAAAATCTACACAGCTACCGAGAACGAGCCGCTCATCATACCCGAAGAAGCTGTCGTAGTGCCTGGGTCGCGGGCCGTATCGCATCCGAGCGGCGCGAAGTGGGGACTTTCGCTCCAAGCTGCGGTGATCGTGAAATATCGCGACACAAAGACGGATGCGCGCGTACAGCTCGAAGACCTGTTGCGCTAGCACGTTACTGGGACAGAACTTTTTCAAAGAACTGGAGCGCCCTCGGATCGTTCGATTGCCCCAGCCAGAACATGGCCTGCTTTCGCACTGCCGGATTGCGATTCGTTTGCGCAACTTCGATTAGTTTCGGAACGCCCTCATCTTTCGGCAATTGGCTGAGCGCAAAGACAGCTTTTTTCTTCACATCCGTGTCGGGATCGTTGTCAATCGCTCCGGTGATCGTGCCCACCGCCTGTTTGCCGGCTTTTTGCGCCAGCCAGAAAAGCGCCTGCCCGCGCACGTGCGAACTCGTGTCGTCGTGCGCCATGCGGATCATTTCATCCAGAGCGCCGGCTTCGTGGCTTACGGAAAGAGCAAACGCAACGTGCGCGCGAACGTCCGAACTCGGATCCGTTTTCGCCATGTGCTGTAGTGCAGTCAGTCCGGCTTTCCCTCGCGCGGCTCCCATCCAGAATGCTGCTTGCCTGCGCAAGCCTTCGCGCTGTTCGGGCGTCACAAAAGATTCGAGGGCGCGGTCAGCCGATGAATCCGCATGCAACGCGATTGCGGTCAATGCTCCGTGGCCAATTCCATGGTCGCCGTGATCTTCAAAGTCTGACCCGCGCAAGTAAGCTGCAAGCAGCGCCACGCTCTCCGTTGCCCGGACTCCTGTCAGCCAAACGAACGGCAGTCCGCCCGCATCCAGAACGCAATCGTCGGAGGCGACGCGTATCTTTAGGACCTTCCTGGCTTCCAGGCGATACAGGACGACGAGTTGTCGCGAGCCTTCGAGATTGATTTTGCCATCCGTGTGGGTCGCGCTGTTCGTTGCGCCGCCTTCCTTCTCGAGTCTGCAGGTCCCGCAATTGCCGTCATTCCAGTTGTTGTTGCAGCAAACTCCGCGTTCACCTCGAATCTGATCGACATGGTAGCCCACCCACTCGGCCTTCTCTGCCGTTCCCGCGATCTCGCGAAGTGCCGCTTCGAGGCTTGCGCTGGCTACGCGGGTCTCCAGCTTTGCATTCTCAATGCGTGGAGTTTCCGTTGATTGCGCAACGCCCGGATTTGTTTGCGCGGACGAGGCGAGACCGCCACCGTTCGCCAGTTGCACGGCGACGCAGCCAATCCCCGCGGCAATCATCGCGAAACCAAGGATTCTTTGTAGGGACGAAACAGCAGGTTTCTCTTGCATCGTTTCTCCTCTCACTTTTGCAGCAGTTCCATCAGGTATTCGGTACCTTCCTTGGAGTGCATCAGCGTCAATTTCGAAACCGCGGTCTTCTTGAGTTCCGGGTCCTTCTCGCTTCGCGCGATGGCCACCAGCGCTCTGGCGTTGCCTTGCAGGAAGTACGCATTGAGCACTTCTGACTTGAGCGAGTGGTCCGTCTCCTTGGCGTAGATGTCCTGCAACGCCTTGCCCGAATCGTCGGAATGGATCAGCCCGAGGTTTCGAATCGCTGCGCGGCGCAGGTCTGGATCTTTTTCTCCCTGTGCTGCCTGTACAAGTTTTCCCGAGTCGCCCGCAAGAAAGAATGCCTGCAGGATTTCGCGCCGGAGGTCCGTCGAACTCTCGGCTTGATACAACTGCTGCAGCTCGCTGATTCCGTGAACCAGGCCCAACTGCCGGATGGCCTCGCGGCGCAGCGACTCGTCCTTTTCGCCCTTCGCGGCCGCGAACAGACGCTCGTGATCACCACCGATCATGTAACTGCGGAGAATGGCGTGCTTTACAGAAGCGTCGCTGCTCGAGGCATAAACGTCTGCCAGCGTCTTTCTGGCCTCTGCGCCACCGAAGAGTCCAAGATACTCGACTGCTTTGCGCTGCAACTCAGGATTGCTCTGTCCTCGCGCTATCTTGGCCAGAACCTCTCGTGCTTCCGGCTGTCCGCTTTGCGCCGCCATGAAAAGGGCCCGCGATTTTAGCTTTGGTGTTCCCGAGCCGTTCAGAATATTTTCCAGGATGGAAATGCCCTTTTGCGGATCGCCGTTCATGATTCCCTGGAGAGCCAGCATCTTCAATTCTTCGTCGCTTTGGTTCTCCGGATGTGAAGGATTCCCGGTGGACTGCCGCACTTCGATTTCCAGCGCGTCAGCGTCTTTTTTCCACCGGCTCTGCGGAAAGCGCCGCTTCAAGTCCGCGATCGTCGTCAGCGCCGCATCCCTCTTGCCCAATCGGTTGTCCGCGTAGGCTTTCCAATAGAGTGCGGCGTCCGTTTGCGGGCCGTTCATTTCCGCCAGTTGCTGGAATTTTGCCGCGGCCCGGTCATAGCGATCCTCGTCTAAATCCTCGCGCCCATCGTCGTACAATTCCTGCAAGCGCTCGATCTTTTCCTGCGCCCGCTCGCGCGCTTCCTGTTCCCGGTCGCGTTTCTCTTCTTCTCTATCGCGTGCCTCCTGCTCGCGGTCGCGCTTCTCCTGCTCCTTGTCCTGAGCATCCTGCTGGTCCTGCAGAGTATCCACAGACAGAGCCGGGGTTGCCCTGAATGCGCGGGCGCGCGATACTCCCGGCGCCAGAAGCAGCGCAGCGATTGCGATCCAGGCCGCGCCTGACTTTCGAACTGAATGGCCGATGGTCATACCTTGTTCCTCTCTCTCTTCGTAGAATCCATTTGTGCCGGTGCAGGCGTCGTGGCCTCTCGCCGTTGCTGCAGTTCCTTATTGACCACACGAACTTTGAAGAGAATCCCGCGTTCTTCGATCTTTTTCTGGATTGCCTCGAGTTGCGCCGGAGTTACCTCATCCGGGCTGTGCGCCACATCCAGCAGGACGCGCTCCAGTTCGTCCAGCACGCTGGCGAGTCCTGCGTCTCCCTCTTGCAGCGCTGTTTGACGATACAACCGGTTTTCCTGAAGCAGATCTTCCGCGCGGTGCTGCTCAGCTGAAATGTTCACCGCTCTCTGCTTTGGGCCGTCGGGCGCTTCGTTCGAAAGCTCGATTAACATCCGCTCGGAGTGGCCCAGGTGCTCACCCACGGCCACCACCAGCACACGCTCTCGAACCTGTTCCTTGTTCGCGACGTTGTCGTTTGGGACGCCGCGCTTTGAAAATCGACCTGCAAGAAAGGCCACCAAAATCAGCACAACAACCCCGCCTGCCGCCGCGAGCCTTCGTGGCTCAAACCAGATCTGCCACCACCGGGCCTGTTTCTCTGCCAAACGCGGAGCAATCTGCTTCCACACCTGCCGCCCATAATCGGCGCCCGGATCCGGCACAGACAGCGTATCCAGCGCCGCGAGCACTGCTTCGATTCGTTCCAACTCGCTGCGGCACTCCTGGCAAGCCGCCAGGTGTTCTGACATCGAGGCTTGCTGCTCGGCAACGCCCTCTCGATAAGCAATCAATTCTTCTTCCGTCATGTGTTTCATGATTCCGTTCCCATTGCCCGCGCGTGCGCTTTTGACTCCACAAAGGGCTGCAGCGCCTGGCGTAGTTTCTGTACCGCGCGAAAGACGGTGTTCTTCGTCGCGTTTGAGCTGGACTTCAAGACGGCGGCGATTTCCTCGATGCCGCAGCCTTCCCAATGCCGCATAACGAACGCGGTTCGCTCCGCTTCTGAAAGAGCGGCCAGCGCCTGCTCCATCTGTTTTCTCAATTCGATGCTTTGCGTCAAGCGCTCCGGAGTGGGCGCTTCGTCCCGGACTCGATTCAATGGATCGTTTTCCATGCCGTCCCCGGTCTCCGCTCTTGGCGATTCCCGGCGACCGTCTTCCTTCTGCCGCTGGCGCATGCGGTCGATCGCATAGTTTGCTGCGATGCGATAGACCCACGTCCCGAAATTGGATCGCGCCGCGAACTGCCCCAGTTTTTGATAACCGCGCAAAAATGCCTCCTGGACCACCTCTTCAGCATCGTGCCTGTTCCTGGTCATGCGGTAGGCCAGCCGGAAAACATTGTGGCTGTGCCGCTCAACAAGAACGCGATAGGCATCGCGATCGCCCGCGAGAGTGCGCTCTACGGCGATGGCGTCGCTCTCGGCGATGGCCTGGGTGCTATCGACGTTCTGTGGCATCCGATTCATTAGACAGGATTCGAGGGTTGCGGTTAGGTCGAGCTTAGGCCCTTATCCATCAACAACATAGCGTTTCTTGAGTCATCAAGCGGTACTGGGGAAAGGCGGGAATAGCTGCCACTGAGGGTGTCGAAGAATAGTGCGGCTCATGCACCCCATACATTCGCGCAGTCTGGAATCTTCGTTCTGCTACTTTACTTCATTTTTTTACTCATACCTCAGCGCCACCACGGGATCCACTCTGGTCGCGCGTCGCGCCGGAACATAACACGCCAGCAGCGTGACACCAATCAACAGCACCGTGACCGCAGCAAAAGTTACCGGGTCTGCCGCGCTCACGCCAAACAAGAGGCTCTTCGTATAGTGCATCAAACCGAGGGACAAGGCGATTCCCGGCAAGGCACCGGACAAGGTAAGCTTCATCCCTTGCCCCAGCACCAGGTGCAGCACATCCACTTTCTCGGCTCCCAGTGCGGTGCGGATTCCGATCTCGCGCGTCCGCCGCGCCACTTCGTATGACACCAGCCCGTACAAGCCGATGCATGCAAGCATCAAGGCCAACGCGCCAAAAAACCCGGCGAGCCGCGCGATGAGCCGCTCCTGGAATACCTGGCGGTCAATCTGCTGGCTCAACGTCCGAACGTCAAACACCGGCAGGTTGCTGTCCAAAGCGTTGACGACGGCGCGAACTTGAGGAACAAAGCGTTCCGGCTCTGCAGCAGTCCGTAGCGAAAACGAAACAGTTCCTCCGGTATTTGGAACGTAAGTTGTCGGTTCGACGCTGCGGCGGAGTCTGTTGTACTTCGCGTTGCCTACGACGCCGACAATCTCCCATCCCGGGCGTTTTGCTTCCCCAGTCTCCGAATTTGCTTCCGATTGGCCAAACCGTTGTCCGACCGGATTCATGTTTGGAAAATACTTCGTGACGAACGCTTGGTTCACAATGGCCGGCACCGCTCCGGCGTCAGGGACTACCGCCGGGCTTGCAGCCGGTTTCGAACCTGCTTTCAACTTTGCCGCAGTCTGTTCGGCTTGCGCGGCATGCGCGGCATCGGCAACCTGTGCTCGTTCGAAGTCCGCGGCATTGAATTCGCGGCCTTCCAGGACGGCGATACGCATGGTCTTGAAAAATTCCGCGCCCACCGGCAGAATGTCGGTGTCCGACTGCTCGTCCTTTGGTTTGCCCGGCTGATGAAAGCTCGTCGTCCACAAACCGCCACCAAGCAGCGACCTCCACGAATAGCTTGCTGACAGGACGCCAGGAACACCCGTGAGCCGGCTTTGCAGTTCCCGGTAGAAACGGCCAGCCTCCGCGCGCTTATATCCGATCAAAGTTGGATCGAGACTAAAGGTGAGAACGTTGCGCGTATCGAAGCCCGGATCCACGTTTTTCAAATTCTGCAGTGTGCGCACGAGCAGACCGGCGCCGGCCAGCACGACGATGCTCAACGCCACCTGCACCATGACCAGCCAGCTTCCAGCACCGAGCCGGCCTCGTGCTCCATGGCCGCCTTGCAGGTTTCCAGCTGATCCTTCTTTCAAGACCGGCGTCAAATCCACGCGCATACCACGGAACGCGGGCGCCAGGCCAAAAAGTATCCCCGTCAGAAGAGAGACAGCCGCGGTGAATAAGAGCACTCGCGTGTCAATTTCTGGCCGGAACGACGACGCGCCGTCCTGGTTCGTCGCCAGGAAAGCGACGATGGACTGGATCGACCAGTTCGCGAACAGAATTCCCGTCACTCCGCCCGCCAGCGATAGCATTACGCTCTCCGTCAGCAGCTGGCGCAGTATGCGCCCGCGTGACGCCCCCAGAGCAAACCGCACTGCCATTTCCTTCTGCCGGCCGGCGGCCCGCGACAGCAGCAATCCTGCAACGTTCGAGCACGCGATCAAGAGCACGATTCCTACCGCCAGCAACAGCACATAAAGCGGCGTGGAGAGTTCCTTCCGATTGCCGCTTAACCCCTGTTCAGCCGGTGTCAAAGTAATCGCGGCGCCGTCTTCGGATTTGAAGATCGGCTTGGCGCCGGTCGTCATTTCATTCGTGAAGATCGTACTCACGGCGGCTTGCGCCTGCGTCCGCGTTGTTCCTGCTTTCAGTCGCCCAACCATGACGAGCCACCAGTTCGACGGGTCCGCGTCCCGGTTGTCCCATGGCTGTTCGAGTTGCGGCTGCACCGCAAGAGGAATCCACACTTGAAACGAATTTCCCGGCGACAATGCATCGAAGCGCGTCTCCGCCACGCCAACGATCGTGCACGGGACTTTGTTCAGCAGCACCGTCTTGCCAATGGCTGAGGATGACCCGCCAAATTCGCTTCGCCAATAGTTATAGCTCAAGACAATCACCGCGGGCGCCGAAGGCGTGTCGTCCTCAGGAGTGAGCAGCCGCCCCAAAGCCGGCTGCACGCCGAGCGTCAGAAAGTACTCGCCGGAAACATAGCCCGTCCGGCTGATTAGCTTTGCTGCGCCGTTGCCGCTCAAATTGATGCGATCTGCCCAGGCGAACGCCGTTACATTGGAGAAGATTCCGGTCTGGGCGCGGACCAGTCTGAAGAATGGCTCAGAGAACGAGCAGGCTTCCGCATTCGTTTCTGTCCGTTCCTGATTGCAATCGCCATATGAGCTGGAGCTTCCATTTTTTGGTTCTTTGTGCGCATGCCATTCGAACAGCACCAACTGGTTTGAATCCCGCACGGGTAGCGCGCGCAGCAGCGCTGCGTCAATCATGCTGAAAATCGCAGTGTTTGCGCCAATTCCCAGCGCCAGCGTCAGAATCGCAATGCTTGTGAATCCCAGGTTCTTACTCAGCGTGCGGATACCGTAGCGCGCATCCTCGTAAGAATCTCCCAACCATCGCCAGCCCCAAATCTCCCTGGTCACTTCTTTGACCAAGCCCACATTCCCAAACTCCCGTCTTGACGCACGCTCCGCTTCCTCTTTGGTTTCGCCCCTCTCCACGCGCTCCCCGGCCGCCATCTTCAAATGGCTCCGCACCTCCTCCTCCAATTCCAGTTCCCGTTTGCGTTTGCTGAAAAACCGGCTTAGCCAATTCATACTGGCACCTCTTTTTCCAATTTCTGATCTCTATTCGTACCGGAGCGCGACTATCGGATCGACACGCATTGCTCTTCGCGCCGGCACAAAACACGCCGCCAATGCCACGACGGTCAAGATAATTCCCACACCCGCGAAAGTCAGCGGATCGGTGGCGCTCACTCCGAAGAGCAGATTTGCCATGAGGCGAGTGAGCCCCAGCGAAGCCAAAAGTCCAATGAGAATTCCAATCATTGTCATCTTCATGCTTTCACCCAAGATCTGGCGCAGCACTTCACCTTGCCTTGCGCCCAACGCCATGCGGATACCGATTTCACGCGTTCGCTGTCCGACCAAATAGGAAATCACGCCATAGATCCCCATGCTGGCGAGCCCCACCGCCAGCACGGCAAAGACGCAAAGAACGATCATCGAAACCCGGCGCGCCGCCAGCGAGTCGGCAATGATCTCTTCCATGGTTTGCACGCTAAACATAACCTGCTCGCTGTTCATTTCTTTCAACGCCTTTCGGATGGTTCCGGTTGTGGCCTCCGTATTCCCATCGGTGCGCACCAGCACTCCAGTACCGCTGGACGACAGGTGCATGATCTCGTCCGGGGCCTGCAAGTAGGAGGAATAAAGCTGCGCCCGGAGCGCTTGCTTGTCGTCTGAATCGAGGCCCCACTGTTTTACGTGTCCGACGACACCCACGATTTCCGCAAGCCCGCCTAAGGACGTCAGATTCAGGCGCTTTCCGATAGGATCCTGGTCGCCAAAGAACTTTCGCGCGAAAATGTCGTCAACGACGATCACATGCTGCGTTCGCTCACGGTCTTGCAAAGTGAAAAATCGCCCGCGCTCCAGCGGAATTCCCATGACCTTCAAATAATCTTCCTGAACCACATAGCTGATTGCCCAGCTCATGTCATTCTCGCTCGCTGGTTTTGGCTGCCCTTCCAACCAGAAGAGCTCCTCATCGTCGCTCGACAGGGGAACGGCCGCCCATGAAAGAGACATGGCTTTCACTCCGGGAGTCGAACGCAATTTGTCCTGAATCCCGCGCAAGGCAGCGCGAATCGCGACGGGGCTCGCATCTCTCATCGAAGACGGAAGTGAAACTCCGAACGTCAGCACATTGCGCGAATCGAAACCTGGATCCACGCTCCAGAGCGCGTTCAGGCTCCGGATCATCAAACCGGCCGCAACCAGCAATACCAGAGCCATTGCCATTTCCGCGACGACGAATGCTCCCTGCGCGCGCTGCTTGCCGCCCGACCCGCGGCTGCCTTCTTTCAACGTGTCCTGCAAATTCGGCTTCGAAATACGTAGGGCCGGTACGAGTCCGAATAAAACTCCGCAGAACAGCACAGCGCCCGCCGTAAACAGCAAAACTTTCCAATCCATCCCAACTTCACCCGCTCGCGGCAATCCGGACGGCAGGCCCTCGAGAGCTGCTTTTGTTCCCCATGCCGCGATAAGCAAACCGAATCCTCCTCCCGCCAGCGCCAGCATCATGCTTTCCGTCAGGAGTTGACGGATAATTCTTCCCCTACCAGCACCCAATGCCGCGCGAACGGCGAACTCACGATTGCGTCCCATCGAGCGTGCCATCAACAGATTGGCCACATTCACGCACGCGATCAAGAGCACGAATCCGACGGCTGCAAGCAGCACCAGCAACAATTGCCGAACGTCCCCCACCATTTGTTCCTTCAGCGGGAAGAGTGTCGCGCCGATCCCAGTGTCTGCGTCCGGATAGGCTTCCGCCAGGTGTCCCGTCACTCGGGCCATGTCAGACCGCGCCTGTTGAATGGTGACGCCCGGTTTCAGCCGCCCAATTCCATGAATCCCCAAGCCGGCCATCCGGATGTGCAACGCCGGATTCGTCCATTGGCCGATAGGGACGTAAAGGTCGCTGGCGCGAAACACCCCGATTTGCAGGTTGAAATTCGCAGGCACCACGCCCACGATCGTATAGTTCCGCCCATCCAGTGTGAGTCCCTTCCCCAACACATTCTTTTCGGATGCAAGCTTCCGGTTCCAGAACCCTTCGCTGACAATCACGACGGGGCTAGTGCCGAATTCGTCCTCACCTTCCTCGAACAGCCGCCCAATCACCGGTTTCACGCCCAGCATGGGAAGTAAATCGGTGGAAACGAATTGCGCCCGCACCTGCTCGGCTTCGCCCGAACCCGTCAGATTGAACGAGTATCCTCGCGAAATGCCCATCATGGAAAAAGTCGTGTTCTCCTTGCGCCAGTCTCGAAAGTTCAGGAAGGAGATCGACCCCGCGCTGAAATTCGGCTTGCTCTCGTGAAGCGTCACCAACTGCTCCGGGTCCGGATACGGCAGGGGATTGAACAATACGCCGTTCACTACGGAAAAGAGTGCGGTGTTCGCGCCAATTCCTAACGCGAGCGTCAGGATCGCCACCACCGTGAATCCCGGTGACTTGGCAAGCATCCTTACGCCAAACCGCAAGTCCTGGATCATTCGGTCTAGCGATCCCCAGCCCCAAACATCGCGCGTCACTTCTTGCACGAGCCCTACGTTGCCGAACTCGCGACGGGCAGCACGTTCCGCATCTGCACTAGCCTGCCCCCTCTCGCTGTGGTCGACCGCCGCCATCTTTAGATGGCTCTGGACCTCCTCATCAAGCTCTCTCTCTCGTTTCCGTCTGCCAAAGAGTTCACTCAACCAACTCATAGGTGTCCCTCTTTTTCCAACCCCTAATTTCTGAATTCCATTTTCTGATTTCTACTCGTACCTCAGCGCCACGATTGGATCCACAGACGACGCCCGCCGCGCAGGTATGAAGCAGGACAAGCCAGCAGTCGCAACCAGCAGCAAGACCACGCCCGCGAGGATTAGCGCGTCGAGTGAACTGCCCTGAATCCAGCGCGCGAGGATGCGATTGAGCATGATTGTCAGCACCACTCCAATCAGAACACCGCCGGCAACGCTCATCGCTGCCGAGCGAAGTACCATCAGCTGGACATCTTTGCGTCTTGCTCCCAGCGCCATGCGTATGCCGAATTCGTTTGTTCTTTGTGTAACGGCATAGGAAATCACGCTGTACAGCCCAGTGGCGGCGAGCGCCAGCGCAAGGATTGCAAATCCCGCAAAAAGGGTTGCTACCAAATGTCCCTGTTCCCATTCCGGCTGCCCGGTAATCCATCCATCGAGGTCGCGAATATTTCTGGATGCTTGCTGGTCAGGATCAACGGTATGAATCTGTTCGCGGACAGCTCGAAGTATCTTGAGCGGAGGAACCCTCGTTCGGACGAGGAGCTGCGTCCAAGCCGGCATGCTGATCGTGTACGGCAAGAACACGGCAGGCTTAACGGGATTTCGCAGCCCGTCATCCCGGGCGTTGCCAACGATGCCAATCACTTCGAACCAACTGTTGCTCCCCTCGACCGCCAGTTGAAACGGAGGTTCGCCCTTCAATTCCGGGACGCGAATCTGGCTGCCGATTGCGCCTCCATTTGGAAAGTATTCGGTGGCAAGAGTTTGGTTGATGAGCGCGAGTTTGGCGCCGTGCATCGTCTCGCTTTCATCCCAGATTCGTCCTTGCAGCAGAGGAATATGCAGCACGGAGAAATATTCCGGACTGATGAAATTGATCCGCGCCCGCTGTTGTTCTGCCGCTGGCTTGCCGGAAATTTCGAAGCGTTGCTCCCATCCATTGTTTGGCGGCGTGGCATTGGTCGATATCCCAGCCGAAACAACATCCGGCATCGCCCCGACCTTCTGAAGCAGCTGGTTGAAATACGCTCTCCTGGCCTCCCATGTGGTGTAGGAGTTGTCGCGCACCGGGATGCCAACCGACATGGCGTTGTGCGGGTCATAGCCGAGGTTCACACGCATCATTCTCACAAAGCCTTGCATCGCGACGCCGGCTGCGGCTAGCAGGAGAAGCGTCAAGGCGATCTGGCTGGCGATGAGGACGCTGTGAGTCCGGCGGCCGCGCACTCCCGCTGTCATTTTGCGCGTGCTCGATTGCATGACCTGGGCCACATCCGGACGCGAAGACTGGAGGGCCGGCGAGATGCCGAATACGATGCCGGTCAGCAGCGCCAAGCCGACGCTGAAAAACAATACCGGCAGATTGATGTTAATGGCGGCTTCGTGTGGGAAGGAGAATTCCGGCAGCCAGTTCACGATGAGCTTCACAAGACTGTTCGCCAGCGCCACGCCAACGATCGCTCCTGTAAACGATAGCATCAGCGCTTCGGTAAGCAGCTGCCGCAATATGCGAGAGCTCTCCGCACCGATTGCCGACCGCACTGCCAACTCGTGCTGGCGCGCCGTGCCTCGGGCCAACAGCAGAATCGAAACGTTCCCGCAGCCGATCAGCAGCAGCAATGCCACGGCGGAGAGCAGTAGGTACAATGTTCCGCCGATATCGGCTACAAAATGGTCGTTCAACCCTTCGATTGCCAAGCGGAAATGTTCCGGGAAGTGGGTAGGAGTTTGTTTGGCGAATTGCTCGAGAAGCGACTGAAGCTCCGCATTTGCCGCCGCGTGCGTAAGCCCTGGCTTGAGACGGATCATCGGGAAGTACGCCCGACGCGGATCGGCTGTGACCCTGAGCGGCAAATAAACTTCGCCGTCGCCCCAGGTAAACCGCGGCCGAACCACTCCCACGATCGAGTAGCTCTTGTGGGCCAACTGGATATTCTTTCCAACAATGTCGGGATCACCGCCATAGTGCCTCTGCCAGAATTGATAGCCCAACACGGCCACGTTTTCGGGATCCTGGCCCTCGGGCGCATCAGATGGCACCAATCCGCGACCCATCAGCGGAGGCACGCCAAAATGAATGAAAGTGTTCGAAGTGAGATAAACGGTCAGGACGTTTTCAGGAAGATCGCCCTCCGTCGTGGTAAGGTCCAGCCCTTCCATTGCGGCAGAGCTTTCGATGCAGCTCGCTTGCCGAAGCTGTTGCAGTTGCGGCCCGGTGAGGTTGATGTAACGGCGATTGCCGGTAGCGTCGTGGGCCACCAGGTGCACCATGCGATCAGAATTAGCGTACGGATACGGGTTCACCAGGACGCCATAGACCACGCTGAACATGGCTGTTGTGGCGCCGATGCCCAGCGCCAGCGAAAGAACGGCTACAATCGCGAATCCCGGATTCTTCAGCAACATCCTCATTCCGTAACGCGCGTCATCAGCGACGTCTCTCAGCCATCTCCATCCCCATACATCCCGCGTTACTTCCTTCACCAATTCCATATTCCCAAAGTCCCGACGCGCCGCGTGCTCCGCCTCTTCCTTCTTTTCTCCCTGCTCCAAACGATCCTGCGCGGACAGTTTCAGATGACTTCGCAATTCCTCTTCAATCTCTGCCTCACGCTTCTTCCGCCGCCAGAAACTCACGTTTCACCTCTACGCCGCCCTGCTTCCTTGTTTGTGCCGTTACTACTCCTCAGGCTGAAGCACACCGGCGATCGCGTCCGAAAGTTGCGACCACTTTGACCGCTCTCTCGTCAGTTGCTTTTTTCCGGCGGCAGTCAGTTGGTAAAACTTTGCACGCTGTTTGTTCTCGGAGATTTTCCATTCCGCCTTGATCCATTTCTGCTTCTCGAGCCGGTGAAGAGCCGGATAGAGGGAACCTGTATCCACCTGCAGCAACTCGCCGGAGCGGTTACGGATCGCCACGCTGATCCCATAGCCATGCTGGGACCCCCATTGCAGCGTCTGCAGAATCAGCAGGTCCAGCGTCCCCTGCAAAAGCTCAATCCGGTTCTGGTACCGCTCTCTTTTTTCTCCCATCGTGTCTTCCTTCGATTAGGCCTTTCTGGCTGAATTCAGTTCCTCGGTCGCCTCGGCGATTCCGTCTGGTGGCCCCCCGGCTCTTAGCTATTGACGATTGAACCCTGCACTTTGTTCCATCCAGGGGGTTGACATTCTACATCTTGGCTGTAGACAGCCTACTGCCTGCTTCGTGCAACTCTTATGCCGCTCCTGGTGGTCCCGCAAACCCTTCCAGCTCAAGGTTTTATTCAACGAGCAGCCACCCGTCCTACTGCGCGGCTGCGCGCTTCCGTGACCGGCCATCCCAGTTTCGGACACCCGCTGGGCCAATGCCGTCCAGCGAAGCGTTCTCCAATTGCGGTATCATGGACTTAGTCGGCATTTTCAGATTCTTCTTTTGTGAATCAGGAGAAGGAATTGATTCCACGCTACACGCGCCAGGAAATGGGCCACGTTTGGAGTGACGCGAACAAGTTCGCGAAGTGGCTGGAAGTCGAGTTGGCCGCAACTGAGACTCTCGCGGAAGCCAGCCAGGTCCCTAAGGATGCGGCGGCTACGATACGCGCCCGAGCCAAAATCGATGTGGCGCAAATTCATCAGCTCGAAGCGCGGGTTAAGCACGACGTTATCGCTTTCACCATGGCCGTTGGTGAGTCCGTTGGCGATCCAGCCGCCGCGCGCTGGCTGCACTATGGCTTGACTTCGAATGATGTAGTGGACACGGCCCAAGCCCTGCAGGTTCGTGACGCCTCTAAACTAATTGAGCGCGGTTTGGTGATGTTTGGAGAAATCCTCGATCTGCGCGCCCACGAATTCCGCAATACGCCGCAGATCGGCCGCACTCACGGCATCCACGCCGAGCCCATCACTTTTGGTCTGAAGATCGCCAATTGGTTTGCGGAGAACCAGCGCAATATCGCGCGCTTTCGCGATGCTGCTTCGCAAATGGCCGTCGGCAAGATTTCGGGCGCCGTCGGCAATGCTTCGCACCTTGGCACGGAAATGGAGGAGCGCATCTGCAAACGCCTCGGGCTCACCGCCGCGCCAGTCGCTTCCCAGGTCATTCAGCGCGACCGCCATGCGCAATATCTCAGCGCCCTTGCGCTCATCGCTGCCACGCTAGAGAAGATCGCGCTTGAAATTCGCCACCTTCAGCGCACGGAAGTCCGCGAAGCTGAAGAGCCATTCAGCGGCGAGCAGCGGGGTAGTTCCGCCATGCCCCACAAGCGAAATCCTGTTACCTGCGAGCAGATTTGCGGGCTTGCGCGGCTGGTGCGTTCGAACATGCTTGCCGCATTTGAAAACGTCGGCCTTTGGCACGAACGCGATATCTCCCATAGTTCCGTCGAACGAATCATCTTGCCCGATTCCACCATCCTCGTGGACTATATGCTTTCGAAAATGACCATGATCCTTGGTCAGATGCGCGTTTTCCCCGAGCGAATGATGCGAAACCTCGAATCCACGCACGGCCTCGTTTACTCGGGACAGTTGCTGCAGGATTTGGTTGAGAAGGGCATGCCTCGGGACGATGCGTACAAGGCGGTGCAGGAAAACGCCATGGCCGCGTGGGAATCCGACACCAGTTTCCGTGAACGCGTTTCGAGTGACCAGCGTATCGGGAAGTACCTCGATTCGAAAGCGCTGGCGCATACCTTCGACTTGCAGCGCCAACTCCGCTACGTGAATGCCATTTTCGACCGCGTATTCGGTCCACATCCAGCGGGCGAAAAGTCCGCGGCAGGTTCGGCGGGGAAACACTAAGAGAAAAACAAAAGGCGTCCCAGTTTGCACCGTGACGCCGTTCTGCCTCTTCTAATTCCGGCTTGCGCTGAAATTAGCTGCGGAGGCGGAAACTCGAAGTGCCATCA
>Ga0137394_10001301_pt1 | contig 18046 bp, 17 predicted proteins | sample czobulk116metaG_FD_108278 | JGI IMG/M metagenome (GOLD analysis project Ga0137394, IMG submission 108278) | Vadose zone soil microbial communities from Angelo Coast Range Reserve, California, USA - czobulk1.16 metaG | ecosystem: Environmental > Terrestrial > Soil > Vadose zone | place: USA...
AACGTCTAGCAGGGTGCAAGGTGTCTAGCCTTGGATATCTATCAGCAAGGGATAGAGCCGACGCCCCTGGCTTTCGCTGCGGGTTATACCCTGCTACACTCTTAGGCATGAGATACTGACGACGTCTTCGAGGCTGCCACTTGCCTGACTGCCTCATTCCGTTCCCTGGCACACTCGTCTTCCTAGGCTTGATCTACCGCGAGTATCCTGCGTCCGATTGTACGATTCATGCTATAGGTGTGAATATAATGAGTCGCAATACTTGACAATGCGAAAACCTGGTACAAGGTTAGTCGAACCTGTTTGAGCTCCCTCCCATCGACGTGCTGCGTACCATAGTTGTATTCTTCAACATTAGTAACATCCTCTCCAGATTTATGATCGGGATCGACATGATCTGTTGTAGCCATCAACGAGTCGGTGTTTTGCTATGCTTCCCGGGAACTGTCGAAGAATCCGTAACCCCTCAATAGGTGAGGATGATAGTTGGTGTCGACGAAAGCCGCTGTTGGTGAGATGCTGATCGGTCGTGTCTTGCACCCCCCATCTTGTAGCGTACACCTCAATGACAGGACGCTCCATGGGAGAGTATGTGATAGAACGGACGAAGTCTGCTTGAGTTTGCCGCTATGCCACTATCACTTCTCCTCGCTGAAGTCAGTCCAAAACTGTGCAGGATTTGCAGGGAGGGAGAGACCAACATGCCCTTGACTCTGGGAACGCACAGAGTGGCCATTGGATACTGACGCATGAGCCATATTTCGTCGCCCTAGGACTCGGCGCAACTCACAAGTCCCTCCAAGTGGGTTGTCGAAAGCGAGTGGAAGATGTAGGCGCAGGAATGTGAGCCGGGCCTCCAAATGGAATAAATGTATCCGCGGACGACGGAACAAACGCTGGCGGTCACAGGAGCTTCGAGTTTCTTTGCGTTTGGGCTCGTACGTGGGCCATGAAAAAATGTAGGTTTTCTTGCGGCCGGAGGATAACTTGTTGACCGTTGGTCCTTTGGTGCGGGTGAACTAGAATGTGAGCGATCCAGGTAGCAGGATGTACTTGGCTCGGACGAGAATGAGGTTCATACTGGGAGCAAAATTCACTGTGGCATAGTCGCATAGTTCCAGGGGTGAGAGGCTGCAATTGAAGGTGCCAAGTTCAGCGTCTAGTTCGAGGACTACCCCCGAAACATTCCCCCTCCCTTCTGCCCCCAACTCCCACCTACATCCCCCGTACGCATTCAGTCATCGTCCCTTCCTTTGAATCGTTTCCCTCTGCATTTTTACGACGGCGCACGTTGATTCTTTCACCTGGTCCGACTGGCTCGTTCCTTTCCCAAATACAGAAAGTCCCGTCCTGGCATGGTATCTGAAATCCTGAATCGGTATTGTAAATCGTCTCACGCTTTTCTCCATGCCGATGTCCGATTTCCAGGTTACGGGGGTACTGGCGCTGGCCTAGCTTTGGACACACCGACGGTGTGCACTGGCGACGCACCGTTCAGGATCTGCCGTATGTTAGCCGATCGATGAAACTTGACGACTGACTAGCAACCACCGGGCACGAGGCCGCATAGTGCGGTACGCTACACCCCCAAGTACAACGGGTCCCTGACAGCTATACATTTCGTTCATGCGTTTGTTTGTTTTCTCTGTAGATTCTCAACTTTCAACACAAAGTTCGGTCTTGATACCTTGGAGGTCCTGCTCTCACGAAAGCTTGTCTCGCGGCAACGAGCCTCGCTGTACTGCGGCTCCCACACTTACTTCGAGTTTCCGACGGGATTTAGCCTTAAATTCATACTGTCATCTCGAATAAGATGAACGCCACTCATGAATCGTCGGTAGGGGCAAAAAATGGCTCGCGTTGTCACCCAGTATCTCCGTTTGTCTTCCTTTGTCAGGTACTTTTAGCACTGTGCACGAGGCATCGACACTGCGGCATGCGCATTGAAGGGCTCCAACATATCTCATCTTGACAGGTGAGTCTCCATCTCCATCGCCACCATCACTTTATGCCTCAACCGCCCCCCGACCGGGCCCTCTGCCCTCTGCCCTCTGCCACCTGCTACGCCATCGTCCCTGGGTTGCTCATGGAGGGGCAGTCCTCCCTGCGCCCTGAAGAACCACCGGATAACGACGCACGCAAGCTTTCAAGCTCCTCACCTGGACGACTTCAGAATATGCAAACCGGGACCACTTGTGCAGTCCGCTGTCAGTGGAAGGTTGCCGATTGAGAAGGTAACGTAACAAAGATGGCGCCATGACTGGTCCACGGTCGGGTCCAAAGGCTGGAGAAGGTGGGCATGTGGGCAGACTTGTGGGGCTGCAAACCTACAAACCGAGGGTTCAACGTTCAACACTGATTGTTTAGGGTCTAGTCTAGGGATGGCTGTGGATTTCTTTCTCGTACTTCCCCCTGTTTGCATCTAGTCACTGTACCAAGTTGTAGAATCGCGTCTTGGCACGGCAAACTGAATAAATATGAATAGTACGGGAAAAGTTGCGCCCCGGCAGTATCCGAGAGCTCCCGGTCGTTGCCGAAACAATATTACCACACGGGCAACAGCTTCATCAATCACAATCTCCTCCTCCAGTCTCTTATGACAATTGAGACTGGGTGCAGCAATACTTTCCCATGGGATAGGACTCGGCACTGGCACCGTGGCCCTGGCCACGGGCCCACGGCCGGCAGTCCCAAGCGATCGCGGTGAGAAACGTTTCAGACGTCGCGGTCTTCGCCTGCCACTCTGCCAGGCTACCAGACTACACCGAGTCTGTGTTGGGTGGACAACCATACTGAGCGTGACGCTGGTGTACATAATTGGCAATTGCACGCCAGCGCGACTACCATTTATTCATCACATGGTCCTCTGGAAGGGACGGACTCGGATTTGTTACTTCAATCCCAAACCTTTGGCGCTGGACGGAATTGCGTTCGGGTTCAATGGCAAAATTATTTTGTTTCCTTCTGTATATTTCTAGCACTTTCTAAATACAGATGGTTTAACCTTTTCCGCCATTTTGACAGCCGATATCAGCGCTGTTCCATGGCCTCGTTTGGGACGGAGACCTCCCCGTTTCGCCCGACCGCAGGCTCGCGTCCATCTAAGCTTTCTTTCAAAGTGCCCGACATGCTGATGCCACGAGGCTTCTCTGAAATTGGCGGGCCCAAGAGTTTTTTTTGTTTTTTTGAACCCATAAAATATCAGTCCGCAGCTCTGACTCGGAGCCTCCGACAGCCATCTTCAAGTGAAGCCAGTCGACCTTCGGCCCCTCATTCCTACAACCTCGTTATTATCAACTCCGGTTAGCCTTATGGCCTACCCGGACTTATGCGACGGAATTCCCACCTTTGTACAAAACAGTCACCCAGACGCTGGGGCTTCCTCTGACCCCTCGTCGCACCCCGGTCACTGGCAGGTGAGGTTACTCCCTTGAGAAAGTGCAGGCCAGCATTCAATACGTGTTTGGTAGGTCCTCACACAGACTTCCTCCGCCTCCGAGCCCGCATGCAAGCCTCCCCCTGAACACTGTCCCGAGTGCAAGCAACCATGTGGCCGCTCGCAAGAATTGCAGCGCCATATGCTATCGGCTCATCTCCCACTCTGGCTTCACTGCCCGCATTCGCCTTGCCCATGGAGGGGACACCGCAAGGAAGATTTCAAGACGCACTTGAGAGGTCATCCCGGCGCCGACCCAAAGGTTGGACCGTGCCAGGTCTACGATACAAAGGTGGTCTTGGAGTGGATCAAGGCCGGCACCCCCGTCGAGACCGCAAAGGTATATGCCCTTGGTTTTGTTTCGGAGAAGGCGGATGAGTTGGGCTTTGTGGAGGAATGGCAGGATCTCTGGGGCGGACGGGGGAAGAAGGTTTAACATCACCGCGGCAGGAGGGCGTGCAGTGACTGACCAAAGTACTACCATGTACATCTCGTTCGTCGTACCCAGAACCCCTACCTCTAGGTTTTTTTTTTTCATGTATTCGGAAATACGGTTGTAGATATAATATACTTGTTCGACTGCTTGACTCGTAGCTTGCGAAGTGTTGTTGTGAGCCCACCATGCACTGACGGCTTTTACGGCTTCATTAACCCTTATCGACAACCGCCTTCTGTGTCCCCTTCCTTGCCTATTACTGTCATGACGGTATGTGTCGATTCTTACTGGTGATGCAGTGGGAGTCATGGGACTGACTTATGTGTGTACGAGTCGGTGGTTCAAGTGGTTCAAGACTTCAAGTTGAGGTCCTGACTCACTTGCAACCATCCGCTTGTCCGAGTCGACTCGGCGATTGTGTGGTTCGTCCTTCGTCTCATACGCCCACTGCCATAACCATGAGCTCATGATGACGCTGCTACGGCGAGTATTCACTGTCACAACACGATGGACGTCCGGGCTGAGGCACGTCATTTAACTTGTTTAACTTCCTTCCACGAATTAACGAAGTCGTAGGTGCGGTAGGCAGCACAAAAAGAGGATACAGAACCCACGGGTAGCAGCTCATTGGGCCGCCGCCGAGATGGCGGCCCCAGCTCGATTGCACAATGGTGACTGGTCGTGCCACGCCAGTGTCCATGGGCATGGCCCAGGAGGTGCTTGGCAATTAAACACATTGGAAAACGCCAAACCCTATCCAACGACAATTGAAAAATTGCACGAATAGACGCAAAAAAAACATCTATAGCGGTTATCTAGGAGCTTTCTAGGATTCCAGCCTGGTCCGGACGTAAGCCTTCCTGCTTCAGGATCTCTCTTCACTCCCCACCACCCCCAGGCCTCCTGGGCGTGCACCGTGCACCGTGACCAACATTCGAGTCCATCTGACTGCAGAGGCCCGTGAGCACGCCCTATTCTTATTGATGCCGCCCATAGCTCAACCTTTTGCGACATGTTTATGGACTGATGTGCGTTAGCTGCCAGCATATTTGGCCCTCTACTGGGTGTCAATCACCGATTGGCGTTGTTGCAGCTCACCCCCGCCTGGGTGATTTCTTTCCAACACTCACGCCAAGTGACGCCATGCGATTGACATCCATGAACAGGCCACCAGGCTCCGAATAGCGCTGGTGAACCTTTGCTCCATTATTTTTTATGTGTGAGGAGCCTGACATGATTTTGGAAGGATTCCCCAGAGTGTACTCGAGTGGTGGTGACTCGGAGGTGGGGGGGGTTGAGGGGCGCGGGGATTCGCGGAAATTTCCTCGACAACGCCTACGGACCGCGACCCCTGCTCACATGGCGCATCTATGCTTACGCTTCAGCTAACAGACGGTCCCCAGGATCAGATGATTTATTTTTTGCATCATTCTTCTGTCGCGGTGCTGAGTCTGCTGACTGGCTGTCAGACAGGCAACTCTGTCGAATATGTCGTCTCGCTGACCGTTGACGGAGACGAGGCCAGTGATGTCACTGCACTAAATAATCCCCCGCCCAATGGTCGGCCACACCTTACACATGCAGCCACACTTACTGGAGGAAAAAAAACAACAACTTCAGCCCAATCTGGGCTTCCCCGTGGCGTGGGAAAAGGCCTACATGCCTAACAAGCGCCCGTGCTCCAAGATAAAATGAAATTCGGTCCAACGTATCGATATTGAGCGAAGCTCATATACAGTAAGCTGCACCACGACGAGAGCTGTATATGGACGTGATGCCCCTTTTATGGTGTCAACCAGACGTACAGATTATCCTGGCAGTCGCAGAGACCTGGCACGCGTCACTTGATTCTTAGTGTTCGCCCAAAAAGGCGTTCAGGTACCGAACCCTAATACCTTACGTGATCGAACTTTCACGGAACAATTGAAACATTGTCTCGAAGAGCCTTTCCCCAAGACCGAATCGTGCACCAGCAGAGACTATTCTGCCAGTGTCTCGCTGCTACGGACTACAAAAGCTACCTTCATGGAGAGGGCAAAACGAGACATTGAAGCAAATTACAATTGGGTACGACAAGAAGATGAATTGGTCAATAGAAAAGAAGCAAGAACGATACGCCACCGAGTGACGGTTGCTGCTTATGATGTGATCTCTCATTAACGCGCCCAACATTTATTAGTAGCTGCCGCAGGATCCCAGTAGCTGTTCTCTCTACATGCTACAGGCACAGACCACAGAACGTGCAGTATATGCGATAGGTACCGAAAAGAAGACATAATAAAGATGATTACTTGTGCGGATTCTGTTAAGGCACACTAGTGAAGGTGGGCGCGAGCGGGTGCCAGGTGGTTCCGAGTCGCTGCTATCAGCTCCGAGCCTCCCCTGGTAAGAGAATAGGGGATAATCAAGATTTGCAAATGAAATGGTTCTCGAGTGTTCGCAACTCACAAAGACTATTCGAGGACCGCTGCAGCTGTCACCTCTACGACGTCAACTGGCAAACCTGCTGCCCTGATGAGGCAACATATGGGCATTGGCATGGACGGCACTGTATGGTGAACTTGAATGGGCTCAGGGGCTACAAGACTAGCACCGTGATACTTCATGTGCTGATCGCGCCAGTCAAGGGACAACTAAATTCGAGGAAAAAAGAGGTTAAGAAACACAAACCGAAGAGACGCATCTGCATCAATGTTTGGCGTGAGTCAGCCAGCGATTAAGTCATAGTACGCACTGCAGCAAGTGACCTGCCCGCTCAGGCAACGTCCGCAACAGTTCGTTGCCGCGCCGTCGAGCGGGGCGGGTGCAGCCGTAATCTTTGTTGTTGTCGCTGTCGAAGGAGGGAAGGAAGACGAGGATGTCCTTCGTGATCTTCGCTAGTATGTCCTTGATGCCGAATTTGGCCACTGCCTGGAAAACCCGAGCTTGTTCGTCATGGGTGTTTTGACAAAACGACGACGAAACGCGCGTCACTTCGAGCAGCGTGTTAACCAGTGCTTGTTCCGCTCCGCGTCACTGTCGCGTTGGCTTCGCAATCGCGAGGAACGCGACTACCAACCCGAGGACTCGAAACCAAAGGCCTCGAGGTGAGGAAAGGAGGCAACTCGCGAGGAATCGGGTCGGGGCTCGGCGACCATGGTGTGTCCCATCCCTCCCATGCCTGTGCCAGTACTACAACTCGAGGGACTGTATGTTGGGGTACAAACGAGTGGGGAAACGGTCACGTGTGTTGCCAGAGCTCCCGTAGTTTTGGCTCAGACGAATAGAAGCAGAAGGTAGTCGATCAATGAGCCAGTGGCGTGCTTCTTCTCTCCTTCCTTGATGCAGGGTCCTTCCAGGCTGGCTCGAGGGACACCACAATAAAACAGACTGAATTGAGATACGAAAGAAAATATTCAAATTTCTATAATCTTTGGTGTTACTGTAGGTTTTTCGTGCGAATTGATATGGGTCAGGCCCTGGGACCCGACAGCGCAAAGGGTAGAGGAAAGAAGGCCCCACGGGAATCCCTCCTGTCGTCAAGTCGGGCCGGTTACGGTCCGAGCTAGTCGGTCGTCAACACGCCGGCGGCATCCATCAAACCAAGGAAGACCTACATTTCCACGTTTATTACCAGTGGCTTGCAATATTAAATTTGCAGGCTGTGGTCTCGCTGACTGCAGCCGCATTTCTCTGCTTCGCTCCATTAGCGTGAATCCTTAGTAACCCCACAGTAGCGCCGCTAGCGCGCTCAGGGTCTAACACCAAACAGCTGTCCCACTCCCCCGGGCACGCGACAATGGGCGCACCTGGTGTGATATTTACATCGCTCCCACTGGCACGTGTCTGAATAATTTCTCCCCTCAGCGCCATGCCCTCAGATGCAAGCGATACATCGGGACAATCTCACCAATCTCATGCGGCCCTCAACAGCGGACAAGTGACACGAGTCATCGTTACCCCTGTAGCACGTCTGACAGAAAACGAGACACAGGAAAAACCCCCGGAATACCGAGAAAGTGGGACGTGAAAAATCATATCATGTCGTAACACGACCCGCGCCAGTGCTGAAACTGAAGAGTTGCGGGGTATCGTCGCTGCCGCGCTATGCCATCGCTAATGCTTCCGAGTTTGTTCTCGAGGGTTGAAAGTGTGAATAATGCGCACGAGGGATCCATGCATCGTACGACAGATTGGTGAGTTTTCTGTTATTCTGTTGTCGATCTGCGACCTACAGAGCCTGATCCGAGCAATCACTGGCAGCTTGTCACGGTGTCGTAATCTCACAGCTGATCGCTGCGCCCACATTTACTGAAAAAACGGGCGTAATGTGTGTCGTGCGAATGTCCCCAAACGTGATCGAGGCAGACGTCTAGTTTCAACACATAACCCAACCATCCACCCTGGCCCTGGCAACTGACGCCGTTAACTGGAGGCATTCGAAGACGAACCCCAAGAACCCGGTTACCGATCCCCACCATCCACATGGGAAAGCACGCTACCTGGGTACCCCAAGCAGGCGTTTGCCAATTTACGTGAACTTGACTGACAGCTTAGACGAATCAGACGATACCGGTGCGTGCGGCGCACAGGGAGGTCTCAATTCCGCTGAATTAGTCTCCTTTACTGTTAATACATAGGTAAGTCCTCTGTTTTGTTTAGCATGAGAATGGGTTTTCCGGACCTCTATGACCCTTAGAGGACCTCCTCCTGGGGAGCATCAGGCACTCTGGTCAGAGTGATAAGAAGCATAAAGTAGCCCCATTTGGTGAAGTACAGGATGTTATTACGGTTCTGTATAACAGGCAACCAATATGGAGAAATTGAATGACAACTCTGATTTCGTTGACACCGTATGAAGCTCGGTAAAGTACAAACCAAAGGGTCAGAGGCACCCTGCGCCACTGCCAGTGGCTGCCAGTGGAAGTACACTCGCCAAAGGCACTTCAATAGCACCATCTTGCGACTAATCAGGTGCCGTCCAGGCTGCAGTACATCTTTCGTAAGGGCCCCGATTCCCGTATCGTCACGATAATCGCTGCTGAATTCTGATAGGTCCGATACAAGACGTACGTTCTAGAATAGAGCTACACGTTCGCATGACACTCCGGCACTAGCCTTTTAGCACCTCAAAGGCCCATCGTATTCACGGATCGCACAACGATGAGGCAATCCGGATGGTGCCCGTCGGCGGCGGCGGCGGAACAATCTGTGCAGGATGGACCGCCGTCTGACACAGCCTGCGAGTACAACTATCCTCACACTCTCCAACTGTTATTGCACGGCCTCTCGCTTGAATATAAATATATATACAGCTTGTCTCCACGGGTGGTTCCGGCTTGCGCTTTCCACCCACCTAATCTTCTTCCCATTCCCACGGAGCCGTAGACGGATCAGTAGACGCTAAATGACGACACGCGTCGCGTCCATGATCGAACGCGCATTTCCTCCCAGGGGAAAGCCCCGCTCAATCTCTCGCGCCATACCTTGTCGGGCCCACCCTTTTTCATCATCTCATGTCAGATCCCCGGTCACGGTGCCGGGCAGCTACTGCGCAGCGTGGCGCGGAGCCATGGCACATTGCCAATAGGGCATTCCCATGCCCCCTCTCGAAGTATAAATTCTCTGCAACTTACGTTCGGTAATACACTCTAACTACTTTCCGCCCCGCCTACCATGTCCGAGTACGAAAACAACGCCTCTAGTACGGTTGGGCCGTCTGGACCAGCACCGGCTCAGGTAAGCAATTCCTCATATGTGATACGCCTCGTGTTCTGGCACCCTGACACACAACCTCCCCGTCTCCGCCTTCAAGCGGCCAGCATTCGATTGCCGCTTATGTAGGAAGTCTAACAGTCGCAAACAGGAATTGGATAGGCACTACCAGTGTTTCCACCTGCCGTATTGGATCTTTTGCCCTTTCGGAGGTTGCACATGGAGGGGGGGTCGCGTTGACGAGTTCAACAAGCACTGGAATGCACATCAGTACGACGAAAAGCCAGTCGAGGAGCAGTATCAGGTATACAACGGAAAGCTGGCCCTAGATATGATCAAGGAACAAGGCAACGATTTTCCTCGGATCGTTCGATTCGCGCTTAGCCTTGTCGAGGAGAGGGCTTTGGAGCTAGGGAGACCGGAGTGGTTGAAGGAACCCTGGGGCTATTCTCCGGACGAGAAAGCCTGCCCTGGCCGACGTGCCGCGTTGCCCCGATGAGGATTTTGTTTCGGAGGGTTTTGGCAAATGTTGCAGGCGGCATGTTGCCAGTGTACCTAGAGTTAAATTGTGAATAGTATAGGCACGGAGACTGCAGCCCGGCCTGCCGGACTCCTCCTTCGCAACAATGGCACTGGTACCCCATTACATGTCGAGGTCACTGCACCTTTCGAGTTTGAATCATTAACCTCATGTGAGAAGCATCAAGAACATACGCGTGTGCCCTTATCCACCGTCTCTCCCCGCGTATTGATGAACTTAAGACCTTGTGCCTTGCTTGTGATCATCATCCCACCGTCGCCATCTCGACATCTTCATAAGTTACAGGCACCCTCGTCTGCACGAGGTAAGCTGACAACTTTGTTGAAATAGTGAGAAGCGGGAAATCGCGAGTGTCGGATTCACGAGGCAAGGCGAGTGAACGGAATCAGCGCTCTTTAGTGAATTATTTGATGTCGTGGGGGGAAACCGAACCGCAAAACAAAAACTGATTCGAATTCCTACATAAAATAGGGACTTCGTCCAAATCCATTGCCCCCGTTCGATTCGGCGCTTCTGTCTCGATAAAAATCGTTCGCGTTCGGCTTGACCTCCATAACATCGTCAATAATTCAAGCCGTTTGAGAGCTGACATGCACTTACACTATACAGATTCCGGGGTAGGTAGGAAATTCCCTGCTCTTGTTACCGGAAAGGAGCGTGTTGTCGCAAATATGGGCATGATAACTTATGGCATCAACAAGTGGACCAGAATCATTCCCGTCCCAGTCAGGGTGCGGACTAAACAAAGGTCATCTGAATGGTGCGACTTAAGATCATGCCGAGGTCTGGTGGAAGGCAAACTCACCTTTGCGCCGCCTGGTCTGTCCGAGAGCGACACCGATCAAGCTCCCAGCAAACCCAGCTTGCCGATAAGATCTGAGGCGAAGAAGCAAAGAGCCCAACAGATACCTGAATGGGAAGAAAAGACAGGTCCGAGTCGGGAAACGGCTGAATAGGTCCGAGTTCGGTCGCTGAGGGTCGCCGCCCGAAATTGTACAAATCGCCCACGAGCTCCAGTTGATCGCTTTGCTGCGATCATACGGTACTTTCACTTGTCCATTGGCTGATATCATCCCTTCGTAGATTGAAGTCTCGTACGTTCACGAGGGCATAAGAAATTCTTGCCTAGGGTAAAGGTGAATACCACCCCGGTACAGACCTCGAAGGCCCTCCAGTTCCTTTGATACCCTTCTGCCATCATAGCATCATGACCGTCTCCAGGCGACTTCAGCACCTGGCGTCGTCTCCCTTCCCCTCCTACTATCCCCCTCTACCCCCCTTCGAAATACGGGGAACGCACAGTATAATCCTAACCATCCTATACGTGCTCCCTATGTCATATGTCGATCGCATGAGATGGTGGATTCCAATTGCTTCCTGGGGTTGTGCGGGGGGTGGCAACACGGTGCGCCGTCATTAATTCCATTGCCGCAGCACTAAGTGTCCGTCCAAGTTTCCAGTCCGAGTCGTGGTACTGTCCCAAGAGTTGTAGCGGGACTGAGGGGATGATCATGAAACCGAGGACGTCCTCGTGATATCCTCAAGGTGAGCTACCAGCGACGTCTTTCAGCTTGATAGGGGAGAAGGTTTGCCAACTGACGTAGGACGTCCCACGGAAACGCCACAGTCATAATTCGCCTGACGCGTTGATTGTCTTGCGCCGATGGTTTTGCGCCTTGGTGCGCTGACGCCCACGTTACGAGAAGCGAGAAGGTCCTTTGGCAAACGTTCCCGAACCTCATGGCGACATCGTCAGAGAGTCAAAGTTCCATGACCCACACCAAGAGTGTGAGTGCCGTCTCCTGGTAGGTTTGAAATGCAGACTTTTATGGATTTGTCCCACCTGGTCTACGAGGCAAACGAATCAACGCCCTGCGCCTCCGGCGCAAGTCGGAAACAGGAGTACAGCCTGCACAGGCCGGAACGTCATGGATACCCTAGTGGAAGATAAATCCGAAGGCTACTTGAGCGCGCTTGCGCGCTTGAAGGTGTCCAAGATACGAAGAAATTGAAGCGAAAATGAGGCCGGAACTTGAAGCTTGAAGATCGAATGTGAGATCGGCTTGATCTCGACGAAAGATCTAGAACTGAGTGCCATGGCAAAACCCTCTGAAAAGGCCACAACGACGTCGGCCGTGATCACCGCCGGTGGCCATGCCACCCTCACTCTAGAGCCGCCAGCGCCCCAAACAGTGACAAACTTCCATGGCAAACACTGTACTCTTCCTTTCCCCCATACCTCCATATTCTACAGAATGTACGCCAATTACCTGCTGGGAGATTGTGTTTCTTAATATGAACCGACAGAATCCACTGGCATGGAACAGAGCGTGGCCCACGGTACGGCTGGCACCGCCCAGGTAAGTAAAAATTTCATAGGATCCGTCTTGTATACACTGGCACCCTGACACATACTCTCCCGAATCCTTCAAGCGGCAAACATTCATCTGCCGCGTATGTGCGCAACCCACTATGCGCCAGCAAGAACTAGACAGGCACTATCAAATGTTTCACCTCCCGTGTTGGGTGTTCTGCCCTCTCCCGGGTTGTCATTGGAGAGGGGACCGCGTGAGCGAGTTCAACAAGCACCTGAATACACATCAGTACGACCAAAAACCTGTCGAGGGGCAGTATCAGATATACAACGTGAAGATGGTCCTAAATTGGATCAAGGAGTCGCAGGGCGACGACTTGATTTCAACTGCTCAGAACTTTGCGGTCGACCTTGTCAAGGAGAGGGCTTTGGAGCTAGGGAGGCAAGACTGGTTGGAGAACCCCTGGGGTCGTTCGGAGAGGCAAGCCCGCAGAGGCCGTGCCGAACGGCGCAGATGAAGAATGGCGAACCTCAGTATACTGTACCTACTCGGAAATCGTGGACGTTGGACGCTGAACAATGGATGGACCTTGAGGGCCACTCTCAGAATCGAACTCACCCGGTATTACTTGTATAATTTGGAACCTACTACGATACAAGTACCATACAGTTTTTGTCCTTCTACTGAGATAACCCGGAAGGAACACAATACAGTAATGATTGTCGTCAACGAATTTGTGCCTACACAGCAGTCGCATTGGCTGGCCAACAACTGCCGCTGTGTCAGATCTGAAAGGACCCCAATACCCTCCCCCCAACGGTTTGCAAGCCCCACTCTCTCTTCATGCGGACCCCAACGACTCCTCTTTGGAGCAGAGCCGTTGAACTCCCTGACTGAGCGTAGGTTTCTAATGAGCTTTGAGAGATGTTGATTGCCGCGCAACTGGCGTGGACCACAGTTGATGACTGCTCGAACGTATTGTAGTGGTCGATCCAACACACGGACGTTGGAAGGTCTTCCCTACGATATCAGTGTCATCGAGATGAGGAGATACCGTACCTGGCCCGAACATACTTCTCTCACGATTGGTCAAAGACCTCGCACCCTGACGTCATGAAACCTTCGACCGTGACAATTGAATTGAGGCTTCTCTCCACAACTTTCAATAACATCTGAGGAAAGGTAAGAAGACTTCTCGCGAAAACGCATCCGAGTGAGGACCGATGTGGTTGGTTATGTCGAAAGGTGATTTGCAAGCGTTGCTCTTACTGTTGCGGCGACCTCTTCCTCTTCTCGTGTTGTATATGTGGATCTAGGCAAAGCTAGCCACAGTGGTTGACACGTTGACACGTTGGTATGCGACTGCAGTCAGCCGAGCCCATCCGGACGGGGTGTTGAACCTGGATAGCGTTGGAAATGCTAGTATCCGCCGTTTGTTGGAATGCCGCTGCGCAAGGAAATGTGACGCGAAAGTCGCTGAGGTGTATGGGGCGGTTCGAGTGCGTCGTTGCGCACTCACACCGGCGTTTTATGTGTCTTTGTCAGACAGGGGGAGAATTTACAGCGGAATTATAAATCGGATTAGAAAAAAAAAGTGAAAAAGTGAAGTTTACAAGTTGACCTCCTGCTATACAAGGACTCTGTGAAGCTAGGCGCCACAGTAGAAATACAATTACCCGAATCCCACAGCGATATCAACGATTGACGGGATGTTCAGAATTCGCATGAACCCCTGAGCGCAGAGTACTTGCGGAAGTTCGCTAGTGTTGAATATTGAATCCCCGGCTACACGTAAATTTGCCCGCTTCTGGAATTGTTCCCCGTCGTCCGAGGTCGCGACAGCTGCAGTGCAAGCTCTCAAAGAAATACAAGATAGAACTGAAACCGCTCCTTATCGAGTTCGCGGATAGTACTTTGGAGGACATCATCTGGAAGAGCGTAGTACTCGGGTGAGTTTGGAGCTAGATTTGGAAAAGCGAACTTCCTCATTCCTCGGTGTCTTCGTACAGGATGGTCCCTCGAACTGTCCCCGATACGTTCGGCGCCATATGAATAGCACAACACCCTTGGCGCTACGGTCATAGGGAAGCTATAGGCCGCCGGTAACATTGGCACGCATCAGCGGCGCGCATTACATGGTGTGGGGGTGTGAGAAAGGATGGTTTTGGGATGAACGGGGAACATTACCGAAGGGTTCTGCATAGTTTCCATCCATTATGGGGTTGACAAGCTGATTCGGGTTCATTCGTAGTTTCCTCTTTCCTCGATAGGACACCTGGATGCCGATGATTGGACAAGAGATTTGCTTTCTTTTCGAATTCGATCTCGCAGTCTGCACCGTCTTTGATCCGCGTCGTTTCAGCGAGCCGACTGAGTCGCCCCTGCCTTGAAAGACTCTCGCAGACAAAACGTCGACGTGTGGGAGTGAGGAGGAACACTAGTGGGAAAACGTCCGGCACGGCGCAAGCTCTGTTACAGCCTCGATTGATATCTATCAGCAAGGGATGGAGCCGATGCCCCTGGCTTTCGCTGCGGGTAAATGACCGTTGTACTCCCCTACGAAGGGAACTCTGAGGCATAAAATACTGATGACGTCTTCGGGGCTGCCACTTGCCTGACTCGGACTGCCTTATCCCGCTCTATCACACGTCTTCCTTCAGGCCTGATCTACCGCGAGTATCCTGCGATCGATTGTGATTCATGCGAAACGTGTGAATATAATGGGTCGTAATCCTTGACAACGTGAAAACCTGGTACAAAGGTTAGTCGAACCCTTCTGAGCTCCCTTGCATCGACGGCTGCATACCATGGCTGTATTATAACATCCGTTCCAGATTTGGGACCGGGATCGACATGTCGTACTACCAACAAGTCGGTGTTTTGCTATGCTTCCTGGGAACTGTCGAAGAATCAACCCTTCCGAGTTCTCAATAGGTGAGGCCTTGATGACAGTTGATGTCAACGAAAGCCGCTGTTGCTGAGATGCTGATCGGACGTGTCTTGCACCACCCAATCTTGTAGCGTATGTCACGATGAAAGGACGTCCCCTTGGGAGAGGATGTGGTTGAAACGGACGACGTCTGCTCGAGTTTGCCGCTACGCCATGACCACTGGCACTTCTCGCCGCCAAAGTCAGCCGAAATTAAGCAGGATTCGCATGAAGTGGACAACAAATCAACTTGCCCTTGATTCTGGGAAGGTGGCCATTGGATGCTGATGCATGAGCTGTCGCCTTAGGACTCAGCGCAAGTCCCTCCATATAGGTCTTCCGAATGTGAGCGGAGAAAAGGTGCAAGGATGTCAGCGAGGCCTTTAAACGGAATAAACGTATCCGCGAACGACAGAACAGACGCTGGCGGTCACAGAAGCTTCGAGTTTCTTGGCGTTGGACTCGTACGTTGACAATGAAAAAATGTAGGTTTTTTTGCGGCCGAAGGATAATGGTGCAGGTGCATCAGAACGTAGCACGATCTAGGTTGCAAGCGGACGAATTTCGCTCAAACCATAACGGGGTTCATAAGTATGGGGAGCAAAAACAAAAATCCCCTGTGGAAACAAGCCTTTGCCGTTCGAGGGGTGCCAGTGGGAGGTGACAAGGTCAGCGTCTAGTTCGAGGACCCCCCCGAAACATTGCCTTCTTCCCCCAAGGGCTTCAACTCCCACCCACATCCCTCCGTACCCATTCAGACCTCATCTCTTCCTTCCCCCTTTGTGTTTTGATGACGGCGCATGTAAATTCTTTCACCTGGTCTGACTGGCTTATCCCTTTCCCAAATACAGAAGTCCTGTCCTGACACACTGGCAGTATTTGATCTGGTATTGTAAATCGTCTCACTCCTTTCTCCATGCCAATGACCGATTTTCAGGTGACAGGGGTGCCGCCGCAGCTCTGGACACACTGACAGTATGCGCTGGCGCGTTGTTCAGGATCTGCCATGTGCTAGCCAATCGACAAAACATACCGACTGACTGTCACTACGATAGCAACCACCGGGCACGAGGCCGCGTAATGTGGTACGCTACAACCCCCAGTATAACGGGTCCTAGACGGCTACACATTTTGTTCATGCGTATATATTTCTGCAGGTCCTCAACTTTCAACACGAAGTTCAATCTTGATTCCATGGAGGTCCTGCTCCCATCAAAGCTGGTCTCGCAGCAATGAGCCTCGCACTACTGCGGCTCCCACACTTACTCCGAGTTTCCGTCGGGCTTTAGCCTTTATTCCACACTGTCATCTTGGATCCGTATTCGAATAAGATGGACGCTGCTCATGAACCGTTGTTGGGGGAAAAATTTTGGCTTGCGTCGTCACCCAGTATCTCCGTTTGTCTTCATTTGTCAGGTGCTTTTGGCACTGCCCGAGGCATCGACACTGCAGCACGCGCGTTGAAGGGCTCCATCATATTTCATCTTGACAGGTGAGTCTCATCTCCTTCTAGTGCCCTTGAAACAGCACCCTTATAATATCTCATATCTAGTAACTTCCCCCATCCCAAAATTTTCTTATCGCCACCCTCACACCTAGTTTATGCCTCAAGACTCCCAACCGCCCCCTTACCAGGCGTCTATCTTCCAGGACTTGTGCTAACATCGACGTAGGTTTCATAGTGCAAACGTCAATCAGGTGCACCTCCGAGGCCCTCCGCCACGTGCTACGCCATGATCGTCTTCGAAAGCTACCTCCTCAACTCGGTGCGCCCACGGATTCCTCGCTGCTTTTCCTTTTCTGTGGGCAACATTTCGGCCGTCCTCAGGAGAGGGATCAACATCTCCAGACGTTCTTACCAAAATTTGCCTTTTTGTATCTTCCTGGGTTGCTCACGGAGGGGCGGTCATCCCTACACCCTGAAGAGGCACCGGACAACGAAGCACGCAAGCTTTCAAGCTCCTCACCTGGACGACATCAGAACATATAAACCGGAACCACTTGTGCAGTCCGCTGTCAGTGGAAGGTTGCCGATAGAGAAAGGTGACAAAGATCGCGCAATGGCTGGTCGAAGGTGCGGCTTCAAGGGCTGGAGAAGGTTGGCATGTGGCCACACTTGTGGTGGCTGCAAACCGAGGGATCAACAATGATTATCCAGGGGTGGTGGTGAATTTCTTCCTCGCGTCCGGTTACTATACCAAGTTGTAGATCGCGTCTTGGCACGGTAGAACAAACCTTATTGAAGGTTGCGCCCCGGCAGTATCCGAGATTCTCCCGGTTGTGGCCGAAACGTTAATACCGATTGTACCAATCGACGGACTTTTCTCCAACTCGAATATCGCGGTAGCAGAGATGTGCTACTTGGATCCTCAATTTTGAAGTGATCACAGCGAATGGCAGTGGGTTGTTACAGCCAGTTTTCTCGTCGCCGATGGGTTGTAACATCTGCTGTGTGAAATTGACTCAGGGTCGTGAGGTCCATGACGTTAGCATCGAGTGGGATTTCCCACTTGGAAATGCTCAAAGGGCCGTGTGCGGCCAGGGCCCGACGGAAGGCCCGAAAGGAACTTGAATGTATGTCATTTTAAACGCAGTATTGATTCCGCAAGTCTGATGGAGCGTTGACGTGATCTCATATATATATACGTCGGAACCTACAGGAGGACCAATGCATCATGATATTTACGAGGGTTCC
>Ga0137394_10001303_pt1 | contig 18033 bp, 26 predicted proteins | sample czobulk116metaG_FD_108278 | JGI IMG/M metagenome (GOLD analysis project Ga0137394, IMG submission 108278) | Vadose zone soil microbial communities from Angelo Coast Range Reserve, California, USA - czobulk1.16 metaG | ecosystem: Environmental > Terrestrial > Soil > Vadose zone | place: USA...
CTATGCAACAGTGCCTGACGGACACTGTTGATGACACTGCCAGGGAGAGCGCTGGGAATGCGCCAGTGATGAGGCAGGCCGAAAATGGCGCAAACTAATGAACCTACGAACGTTCATACTAGGCCCGGTATTTCATGCGTCGGGCGGCAACCCCTGGCTTTTCCGTGATACGCCACGGTTCCTAGTTGGACAGCATGAGATGAGTCTACTGTAGTCACAGGACAGGATACAGTGCCGTGTGCCATGCACATGAGAACCCGATCCAGGCCTGAGTCGACGGCCCGGGTATAATCACTACCACCTGCAACTCCGAGAGGAGGACAACAACCGTGACTGCAACTGCACGCGGGGCGTCTGAAGACCCTTCAAGCTTCAAGGCTTGCTTCTCCTTCACCTTCGCCACTTCGCGAAGCTGTCTTTATTTGACCCTAGTCCAGCGCTTCTCAGGCTCCTGGCACGGCTCAATTCAATGCTACGACAGTGTTACTTTTTCAACGTGGGTCGGTCCGAGCTTTTCCCACCTAGCTGCCACCAGTGCTCGAAAACTATATTTCAACACTCGATAGTTGGAATCTCGTAAGATTTCCTGGCCTTGCCTCCCATGGCTCCCACACTGTCCTGAACAAGGACAGTAATGGTCGTCCAAATAAAGCTACGGTATTCTCATTATCATGATTCTCCTGGCTCTACTGTATGCGGCCAAATTCGACTCCTGGGTAGAGTTTGATGCACCGAATGATTCTAGGTTGTAATACGGTAAATTCCAGGTGCATCCTCGGATTGGCGCCCGGTTTAAAGTGCTGTCATCATGATCCGCAGCAATCAATTGATGATCGATTATCTATACAGTATCCAGTTCCCTTTCGAATTCGCCTTTCCCAGACGTGACTCGTAACACAGAAGTTCACGTCCATGGCTTTAGTAGCAGCACAAACCTGTCGGTCTCGGTTCCGAGTCAGCTTTACAAGCCGCCGAAGGACATCTTCCCCGCATGCTTTGTTCACCACACTGTTTGCCATTTGGCTGCCTATGTAGACCTCTAATCAAACTAAGTTCGCATAGCGGCGAGCATTCGAGTTGCCCCAGGAGGCGCCGGCATATCTGGCTTCCGCCCCAATCCGCCATTGGCGCATCACGAAACCAACTATGATACAAGTGAAGGGTCGGTTCGGCGTCACCATTTTCCAATATCGAAGGCCGGGGGAAACAAAGGATTCCGTCACTGATAGAGATCAAGGAAGTGTGGAGCTTGTTATTAGAGAACGTGGCGCCCGGTTACTAGTAAGCAGGCTCTCTTCTCTCTTCACTGCCAGGAATGGTGTTTCTTATCGCGGATAACCAAAGGGCGCGCTTCGGTCGAGAAGACAGGACGTGTCGCAGTTAAGTGGGGTCTTTGGACAATGTGAAGAAGGATATTTCTTTGCCACGCCTTGTGAATCGATACTGTATCGCCGCTGCGCGTCAGCAGACTGAATTGGGGCGGGGCCCCCCGAGCGCCGGTTAAAGCCCGTCTTCCGAACCCGGCCTCTGCGTCGCGTCGGGCTTCTTTATTTACGACAGTATACAATACTCACCACCTCAACTTTCGAGATTTTTTCTATAGACGGCCGCCAGGAGAGGTCCTGGATCTCAGGTAGATCTTCGACGCAGAATTTCTAATCCCCGCTCTCGGGCTTTCTTGCTTGGGTTCCCTTACGTGACCAGGACGACGAAGATGACGACTGGACGTCGCGCGCCACCGAGTTCAAACTTTAACTTGCTTGTTGTTCGCACAGTACTGTACCGTGACTGTACTGGTACAGTTATTGACAATTATGGGCGCCTCGTGGTGGCAAGCGAAGCGCAAGTTGTACTTCACACTTGCACGCGGCGGAAAAAAATACAAGGTTCGTGAGCGGTGAGTATCACACAGGTGGAGGGACATCTTTTACTTTTACGCAGCCTTTTTTTCTCGTTGGAACCTTATCGACCTTACTGTATCTATCAAGACGCTCTGCCTGGCTTAGTTCTGTAGCTCTCTGCGGGTTGTTCTGTTCTCGTCGGGATTTGAGAACTCGGGAACCGCAGCATCAGTTCTGTAGCAAGAAGCGTGTTTTACGATGTTGCAAGGGCCGCAGCATCTTTAACGCCATCCCATCGACATCGATGTGAGGTGTGAATCAACCGAGTCACGAGTAGAACCTCGTGTTCTGTCCAAGTGGAAAGCACGTCTCCTCATGCGTGCAGAATGTGCACCTCCTGCAGTGTCTCCCTACACGCTTGGGCCTCGTGGCACCTATGAACTGAACTTTGTAGACTTGGCACAGCTCTCATAACTTGGCAGTATCATATCACGCTTTCCGTGCTGGTTTCCCCCTCCTTCGTCCCCACTGGCTCCCTCATCATATTCCACTCTGAATGTCAGATAGCCCGCCGCCCCCGTAAGCATTTTACTTCAAACTTTTTGATTTTCGTGGGTCTCAAAAGCTTCTGGCGAAAGGTATGTACCGGGGAAGTCATCATTCAAGCGCTTCCTCAACTGGACGATGCCTCCCCTGGGTATTCCGGTTGAGCAGTTGCGGCCCGATGCTTCATACGTCGGTCACATCCTCGGCGCCGTATACGACATCCGAATATGCGAAGAGATCTTCGACGGCTGGGCGACTCAGCTAGACAAGTAAGTGTGCGTGCGTGCGGCGACTCGTTCGTTCATTTCCGCGTTTTCCTTTCCTCACCCTCTCTCACACAAAATCAAACATTCTAAACAAACAAACAAACAAAAAACAACGAAACGGACCACAGAGTCAGTTCCGAGAAACCGGACGAGCGAGAGCGGGCGCTCCGACACCATCTCACTTCGCTGAGAGAAGACGCGAGCTGGTGTTCGCGCGCGACCAACGCGACCCTCCTCTGCCACGCGCAGTTCGCGTACCTGATGGCGCGGCGGATCGACGGTGCGTCCAAGTCGTGGCTCAAGGGGCTGCGGTACGGCACGGACACGACGAAGCTCGCCAACGACCTCGCGCGCGCCTCCCGCTCGCTCTCGCGCCACGTCGCTCAGATGCAGAGCGACCTCGCCGCGTTCGTCGCCGCGCTGGAGAAGGCGGAGGTGAGGAAGAAGCCGTCGATGGCGAGGCACATCTTGCGGTGGCTCAAAGATCTGTTCGATGCGCTCGCGAGCATCTTCGCGCTCGGGTCGTTCGTCTCTCCCTTCCTGCACTCCGTCGCGCCCGGCGTGGGTGTGATCGCGCCCGCCGCGTCCGCACTCTGGAAGGCGGCTGCTGCGTTTTGCGGAGTCGCGTTAGGTACGTTTCCACTTGGAATGCACAACCCACCAATATATGTTCCCGGTGAAGAAAGAAGTAGTGATCGGCCTCTTTTCTACATAGAAATGCACGAGGGAAAAGAATGTGAAGGCATCGAGTCCGTGCTGCAATTTCTCAAGGAGACTGTTCCCAAGGAAGCACAAACCGCACAGAAGAGACTAGCACGATTCGACGAAGCCCTCGTTGTCATGGGGCTGGAAGCCCGCATGAAGACAGGTCGGCGAGTGGCGCTACGCGGTCCTGATTCGGCAGCCATAGCTCAAGAATGGACTAACGTAGCCAAGCAGTATCAATCGATGCTGCCCGATGCCGATGACGACTCGGAGGATTCGAGTCGTTCACCAGAATAATCGTGTGTTCACAGTTTTACAAGTATGCCAAAACTTCTTTTATGACCCCAGTTTCAGACGCTCCTAAGGCCTAAACTCCCGGCAGTCGAAGGGCTACCTTTGCTTCTATCACATTTTTGACCAGCTCCTGGTTCGGTTCGTCTACATCTATGACTTTTCTCTCCTTCTCCAACAAACCCCGAAATTTTTGAGGGAGCACGTCCCGTTAGAAGTTAAAGGTCTGCTGTTCGGAGAGCGCCCTGGTAACGGCCTCCGAGAACTTGGCGGGGTGGGCAGTAGAAAGCACGACTTGGACAACAGACGGCGAGCTGATGAAACAAATCTCAGCAAATCAAACAACTCTCGCTTTGGGACAACCCTCACTTGCGGGTAGACACTATCCGCGCGGCCGTGAAGGCCACCGTCGTATGCGGATCTGCGGTGTACGAAGGGCTCCCAATGTAATACTGCTTTATCGTCTGGAGCGTCTGAAGTAAGGTCACCCTTGAGACTTGTCATCTGGTCAAACACGCATACGAGACATACCTGATCATTTGATACGCGCTCAGCCAAGAAGTCCCATCTTGCCAGTTCGAGCACCTCGATGGGGACCTCAACACGACCATTGCTCTTCATGTTTTTCATCCAACCGTCGACCGTGGCTCCAGCAGAGGCTCGCCTCGCGCTGTCGGAAGCCTCACCGGATGACTCGTACGCGAGATACCAAAGGAGGCGCTCAAAGTTGCTAGATACGAGGATGTCCATCGCCGGACTCTACGTCGCCCGCACGCCACCATCTGGTGGTTTTCCATCCTGGGCACCCTCAGAAGGCAGCGATGCGCCAGGAGTCGAATCAACCTTTTCGTAACGCCCGCTGCGCCAGAACCGCGTGAGGATGTCATAAGAGTTTGTCGACGTGGTGAGCTTTCCCATGGGGAGGCCCATGCGCTTCGCGTAATAGCCGGCGAGGATGTCGCCAAAGTTACCCGTTGGGACTACGAACTGGAGCTCGGAATTTTCGGGGCGCGGTATCTGCTCGCGGACGTGGAAGTAGGCGAGGAAGTAATAGACTGTCTGGGCAAGGATGCGTGCCCAGTTGATGGGGTCGACAGCGCCCAGGCTGTACTTCTCATTGAAGGGCTGGTCTGCGAACAGCGCCTTCACGATGTCCTGGGGAAACGCAAGATATCTTAGCCGACTGATCTATGCCGATTGTGCACGAAATCGTACCTGGCAGTTGTCGAACGTACCCTTCACGGCGATGTTGTGCACGTTAGAGTCCGTGACAGTCGTCATCTGCGCCTCTTGCACGGGTGATACGCGACCCTTGGGATGTAGGATAAATATGGACACGTTCTTCTTTCCCTTCAAGCCATAGATAGCTGCGCTGTAGCCAGCGGGACGTCAGAAGGCATGGTACCATATCCTCATAACGCGATATTCCACGCGCATACACTGGCCACGTACCTTCCAGTATCGCCGCTAGTGACGCCTATCACCGTGAGGATCTCCGGCCGCTCGCCGGGTGACTTGCGCGCGTTTCTCCTGGCAAGGAAAAACTCGAAGAGGTTTCCGAGGAGCTGCAACGCGACGTCCTTGAACGAATATGTGGGGCCATGGAAGAGCTCGAGGACGAACTCGTTGTCGCTGAGCTTGGCCAAGGGTGTGACGTCCGGATGCCGGAACGTGGCAGTGTAAGATCTGGCCACGATCGCGCGCAGCTCGTCACGCGAGAGCTCGTCCGGGGAGATGTAGAGCGAGAGGACGGCGACGGAGAGATCAACGAAGGAGTGGGATTTCCACTCTTCGGGGGTAGAGAGGAGATGTGCTCTGGGACGTACAAACCACCGTTCGGCGCGAGACCAGCCAAGACGGCCTAGAGCGCCAGAAGAGTCAGCCAACGAGAAGAGCGGTGAAGGGGCTGGTATTGACCTCTTCAAAGCTGAGCAGCTCGGTCCCGCCTCGAGTGGAAAAAAAATACTTCATCGAGTATCGAGTATCAGCAGAAACCGGATTTGGTTCGACGACATGACTCAACATTTGATAACAGGCTTGCTTACACGAGAGTACGCACTCAGAAGTACTATATATTCGACGAGCATGTCACGAATCACGAAACCGTTTTCCTTCCTTGCCCGATCTTGCTTCTATTTTCTTATCTTCCTGCGGAGGGACCATGCTACCTGAAAGAGACCTTCTTCCTGTCCTGTATGAGGGCTTGTTTCTGGCACTTGCTCATCAGCTTGCAGCCCAGACACCACAATCTACAGAACGGGAGAGTTCCTCCTTTCACCCAGTATGATGTCTCTCCTGGAAGCCTCACGGCAGGGTGCTTTCTTTTTCCAGTTTCCATATCCAATCCTTTATCTCGCAACCGACCTCGGAATCTCAAACATTTCCTAGCCTACCCGAGGAGCTGCGATACAACTGGTCTACATCAATAAGCGGGGACTTCTAGGCGGGCACGAGCACATGAAACCATGACACATCCTCAGACCTGTTTGCGTTGCAAATTCTTTGGTAATTCTTTCACCCAAGGAAGGAAGTCGCGGCCTTGCATATACGGTCGGAGTGGCTCAGGAATTCGTAGGCCCTGCAGGCGATGTCAAGAATAGTTCTGTGCGCTCGAGCTCATGCGGACGCACTTCGGGAGTTTGATAATTTTCTACTAGACAACACAGTGCACGCTCTGTAGCACAGAGCGTGCCATTGAGCATGTGGACGTAGACTTTTCTGCTTTGTTCTTTGCTCTTCAGCCCACAGCGGATCTCCAGTCTTCGACTCTCTGTCAGTGCGCGTTAGCGTAGATACCTGAAACGTTCACGCTAGTGATTACGCACGATAGTCCGTGCAATTCGAGCACGAGACGAGCTCCTTGTATGCACCCTGGTATGGAAACCACGCCTCGAGGTCATATTTCTGCGACGCCGCGAGGTTCAACGCGCCCGAGACAATCGCCACTACTTGGTAGGGGATCCCGAGGCTCTGATAGAACTCCTCCGAGATGGCAATCATCGAATCGAACATCTCCCACGATTTTTCCGGCTCGGTGATGCAGAACTGTTCGACCTTCTCGAACTGATGCACGCGGAAGATGCCCCACATATCGCGACCAGCCGAGCCCGCCTCCTTGCGGAAACATGTCGAGTAGCCCGCGTACCTGATGGGAAGCTGCTTCTCCGGGTTCTCAAACCATTCATCCGAGTGGAATGACGAGATGGGCTGCTCAGATGTGGCAATAAGGTACTTCTCATCGTCGCTCGCAATGACCTGTATGCGCGGAAACGAACGTCTTAGAGACGCAACGGGTGTGCGGGATACTAAGCACCTTGTAGAGCTCTTCGTCAAACTGATCCAATTGCGCTGTCTTCGCCATGACATCCTTGTTCATCATGAATGGGGGTTGGATTTTTTTGTATCCCCGCTTGCGCAAAAAGTCGAGCCCGTACGAGATAAGCGCCTGATTGAGGTCGATGCCATCATTCGTGAGGAAGTAGCCACGGTGACCAGAGACCTTGGCTCCTGTAAAAATTGTGAGGAAAGCTGGGAGAAATGGGACGCGGAAGCGCACCCCGTTCGAGGTCCATCGCATCTAATCTGAGTAGAACCTCGTGATGCGCCAAGATATCCGTCTTCTTTTCTGCTTGGCCGTTAGGCCCGTCGGGATGCCATGTTTTTAGCGTGACGTTGTCATCCTGGATAGAGGATGTCGTCAAGGTGCGAGTGATGTGCGGGAATGTTGAATAGCATACCTCCGTTTGGCTGACGGGAACGGCCTTGTTCACGACATTGCCAATCGTGCCAGCTTTTTGACGCATGGCGTGTTCGGCCTCGCGCGCCTCTTTCCGCTTTGCGTCCACCTGTGCATCGATGGCCTTCTTCTCCGCTAGGAGGTCATCCGCGTTCTCCTTTGCCTGCGAACGAATCAGCCAGATTTTCGCTGCACTTGTGCAGACACACGTGCCTTCTTCTTGAGACCTATCTGTTTTTGGAGCGCATTTGACTGTTTGCTCAAGCCATTAGCCTCAAAGTCGACTGGCAGAGGGACCTATTGTGAGTGTACGCAATTATCGAGGCTTTTAAAACGTACTCTTTACCCAGTCTTGGTACATCTGGATGACCTCGTCTACGAGCTCGACCGAGTGGCCGCGCTTGCGCTGCGACTCGCGGATCTCTTCCGGGCTCCCCCCTTTACTGTCAATGAAGCTGGTTACGTCTAGTGTCATTTCCTGGTATCCGGTGGGTAGTTGTAAGACGTGAGCAGGGTGTAGTCAAGGGAGTCATTTGGGATCGATAAGATATAAAAATGAGGTTACATAATTATCTAACGTGCCTCACCCGCCAGCACAGTACTAGTGTTAAGACGGCATTCAACTACCAAGTCGCGTCTCTTTGTTCTTTCTACGCGCTACGCGGGGTCCACAATTCTATTGAATAGATGATTCGAAGCACAAGAGAAAGTGCATGGGCCACAAGTTGATACTGGCTGTGGACCTGAGGACAGTCGGAGTGTAAAATCACGTCGACGCGCTGACCGTCAAAATGAAATAAAACTCGTGTCGTTGGACGGAGACAGTCAAACGTGCGCCAGTGCAGTATACCCCCTTTCTTGCTATTCTCCCTCTCTCATCTCAGCCTATCCTCGTTCATTCTCTTGTCGTCGCTATGTTCAAGCTTCTCCGCCGTATCTCCTCCTTCACATACCCCCGCCTAGATCGTCCTTGGAGTGATGACGGTATGTCTCGCTCTTTTCCCTCTCGATCGTCACAGCATCTCATGAAGAGCGCTGGTAGCCACATCCAATGCGCCCACGATAGGTCGCAAGCGGAAATTGAGTGATGAGGATGAAGGCGTGCAAGAATCGGGGTCCACGCGGAAACGACGTGGACAGCTCGAGCACCAGGACACGTCTGAGCTGGGTGAGCTAGGGGTCAAGGGCAGCGAGGCAGATCCGGGTGTGAAAGAGGTCACGCGAGATGTCAAAGTCGTCGAGCTGGAGGATGAAGAGCAGGGAATCCGTACGGATGATGCGAGGGGCAGCGCAATCGAGGAAGCATCCGAGACAGTAGATGGCGAATCCAGCGTTACAGTTCCCCTTGACCCGGCCCACGCACCGCATAATGACGATCTTCCGTCTCAAGACGTCACTGCAACTGACGACGAGGCCCCGGCTGGTCAATCAGAGGCCATAGCTGAAGCTTCTCCGTCCGACGACCCGCCGGGAGTGGAGGCACCGACGTCGACAGATACTGGGGAACCCCCTCCGAGTCTTACCCGGGAGGAAAAGGAGGAATCCCCATCGGATACTATCCCAGAAGCCGGGAGTAAGGAAAGCGCTGACGTTGGGGAGTCCGCTGAACCCAGTCGTGATCCATGACGGTCTCGGTTGGTTGAGACTTAGCACGGCAACGTGTTTTAGCCGTCCCTCCTTCCCCAGATGTACACTTTGTCTAATTTGAATGTCCCATCTGTGCTCGCTTTCCTATACCCTCTACCCAACTTGCTCATACATTGTATGCTGAAAGTATCTGGCCTATAAGTCTCATGGTGTATCAAGGGTTCAGTCAAATTACTACTGTATATGTGCGCCGAAATGAGGTAAATGAACGGCCCTTTTATACAGGCGTGCACTCCGCAGGCAGGCAGACCGTGACAGACCAGGCGACTGCCTTTTCCTCTCGTCCCCTCCATGGTACCCCCTTCACTCGAACCTTGACCAGTCGACTTTTCGAAGATCAAGACCATCTTCGCGATGGGGCATATACAGCATCCGCTTTCCCGACCCCATTTTTACCGTCTAGTCAATTGCTGTGAGGGGCCCCATCATGATCAATGGGTTGCCTCGTGGTGTTCATTACACGCGAAGGGCGTGTAAGGCCTGTGGTGCAACACCCGCAGAGGTATATAATGATGCCTCCATGCGCACAGCACAGCACACATACATACCCTCTCTACTCCCTTTGCTCTCTTTACCAGGTCTACCCGCTCTCGTGCGGATTAGCTCATGGCCAATTTCTTCCCCGCCGCCTCACGCATAGATGTCCCATCCTTGAACCGTCGCGCGCAGTCTCGCAATACATTGCGAGAGGCCGAGGCCGGAAGCGACACTCCATCGGACGGCCGCCAGAGCCGTCCGTCGCACATCAACTGGTTGCCGACCCCATCGACCACGACCCAGCAGGCAGGGCCACCCATGCCGAGACGCCCGCCCAGCGTACGACTGGGCCGGTCTGCCTCGCTTTCCGCCCTTGGGGGATCACAGCCAACCCTCCATCGGCAATCGTCTCTCATCAGCAATCACTCCCTCCAGCTCGACAAGCCGGCCGGTTCTGCGCACCCCGCCGCTGCCCAGCTGTCCCCCATTTCCGAACGGTCATACATCCCGACCCCGAAACGGGAACAGATTTTTACGGACGTGGAGCCAAGCACGCCAGTATCCATAGGTGAGTCCAAATGGAACCTACATTTCGGTAGAGCGCGTGTGATTCGAATCCTTCTTCACACATGCAGGTTCTTCTTATTCCGCCTTCTTGCGGAGACCCCTGAAGCGGTCGATCTCCGCAACCTCGACGAGCTCCCTTCTCACAAACGCAACATCCACCCATCCGCCTACCCTCCCGCCCTTGAATCTCTCACCATTAGAGCTTCGCCCGGTGTACCCTCCCGTGTCCCACCGTGCGGGCCAACAGCTCGTCTCGACCGTATACGAAGACGCCGGCTCGGAGCGCACAGGCAGCTTCGTCACCGCGCGTTCCGTCGCAATCAACGGAGAGGAAGACAGCGTGGCGTCGCCGGACGCCCACGGTCCCTCGTACTCCACCATTCTCTCCTCACCAACAGCCGCGCACTTCGGCAGCCGATCAGACCCGCTCGCAGACTTTGACCGAACCACCGAAGGCACAACCACACTACTTGGTGGAGGAGGCGCCGGCGGCTATTCCGGCGATGGCAGCAGCAACGGCAACGACAGTGGCGGCGTCGGCATCAGCAGCAGCGACAACAGCAGTTCCGGCGGGCTGCCGCCTGCGCGTCCCCGCCCGCGCAAGCGCACGCCGACATCGGGCGGCAGCGGCGGCCCGTCCGACACGTTCATCTGGCGCCGCTGGACGGGCGAGCTCTCCCTCGGCAGCAGGCTCTCGCGCCCGTCCTTCTCCGCTGCGCGCCGCGCCGTCATCTCGCGCCTCCCGCCGCTGCCCATTCTCCTCTTCTGGGCCGGCTTCCTCGCACCATGGTGCTGGCTCATCGGCGGGTGGCTCATCGAAGAAGGACGCTGGGAGGACAGCGGCAAAGCCCGCGCCGCATTGCCGTTGTGGAAGCCCCGCAGCTCGCCCAAACGCCATCGGGGTGGGGGCAAGGCGGTCGTCGTCGGGGGTGGTAATGCTGCTGGTGTTCGTGGGTCGTCGCAGGCGCAAGTGCCGCCTGATTCGTTCGGGAAGGACTTGGAGAAGGGCGATGCTGCGGCTGCCACCACCGCCGTTGCGGCGCAGGAAGTACATGTTTGTGCGGGAGAAGGAGAAGCGGGTGCCCAAAGAGCAGGAGAGGGGGGAGAAATTGGCGTTGCCGGCGCACCGCGCCGGTGGTATTGGGCGCCTATGCGATTTGCGTGTTGGCGTCGCGGCGCGACTGCGGCGAAGAGGTTGGGGCCTTCGCCTCATGGAGAGAAGGTGGTCACGTTGGTGAAGCCGTACAGCGCCGAGGTCTGGGTTTATCGATGTCGGCTTGCCGCCGTCGTGAGTGCGCTGATGCTCCTGACCGCTCTCATCGTCGCCCTCGTGGTCATCAGGGGTTCGAACTCGTGAAGGACGCGATGTTATATCGTGATTTCTGTGTCTGCATTTACTGTAATATTATTGCATACGGTGGTGACTCCTTAGATGCACCGGTTATACGTAAACTAGTCTATACTTACCACGCACGATCATTGGGACAACGCTGTGTACACTCACTACAATTCACAGTATAGAAAGAGAACGCTCACAGGTGTAATGATAGCAACGCCGGGATTCTCCAGTCAGCAGGTAAAGTAACCCAGTTCGTGGAATGGCCAAAGGTATATGGAAAGGACAGGCCCGGAAGCATCAAAGAAAAATGCAAATATTATATTGACTAGTTCGCCGCTGCCACCATCGCGCCTAGCATCCAGACCAGACCCTTCTCGGGGATTGTAAACCTGTGGTAACGCATGAGCAAGATCATCGAAGCGACAAAAGATTTTGGTCAGGTGTGCACGAGGCCCGGCTGTCCTGCGAATATCATTTACAGAACACATCCCCGTCTATGACTAGATGAAAACCAAGTGAACGACGTAAAAAGGGGAAAAATATTGGACGATGAGTGGAGTCACGGTGTACTCATCTTGGCTCTTTTTTCTTCTCTCCGCCGCACAGTAGTTGCACGATATCGCGATGCTTTCTCTGTGTAGTCCAGCAGAGTGAGGTGAGAGAAGTGTTGTCTTTTGCGTTCACGTCTGCTCCATATTCCAGCAGGATATGCGCGACCTTGTGACTTGATGTGTCCCCGTCGAGATGCAAAGTGCAATGGCGTCTTGTTATGGGAACCTCGGGCATTTACAATTGGCGTTGTGATGCAGTAATAGATGGTCGACGTCTGCTCGTCCACCATTTGACGTTTCATGCAGGAGGGTTCCGAAGGGATCGCCTTTTCGCATGTTCACATCCGTTCCATCCTCGAGTAACAACCCCGCATAACCTCGAGATGCTATCATATGCACTCCGCAATGGGGCACCAACGTGTCCATGTGTCAAATTCACGTCGGCTCCCTCGCACGATGCTGCATGCAATGGAGACCCGAGTCGACCACGCGTAGCGTTAACATCTTCTCGGTGAGTAACGATGAGGTGCTTTGCCAGTCCCGTGAACCCGCAATGTGCCGCATAGTACAAGAGAGTTGCTATGGGCCGCGACGGACTGGTTACGCATATGTATAGACTAGGATGCTTGCTTCTGATGAGGTCGTCCACAAAGTCCAGCACCTCATTGCGGTCCGATGGTGCTCCGGTGGTGTCTGGACATTCGTCCAAAGTATCTATAATAATGTATATCGGCACCTGTCTCGGGCGGTCGAGCATGTTTGTAAGATGTAAGCGCCGCCTCGCTAGGGTCTTCTGATTCCTCTAGGCATGTGGTATATAATTGATGAAGGACACCCCAGCAACCGAGGGAGTCATCGCCGAGCTGCATGAGAAGTGAAGATAACAGGCCGTGGAGATGGCACTTAGCAGTGTCTTTGAAATCAGAATAATAATAAAATGCGACCAAGGCAGACTTGGCCTCTCGCAGGCACTTGACGTCCTCAAGTGGTCGTGGAGCTTATTGATAAACTAAATATGCATCTCTAGAGTAGATGCGGGATCGCGTGCCAGAATACGCTGTTGCCAAATCCCGCTGAGAAATTAGCTTCCATGAAGGCCAAGGAAGGGCTTTCCCCAAGCGTTGACGATAACGTGAACATGACCTGGACAATCGGATTCGACCATCTCATCAACCTGTCATTACCCTTGCGAAATCTATCGAAGGCCTGCGTTTGTCCTCGAATTACGTCTAAGATGGTGTCGGGTGTGTTGCAGACGTTGAAAACTACGGCAAAGGGAGACGGAAGGGCGGGTTGTCTGATTGTCGTCGTCGGGCCTATTCGGATGGGGACATCGTTTGGGCTGCGGGAAGAGCGGGCCGGGTTTGTGGGTAACCCGCGCTTTCACCGGCTTCACCTGCACGCCCGGCGTCATTAACGTGAGTGACCTTAGCTATCTGTAATCCACCTCGGGTTCGATGTGCTTAATAGCGTAGCGATAAGAATAGTGCTCTGCATGCCAGCTGCAGTGATGGCCACTCCGGTGCCATGTTCCATATGGCTGCCTCCAGACCCTTACTAGTACCAGGTTACAATTCCTGATTAATCCAACAATTGAACGTTTTTGTCTCTCCTTCCAAGACCTAAAATACTCTGGCAGAATACAAAAATTTCACCAAGAGTGCTTGGTTGGGCCAAGATACCCGATACTTCTGTTACTCGGCCATTCACACGAAGGCCTTGCTTGTGTCTCCTGTGAGCTGTTTGCGCCATTGCCAGTGAAACTCACGTACGCCCGATTTCACGTTGAATGGTATCGTACAGCCGCCATGTTGTGATCATCACCACGCCGTATTACTTTCAGCCTTCTTGTGGCCCTCGATGTATTCATTTAGCACTGGGGACCCTTCGACTTGCTCTGCATTTTACCCCGGATGATATAGATACCGCAATTGGCGGACGCTTTTCTGTTCGCCTGCCCGCAAACATCTCTTGTGCCTCATGGGCCTGCGATCATGTTCTCCTATCCACCTAATCGAGCTCAGAGCCTCAGAGTCATCCAGGCGGGGGTCTGGACCACGTTGCCATGATGAATAAGGCAAATAAATAAATAGATAAGCAGCCAGTGATAATAAATGGCCGAAATAGAGATACAGATGTGCATGTGGGCAAGACAGTTTAGATGCAGAGGCAGTCATAAATAAGTGAGTGGGTTTTAAGTTCAATCACGAAGATCAAAGTACGACCGGAACATGGACTCTCGACGGAGAGATGAGTTGGCGATGACAGAGTGCACGTGGAGGAACAGGCGAGGGTAACGGCGTGTAAAGTACAAGAGGTATCCTTCTGGCATGGAGCCGACATGGCGCCTGACATTCTCAGGCAAGTCCTGGTAGTGGTGTTTCTGAGACGGCGTGTCAGATCAAAGACTCATCGAACTACAGCAACAAAAAAGGCGTGGGCTCGGGGGGACTGGGCCACACACACACACCTTGTTCCGAAGCGCGCGGAGGAGGTCCTGCACCGATCGTCCGTCGTACTTCCTGAACTTTCCCAGGTTTTCTACAAAGATCTTGTCTAGACGCGCTGACCAGTCAGGCCCCACGATGTCGATGGCGTTGTTTTCCAACATGACGAGGTGAGGATCCCGAGGGTCCCGACACATGATCTCGAAACGGTCCGAAGCGTCCTGTAAGAATCCCAATCGCCGGCCGGGGTCCCAGAAGTAGGGATGCATGAGACACGTCGTCGTGTCAGGTCTTTTGTGTTTGTTGCGTTAACGGCTCGTGAGAACCAACTCGATGGAAAGGGTGGATCGATGATTAGCGACGCACCTGTCTGCAGCTTCGGGGGCGAGCATGGAACTGATGAGGTCTACCGCATCCGAACCTTCTTCACCAAAGCCCTCCAAGCCATGAAGCGACTTCTGGTCCCGCAAGATGTTGAGTTCGCGCTCGAAACGATCGCCGAATGGATGTCCGCCGTTCGTAAGGCAGTAATAGTAGAGACAACCGAGGGCGAATATGTCGACCGACTTTGTCAGCCGCGTCCTCGGCTTCCCTGACCCTGTCCCCGAGTGGTTGCTCCCCGTCGCTGTCCCGACGCTGTCACGGGAGCTTTGCGAGTTGTCGTCGGCGATGGTCTCGTCGAGCTTGACCTCGCCTCGCAAAATCTCGGGTGCCCTCCACCCAAACGTGCCGACGCCCATCACACCACCCGTGGTCGGCAAGAAGCTCGTCTGGTCTAGTTCAAGCTTCCGACAGAGCCCAAAGTCGGATATCAACATCCGGTGCCCATTTGATTCACCCTTCTTTGCACTTGAGACGAGGATGTTTTGAGGTTTGATATCGCGGTGGACGATTTTGAGCGCGTGCAGGTGTCTGAGGCCAGATGTAATCTGGCGCACGGCGCGCTTGGGATTGAAAGAGACAGCGAGCTCGCGGAACTGGTCAGGCCGCTCGATGATGTCTGCAAGCGAGGCAGGGCACAACTCGAGAGCGATGTAGAGGAAACTTGCGTGCGACTCTTGGTAATAATATCGAATAACGTTTGGGTGGTCGTCTGCATCCTTGAGGAGGCCGACTTCGCGGTCCGCGAGGGTAACAAAGTCTCGGAGGAGACGTTTGACGGCCACTGCACGGCCCTGCAAGGAGCCCATGTACACAACAGTGCCATGCGAACCGTAACCTGATTTGATTGATGTGAGTTTTTGGGACGTATGGATTCAGAGACATACCAAGGACGGTATCTGAAACGACCAGGGATGACGAAGCTGGCGGCACCTGCGCTGTTGAAGGGACCGCTGATGGAGCACTTGGCGGCACTGCATTCCCGACCTCTCCACCTTCGCCATCCTCATCCTCGGGCTCTTCAACCTCCGCAGCGGCATCCTTTGTATCACCCTTCCGTCTTCGGCGTCGCTTACGGTGCTTCTTCTTAACTTCGCCGACCTCCTCCGCACCCTCAGGAGACTCTGCTTTGACGGGGGAAACTTTGGCTTTGCCATCTGTCGCTGAGGACAGCAATGGGGTATGTGGAACAGTGGCCGCCGCAGTAGACAACGGCACCGGCGTCGTGGGAGGAAGTTCTATAGGAGCGAGAGAACCCTCGGACGATGTTGCTTCTGCGCTCGGCACACTTTCGACAGCTCGTGACTCTAGATGAGATACATGCGGCGCACCATCGACAAGCTCCAGCGGGGCGATCGAAACAGCTTTCCTAGCCACAGCCATCCTGCGAGCCAGTTCATCGGGCATGGTAGCATGTTGTGCGCCAATTGGCATTTTTCTACTGAACCACAGGAACGACGCAACGACGGACACGATCGCCAAAAGTACTGTGGAGGGCGAAATTCTCCATGACTTCTGGCGCTGCGGCAAGGGAACGTCGGCGATCCATTCCCATGGCACGACCGGGGTTTGCCCCTCACCCAGAGTGACAGGCGGTTCGCTGTCCGCGTACGCCTGTGAGTTTGTGTTCTCGGAATGGGCGGGATCACCATTGGCTGTCAGCAGGGGAGATGTCGCTGGACCCGGAACGCCATCGAGCAGGCGAGCTATACGCGAACGGCTGTCGGCTCTGAGCGCCCGCACGCCGGTCAAACACTGCCGGTCGGTGGTGCCTTCGAAGCATTGCAGCATGCCATTCTCCGTTGAGACCACCACACCCTTGACGCCCTCGATGCTCTCAACCATTTGCGTGGCCGGTTCGCTAAATGAGACGAGAGGGAAGTGATCGGGGCTGAGTGCATAGAGGGAGCCGGTTCCAGGTACAAGCCCGACAAATGCGGACTCGTCGATTGGGTAGTCACACTGACGTATGACAGAAGGAAACATGTCCTGGAGACGAAGTTGGGGCTGGAGAAGCACAAAGGGTGACGGTCTTCGGCCACATTTGACTACGTCGAATACGGCAACGCTATGCAACGTAAGGAAAGTACTAAGCACCCGGACTCACAGGGCAGACAAAAAGTGCTCACATGGGATTGAGAAACCTCTGACCCCAAAGAGGCTTATGTTCTGGGACGGACGTGACGGGGTTGATGTCTCCTCGTACTTTGAAGGATATGACTTCGCCGTTGGTGAGAGGCTCTATGTAGAGGTCGTCTATGCTACGGTGATATGCGGCTTGCCACTCTAGATCTTGATTATTTGGACCATACGTGGAGAATGATAGATGCTGAATCGGTACGGGGCGTGAAGAACGGGAAGGTGGGTGAGAAAGTATTGAGACATGGTAATCTTGTTACTCAATCATCAATTTATATCGTGAGGAGGAGAACAAGAGGGTTGCGTACCAGTACGGCCAATGAAAATCTCGTTTGGATGGCGGGCAGACTTTAGACCCTCCAATTCGTCCAAGTCAACGTCCAACACGTCTTGCTCAATGGCCTCGTTCCTGACATCCCACGGGCATTCCGAATCGAGGACGGCCTTCACGCGACCAGTCTCGAGCTCAATGAGTAGGATGGAAGTCTTTTTGCGACCTACGAAGACACGGCTATCTGCTTCTCCAAAGGAGAACGGAGACATGTCGACGAGTTGTGACATGGAAAATGGGAGACGTTGGAGGGGTGCAGTGGGGGAATTCGAGGTTGTAACGTATATATCACCGGACTGCGGCTCGACGATATACGTCTCGTGTGCAAAGGGGTCATCGTCAAAGTCAGGGTCAACGTCGAGGTGTTTGGTGGACACGAGCGGCCCGAGAATGGATGGGACGGCCTGTGCGGGGTCGTTTTCTGAGGAGGTTGCGGTGGAGGAGGAAGGGTGTAGCGGAGGCGAAGAGGGCATGGACCAGAGTTTGCCTCCTGTTGTGCGGTTAAGGGCGTGGAACTTGCCGTCCACAGAAGCTACTAGGACGACATCGAGGGCCTCGAGAGGGTCATCGTCTGTTACAGAATGTCCGCGCGGAGGGAGGAAGTGCAGGCCGCTGACACCGTTTTCGCGAGCACCGAGGTCACGGCGGAGAGTGACGGACTCGGGGATGGCGGCGACGGCCAAACCGAAAAGGAGGGCGAAGAGTAAAAGAGACGGGTGAAGGAGTGCGGGGGACATGGTGATTAGTGCACGACATCAACCTGCGGTTC
>Ga0137394_10001304_pt1 | contig 18017 bp, 16 predicted proteins | sample czobulk116metaG_FD_108278 | JGI IMG/M metagenome (GOLD analysis project Ga0137394, IMG submission 108278) | Vadose zone soil microbial communities from Angelo Coast Range Reserve, California, USA - czobulk1.16 metaG | ecosystem: Environmental > Terrestrial > Soil > Vadose zone | place: USA...
ATGTGGCACGGCGGCGGGATTAACGCGGGCCGGACGCGCGGCTTCCAGCTCTGGATCGCGCTGCCGCCGAAGCTCGAATTAGGTCCGGCCACAAGCATCTATCTGGCCCCGGAAGCTGTGCCGGAAGACGGTCCAGCGCGCATTCTCCTCGGCAGCTACGGCTCCCTACCGAGCGCGATCGCGTCTCCGTCGCCGATCAACTATCTCGCGCTACGCTTGAAGGCCGGCGAGCGCTGGCGCTACGAGCCACCGCCGGACCACACCGTCCTCTGGACCGCCGTCGCATCCGGCACCGTGTTAGTTCCCGACGAGTTGCGGCGCGGTGACTTGGCGGCTTTCGAGCCGTCGAGCCAGACGATCGAGTTCGAGGCGCAGACCGACGTTGAATTCGTTCTCGGATCGGCCGTCCCGCACAAGCACGATCTCGTTCTTGGCTCCCACTCAGTCCATACAACGCCCGCCGCATTGCGTGATGCCCTAGCGCACCTTTCGGCGATTCGGACGCGCCTCGTTCAAGAAGGCCGTTTGTAGTCAGACCATCGTCATGACAAGGAGAAACTAACATGCGCGCAATGAGAGCAGAAAAACTCAGTGGTTATGAAGAGTTGAAGCTCGGCGACGCGTGGCTCGCGCCCGGTCGGAGGGCCTTCGGCACATTTGTCCTCAAAATCTGACAGGCTCTGATGAAAGGAGAGGAATATATGAACAAGCTGGAAGGAAAAATTGCACTCATTACTGGTGGCAATAGCGGCATTGGCCTGGCGACGGCGAAGCAGTTTGTGAACGAAGGCGCGTATGTCTTCATCACTGGTCGTCGTGAGCCGGAGTTGGCTGCCGCGGCCAGGGAAATCGGAAGCAATGTAACCGGCATAAAAGGAGATGTGGCGAACCTTTACGATCTCGATCGCCTCTTTGCACAAATCGAGCAGGAAAAGGGCAAGCTCGACATTGTATTCGCCAATGCCGGTGCTGCGCAGTTTGCCGCCTTGGGAAAGATTACTGAGGAGCATTACGACGCGCTCTTTGACGGCAACGTGAAAGGCGTGCTTTTCACGGTACAGAAGGCGCTTCCGCTGCTGCCGGATGGTGCCTCAATCATCCTGAATGCCTCCACCGCCGCCAGTAAGGCGACCGCGCCCGAGTGGAGTGTTTATAGCGCCACGAAAGCCGCGGTGCGTTCGTTCGCGCGGACATGGACCACGGACTTAAAAGATCGCCGGATTCGCGTGAACGCCGTGAGCCCGGGCTATACGGACACGCCCCCATGGCATTCCGCAAAAGCTGGCGAGGAACTTATGAAACTTATTTCCAAGAGTGTTCCGCTCGCTAGGTTCGGTACACCCGAGGAGATCGCGAAGGCCGTGGTATTTCTTGCATCCGACGACAGCAGCTACATCACGGGAACGGAATTGTTTGTAGATGGCGGCTTCGCACAAGTGTAGTCCAACTTACTAGCGGAGGAGCTCCTCGAATCACTGCGCTATTGGAGTGTATTCAACACCAAAACAAATCAAACGAGTGCAATCGCAAGCCCCATCCTCATGAACAGGAGCCGCAGGACAAGTTGGATTCTGTAGGCGTGTGTTACGGCTGACAGACTCCTGGGACGAATGACAGATTCCTGGCACCAAGCAACCCTTACACTCACGAACCGCAGATTCAATTAAGACCGCACAACTATTCGGGCACTCGGATGTTCGGGTAACGATGCGCTACGTGAGGATGGTTGAAGACAGTAAGCGAGTCACCGTCGAGGCGGTGAAGCTTACTTTTGGAAAAGTTGGTCACATATTGGCCACATGGCCAAAACAGCCACACTTGCCTGTGGCTGTAAGTGCTTGAAAATAATTGGTGGAGCAGAGGGGGATCGAACCCCTGACCTCCGCATTGCGAACGCGGCGCTCTGCCAAACTGAGCTACTGCCCCACGCGCACGAGCATACAGTTTCGAGTTTCGGGTTTCAAGTTTCGAGTTAAGACCTTGGCTGCAGATTTTCACGGAGAAATACGCATAAATGCCATCAAGCATGTCGCTCTCTCAGTGAAGAGATTGCACTGTTAAGCGCTTCGTCAAGTTTCTCCACATTCTTTCCGCCGCCTTGCGCCATGTCGGGTCGGCCGCCACCGCGCCCTCCAATCAGCGAACAAGCCCGGCTCATCAAAATGTTCATGTCGCCTGACGCGTCGGCCGAGCGCGCAAAAACCAGGCGCGCATTGTCACCGTCGCGTGAACCTAACAGGGCCACAACTTTCGGATGCGCGATCAGAGCGAGCGCGAGATGCTTGAGAGACTCGGCATCGCGATCGTCAAAGACTTTGGTGATAACCCGGACTGCCGATGAAGAATCCTGTGTTGAGCTGGAAGAGCTGTTGATACGAAGCAGATCTTCCGCTTCGACCCGACAAGCAACTTCCTCAAGCCCGTCATTGCGTCGCCGGAGTTTCTTGTTCTCCTCAACCAAGCGAGCGACCAGGGCCGCCGAGTCTTCGCGGCCTGCGCTGAACAACGCTGCTACCGCACGCGCCGTCTTGTTCGCTTTGCGATAGTCACGCAGCGCGCGAATACCGGCCATGAACTGAATTCGCGTTAAGCCTTTGGCGCGCTCCCACGAACGCACGGCGATCACACCCACCTCGCCGGTTGATCGCGCATGCGTGCCGCCGCATGGAGTCAGATCGAAGTCGGCGATCTCAATCACGCGCAGCTCGCCTTCGCGGGCTGGCTCTTTGCGCAGCGGCAACGACGCTGCCTCTTCGGAGGTGACCTGGCTAATCTTGATCGGACGACTTTCCCAGATGATTTGATTGGCAAGATCTACGGCCTGCTCGATTCGCTCATCCGTAGCATTGTCGAGCGCGACATCGATCTCGCATTCGTCCTCAAGCACACGAAAGCTGCGCGTGGGCGCGGCGAACAACCTGACCAAGGCCGCGGAAAGAATGTGCTGACCCGTGTGCTGCTGCATATGATCAAGCCGTCTCAGCCAGTCAACTTTCCCGTGAACTGTCTCGCCCATCTGTGGCACTGGTCCCTGAATCACGTGCAAGATGCCTGCGTCCTCAGTGTCAATGCAATCAACTACTCGAGCCTCGCCAAGTGAACCAATATCTGTCGGTTGTCCGCCCCCAGTCGGGTAAAATGCGGTGCGATCAAGAGTCACCGCGATCTGACCTTTGTCGGTTTCACTCAGGCTAACCACGCGCGCGTCGAATTCGAGCAAGCGTGAATCGTGATAGTACAGACGCTCGGTTGTTGGCATAGCGTCATCTTAATTCGGTCATCAGCAAAAAACCAATCCACAGCTTTCGCAGATTACACAGATAACAAACTCTCAGTTTTGAGAAAGACACGCGCCCGAGTGCAGCCTGCTGAGAACTTACGACCTTCGCCTGGTCAGTTGCCGGAATCTGTGAAATCTGTGTAATCTGCGGATCAAATGATTAACAGGTTGAAAATTCTTTTCGCGCGCGGCGCATTTCTGTCTCTGTTGTTGCTGACAGTTAGTGTTGCTGTCATTGCGCAGGATGAAGCACTCAAGATTAATTACCGCCTGGCAATGACCCACCCAAGTTCGCACCTCTTTGAAGTCAGCGTAGAAGTGGAAAAACCGGCTGACGCAAAGGTTGACTCTTTGGATTTCCAGATGGCTAAGTGGTCCCCGGGACGCTACGCGGTGTTTGATTTCGCGAAAAACGTGCAGGAGTTTCAGGCAGCCGCGGGAATATGTCCGCCCAGATCCCGGTGTGATCAGGCGATGAGGCCAGTAACGCGCGTGGACGATCAAACCTGGCGCGTTCCTTTCATGAACTCGCCCAGCTTGACCATTACTTACAAAGTCTTTGCCAACGATCTCTCCGGTACGTTTTCCGAACTTGATTCGCGGCACGCCAACTTTAACGGCGGCTGCATTTTCATGTACGTCGTCAACCACAAGCAGGATCCGGTAAGACTCGAAATCGATCCGCCGAAAGACTGGCGCATCGTTAATGGTCGCACAGAGAAAAAAGATCAGCGGGAATGGAAGTTTCCGAACTGGGACATCTTAATCGACACGCCCACCGAAATCGCGCCCGACTGGACGGAGGACAACTTTAAGGTTGAAGGTAAAAACTATCATGTCGTGGTTCATTCGCTGGGTCCCGAAGGCAGCAAGCGCCGGGCGTTGGTGCGCGACATTGAGAAAATCGTGAAGACGGAAACGGCGATGTGGGGCCCGCCGGAGTTTGATTCCTACACTTTCCTGATCCATTTCTCTGCTGACGATCATTCCAGCGACGGCATGGAACATCTGACTTCGACGCAGATTATCATGCCGGGCAGCCTTGCCGATCCGGAGGCTGAAGCTGAGACGATCGATGCCATCGCCCACGAGTTTTTTCACGTCTGGAACGTCAAGCGCCTGCGACCTATCGAGCTGGGCCCGTGGGACTTCACGCGGCCGGCAAACACTCGCGGGCTGTGGATTGCGGAGGGCATTACGAACTATTACGGCCACCTGATGCAGCGACGCGCTGGGCTGTGGAACGATGCAAAGTTCTGGATCACGGAGAGCGATCAGATTACCGAAGTCGAAAATTCTCCCGGCAGTCGCTTGATGAGCGCGGAAGAGTCTTCGCTGTCGGCGCCTTTTATCGATGACGCACCGCATGCTCAACAAACCAATCTCGCCAATACCTCGATCAGCTACTACCCGAAAGGTGAAGTGCTCGGGCTCACGCTTGATTTGCTGATCCGCGGAAAGACGCTGGGCAAAGCTTCGCTCGACGACGTAATGCGGCGCATGTATGAAGAATTTTATTTGAAGAGTCCGAACGCAACGTACTACCTGCGCGGGCGCGGTTACACGAACAAGGATTTCGCGCGCGTGGTTTCGGAAGTCGCAGGCACAGACATGAGCGAGTTCTTCAAACGTTATGTGCGCGGCGTCGAGCCGCCGCCTTACGAAGAAGCGTTCGCGCAGGTGGGCTTGCGTTTTGTGCGAGAGCCGCGGCAACCCGTCTCAGTCGGAATCAGCGCCGATGAGAGCGATAAAGTTAATTTCAAGATCGCCAGTGTGCGGCCAAATTCGCCGGCTGCGAATGCAGGCCTGGAAACAGGCGACATGATTGCCCTATTGGGGGGAGTCAAACTGACGCCGGGAAACCTTATTAAGACCCTGTCTCGTTACAAACCAGGCGACAAAGTGGCGGTTACCCTGGAACGTGGACGTCGCAAGATTCAGACTTCAATCGTCCTGGGACCGCCACAGGTGATGGATTATCGGATTGAAGAATTGACGAACGCTTCGGCGGAAACGAAGTCGATACGCGCAGCGTGGCTGAATGGGAAATAGGTCCAGCGTATCCGCAGATTACGCAGATTACGCAGACTCAAAACAAAATCCGCATTCGGCGCTGCCTTTAATACCTGGTATTTGATTTAACTCAATCTGTGAAATCTGCGGATAGCTATCTACTCAGCCGCGACGCAATCACCTTCGCAGCCGTGGCGCCCGCGCCGACTGCGCTGCTAATCGTTGGCGCCAGGGGACTGGCAACATCGCCGACCGCAAAAACATTTGTCACAGTCGTTTCCTGTCTTGCATCGACTCGGACATAACCGCGTTCCTCCAAATCAATCTGGTCACGAAACGATTCAGTGTTTGGTTCGAACCCGATGCGCACGATCACACCTTGTACGGCCATCTGAAAAGGCTTGATGGCGCCACCGCGTTCGATCTCAACGGCTTCGACCTGTTCGTGGCCAATGATGCGGCGCACAACTGACTCAGGAAACACGGTGATGCAGTGGTTAGTGTGGAATAGTTCAGTGAACTCTCGGCGGGCGCGCAGCTTCTTGCCACGATGAACCAACGTAACCGTTGGACAGACCTCAGCGAGCAGCAGCGCATTTTCCGCGGCCGCATCGCCACCGCCAATTACGCATACGTCCTTTCCGGCAAACGCTTGTCGATCTGCGGATGATTCGATCATGCCGCGGCCGACGAATTCGTCTTCACCAGGGATGCCGATTTTCCGGCGACGCAATCCGGTCGCAATGATGATCGCGATTGATTGAATTTCCTCGCCGCTCCGCAAAACGACGCGCCTTGCTTTCAAGTCCACACTTTCAATCTCAACATTGGTCCAGAGATCAAAATCGCAGTCTTTCGTTTGCTCGACGAAACGATCTCGCAATTCGCGACCGTTGACAGCATGAACACCGAGATAGTTATCAATCGGGTTATGAACGGATAGTAGCTGGCCGCCGACCCCGTCGTTTTGTTCCAGCACCAGAGTGTCGAGGCCCAGCTCGTCGCACCAACGTGCGGCGGAAAGACCAGCAGGCCCTGCGCCGATGATTAAGACGTCGTGCATCACTAGTTCGGCTCAGGCGGTTGATATAGATCGGGGATGCCGGCAATCGCGTCCTCGGGAAGAGGTTTGAGTTTCAATTGCTCGATGAGAAAAGCAATACGATCGCGACGTGCTTCGGCATTCAGTGAGTGTGGCGCTTCATAAAACTTAACGCGTTTAGGCTCGCTGACGATCGCCGCGTGCTGGCGGGCGCGTTCGGGCGTCAGAAAACTCTCCCGGGTCGCAAACTGGAGAAAGACGACGGCTGGCGCCGCATGTGAAACATATTTGCCCTGGTCGAGGTAAGCAGTTTTCGCTATGAAAGCATCAACCTTTTCCGCGCCAAGCTTCTGTCGAAACTCCTTGAATTCTTTTGTCTGTTGACCGATTTCGTCGGACATCGAACCGGCCATCAACACAAATGCCTTGAACCGGCGATCTACTCCACTCAAAAGAGCACCGATTCCGGCGTTGTAACTGTGGCCCACGTAGGCAATCCGTTTTCGGTCGACGTCTTTGCGCGCCAGCAACACATCAACGCCGCGTCGCATGTCCATTACTTGCTGAAAGAACTCGGTAAAAGTTCTTTCGTCGAGAGGATCTTTGATCGCCACATGACCAGGACGAGCGACTGGACCATCAGTCAACAGAGAGACAACGCCGGCCTGAGCGAGCGCGATCGCTTCATCGAGAAACTCTTTGCGGTTACGCATCGAAGAGTTCTCCCAATACCAGTGTCCCCAGATCACTGCGGCGAAGGGGCCACGGCCTTTGGGAACAACCAGGTACGCCGGAACAACTCCGCCTTTCAGACTGTCATAAGATATGTCGTAGACATTGGCGTGCTCGCGATGCTGGACACCAATCTGCTTGATAATGAGCGGCTTATGACGATCGTAATCAAAGTGGCGGAGGAGTTCGGGATCCTGTGCCCATGTCGATCGTGCGAGAAGAAACAGAATTGCGATTGCCACGACGAGATGGGCGGGTCGAGTTAAGGCTTTCATGGTTCACTTCCTTACTGCAATTTCTGTTGATTGACAATAACATAGCCCCGGTGCGACGCTGAGCCTTCCGATTAATACCATGCGACTCGGGCATAAGGAACTATTTCGCTATGCAGTGAGTACTGCTTTCTCAGTCTCGCTCATAATTACCGCCTGCAAGATTGGGTATAGCCAAACTGGGAGCACCGAACCCCGCAAGCTTGAAGAGTTTGGCAATGTGAGCACCGACGATGCAATGGCCCATCTCGACCTCTTCGCTGTCAAGCTGAATTCGAATCCAAACCTTCAGGGTCTTATTGTAGGACATAACCGGAGCGATTCGCCTACCGGCTGGTTCCTCCGCCAGGCTTATGGTTATCTCGATTATCTGGTCAACTCGCGAGGGATTCTTGGTTCGCGAGTGCGAGTTCTGGAAGGAGATGTCAGAAAGGAAATCGGTTTCGAGCTTTGGGTACTCCCGGTTGGCAGTGCTTCGCCGATTCCTGTCTCGACACCGGAATTCAATCCGGACGGTCCAGTACAGTTCGACAGAGCCTCGCTCGGCAACGAATCGGAGTGTGTCGGGGAATTCACGATTGAGCTGTACAAACTCGAGGACGGGTTGAAATTCTTCGGCGAGGCCTTGCGTCGACAGTCAAGTGCAAAAGCTTGGATCGTCATTCATCCGAGCCAGCGCGACAGTGCAACTAAGGCCGTTGGCACAATCAATCGCAGCACAAATCTCCTGACAGGGAAGTATGGGATTGACCCGAACCGCATCCTCACGGCGATTCGTGGTCGTCGTTCGCCAGCCTGCATGGAAGTGAACCTTTGGATCGCTCCATCCAACCTCACAAAAGCAAATGAGTCCGCATACTATTTCCACCTAATGGACGAAGCGGAGAAGACTAACTACACGGTTCGTAAAGTTGAGTTTAGCGGCAATCAACACATTCGGGACAAAACTCTGCGGCGAGCATTCCTTCAGCAGGAAGGCGACGTCTTTTCCAGAAGGGCTTTGGATCGAAGTCTGAGGAACTTCAGCAGGCTTGGACTGGTGTATCCTTTGACGCTCAACGATGTCGAGGTCAGGTTGGATCGGGAAGAGAAACTCATCGATTTCACCATCTACTTCAGAGAGCTACCACGTGTGCGCCGAGGCTCGAAGATTCATTAGATCCACCCGGATTAGCAGGAAAGGAGAACCACATGCGTCTGACCGAAATGGTTTCGTGCTCTGGTTGAGCGGCCAAGCTGGCGCCTAGCGTCCTCGCTCAGGTGTTGAGCGGGCTTGAGAAACAACCTTTCGATCCCAATCTGCTGGTCGGTTTCGACAAAGCGGACGACGCCGGAGTGTATCGACTGCGCGACGATCTCGCACTGGTGCAGACGTTGGATTTCTTCACCCCGATCGTCGACGACGCGTTTATCTATGGTCAGATCGCCGCACTTAATTCGATTAACGACGTTTGGGCGATGGGCGGGAGGCCGATCACGGCGATGGCGATCACCTGCTTTCCAAAGAAGGGCGTTGACTTTGCAATCCTGGGAGAGATCATGCGCGGCGGTTTGTCGGTGCTGACTGAAAGCCAAGTTGCCCTGGTCGGCGGTCACAGCGTCGACAACGAGCAGATCATGTTTGGCTATTCCGTCACCGGCGTGATCGATCCGAACAAGGTTGCCACCAACGCCGGCGCGCGGCCCGGTGATGTAATCATTCTCACGAAACCGATCGGCACAGGTGTAATTTCCACCGGGATCAAATTCGGCAAAGCTGCCTCCGAAGTTGTCGACGAATCCATTTCGACCATGCTGACTCCTGGCAAGTACGCCGCCGAAGCAATCGCAAAGTTTGACGTGAAGGCCGCGACCGATGTCACCGGTTTCGCTTTGCTGGGCCATACTTGGGAGATGGCTTGCGCGAGCAACGTCACGATCGAAATCGACGCGGATCGTGTTCCATTGATCAAAGGCGCGCGAGAATTAGCTGCGTCCGGCTTGCTTACGGGAGCAGACAAGACAAATCGCGAATATGTAGGCGAAGAGATCTCTTTCATCGGAAACATCGATCCAAATCTCGTCAAGCTTCTCTATGATCCGCAAACAGCCGGCGGTTTATTGTTAGCGATTGCATCACACAAAGCGAACAGCTTGTTGGCAGAGTTGCGCACGAATTATCCACGGGCGGAGATCATCGGGCGAGTCAGTGAGCGCGGCGCGAAAGCAATCATTGTGAATTGAGTCAGTACCACCTGCGGACCGGGGTCCCCGCGCGGGCAGCCCGCGTGGGGTGGTGGATGCGGGCGGGTAAATCTCACGCAAAGGCGCCAAGACGCAAAGAAAGGCGAGATTGTCAGACCATTACGACGCCATCATCATCGGATCGGGCCAGGCGGGTAAGCCGCTGGCAACTGCGCTGGGCCAGGCCGGCTGGAAGACCGCGCTCGTCGAACGCGCTTACATCGGCGGCACTTGCATCAACTATGGCTGCACGCCGACCAAAACGATGTTCAATAGCGCGCGCGTTGCTTATCTCGCGCGCCGGGCCGCCGACTATGGCGTGCATCATGGCGAAGTCACGGTCAGCATGCGCGAAGTTCGCGAGCGCAAGCAGCGCGTGGTAGATAGTTTTCGCGAGAGCGGCTTGCGTGGGATTGAGAGAACTGAAAACCTTACCTTGTTCTGGGGCGACGCGCGCTTCACGGGTCCACACGAAATCGAAATCAAACAGAGCGACGGCGCCACACGCCTACTGAGAGCAGAAAAGATTTTCATCAACACGGGCGGCCGTCCGGCTATGCCGCAGCTTGCCGGCATCGACCGCGTATCTGCGCTCGACTCAACCTCGATCATGGAACTCGACGAATTGCCGGGACACCTGCTGGTGCTCGGCGGCGGTTACATCGGTCTGGAATTTGGCCAGATGTTTCGCCGCTTTGGAAGCGAAGTAACGATCGTGCAGCGCGATAGCCAGTTGCTCGGTCGCGAAGATGCTGATGTTGCGGACGCTGTTCAAAGAGTAATGGAAGAGGATGGCGTAAAGGTCTGGCTCAACACCGAAGCTGTTTCTGTGCAGAAGCAAGGCGCGGAGATCGAATTGACGGTCCGCACCACAGAAGGCGAACAGCGGCTCAGCGGGACTCACTTGCTCGTAGCTGTCGGTCGCAGACCTAACACGGAAGATCTAAATCTCTCTGCGGCTGGAGTCGAAACAGACGAACAAGGCAACGTTAAAGTAAACAACAAACTGCAGACGAACGTGGATGGGGTCTACGCCTTGGGTGATGTTAACGGCGGACCGCAGTTCACGCACATTTCCTATGACGACTTTCGCATCATTCGGACGAACCTGATCGAGGGCGGTAACGCTACGACGGAAAAGCGTCCGGTGCCTTACGTGGTTTTTATCGACCCGCAACTGGGACGCATCGGGATTAGCGAAACCGAAGCCAAAGAGAAAAAGATGAAGTTTCGCGTCGCGAAGCTACCCATAACCAATATCGCGCGCGCGATCGAGATGAGCGAAACCCGCGGCTTCATGAAAGCGATCGTTGACGCTGATACAAATCAGATCCTGGGCGCAACCGTGCTTGCAGTCGAAGGCGGCGAGCTGATGGCCATGTTCGAGATCGCGATAATGGGCGAACTGCCTTACACGGTCTTAAAGGATGCCATCTTTGCGCACCCGACGCTGGCTGAGTCTTTGAATAATTTGTTTATGGCCATGGATAGGCAGGGATGAATTCAGCTAGCCTCTTTGAAAAAGGCATCAATTGCCCGCGACAGAAGGCCTGGTCGATCGAAACGCACAAAGAGCCATCGAAGAAGATGGCGCATGCGCGGGCTAGTTGAGTGGCCAGGCTTTGGTTGACCGGGGTCTGGCCGAGTATTATTGAGACGATCCAAATCAAATCTGATGGTTTCCTTAATTCAAGAACTGAAATCTCAAGCGCCGTCGCTCGCAGGTCTCTTCCAACAAGTCCGAGCACGCACGATGGAGATCGTGGCGCCGCTGGAGATTGAAGACTATGTGATTCAAACGGCCGAGTTCATGAGCCCGCCACGCTGGCACATCGGCCACACCTCCTGGTTTTTCGAAACCGTGCTGCAAAAATATCAACCGGGATACGAAGTCTACTCAGACGAATTTCTTTTCTACTTCAACTCGTATTATGAAGGTTACGGGCCGCGCATCGAGCGGCCGAAGCGTGGCACTCGATCACGCCCTACGGTCGCGGAAACCGTAGCCTATCGCACCCACATCGATGAACAGATGTTGGCCTTCATCGAGAAGCTTTCCGATCGCGACGACGCGGAAACGATTGGGGCAATCCTGCGGTTGGGACTCGAGCACGAAATGCAGCATCAGGAACTTCTGGTTTACGACATCAAGCATCTGCTCTGCGATCAATATGACGCGCCAATTGCGCCAGCGCCGCGCGCAATGGAAATCGTAAGCGGCATGGCGGAAGTCGAGGGTGGATTGTTTGAGCTCGGATACCGAACCGCTCGCGATCACGAGCGGGTGATCGCCGGCAGAGATGCCGGCGAACCGCAGGCAGGGATGCCTGCGCTCCGTTTCGCTTTCGATAACGAGAAGCCGCAACACAAGGTTTTCTTGCAGGACTTTCTGATCGATCGCGCGCCGGTTAGTAATGACAACTACCTCGAGTTCATCAAGGCCGGCGGTTATCAGGACTTTCGCTGGTGGCATTCAGCCGGTTGGGAGAAAGTTAATCAGGAGCAATGGAAGGCGCCGCTCTACTGGGAACAGCATGATGGCGAATGGATGATACGCGACTTCGGCGGATTGCATCCGGTAGCCGACAGATCGAATGAGCCGGTTTCGCACGTCAGTTTTCTCGAAGCCTCTGCATATGCGAAGTGGGCCGGTAAGCGTCTGCCGACTGAAGCCGAATGGGAAAAGGCAGCGTGCTTTTCGCCGGCGCTCAATTCGAAACAGGATTTTCCGTGGGGCAATGATGAACCTCGCACTCCTCTGGCGAACATGTTTGAGAATGGATTGTGGAGCGTTGCCCAAATCGGGTCATACCCTGACGGCCAGAGTGCTTACGGCTGTCAGCAAATGATTGGCGACGTGTGGGAGTGGACAACCTCAGACTACGTCCCTTATCCGGGCTTCAAGTCCGAGTTCGACGAATACAACGACAAGTGGTTCGTCGGTCAGAAGGTTTTGCGCGGTGGCTCGTTCGCCACTCCGCGCTCTCATATCCGCACGACTTATCGAAACTTTTTCTATCCGCACGAGCGCTGGATGATCGGTGGGTTTCGCTGCGCGAAAGACGTGTAGCATAGACTTCAGTCTGTGATTGTAACTATTCACAGACTAAAGTCTGTGCTACACGTTTCACAGTCTGACGAGCAGTTCTTTTGCACCTTCATCCCAGCGCCAACCGGCTTCGTCTCCTTCAAGATGAACTCCGCCCAGCCACTGATCGATTCCATTGGTCCTGACAAAATCTTCAGCCCCACTTAACACCGCTCTGCCGTGCCTCGTGATTTCAAATGATGAGAGCAACATATGCGCCGCATCCTTAGTCGCTCCTTTGGTCACTCCCTTGACGGCGTTGCTCAACTTGAGCAGCGGAGTCGAAGCGTCGACCAGTCGTTTTATTTCGAGATAGAGTTGCGCATCGCCAAGACCGTATTCAGGTTCGCACCGGACAAAAGCCGGAAATAGCGATTTGAAACTCGGGTAACCATTGGCGATTAACTCCAGACCGACGTTTTCGATTCTACCGAGCCCGTTGCCGGTCGACGGGAACCGCTGAATGTGTTTAATGAGCGCGTGCTTCAGGAATGGTATTGCGGACAGGTCCGAATTCATCAGAGGTATTAACTCTGCCGGGTCCGGCGAAGAATAAGCCCGCCAGGCTTTTGCCCCGAGATGCAACTGGGTGGGTGAGGCTTCCTCTCGTTGTGGGAAAAGCGCGGTCAACTGTTCTGCGCTCAACTGACCAAGTCCTCGAAAACGCCCAATGCCCGGGAACTCGCCGACACAGATCAGACTCAACTTCGTTCTGCCCAGTTCGCGTTGCGCGAACCAATTCAGCAGGTAGATCAAATGCACCTGGCAAAAGAGATCGTGTTCGAACCAAAGTACGACTTCTTCGTGACCGAGAAAGCGCGCCAGTCCTTCTGCTTGTGCGCGCAAATCCCGCTCACACTGTTCGAGGCTGACGCCATAAGCGCCAGAAAGATGTTTCGCGCGCAGCTGCAAAAACTCCTCGGCAGACAACCCGGTGGGCGTCGGTCCGCAAACCATGGCCTCGCGCCAGGCGAGGTGTTCGCCGGGAATATTCGATTTCTTAGCGGTTTCGGCAGTTGAGTCGCCGTTGTGTATGTGCAGCATGGTTCATTCTGAGCCTGTCATTCTCACACTCGGATCGATTACAATCGGCCACCCGGAAGCGCGGGCGTCCTGCTCATAATGGCGCGGGGCGCGAACGCTTTCCAGGCGAGACGACGATGATAGACCTTCTAGTCAACTACCACGAATTCTGGACGCGGCTGCGTGAAGACATAGCTTCAGCCGAAAGATCTGTTTTTGTCCAGACCTTTGCGTTCGAAGGTGACTCAGTTGGCAAACAACTGTCATCGGCGTTGCTTTCATCCCCCGTGAAGGACCAACGGATCCTGGCCGACTCGTTCACGCGGGTTGTCTTAAGCGATAAGTTCAAGTACTCGCCGGCAAATTTTGGCAATCGCGAATTGCGCCGCGAGGCGCGCGAGACCGCCGCGATGAAACAAGAACTGGAAAACGGCGGCGTGAGAATTCGATTTACCAATCCGCTCGGAATCACTCCGCGCCGGCTGCTCAGTCGCAATCATAAGAAACTAATCGTGCTCGATGATCGCGTGGCCTACATCGGCGGGATCAATTTCAGCGAACACAACGCCGCCTGGCATGACATGATGCTGCGCGTCGAAGATCCGAATGCCGCAGGGTTCCTGCGCGCGGATTTTCTGGCTAGCTGGAAGGGTCGCGATCAGATCAGGCATCGGCAGTTTGATGGCGTCGAACTCTTCACTCTCGATGGCCGCGCGAACCGAACCGCGTTTCAACGGGTGCTGGATTTGATCGACGGCGCGCGACAAGAGATCTTTGTTGAAAGCCCGTACATCACCTTCCCTTTTTATGAACGACTGCGCCTGGCGGCGCGACGCGGCGTGGCCGTAACGATTGTGACGCCAGAGCAGAACAACTGGGGCTTCTTTCGAAATTATGCACGGCTGGAGTCAGCGCGGTCGAGAATTGATTTGCGGCTTTATCAGGGCGGGATGAGCCACCTGAAAGCGATGCTAGTCGACGACGAACACTTGATCGCCGGCTCTTCAAACTTTGATTATTTCAGTTATCGAATTCATCAGGAGATTCTGGCCGTCTTTACCGATCCTCAATTGATTTCTGAGTTTCGGGAGCGGGTAATGATTCCTGATCTGGCACACGCCGGCAGCGTGGAATGTAAGGCCAGCGTCGCCGGCAAGCAGTTGCTAAATATTCAGATGAGACTGCTCGACGCGGCGATGGAAGTGCTGACCTAAGAGCTCTAAGGCAACGTCTCCCTTTAGATTGCGGGAACCTGTTCCCCGGTTTTTAAGCCCCAAAGACCACGACAAGAAAAAGCGGCGACAAGTCGCCGCACCCCAGATTATTCGGCTTGTTCGCGCGCGTGGTAGGACGAGCGAGTGAGCGGGCTCGACTGGACGTGACGAAATCCCATCTGCATCCCAATCTCGCGCCAGCGATCGAATTCCGCGGGCGTGACGTAACGCTCGACCGGCAACCGTCGCGCGTATGGTTGCAGGTATTGGCCGATGGTCATCACATCGCAGGAAGACGCGCGCAGGTCTTTCATCAACTCAACCACCTCATCGAACTCTTCGCCGAGTCCGACCATGATGCCGCTCTTGGTAAGCATGCCGCTCGCTTCACGATCACGGCGTTCCGCAGCTCGCCTTAACAAAGTTAGCGACTGCTGATAGTCAGCATCGGGACGCACGCGCCGGTAAAGCCTGGCGATGGTTTCCGTATTGTGATTGAGGACGTCGGGTTGGGCGTCGAGCACGGTGTTCAGTGCAGCTTCATCGCCGTTGAAATCCGGAATCAGCACTTCGATTTTGCATTCGGGATTGTGTGCGCGCACCTGGCGAATGGTCTCAGCCCAGTGCGCCGCGCCGCCGTCGGGCAGGTCGTCGCGATTAACAGAAGTGATTACCGTGTGCGCCAGATTCAAATGTCGCACAGCCTCAGCGACGTGACGCGGTTCCTCCGCGTCAAGTTGCCCCGGCGCACCTTTGCCAACTGCGCAAAAGCCGCAATGGCGCGTGCAGATATCGCCACCCAACATAAATGTCGCCGTCCGATTAGTCCAGCATTCGAAAATGTTTGGGCACCGTGCTTCCTGGCAAACCGTGTGCAGGTTAAGTCCTTCAATCAACTTGAGCAGATGATTCTGGTTAGTCGGATCGCCCAGACGAATCCTGAGCCACTCGGGCTTTGGCTGACGTGGTTTAGTGTTAAGGACCTGGAGTTCGCGGGCCAATCTTTTTGCCTCGAGAAGTGATCAAAAGCATTCTAGCATCCGCGGGTTGAATTCGGCATCTAAGCGGAGGCGTTTAGAGTACCAACTTTAGTTGGGGGTTTCATTGAGCGAACATCCGGCTGAAATCGGTACTCTGAACGGGATATTTCTGCGTTATACTGCGCGGAATTTGAAAGAAGGGCCGCCGATCAACAAGGGATGGACGCCGATCATGTCGCGGATCTCCTATCTGTGAACATCTGTGTTTATCTGTGGCTCGTACAAACGGAGGAAAGTCATGAAACGAACCATCCTGATCTGCGCCGCTGGTCTGTTGCTGATCGCCAGTGCCGTTTTCACTTTCGGCGACATCGCGCGTCCGAAGCCCTCGCCTGAAGCAGGCAAGGTCATCTTTCACACCGGCCTGGAAATCGTGCCGGACGCAAAAGTCTATGAAGCTCGTCTGCAAATTTCACAACAGACGCTGCAGCGGATACGCGAGGCGACGGCGAACACTTCTGCGAACCAGTCAGTGACTCAGCGAATCATGGCCAGCGGACCGAGAACCATCATGGCCGGCCTGTTCATGTTTCTCGCCGTGTCATTCGCGGGCGTCTGGCTGGCGCGCTCCGGACAACGGCGCAATCAAAAGATCGCTGCCGGATTGGTGCTGTGCATGGCCGTGCTTGGCGCCGCCGCAATTATCGTGCGCGCGAACGCCGGCCCTCCGGGATCTTTTTACTGGAAGAAACTGCCCGACAATCTGACCAAGGGAGAGTCGACGCGTGGCGGGCTCGACATCGAGATCGTCCCCGGAGACGAGCAAATTAAGCTGATCGTGCCGATGAAGGGTACGAAGAAGCCGGGCGAGGAATAATAAGTGGCGCAAGTTGCCAACTTGCGCTACGTCGACGCAATGGAACGAGCCGCCAACATTTCGATGACCGCGTGGACTGATGCGCGACCGAATGATCGGGCGCGCGGATCGGTAAGACTGTTTGCGGCTGTGCTCGCCGCCAGCGCCTGCCTGTCAGCGATCCTGGCTAGTTGGCTGCCGCTACAGGTTTCGATCGCGACCGTGTTTCTTTTTGCCGGCCCGCACAACTGGTTCGAGGCGCGCTATTTCTTAATGCGTCTGCCGGCGCGGTTTGGACGGTCTCGCAACTTCTTTGCAGTCGCCTTCGCAGGCATTTTCATTCTCACCCTCGCTTATGTTTCTCTGCCCCTCCTTTACTACGCAAACGTTTGGTCAGGCAGCAACTGGCCCACAGCGATCGCCACCTGGAATACCCTACTGCTTTTGTGGCTGGGTGCGCTGGTGCTGATGAGAGGCAAGCAGAATTCGCGGCGCGACTGGTTCTGGGCTTTGCCGGTTACGTTTGCATTGTGCGCCCTGAATTGGCTGGCGCCGGATCTTTTCAGTCTCGCGATTGTTTACCTGCATCCGCTGGTCGCGCTATGGTTTCTTGATCGGCATTTAAGACGGACGCGGCCGGAATGGTTGCGCGCGTATCATCGGTGTCTGTTAGTTCTACCATTTTTGATTATGGGAATGCTTTGGCAACTGGCGCGCGCACCGTCGCTCTCCGACGACAACGGCTTGTTCTGGCGCATCACGCAGCACGCCGGAGCTGAGTTGCTGCCAAGTGTTTCCACTCATCTACTGGTCTCGATGCATGTTTTTCTGGAGCTGCTGCACTACGGAGTTTGGATCGTCGCCTTGCCGCTAATCGGCGCCACCGGCGCCGTGTGGAGTGTAAGGACGATTCCGCTGGCGCGTCACCGGCGCGGCTGGCCAAAATTGATTGGCGCGGTTCTGGTCTGCGGATTGTTCCTGGTCGCGCTGCTCTGGATCGGTTTTTCAGCCAACTATGCAGTCACGCGCGACGTTTATTTTGCCGTGGCAATCGCGCATGTGCTGGCTGAGGCGCCGTTTCTGTTGAGAATGATTTGAAGAAATTGGCTCATTGGCTCATTGGTTCATTGAATCAATGAAAAATGAATCAATGGATCAATTTTCTATGTCTCCTAACGAACTCTGGCGCTTCTTTCCCCTCGGTTACCTTTTCTCAATTCTGATCGAGACGCCGATCCTGCTCATCGGTTTGTCGCCGCGGCATCCGCTCAGGCGCAGAGTGTTCGCCGGAGTC
>Ga0137394_10001305_pt1 | contig 18007 bp, 7 predicted proteins | sample czobulk116metaG_FD_108278 | JGI IMG/M metagenome (GOLD analysis project Ga0137394, IMG submission 108278) | Vadose zone soil microbial communities from Angelo Coast Range Reserve, California, USA - czobulk1.16 metaG | ecosystem: Environmental > Terrestrial > Soil > Vadose zone | place: USA...
GCGATTATTTTCGGCGGTCGTCGCGCGACGACTCTGCCGCTGGTCTATGAAGCATTCAACTGGGTCCATGGCGTCTATGTCGGCGCTACCATGGGCTCAGAAACGACTGCGGCTGCCACCGGCAGCGTCGGCCAGGTGCGGCGCGATCCGATGGCAATGCTCCCTTTCTGCGGCTACAATATGGGCTTTTACTTCCGGCATTGGCTGAATATGCGCAAGCGAATCACCCAGTTGCCCCGAATTTTCTCGGTTAACTGGTTTCGCAAAGATGAGCAAGGTGAATTCGTTTGGCCGGGTTTCCGCGAAAATATGCGGGTGCTCGAATGGATCATCGACCGCTGCCATGGACGAGTCGGGGCGCGCGAAACACCGCTGGGCTGGTTTCCGCGAGCCCAGGATTTCGATATGAGCAACATGGAGGGTTTTTCGCCCGAGCAGTTCGACAAAGTGCAAAGCATTAATATTGAGGAATGGCGTCGTGAAGTCCTGCTGCAGGACGAGCTCTTCATGAAAATCTACGCCTTCCTGCCCAAAGAAATAATCTTCCAACGTGAACTGCTGGTAGCGCGGTTATAGGCGACTTGTTTTAACGCAGCGGGACGCTGCGGTAGAACCGCTTCGATCTGCCGGCGGCGGCCGGATCGTCGATGGCCACTGAGCCAGGATGGTTGGAGATCTCGCGCAGGATAGTCCAGTGCACGAGGTCTTCGGAGACGTCGATGCGGTAATCGGCGCCGACATCGCCGCTGGAGAGGAAGGAGGCGCCTGAAGGCTGGAGGGAGATATTCGCCAGCGTGCCTGCGACCGGGTTGCGGCCGATGAAAACAGCGCCTGATCCAGAGAGGGTGCGATTGTTGTAGCCGTTGCCGGTGACTTCAACAGCCGTGACTGTAATCGGCCATTGGTAGCGACTGGACGCGCCCGGCTGAACTTCAAAGGTGAACTCGGCGAGAACAGCATTGTTGGCCGACCAGGCCGTGGAGCAGCTCAGCGCCAACTTAAGGCGGCCGTTCTGGGTGAGGTAATTGTTCTGGTTGGGCGCCACGTTCCAAACGGCGACAGCGTTGCCAGGAACGGAGAGGCCCACACGGTGTGATTGCGCGTTTTGAAAACGCACCGCGTCTGCAGGATAATCGAGAGTAAATGAGACGCCGGAAATGGGTGTTTGCAAAGCAGTGAGGCGAAGCTGGACGGTGACCAGTTGGCCTGACTGCGCCTGGAGACGCGTGGGTGAAAGAACGGCGACTTCCGAGACAGAAACTAATGCGGCTTGCGGCGCAGGCTGCGCCAGGGCAATCAGACCAGCCGGCTCGGCCGGAGGCTGATCGATTCCGGCAATGATGCGGAGAACTTTGATAACATCGCCGGAATCGAGGCGTTGATTTTGGTTCAGGTCATTGCCGCTGACGTCCCAGGTGCGGATTGAGTCGAGCTGAGCGATCAGACGCATCACAAGCGAAGCGTCGCCGACGTCGAGCCGATGATTGCCGTTGTTATCGCCGGCGAGCGAGCCGGTATCGGCAATGCCCACCGAGCTGCCGAGGACATCGGAGCCATAAGGGATGGGATCGCCAGCGTCATCGAAGATGTCGATGATCTGTGGTTGGAGCAGGACAGTGGTATCGGCCAGGACGGTTCGCGCGCGGAATTGAAGGGTCGCGATCGTCTGTGTTCCGGCGGGGATGCTCGTGGCAGGCAGAGCGATAGCGCCGCGGAGCTGGCCGACGGTCGGCACGTTGAACTCCTTCAAGGCCCCATCGAGCGAGCTATCCCAGACGACTTCCAAGGCCCCGAGATAATCTGGATTGTAGCTGATCAGGAAATCAAGTCCGCCCACATCGCCCTGGCTGATCAACTGCAGCGGCACTGAAATCAGATCGCCTTCGTTGGCATTCAGAGCGCTACCGAGGAGCAGGGTGCGTTCGACGATCACCGTCAGCACAGCGGTACCGCTGCTGACGCTGCCGCCGGTGTTGCGGACAACCACGGTATAATTGCCAGCGTTAATCGATTGAACGTTGGGAATCTGCAAGGTGGCGGAGTTCGCGCCGGAGATGTCATGACCGTTGAGCTGCCACTGGTATTGCAGTTGGCCTCCGGAAGCTGAGACGGTAAAGATCGCGTTGGAGCCAAGCAGAACCGATTGGCTGACCGGCTGCTGAGTAATTTCAGGCGGGGTAATGCTATGGCCCGGGACTAGCGAAAAGCTTTGCAGACCGGTGAGGAAGGCGGGCAGGGCGGGCGGAGAACCGCCGCCGCCAGTGGTCACATGCACGATTAGTGAGGCGCCGGTTTTGGCTCCATTGGCCAACGCTTGTTCGTAAGTGGGTCCGTAAGCGGATTCCCAGGCCCGGATTTGCACAGAGGCAGCCTGGCCCGGAGCAACTGTTGTGATGGTGCGGACAACGCTGGGTGTGCGGCCCGGAGTTGAAAAACCGACGGCTCCTCCAACCGGCGCCAGCGAATTGTCGTCCGGCCCGCCGTAAAGTTGGGCAAGGTAAGTTCCACCGGCAGGCAGGCGGGTGACACCATCCACATCATAAATGAAGACGTTTGTGGTGCCGCCCCAGTTAACGGTGCCACCGGTTTGTCCGGTGACGTTCAGGGCCAGGGCGAGACTGGTGGCGGCGCCAAAATCATTGTTCACTGTAAGCCAATAAGCGCCTGCCTGTGAGAATTGAACGTTGTTAAGAACAAGGGTGTTTGCGTTGGCTCCCTCGATCGGAACTCCATTGAAGAACCAGCGGTAGGTAAAGGGCGGGGTGCCGGTAACGCTGGAGCGAAGCGTTGCGTTGGAGCCCACTCCAACATTCTGAGTGAATCCCTGGATCGTGACGTGCGGTGGAACATTGGTTTGTGTAACCGTCAACGTGATCGCGGCGCTCAGAACCGAGCCGGCTACATTGCTGACGCGGCAGCGATAGGAGCCTGCTTGCGAGGGCTGGACGCTGTTGAGCACGAGTGTTGAGCTAGTCGCGTTGAGCAGGTTCGTAGAATTGAAACTCCATTGATAAGCCAAGGGCGCGGTTCCGGTCGCTTCTACGGAGAATGTCACCGAAGCGCCCGCATTAACCGTTTGGTTTGGACTGGTGCTGACAATTGTTGGGGGCTGCGCTGGTTCGGTCACCGTCAGGACTGCGCTCCTGCTGAGCACACTGCCGGCGGAATTGCTGACGCGCACGGAATAACTTCCGGCATTGGTCGAGTGTACATTAGTCAGGATGAGGCTCGATGAGGTTGCCTGCGGCAGGGCAACGCCGTCGAAAAACCATTGGTAAGTAAAGGGCCAACTGCCCGTATGAGTAATGAAGAAAGTCACCGTCGAGCCGGCAGTGACCGTTTGGGATTCGGGCTCCGCTGTGATGACCGGAGGCCGAGGCGGAGCCGTCACATTGTAGTAGATAAAAACGGTATCGTCATAGAAATTGCAGAAGACGAGGTCGGGCTTGCCGTTTAGATCGACATCTCCAATGGATATTCCGTCGCCGTTCCAGCCCGCGCGCAAGTCGACTCGTGGGCCGAAGGATGCGGCGCTTAATACACCGCTACCGACATTTTGATAAAAGCAGAGAGCGCTATTCATTTCGGTCGGGAAGGCAATGTCCAGGCGGCCGTCGCCATCGAGATCAGCAATGGCGGCGCGTTTCACGCTGCCCGGGGAGGACAGGATAATGGGGGTATCGAATGAGCTGCTGTTGAAGTTGCCGGGACTGGAGTGATTGCGGAAAACGGAGACGTTTTGTGAATACCAGGACGGAATCACCAGATCGAGTTTGCCGTCGCCATCCAAATCGCCGAAGGCAACATAAGTGCCATTGCCGGGCAGGTCGGCCACGGCGAGCAAGGAGTGCGAATCGATAGCGCCAGGTTCGCTGGTATTTCGCAGAACCAATGTGGTCGCTGAGGTCGTCACGTGACGTGGAACGACGACATCGAGTTTGCCGTCCCCGTCCAGGTCTGCGATCCCCAGGCCATGCGGGCCAGGACCGGTTGGGAAATCGACCCGAGGCGCAAAGGCCGGGGCCTCCGCCGACTCGGAGGTATTGCGCAGAACAGACAGCGTCCCGTCATCATAGTTAACAACGAGAATATCGGGACGGCCATCTCCGTCGAGGTCGCCCACGACCACTTGATGGGGACTGGCGCCAACGGCGATATCGAAATGCGGGGCGAACGCGATGTGGCCGGGGGTGCTGATGTTGCGCAGAACGGAGACGGTATTGGCGCTAAGATTGGCGGCAATGGCATCCAATTTTCCATCACCATTGATGTCCGCGAGCACGAAATCCCATGGATTGTGACCGGTGGCAAAGTCTTGTTTAGCCACGATTCCCGCATTGCTGAAGCCTTGACCACGAATGTCTCCATAGACGGCAATGGCGTCGCTATAAAAGTTCGCGATAGCGAGATCGAGCGATCCATCTCCGTCGAGGTCAGCCAGCGCGGTGGCGATGGGACCGTCCCCGGGCGTGATACTGCCAGGCCCAATGAAGGCCGATGCATCCAAGGTTCCAGAGGGAAATGTGACATGGAATGGCGCCGCCGATGCCGCGGTGAGGCCATCGACAGTGACGGTGACAGGGCCGAAGGTGGCGCCTCCCGGAACGACGGCAGTGATCGATCGAGCGCTGCTGGCCGTGACTACGCCACGCAGGCCGCCAAAGTAAACTATATTGGCTTCCGGATTCGGGCTGAATCCGTGGCCGTCAATTGTGACCACGGTTCCGGTAGGTCCGGAGGTTGGCGTGAAGCTGACTATTCCCGGAACTGGTGGAGTTGATGTCTGCTGGATTAAATGGGCCTGGAGCTTGAGGCCCGAAGCGTACGATTGGCCGTCAGCGCCACGTCCGGAAAGAAAATCGATGGTGTCTCCCTCGGAAAGCCTGGCAGTCCACGAGAACTCAGTGCCCGAACTCGGCTCGATGTTGCGGCCGAAAACTTCCGAACCGTTATGGACGATATGAAAATCGCTATCACTGGAGATCGGCCCGTCCATGTGGGTATGGACGGCTGTGTCAATCCGGTAGGTTCCGCTGGCTGCCGCTGGGACGGTGAATCGAATGGCGCCGAAATTATCGGGGAGGCCATCGTACCCCGGCCCCATCCAAACCGTGCCAGGAGGAAAGATGCCTTGCCCGTTATTGTTGGTGATCGTGATGGTTCCCGGGTTGTGATAGACCGACGATGGTCCAGTGTTCGTTTTGAGCCAGTAGTCCTCAATGGCGCCATTCTCTTCCGTGGCATAGCCATGATACGTGAACAGATGGAAATCGCCGCCGACAGTCGATTTCCAGCCGTAGCTCCATGGACCGGCAGGATTTTGATTGGTGGAGTATTGCGCGGAAACATCGAAGCTCGCTATCGGTGGCTGGACGGTCAAACGAGCTTCGCGGCTGGTGACCGACCCGAAGCCATTTGCAACCGTGACCGCATAAACGCCAGCATTGCCAGATTGGATGTTCTCGAGTTGAAACGAAGCAGCCGTAGCGCCTGTAATTACGTTCCCGTTGAACGACCACTGATAGGTGAGTGGGGGCGAACCGTCGGCCACTACGTTGAACAAAGCACTTTGCCCCTCCACCCGCGTGAGGTCATGCGGTTGCGTGACGATTGAAGGTGAGACATCGAGCGCGGGTGGAATGTAGTAGGCGGTCGAATCGAGCTCGTATGGATAGTCAGAACCACCATAGAAGAGGAATCCTTGTCCGGTCCAGATGCCGAGATCGGGTCGCCAGAATTGCCGGCGATAAGGAGTGTTGACCTGCGTCATCGGGGACCACGAATCGGTGGAAGGGTTGTAACGCGCGCCGTCATTGAAGATTGGGTTGGGTCCAACGACAATTCCGCCCCAGGCGATCATCTCCCTGCCAGTCCAGACGCCGCCGTGGTAGGAGCGGGGCGAGGGAGCACCTTCTGTCGAAACGGGAAACCACGTGTCAGCAGCCAGATTATAGCGGGCGCCGGTGTTCAGATGTTGGTTGCTGGGAAGCTCGCGACCGCCCCAAACAATCATGTCCGTTCCCGTCCAAACTGCGATATGGCCGGTAGCCCCGGTCGGCGCGTTGTTAGTGGGCAAGGCGGTCCACGTATCTGTATCGGGGTTGTAACGGGCGCCTGGCATGACGGTACTATCGCCGCTGCCATCAGACCGGAGACCTCCCCAGACTATCATTTCGTGGCCGGTCCAGACGGCGGTTTGCTCCATGCGCGCTGCGGGGGCGTTAAGGTTGGACATGGGCGTCCACGAATCGGTGGCCGGATTGTAGCGCGCACCGTCCCCGACCTTGGCAAAGCCTTGCGCAGCGCCACCCCAGACGATCATCTCCGTGCCAGTCCACACGGCGCAAAATTGCGAGCGCGGAGAGGGCGCGCCGGTGGAACTCATCGAAGTCCAACTGTCGGTGGTTGGATTATAACGCGCTCCGTCGTTATAGACGTTGTCACTGGAGAAAGCGGCGCGACCGCCCCAAACGATCATCTCCGAGCCACTCCAAACCGCCTGGTGAAACCAACGGGGTGAGGGCGCATTGGAAAGCGAGATTGTGCGCCACGTATCGCTCTCCAGGTCGTAACGGCCGCCATCGCCCAGCCACACACTTTGCGAGCCGCCGCCAAAAACGATCATTTCGCGGCCGGTCCAGACGGCGGAATTACCGGTCCGCCGTGAAATGCCGGAGGCGCGATTCTCCCAATGCTCCGCAGCGGTGGCGGAAAGTTGTATAAGAAGCAATGACAGCAGTGCCTGCAGAAAGCGCTGCCATCTGCGCAGGAAAGATCGATTTTTCATAAATGCCCCTGAATGTCGAAAACGACGCATAAGCCGTTCTCCTTCGCAGTAAGCGAGATCATGAGTCGGCTCCAGTTAATGTCAACGGAGAAAGAAAGTTGGACTGTAAAATCGCAGGATTTCGGGTGATGAGCCCAAAGCCAATTTGAGGGGTGGTTCATAATTGTTTGCCCGTTGGTTATTACGGGCGAGGACGGTCGATTTTTAAAAAGAATTAGAGAGGAACAGGTGGGACAAATTCGTGTGGCATATGCACCGCCGGATTGTCCTGATCACAACGTCATGGTTTCCCACCGGCGGCTGCTTCATCGCAAAAGCAGCTTACGTTTGGATGGAGCCAAAGGAGAGATGCGGGGAACTGGGTGGAGATTTCCTGCGTTCGCAATCGAGTGAGTTGCTGGCTTTTGTTGCTGCCGCTGACCAGGAGAAGAACGCGTTCGGAATGGAAAATCTCGGCCAGACCGAGAGTCAGTCCGTAGGCCGGCTTACGTTTTGCGGCAGCGAGCATGCCGTGGCCCAGTGTCGTTTGAGCGAGCTCGGCTACATGGGCAAAGGGTTGAAGCATTTCGGCGGGCTCATTCATGGCGAGGTGGCCGTTTGTTCCAAGCCCGAGAATACAGATATCGATCGGACCATGTTCAGCCACCCATTGTCGGATGCGAGTGGCTTCCTGATCCGGGTTTTTCGGCTCGGATTGGAAGCCTGTGTAGCGATCTGAGGAAATGGCCAGCGGTCCGAGCACGTACCGTCGCAAATAGGCTTCGCACGAACCTGGATCGTCCATGGCAAGTCCGCCCCATTCGTCGAGCTTAAGAATTCTTAGCTGCTTAAAAAGCTGAGGGGACTTTCGAGATTCCTCAGCCAGCAATTCGTAAGTCCGGGTGGGGCTGGCCCCGGTGGCTGTGCAGAGCAGCAGGTTCGGTTTTGCACGTAGTTCCGAGATGACGAGATCAGCGCCCGCGCGACCGACAGCTTCAGAATCACGCACTACCTTCACGCCGACGTTATTCGATTGTTGAGTCTGCATCTGCCCACAATTGTCAACGAGGCGAAGCGAAGAGAAAAGCAACAAGTGGAAGCCGGATGGCCTCCGCTTTTTGGATTCAGCACTTGGGTGACCAAATCTACTTCCGCGTCAACTTCAACGAATTCAAGTCGAACCAGACTTCTCCCTCGAGAGCGCGTAATTCGCAGAGTAGATCCTTGGGCGTAACATCCCCCGGCTGAACCGCAAAATCGAAGAGGATTCTGGTCCAATCTGAATTGCCCGCGAGGCTGTTAGTCCGTGGTGTCGGGAATTCGGAGATGCGAATGCCGGCGCCAATGCCCTTCTTATCCTTGAGGGAAAGAGGAACGACTCGAGCCGACCGTGCCAAGGCTTGAAAATGATACTCGCCCGGTTGCAACTGAACGCGGCAGCGCCACGAAGCCACGCAATTGGTGTCCCCGGAAGCGTCGATGTGCAGAAGCGTTTTTCCAGCTTCGGAAATCTTTTCGAGTCTTGCCAGTCGGCGGGTGTTCTGAATGCGCCAGTCCGTGAGTTGGGCCATGCCGTTAGAACCAAAGTGAAGTGTCATGGGTGGCGGCAAATTGAACGTTCTTTCAAGGAACCTCGCGCGGGCGACTATCTGATTCTTGAGATGAATCACGGCCCGATCATGGTTCGTCGCTTGTTCCGGGCTGATCGCGGCCAGCAGCGGTCGAATTCGTTGCTGAAGTTCGTTTACCCGATTGGTAAGCACGTCGATTTTGAAGACATTGGTGTAGAGCTGGCCGATGCGCGCTAAATATCGATCTTTTCCTTCCGGCGAATCCAGAACCGCCTTTGCCACCAGAGCGTCAATGTTCGGCGGCAAGAGCGAGCCATTCGGCTCCCAAAACATCTGGTCCATGCCGTGGGGAAAGAAAACCATCTTGCCGGTAGAGAGATCGTGGAAGACACGGTAATTGTTTTTCTTCAGAGCGTATCCATCCCAATGCCAGGTCAGGATTTCCATGGCGATGAAGGAGATGAATCGATCGAGATCGAGCACCTTGTCCAGCCGCTCCATGCGGGTGATCGGATCAGGTTCCCTGGCGGCAGTGGCCAAGGCTTTCAAATCGGAAAAATCTTTCACGTCTTTTGTTTCTTCGCCGGAGATACGCTGCAAAGGATCGGTAATGTCACGCAGGAAGCCACCGTCATAAAGGTTCCCGTGAACCTTGGAGAAATATTGCTGCAGAAACTCTTTCCCGAATCCCTCTTTGAGAACACAGAATCCCAAATCGCGCCCGTTGAGCGATACGCGGGCGAAAGTGCCACGGGCGGCCGGAACGCCCGCCGCTCGGAAGAGTTCGCCACAAATGATTTCGGTCATATAGCTCGGGTCCTGGACGGAATTGTTGAGGTGCAGCTTATCCAGGCCGTAAAATTTCTGGCGGGGATTGAATCTATCAAAGTTGAGGGTGAGCGCCGGCTTTTCGTCGAAGGCACGAAAACTGCCCGCCGCTCCCTTCAGGTGGACGCCGACATCCTTGTAGATTTTGTCTGCCTCCCGAACGGTAGCCCGCACGTACTCGCGGTTGTTTTGCCGGAGGGCAGTCAAGCTGGCGCCGCTGATCTCGATATTGATTGTGGGTATCTGGCCGTTGGTGAAGAAGTTTTCGCTGAGCGCAAGCTTGTGGGAATCCCTGGCGCACGCGGCGGCACAACAGAACAAAGTCAGCGCACAAATGAGCGGATTTGCCACCAAGAATCTCGCGCTCATAGTTCCTTGAACTCCGGACGAAGCCCCCCGTTGTCGCAGTGTAGAATTGCCACACTGCGAGGAAGCGCAAAGCGCGGTTTGCCGGCGTAGCCCGGATTAAAAAACAATGTCTTGCCAATGCGCTCACTGAAAGGTTTGTGGGTATGCCCGAAAACGATCACGTCCGGGTTGTGCTTTATGAGCTGGCTTTGGAGGTCGGGCGAGGGGGCATGGGCATCGACGATGTGATGAATAAGAAACTTGAAGCCGGCCAATTCAACCAGTTCGGTCTCCTTAAAGTGCAAGCCGGCATCGGTGTTGCCAAGGACAGCGGTCACGGGCGCAATGTTTTCCAACTGCAAGATGAGCCACGGCATGCCGATATCTCCGCCGTGGAGGATGTGATCGACCCCTTCGAAGATCCCGGAAATCCTCGGATCGAGATAATCATGTGTATCCGAAATGACGCCGATCTTCACGTGCGGCCTGGCTGGTTTGCCTGAGGCAAACTTGTTAGGCTTCGGTTTCCTGCGGTTGTGCAGGTTCCTCCGGTTCCTCTTCTGGTTCGGGCTCGGCAGCCTGGCTCAGTTTCATAGCACCGGTAAAAAGCCCGGCAAAAAGTCCGCCGCTCAGCAGCGTGTTCCGAAAGAACTCCCAGGTTTGAGGATAACCGGCCGTTCCTTGGGTAAGCGCGATAATCCATCCGGACAATGTTTTGGTATATTCCGGGTTCTGAAATGGATTGAACAACCACGAAGCCGTGTTGGTTATCACATAAAATATGATCGCACCCAAAATGCCGCCGCCAACCAGCTTGAGCCACCCGGCCCTCGGACTAAAGCGGGTGCCCAGCCAAATGAGAATGGCGTAAACCGCATAATTGATCAATTGGGTCCATTTGAAGGCGTCGACGTGTTGGATGAATTGATAATATAAATTAATAAGCAGGTCGGAAACAAAGAGCGTGCCCAGCGGCAACCACCAGGCGAGACGTCTCGGAAAAAATACCCCGGCGCAGAAGCTGAGCGCGTAAGCCGCGCTAAAATTAGGCGGCAATAACCCCGGCCATCGAGTCATGGCGAAGGCCGCCATGAGCAGAATGGGCAGCCACAGTTGCCGTCTGTCTTTCATAGCGGGAACATACGCGATTGCAGGGCGACAGCAAAGAATTTAGAGATCGGGAATCTGGCTGCGTCAGAATTGGTACCCGACTCCAAATAGATGCATGTTGAGCCCGGGATTAGACGAACTGAGACCGGAGTTTGACATATGCTGGAAGCGATAGCCCAACGTCCAGCGGGGAATGAATTCCCATTCCACGCCGGCGTGGCTTGTAATTTGAAATTGAAGTCCGAAGCTTCGTGATTCGAACCTGTCTCGCGTGAGTATCGTGGGGCGAACTCCGAGGTCGAGTCTCACCGGGACTTCGCGGTACTGTAGATGCACGCCCGGGCCACATGTTCCCACGAACCCATCCAGACCGTGGTTAACGAGATAACCGGCGGTCAATTCAAGTCGCGGCCGGAGGGTCCAGTTGGACCCGAGATGCCAGATCGTTGGCGACCAGCCCGCAAAAAGCTCAGTCTGGTGAAACGAATGCTGGTTGTGGCCAGTGGAAAATCCGGAACGAATCCCAAGCGATGGCAAATTTGTCTGCCCGGCAAAAGCCGGAGCAGTCCATGCCAGCATGAACCCGGAAACTATTGTCACCAAACCAACACTAACGACCCGTCTTTCCATCTGCTTCCCCTACCCTCGACGCACCAGGCCTGCATTCACTGTTGACAGCCCCGGCGGCGCGGAATGATTTGAGTTCTCACGGCGCGCGCGTCAACCCATATGCAACGGTTCACAGTGTGGACGCTCCGAGAGAAGTTCCGGCGTCGAACATACGACAGGACGCGAGCAGGAGCCAACGTTCTGTGCGTCAGGAAATGCCTTACATGAATTAAGGCGATTGGAGCCGGTAAAAGCGGGTTGCCGGAGTCGCGCCCGAATTGCCGAGGAAGTAAGGGCTATTGGTCACGGGGCCGGGAACATCGGTCCAGGGCGTTGCCGGCAGGCTAAGCCCATTGGCTTCCTGCAATCGCCAACCAGTGCCATTCCAATACAGGATCAACATTTCGCCCGAACGGAGCAGTTTTAGGGAGGAAGGTGGGACCACCGGATGGCTGTAGCTAAGCGCCGATCCGAACGTAACGTCCGAGTTGCGCGCACTGGAATTGTGGACCTCGACCGCAAGCAGATTATCGCCGGAAAGCAGGTTTGTGAGGAGAGCGCCGCCGATATTGAAAAGCACCGGACAGGTCGCATCGCCGCTGCAGTTGGAGGCGGTCGCCAGGGAGGCATTGGTAATGATGGTGGGCGCCAGCGCCATGTTCTGCCGATAGATCTCGACTCCATTGAGGTAAAAAACAGCGCCATCATCGATGTAGTTGGAAAAGCTCAATCCGGTAGTCGCCATGTTGTCGGGTAAATTGAAATGAGTTCGGAAATAATAGGTCACGAATGGGAATCCCGTAACCTTATTTATCGGCATCTGGGTTCCCTTCGGCTGCACTACGGAGTTGGGTCCACCGCTTCGGGTGTCCACCCAAAGCAAGCCTTGGCCGGTTCGCCACGCGGCATCATTATAGTCTCGCGTCTGCCAATTCACGCCGTCGAGTTGGTTGGTGCTGTACTTCCAGCTATTCGTCACATCAAACAGCCGTGTCATCGCGGAAAAATTAGCTGTCTTGAAAGAATATTGCACCGGACACTGGCCCTCTCCCGCGGCTGCATCGATTTGGAAATTGTAAACCGTATTCGGGATCAAGCCGGTCAATGTCACCACGTGATTCAACATGGGTGTGGCGTTAGTGCTCGACGAATTTTCGTAAGCCAGGTCCTGGCCATATCGGAGCAGCGTCAGCGCCGGAACCGACGTACTCCAGGTGATATTAGCGGTGGTGTCGGACGGATCCATTTGCACGTTCGCGATGACTCCGCGCTCGGGAGCCAACGGCGACACGCGGATCACATCGGCTCGTGCGACCGTTCCCGCCTGGCTGGCGCCGCTGACCGCCATCTCCAGCGTGTTGGATGCTGTGGCATCCAGCATTGCGCTACCAAGATAGATCCACTCTTTTCCTGGGAGATTCGTAAAGAGAACCGAAAGCGCGTTGGACCCGCCAGCGAAGAGATTGAACGATACGTTTCCCGCCGCATTGGTAACGGATGGCATCTGGACAAAAACATTGTGCGGACCCGAGCGGCTGATCGGGAGAGACCATCGCGCCTGGGCGATGTCCCCGTCGGCAAGGAAAGCAACTCGCGCGTCTATCCCCCAGGCGGCGTTGGTGGTTCGGGTCCAGCTTCCGCTTAGTTCCGAATACTGCGAATCCAGGTTGTCGATGTAGATATCGTCGGGCAGATACCGAATAACGCGCGTTGTGAGATTGCCGGATGGGTCCGTGACTGCAATGCCGACTTTAACGAGGTGGCTGCGTGGGACCGGCAAGGTCGCGTTCCAGGTGTTCGGGCCGATGGAATTACAGGGCACGATGCTGTATCGCTCGCAAATATCCTTGGTGGCAACAAAGGGTTGCGGTTGGAAAATCGATTCGCTGGTGCTCAGGGTCAGGGTTAGCGTGTCGCCCTCAAGATTTTCGACCACGTCTAACTGTGGCGGGGTATGGTCGGTTGTGCCGAGCCAACGCTGCATCGCCTCGACCGCGGTGCAGTAGCGAAATTGAACGGTCGGATAATTCGACGCTGCCACATGAGCAAGGATGTCCATTTTGGCGACGTTGGTGAGAAAATCGACTTCAGGCAAATGCGCCCAAAAACAGGCGACTTGATTTGTGCCCCCTGCTGCTTGCGCGAACATTTGATTGAACATCGTCTGCGTGACGCTGGGCATCTTGACTGAACGAACGTTCCATCCGATCCCATCGCCCGGAACCTGGTAGTTGGTGGTCGAAGGATGAAAGGGGACGAAACCCAGCGGCGCTTTCGACCAATCATAAACATTGTCGTAAGGCTCGACGTTGTCAGCCCTCACTGTGGGGGAAGCGTTATGCAGACTGAAGGGCAGAAGCAGATTCAAATAAGCCTGCCATTCGTTATCCATATAATGCCACCCGCTGCGAAATGATGCCGGGAAAACTTCTTCTTCAACCAGCGACTGGGCGAGGACAAAATCGAAATCGGGCCGCGACTCATGAAAGGTGCGCGCCTGGTTCCAGTAGTACTTGCCGTCCCCATCGTAGTCGCTCCAAAAAAACGTATGATAATGGAGCGACACTTCATCTCCAAATTGCCGCATGGCGTCGCCATGATATTTGTGCATTAAATAGAGGGGCATCAAATTGGGGATCGGCACATCGGTGCTGTCGCACTGCAGGTAGACGCTCCCGACCATCATCCACCAAGTCAGCTTCATCGACTGACCGTATGAGTCGATGAACCTGTTTCGAAACGCCGGGTCCATCACTTGATAGGCATTCTGTTGCGGCTGGATATAAACATCGGGGACGAAGTGGCCGCGATATTTGGTGACGTCCACTCCGCCGGCAACATTCCAAACGGCGGTATCCGAACCGATGACCAAATAGACTTTTCCCTGCGCGAGGATGGGCAGCGGAATTGAAGCCAGGAAAGCGAATGCCAAGGTGAGCAGCTTCAATTGCAAGCGCCAGAGCAATCTCGGGATGCTTCGCAGAGGGTCGGGGCGTTCGGCGCGGCTTCTATTCAGCCAGACCATTACCGCGCACTTCGAACTGATCACGAGGCTGCCAGTCTATTTCGATCGAGGGTCGAAACGAAGCAAAAATGCAGTAGGGCGAGAGGGGCGCCACCGCTGCAAGATGCAAATCAAACGGCGCCCAGGGCCGGATTTTGGGCCGGTAAGGCTTAGAATGATGCAGGGGAGTCCCCGAATATCACTCAAATGAGCGAGGGAAAGCCTCCGTTCCAGACCCTATTCTTCGGTCGGAATTTTGAATTCGTACTCCACAAATGATCCCGGACGTGCTAGCTTCGGTGTCAATCCACCATGAGCAGATTATTGGACTTGCGGACGGCGCTTGCCGTTGTACTGATTTCGTGCGCTTTCCATGCCCGTGCGGCTGATACGACGCCCCCGGCGGTTCTCACCACCACGCCCGCGCCGGGCAGCACTGTGTCCAACCTCACACGCATTACGTTTATTTTCAGCGAACCAGTGGTGGGCGTGGAGCCAGACGATCTGCAAATTAATGGAGATGGCGCGGCCGACGTGACTGGGATAGGCGAGACCAATTTCACGTTCACCTTTACTCAGCCACCTGCCGGCCAGGTTGCGATCTACTGGGACGTCGATCATGGCATTACCGATCAGGCAGGGAATCCGTTCCAGGAAGGAGGATCATGGACCTACAACCTGGTGGATTCGGTGCCGCCGGGGATGGCGCTTATCAGTCCGCCGCCGGCAGTCACAGTGAAGCAGTTTACGCAAGTCGAAGTCACGTTCTCCGAACCGGTGATCAACGTTGATGCGGCCGATCTGCTCATCGACGGACAGCCGGCGTCCACGGTCTCCGGCGCCGCCGCCGGGCCGTACCTGTTCACGTTTCCAGAACCGGCGCAGGGCACGGTCAATCTCTCCTGGGCAGCCCTCCATGGGATCGTCGATCGGGGCGCCAATGCATTTGCCGGAGGCTTATGGTCCCTCACTCTCAATTCCAACGCAGTTTCCGGAACGGTGGTTATCAATGAATTTCTGACCGCAAATGTTTCCACCAACGGCCTGCGCGATGAAGATGGCCAGTACAGCGATTGGATCGAGCTCTATAACCGGGGCTCGACCGCAGTGAATCTCTCCGGCTGGTCGCTGACAGATAACCCGGATCTTCCCGGGCAATGGACTTTTCCGGCGACCAACATTGGCCCCGGCCAATATCTGGTCGTCTTCGCCTCCGGCAAAGATCGGCGCATACCTGGCGGGCGTCTGCATACGAATTTTCAACTCACTGAAGCCGGAGAATATCTTGGATTATTTGGTCCGGAACTGCCGCGGGTTGCGGTGACGGAGTTCGCGCCGGCTTACCCGGAACAACGCAACGATTATTCGTATGGCTACGACGGGTCAAACAATCTGAAATACTTCAGCGTCCCGACGCCAGGGGCCACGAACGGTAATTCGAGCATCGCAGGCCTGACGGCGGCTGTGCACTTCAATGTCTCGCACGGGTTCTATAACGCCCCTTTCAATCTGATCCTGACGACACCGACCGCGGGAGCAAACATTCGCTATACGGTCGATGGCAGCGAGCCGACGCTCTCCAACGGATTGGACTACACCAATGCAGTGACGATCAACAAGACGACAGTGGTTCGCGGCGCGGCCTTTAAGACGAACTTGCTCTCATCCATCGTGGAAACGAGGACATATTTGTTTATCGAGAGCGTCCTGCAGCAGCCGGCAGCGCCGGCTGGTTATCCGACCGGCAATGTTTGGACTCCTACCCCCGGCACGATTGCGAACGGATCGCGCGCGTACTACCAAATGGACCCGAAGATCGTCACGAATGCGCTCTACGGCAATGTCATCCGCCAGGCGCTGGTGGATGTTCCGACTATTTCGGTGGCGTCGGCGATCGATGGGATCTTCGGACCTGTGAACGGGATCTACAGCCATCCAGAAAGCCGCGGTCCAGGGTGGGAGCGGCCGTCTTCGTTCGAGATCATTTACCCGGATGGTTCTTCGCCGGGGCTATCACTGAATTGCGGAATACAGATCCAGGGCGGCACGAGCCGGCAACCGGGGAAAAATGCCAAACACTCATTTCGGGTGCAGTTCAAGGATGATTACGGAACGACGAAACTGCAATGGCCGCTTTACTCAGACACCTCCGTCGAGAACTACGACACGGTGGTCTTCGACGGCGGGATCAATTACTGGTGGCATTACGTGGGGGCCAGCAGCCCGGAGGATCAGCGGCAACGCGCCCAATGCGTTCGCGATCAGTACGTCGCCGATTTGCAAACGGCGATGGGCTGGCCGTCATTTCACGGCAAATTCTTTCATGTCTATGTAAACGGCCTTTATTGGGGGCTCCATTATCTGCACGACCGCACGGACGAATCGTGGTCGGCGAGCTACTTCGGGGGACAAAAGCAGGATTATGACGTGATGAAGAACACCACCTTCGGCTTCGAGGTGGTGGCGGGGGATGCCACGGTTTGGAACACGATGATGAACCTGGCCAATACGGGTCTGGCCAACAACTCTCAATACGAAGCGATCCAGCAGTACCTGGACATGGATAACTTCATCGATTACATGATCGTCCACTTATGGGTGGCCAATGACGACTGGCCGCAGCATAACTGGTATGCGACGCGAAATCGCAATGGAGGGACCTATAAATTTATCGTTTGGGACGCTGAGCACGTTCTGAAGAACACAACTTATTCCGGAAAGATCGATAGCGCGGATGCCAATGGCCCTGGCCAGCTTTGGTCTGCTTTGCGCAACAATGCCGAGTTCCGTCTTCGGTTCGCAGACCGGGTGCAGAAACATCTTTTCAACGATGGAGTATTTAACATTGATCCGAACAACCCGAACTGGGATCCGGCCCATCCCGAGAAAAACAAGGCAGTAGCGCTCTACATGAACCGCATCACTGAAGTGACCAATGCGATGGTGGCCGAATCCGCGCGCTGGGGCGGTTATTTTGGGGCGACCTCAGGGAATAACACGAACTATACCCGCAACGAACATTGGTTGAAGGAACTCAACTCATTGCGCGGCCTGGTGAACTCTGGCGCCGCCTCGTTTGCCTTTTTTCCAAACCGTTCGTCCAACGTCCTCGGGCAATTCAGGACTCGCACACTTTATCCATCCATCAATGGGGTGAGCTTCAGCCAGTTTGGCGGACGCATTCTTCCCGGTTACCAACTCTACATGACGAATCTTGCTGGGACAGGCACGATTTACTATTCGACTAATGGAGTCGATCCGCGCGTTTACGGGTCGGGCGCGATCGCGGGAAGCGCAAGAACTTATACCAACGGCATTCCCATTGTTCTCAACAACACTGTCACCGTTCAGGCGCGAGTGCTGGTCAATGGCACCAATTGGAGCGCCCTGACCGAGGGCACCTTCACGCTGGGGGGGCTTGGTGTGCCGTTGCGCATTACCGAGCTCATGTACAAACCGGTTGGCGGCGATGCTTACGAATTTGTCGAATTGCAAAACGTAAGCGGGGCGGCGCTGGATGTGAGCGGGTTCTCCTTCAATGGAATCACGTTCACTTTCCCGAATGGCAGCGTACTCAATCCTGGAGAGCGAATCGTTCTTGCGCCGTCCCTGAACCAAGCTGCCTGGCAAGGGCGCTATCCCGGTGTGGCTGTCGCTGGCCTGTATACGGGCGTGCTTCGTGATTCCGGGGAAAAAATCTCCATTTTCGATTCGCACCAGTCGCTTGTGCTGACGGTGGACTTCAGACCCGACGGTGGTTGGCCAACCGCC
>Ga0137394_10001306_pt1 | contig 17994 bp, 15 predicted proteins | sample czobulk116metaG_FD_108278 | JGI IMG/M metagenome (GOLD analysis project Ga0137394, IMG submission 108278) | Vadose zone soil microbial communities from Angelo Coast Range Reserve, California, USA - czobulk1.16 metaG | ecosystem: Environmental > Terrestrial > Soil > Vadose zone | place: USA...
CGGACCAAGACAGCGTTCACTTTGACGGGCGCCAGACGAGATTTCTGCGCGACATCAATGCTGTGCATCACGGTTGAGAAAGACTTGGTTCTGGTGATGCGTTCGAATCGTTCGGGATCGAGCGAATCGAGGCTGATATTGATGCGACGGAGGCCGGCGGCAAGGAGTCGGTCGCACCGTTCGGCCAACAGGTGGCCATTGGTGGTCATGGAGAGATCTTCGACGCCGAGGGCATGGAGACGGGCAATGTAGTCCTCGACGCCGTCGCGGACGAGCGGCTCGCCTCCGGTGATTCGGATTTTGCGGATGCTCAGGCTCAGGAAGATCATGGCGAGCCGGTCGAGCTCGGGCCAGGAAAGAATTTCGTCGTGATCGCGATAGTTTTCGGGATCGGCGGAACGGCAGTAGACGCAGCGGAAATTGCAACGGTCCGTGATGGAGATGCGCAGGTCGGTGATCTGGCGGCCGAATTTGTCGTGAAGGATCATGGTCCGTTCTGCTTGTTGGATGCAGCTCCCCGCCACCTTGACGCACAAGAGCTCTAAAACAAAACCGCCCGATCCAGTGCTGGGAATCGGGGGCGCTCACCGAAAAAGTATGCATTTTCGGTGTCATCGCTCCTTTCCAAGCACGGGTTCGCCTCGAAAGGCTCACCGCAAGCGGGAGGCTCGGACGTTTCCGCCCAAACCCTCAGTCCCGATCATTTCTCGGGGCATCGCCCCTGCAGCCGTGGGTTATCTCTCCTGTAGGCTAAAGGGGTCGGAGTTACGATTCTTAGTGTATGCCTGTGCGAAACGAATGGCAATTCGGTAGAATCGGCGCGTACCAACTGTCCTCAGGACCGGCCCGTATCGCTTCTATTTCTACAGCCATGAGCCACGAACCCCGCCATATCCATAGAGACAAAGACGATTTATCGGCAGTTTGGCTGGAACCGGTAGGACTGGCCATGAACTTTGGGTTTAGGTCCATACCTGCAACCCCAAAGGCTGAGGGATCGTCAATACCTGCCCGCGGTCTGTGATAGAGTTTTGGCCACGCCATGCGGATCTTCGTTTTAGGAGCCGGAGCGACCGGCTCTCTTCTCGCGCAATTGCTGGAGCGGCAAAGACATACGGTCTGGTGCGGAGACCGCGATCCGGAGCGCGCGCGGCGGTTCCTGGGCAAAAAGAGCACCATCGCTGTAACGGAGGTGAACGCGCGAAATCTGCGCGGTATTGTAAAGGCCGCGAAGGGCTGCCAACTGATCGTCAACGCTTCGGCCTCGGTCTTTAACGAAATCGTGCTGCGGGCCGCGCTGCGGCTGCGCGCGCATTATGTGGACTTGAGTTCTCACCTCACGCGCCATCCCTTTAGAGCCGAGCAGTTCGGCTATGTGAAGAAATTTGAGGAGAAGAATCGCACGGCGCTGATCAATACCGGTGCGGCCCCGGGCTTAACGAATTTGCTCGTGAAACGCGCCGCCGACCTCCTCGACGAAGTCGAAGCGGTGCACATCCGCCTATACGAGAGCACCGAGAGTGACGATCCGATATCCCAGTGGTCGCCGGAAGTATCGTTTGACGAGGCGGTCTCGCACCCGCAGATCTATCGAAATGGAAAGTTTCGACTAGGCAAGCGCTTTTCGGAGATTGAGAAGTTTCGATTTGCTGATCCTATCGGCAGCGTGCGTGTGGTGCTTGCGGCGCAAGATGAAGTAGCCACACTGCCCCGTTTCATTCCGATGCGGGATCTGGACGTAAAAATCGGCGGGAATGAGATCGACCGGCTGCGGCGCTGGCACAAGCAGGGAAGACTGTCCCGGTCACGCGGAATGGCCCGGCATCATTTTCCGCAGACTTCCTCTCCTCGCATGATTGCCAAGTTGATTCGCCAGGGGATTCTACAGAACGCTCGTTTCGCAGGGGCCGTGCTGGTAAAGGGAGTGAAGCGCGGCAAGAAAGAAGACCAGCACGTGCTGATACGCAGTGATTGCACGTTTCCCACGCTCTATCAGATTCGGCAGCAAGGACGGTACACGACGCCGGTAGCCTACGCAACTGCGCACATCGCGGCACTTTTCATCAAATATCTTCCCCGGGATCTCGCGGGAGTCTTTGCGCCAGAGATACTGCCCGCGGAAACCCGCCGGGCCATCCTCGCCGGACTCCGCAACCACAAAATCCGGGTCACGCACAAAACAACCGTACTGAGACACGACGGTGAAGACGAAGAGGCATTCTAGCCGATTCGAACCGAGGATCAGTCCGCGGAGGCGGGCTTTGCATTTCCAGAAAAGTGGATGGTGATTAGGAAACCATTCGTGCCATCGTAGGAAAACTTGTGACCGTCCCCTTCGAAGGCTTCGTGCTTGCTCTTCCACATGCGGAAGCCGTCGTTGGACTGCGCCCCCCAGTATTTCAAGTTGCGCATGATAACTTCGTGGTGGGGATCATTGCCGTTGACGCGTTCCAGAATGACCTCGCCCTTGCCATTGTTCATCTTGGCGTGAGCCACGCCATCCTTCGAGTCCACACTCCATGAGAACGCGGCGGTATCCACAGCTTTTTTCTGCCACGGAATCGGATAGAGCTGGCCGAGGATGTCGCCCAGTGCGGCCTGCTGCTCCTTGCCGACGCTGGGATCGAAGTTCACCACCAACCAGGAATCCTTGCCGGTGCTCCAGTCGCTGCCTAGATCGGTGGCGATCCAGACCTTGGCGCCATCGAGCTTGGTATCTTTGTAATAGCCCTTGTCCACTTTGAGGACCAGGTTGGCCCGGCAGAAATGTTCGTCCATGTGATGCTCACCCATGCCCATATGATTCGTGGAATGGGTGTTGAAATAGCAGGGACAGAACATGTCGCAGCTGCAAGCTTCGATGTAGCTGGCTGTCATATCAAAATCGGGTTTGGAAGTTTTCTCCTGCGCGGGCGAGGTGAAGTAGATGAGACTAGCAGCAAGCGCAAGGAGAGGAAGCAAAAGCAAACGGGGTATACGTCGCATGATCCCTCCAGAGAACTGTCGAAAGTAGGGGCCTAGCCGGGATTACAGCGAGTGTACGCTCGAAGATTGGCTAACACAAGATTCCTCTGGCCGTCCGAGTCAGAATTTGTACCCTACGCCAAACGAGACAACGGGATAAAACTTGAATGGCGCGGCGCTCCTATTGATCTTTGTCTGCTCTGCTTGAACGTTGCTTTGGATGGTTGGATCGGAATTGATTGCCCGGCAATTCAGGCCGGTCGAGTCGCAAGCGCTGCCGCTCAGAGCGAGCGCGGCACGCGGCGGTCCCTGGTATGCGGCTCCCACTTCAATGGACATGCTGAAACGCCGATCGCTGCGCGGGAGGAGATTGCCGAATCCCACAAGAAACATCGGAGCCGCCTTGTAAAAGGTGAGTTTGCCTGTGCCGGTGACCGGGTTTGCCGCGTCGCTCAGGTATGTTGTTCCATTCAGAGTGAAGCTCTGGCCGCCCGGAACCGAGGCATTCGCATTGACCTTGTTACCGTTGTAGAGCAGCACGCCGGGACTCAGATGGAAACCTCGATCGGATGGAAAAATGTCAAAAAGCGCCTGAGCGGATCGCAGATCGAGAGCGCCCTTGTAGGTCACACCGTCCTTTATGAACGTGTGGTTGTAATTGAAGGCGTTGAATCCGAAGCGCACGTTCGAACCGTGGGTAACGGGTAGGGCGAGTTCTCCCCCGATGCCCAGCGTTGAGACCTTGATGCCCACGCCGACATTGAGATGATTTTCCGAGGAAGATCTTGGAGCAGGCGCCCCGGGAGAAGCTGATGACTTTGCAGGTGCGGAAGCGTCACCTGAAACAGAGTCGTCGGCAACTGCGGAAGGCCGGGAACTGGCTGCGAAACACGCGCATAACAATAGGAATCCGAATACTCGGAACGTTTGCATTGAGACCTCCAGAAACGGATTGGAGGAGAGGTCTCAAAGATATATCACCGAAACGCGAGGGCCAGGTGAATTCGTCCGGGAATGTGTCATTTTCAGCAGCCGCCGGCGTTCGTGCTATCAGGGGCGTGCTTCGAAGATCAGATTGAAAGGCGTCTGCGTGGCGCGGCGGAAATGGGAGAAGCCACCCGACGTCACCACTTCGCGGAGCCGCTTCTCACCTGCCTGCGCGCCGAGGGCAAGTCCCACTTCCTGTGCCAATGACGCGGGCGTACAAATCAGCGCTGACGCGCCATAAAAAGCGCGGCCAATGGGGTTCAGATTATCCTCGAGTTTGTCGCCGGCGAAGGGCTCGACGATCATCCAGGTGCCGTCTTTCTTCAGAGTGCTATGGACGTGCGCCGAGGCTCCGGCAGGATCACCCATATCGTGCAGACAGTCGAAGAATGTGACGAAGTCGTAGTCTTTGCCGGGGTATTCCTTGGCTTTCGCGACTTCAAAACGGATGCGATCGCCAACCCCGGCGTCTTTCGCGCGCTGCTTTGCCGTTTCAATGGACTTGTCGTGGTAGTCGAAGCCCGTAAATTCCGATTTCGGATAGGATTTGGCCATGAGAATCGTCGACGACCCAAGTCCGCAACCCACATCGGCGACTCGCGCACCATTCTTTAGTTTTTCCGCGACTCCGTTCAGTGCTGGAATCCACGAGCTGATTAAATTCGCTGCGTAGCCCGGACGGAAAAATCGTTCGGTTCCGACAAAAAGCTCGTGATGATGCTCGTGCCAGCCCAGGCCTTGTCCGGTCTTGAATTTTTCCGTCAATTTTTCCTCTGCCTTCACGGCAGCCAAAGCGCACTGAAAAGCTCCAGGCAGGAACACTGGGCTGTTCTCGTCGGCCATGGCAAAAGCTTGCTCCTCGCTGAGGTGAAATTTCCCATTCGACGAATCATAGGTCACGTAGCCGCCGGCGGCTTGCGCGCTCAGCCACTCGCGCACATAACGTTCGGCGGTCCCGGTGCGCTTGGCCAGATCCGCGGGCGTCTGCGGTCCACCGGCGGCAAGAGCTTTGTACAAGCCGAGCTTGTCGCCGATGCGAATCAATGCCGCATTGAAGGTGGCGCCGAAATCCACAATAGCTCTACCAAGGAATTCGTGCAGCTTGTCCTGATTCAGTGCCATGTTAACGGTCTCCGTTCGAATGAAGAGTGTGGGGCCGAGTTAAGGCGAATTGTATGACCGGCGGACTGCGGCGGCAAGAAAAGAGTCTCAACAGCAGCGGTTAGGGCGCGAATAGCGGCCGTCGAGCTGCTCGACGTAGAACTCCTCCGCTGACAGCACCGGGCGAGAGCCGGACCGCGTGCTGGGCGAACGAAGATAGCGTTCATAAGCGGCGTCGCCGCACCATTCGCGGAGGCCACGCCAGAAGCGGCGCAGGAAACGCGACGTAGTCCTTACAGTCTTTCTCATCAGTCGTCTCCGTGCGCGGCGCCAGAGTAGTCCGCGGCCCACCGCGTAGTGATGTAAGGAGATTCGTGAAGTACAGATTCCTTGCGGTGGCTCAGGATCGCATACCAGTGCACAAGCGCCTCGACAATAAGAACGAGAATCATGGCGGCAAGAACACCGGTGACCGCGGCATCGAGGCGCTGGTTGAAGATGAGACGCTGCGTTTCGGCAATTTTCTCGGCAGGAACTTTCCCGGCCGTGATTTGCGCAGCCAGAGCCTTAGCGTAGGCCAGAAACCCGATGCGCGGATTCGCATCGAATATTTTCTGATAGCTCGCGGTCATGGTAATAATGACGAGCCACGCCATCGGTAGAAGCGTCACCCAGATCCAGCGGAGCCGACTCATTTTCATCAGGATGGTGGTGGCAACCACGAGCGCGACCGCCGCGAGCAATTGATTCGAGATGCCGAAGAGGGGCCACAGCGAATTGATTCCGCCGAGCGGATCGACTACGCCTTGATAAAGGAAGTAGCCCCACAAGGCGACGATGATGGCGCTGGACAGCAGGACGCCGGGCATCCAGCCCGTGCGGCCAAAAGGCTTCCACACGCGGCCACCGAGATCCTGAACCATAAAGCGCCCCACGCGCGTGCCGGCGTCGAGCACTGTAAGAATAAAAAGCGCTTCGAACATGATCGCGAAGTGGTACCAGATGCTGAGGAGTCGTTCGCCTCCGATGGTGCTGGAGAAAATTTGAGCCATGCCCACAGCCAGCGAAGGCGCGCCGCCAGCGCGATTCCAAAGCGTGATCTCACCGACTCGGTGGGCGAGATCGCTCATGGTTTGCGCTTGCAGCGGATAGCCCCAGCGGCTGATCGCTGCGGCGGCAGCGTCCCCGGTTCCGCCGACAATACTGGAGGGGCTGTTGATCGCGAAATAGACGCCAGGCGGCATCGCGCATGCGGCGACCATGGCCATCACGCCGACAAACGACTCCAGCAGCATCGCGCCGTAGCCGATGAATCGAGCGTGGCTTTCGCGAAGGATCATCTTCGGCGTGGTGCCCGACGAGATCAGCGAGTGGAATCCGCTGATCGCGCCGCATGCAATGGTAATGAAGCAAAAGGGGAAAATTTTTCCCGCGAAGACCGGGCCGGTGCCGTCGATAAAACGCGTGATCGGCGGCATCAGGACTTGCGGCCGAACAATCAGGATGCCCGCCGCAAGGGAAAAAATGGCACCTGCCTTGATAAACGCACTGAGGTAGTCGCGCGGGGCGAGCAGCAACCAGACCGGCAAGGCAGACGCCGCGAAGCCATACACGATAATGGCGAAAGCGAGTGCGACACCACTCAGGGTGAATAAGCGAGACCAGAAGGCAGAATCGGCCACCCACTGCCCTGCGACCACCACAAAGAGAACCAGCGCCACTCCCATGACCGAAGCTTCCAGGACGCGGCCGGGCCGGACAAAGCGAAGATAGAGACCCAGCAGCAGCGCGATGGGAATGGTCATCGCTAGCGTGAAGGTGGCCCAAGGTGAAGACTTGAGAGCGTTCACGACCACGAGCCCAATCACGGCAAGAAGAATCGTCATGATCGCCAACACCGCCAATTGCGCGATGAAGCCGCCGCGTTCGCTGACTTCTTCACGCGCCATCTGGCCGAGCGACTTTCCGTCGCGGCGAATCGAGCAAAAAAGAATGACAAAATCCTGCACACAGCCCGCGAACGCAGCACCGGCAATCAGCCAAAGCGTTCCCGGCAAGTAGCCAAACTGCGCGGCGAGCGTGGGTCCGACGAGCGGGCCGGGTCCCGCGATGGCGGCGAAATGGTGGCCGAAGAGAACCCATTTGTTTGTGGGCACGAAGTCGCGGCCGTCGTCGTGGCGTTCACAGGGAGTGGCGCGCGTATCATCGAGCGCGAGAACCTTGGCGGCGACGAAAGCGGAGTAGAGCCGGAAGGCGACGAGATAGCAACACACTGCGGCGACGACAAACCAAGTGGCATTCAGAGGCTCCCCGCGATGCAGCGCGACGGAGCCTAGTGCGCCGGCGCCTAGCGCCGCAATCGCTATCGAGACCGCGATGCTGAAGATACGCTTCATTTTGCCGGATTCACCGCCGCACTGGATTTGATGAACTGCGCGATATCCGCTTTGAGCTTGGCCAGCGAGGGCGAGTGGACGTACATCATGTGGCCAGCCTCGTAGTAAGCGCCGCTGAGATGGCCGCGCAGCGTGGGGTCCAGGCCGAGATGATCGAAGGTATAGTCCGCGGCAAAAAACGGCGTGGCCAGATCGTAGTAACCTTTGGCGACAAAAACATGTAAGAAGGGATTTTGTGTCATTGCCACACGCAGCGTCTCGGCGACGTTTACGTAGCGATTTTCATACGGCGCGTAATTCCACGGCCGCACGCGGCCCGTCAGCACTTCATAGGGCAGGTCGCTGTCAAACTTGAGGTCGTTGCGAACATAGTCGTTCAGCATGCCTGAATACGGGCCGATGATCGCCGCTATGCTGGGGTCAAACTCCGGCCGTTCGCCTGCGGCGTCGCGATCGATGCCTGTGAAACGCGCGTCAATGCGGCCGATCGTGCGGCGGTCGCTGCGCAGCAACTCTTTCGTGAAGCGCATGATCTCGAGGCGCAAATTCGCGCGGTCGATGTAATCCGGCGAGAGGCCGGTCAGCCGCGCGAGCTTCTGGGTAGTCTCGCTACGTCTCGGCGCCGGGAGCGCGTCGCCGACCATGAGCGCGTCCGCGTACTCGCCAACAGCAAACTTGCGCGATTCCTCGATGGCCTTTTGCAAATCGCCTTGCAAATCCGCGGGAAGTTTCTTGTGGTACCAGGCGATCGCCGTGTAAGTGGGTAGATAGAGGATGTAGGGCAAATCGTTGCCGGTGTCGAATTCCGCCGTCTCAAAATTCAGGATCGCGGAAATCAGAACGATGCCATTTAGATACATGCCGTAGCGTTGCTGGAGGTAGCCGGAAAGCCCTGCAGCACGCGTGGTGCCGTAGCTTTCGCCGGCAAGGAATTTTGGCGAAGACCAGCGCTTGTTGCGGGTGGCGTAGAGGCGGATGAAATCCGCCACGGACTGCACGTCTTCCTCCACGCCATGAAATTGCTTGGGCGCCTCGCCGGGAACGGCGCGGCTGTACCCCGTCGAAACGGGATCGATGAAGACTAGATCGCTGATGTCGAGGAGCGACACGCCGTTGTCGACCAGCTTGTAAGGCGGCGGAAGGAGCGCGCCAGCGTCGCCCATCTGCACGCGCCGCGGGCCGAGTAAGCCAAGATGCAGCCACACGGAGGCAGAACCAGGGCCGCCGTTGAAACTGAAGGTGAGAGGGCGCTGGCTCCCATCGCTGACGTCATCCTTGGTGTAGGCGACGTAGAAGATGCTGGCCTTGGGCGTGCCGTCTTCGAGCTTCAGCAGGATGGTGCCGGCTGTCGCGGTGTACTTGATTTCCTGCCCCTCGATTTTCAGCGAGTGTTTGGTTTGAACTATTTTTTCCTCAGGAACGGGCGGTTTCTTTTCTTCCTTCGGTTTTTCCGCAGCCTTGTCAGAGGCGGGCTGCGGCGGCTGCTGGGCAAAGCCCAGATTTACTCCCAGGAGAAGCAGCGTGGCGGAACCCAGAAAGCGAATTGGGCACTTCATAGGCGGCGGAGCTCCCTCTTGAACCTTCGCAAAGTACAAGACTGTGATGTGCGGCATCGTATGCGAGAGTACGGGCAGCGTCAATCGTCTTGAACGCTGCGCCGGGGCCGACATGTTCAGCGATTTCTTTTGCATCACGCGAATTCACGGATAGAATGCGGCACTCGGATGGAACGTGCATCCAAAGGAGCGCCGCATGCGCCGCGTTGAATTGCCTGCCGTTATTTCACTGCTCGCCGCAGCGATGTTGTCAATTCCGGTCTCGGGCAACGCGCAGCAAAAGGAAAATCAGCCGCATCCGAAGACGCTCCAGGAATTGCAGCAGGCGATGAAGGATGTGTTAAACAAGGAACACGTTCCCGGAGCAGGCGTGGCGCTGGTGGCGAACGGCGAGGTTCTCTGGTGCGGTGGAATCGGCGAGGCAGACATGGCCGCAAAGCGTGCTGCCAGTTGCGACACGGAATTTCGCGTGGGCTCGATCAGCAAGACATTCGTCGCGCTGGCCCTGCTGAAATTGCAGGAAGAAGGAAAGATCAATCTTTACGCCCGGTTGCAGGATGTCGCCCCTGAAGTCCCGTTCAAGAATCGCTGGGAAGCGACTCATCCCGTCCGCGTCGTCAACCTCCTCGAGCATACTGCTGGCTTCGACGACATGGAGCCGAGTGAAGTCTACAACGTGGGGGACCGCTACGATTTTCCTCTCCTTGAGGTTTTCAAGCGTTTTATGAAACCGCAGACTGCGCGCTGGCCTCCCGGAACGCGCATGTCATATTCGAATCCGGGGAATGCGATTGCAGGCTACCTGATCGAAAAAGTCTCGGGTAAACCGTTCGACCAATATATCCGCGAAGCGTTTCTGCGGCCGATGGGTATGGAACACGCTGACTATCCGTTCACTGAGGCGAACAAAGCCCTGCTTGCGACTGCCTACGAAGGCAATCCGCCGAAAGTTTCTGGTTATCCCTTCATCTATCTGCGGCCGGCAGGGGACCTGAAGGCCTCGCCGCGAGAGCTGGCGAAGCTCGTGCAATTTCTGCTGCGGCGCGGAAAGGCGGGAGGCGCGCAACTGGTGAGTCCCGAATCGATCCTGCGGATGGAAACGCCGGAAACTACATTGGCCGCGAAAAACGGCCTGCGGCTGGGCTACGGTCTCTGCAACTATTCGAACGTAGAGGGCAGAGTGGTGACACACGGCCACGAGGGCGGGATTGACGGATTCATCTCTTCGTATCGGTACATGCCTGAACAGAACTGGGGTTACGTCATTTTGCTGAACAGTGACAATTCCCAGCAGGCGCTCGAAAGCTCGAATCATTTGGTAATTGATTTTCTTTCGAAGGATTTCGTGAAACCTCAGCAGCCCGTGACGACTCTTCCCCCGAAAGCACTGGAGATGTTCGCGGGCTATTACGCGCCGCGCGCGCCGCGAAGCCAACTGTTCGCGTTTGTGGATGACCTGGCGGGGGGGACGCGCATACGCGCGGTCAACGGCAAGCTGACCCGGTCCGGACTGTTTGGCCAACCCGAGCCGCTTCTCTACGTCGGCAAGAACCTCTTCCGCGGTGAGAAAGAACCCGAGGGCACGACCGTTTTTTTCGTCACCGACACGGCTGACATGGCGGTCGTGAACAGCGGACTGGACGGCATTTCTTACAGCGAGCGGAGCAGCCTCGCTTTCCCCCTTGTTCGCATCGCTCTGCTCTCTCTTTGCCTGCTTTTCGTGGTGTCTTCTTTGCCTTACGCGCTTATTTGGCTTTTCTTGAAGCTGGTCGGCGCAATGAAAGATGTGCGCCACCTCCCCGTTCGCGTGGTGCCGCTGCTTGCGACACTTTCTCTGCTAATCGTGCCCCTCTGCTTAATGAAACTCAGCGGCGCGCAAATCGGCTCTTTCAATCTCTGGACTGCGGGCATCTTCCTTGGAACGTTTTTCTTCCCGTTGCTGTCGATCTTCGGACTGGTCCTGGTCCTTCGTGTTCCGAAGGAGGAAATCCATCGTGGCGTGAGAATTCATTCTCTGCTGGTTTCCTCCGCTTGCTGCATGCTTACCGGCTTTCTCTTGTCGTGGCACTTGCTGGCGCTGCGTCTTTGGGCAGCATTGTAGCGCTCAATCCGGCAACGAAGTAAAGCGCAGCAACGGATAAAGATCGCGAAAGACCTTGGACGCTTCGCGCGGAAACGGCGCGCGCGTGGCCGCAGAGGGCGGGCGTTTATGTCGAACGATCCACGCCAAAATCTTTTTCCAATCCTCCGGCGACGTGGGCCAGCCGGAATGCTTGGTCCATTCCCCCCTCACCGTCGTGTACCAGTAGCTTTCGTAGCGGCGACCGAGGCGCTTTTTCTGTTTTGCGACCCAGCCGGAATCCGCGTTTACACGCGGCTCGGCAATCAGTGCGAGCGTGGATTCTTTGCGCTTCCCGCCCGAGTAGATGCGGAAACCTGCTGTTACCGTGTCGGTAGCGAGTCCGACATAGAGTTGGCCCGTTTCGCGCTTGCTTGGCGGTGGAACGGAAAACTTCAAGTACATGTGTGTTTTGTAAAGCGTCTTGTCCTTCGCGAAACGGATATCCCGGTTGATCCGCGAAAAATTCGCGCCCGTGCGTCCGGAGGTGTCGAAGCGCGAATCGAGTTCCAGCGCCGTGGGCGTGAGTTCCTCCAGCAAACGCCGGAAGGGCTGAATTATGGCAGCCTGATAGCGGTCACGGTTTGCGTCCATCCACTCCTTGCGATTGTGGCGGCCGAGGTCTTTGAAAAACTGAAAAGTTTCGCGGGTGAACACGGGTTTCTTCGTTGCCATGGGGCCTCAGTTTCGAATGCCGATCCGGCGCAGTGTCCCACAGGGTACACGATCCCCGGGCGCGGTCAATTCATTGGCCAACCCAGATTGGCTCTTGCCGCGGTGCACCGGCAACGGCTAGTCTGCGGGAATGAGCAACTTTACTCCGACCGAAAGAACCAAAATTCGACGTAAGCCCGATCGCGGCAGTTACGACCGTGAATTGATCTACAGCATTCTTGATGAAGCGTTCGTCTGCCACCTGGGCTTTGTCGTGGACGGCCAGCCCTACGTCGTGCCCACAAACTACGTGCGTGTCGGCGACAGACTGTTCCTGCACGGCTCGATCGCCAGCCGCCTGATGAAAACGCTCGCGAGCGGTGCGCCTTTTTGCCTCAGTGTCACGCTACTCGACGGCATCGTCTTCGCTCCCACGGCCGTCGGGCATTCGGTCAACTACCGCTCCGTCGTCGTCATGGGCAAGGCCGAATCTATCGAGGGCGAAGCGGCAAAACTTGCGGCGATGCGCGACTTCGTCGAATACGTCAACCGCGGCCGTTGGGCCACCGTGCGTCCGCCGAGCGAGCAGGAGTTGAGGGGCACCATGGTCCTTGCCGTGCCGCTTGTGGAAGCTTCCGCTAAAGTGCGCACCGGCTTCGCCGTCGATGACGGCGAAGACTACGTTTCACCAGCGTGGACCGGTGTACTCCCCATGAAGTGGGCCCCGCAGGCGCCAGTTCCGGATCCACGCGGGAATCCCGCGATTCCCGTACCGGCAAACATTCTCGATTATTCGCGCCCACAGTAGCCGGTGGCCCTATAATTTCCCTCGCCGCACAGTCTGGAGAACGAGGACTTGCCGCCCCCAAGAGGTGAACTGTGATGATCGTTTCTCGCGCGTCCACCCGGCTCTCGATGTTGCTCGCGATCTGTGTGTGTGCCGGCAGCTTCGGACAAGCCTCAGCGCAGGTTTTGAAGGAGGACGACCTTGCTTTCCGAAAGCAGGTGTACGCGGACAAAGCTGGCAACAAGATGCCGTACCGCCTCTTCGTGCCTGCGAATTACGACGCCAGTCAGAAATACCCGCTGATTTTATGGCTACATGGCGCAAACGGCCGCGGCTCGGATAACCGCAAGCAAATCTCCGGCGGGAATGAGAACGGCACGCACCTCTGGACAACACCGGCGAATCAGGCGCAACTTCCCGCTTTTATTCTCGCGCCGCAATGCCCGGAGGACCGCTTCTGGTCGGAGCCGGAGACCAACCAGATTTCGCCGCAGCTCCAGATGGCGCTGGATGTTCTTGCTTCCGTGCAAAGGGAATTTTCCATCGATCCGGATGGAATTTATATCGCGGGGCAATCCATGGGCGGCCTTGGTGCCTGGGCGCTCCTGCAATCGCAGCCGGATCGCTGGGCCGCGGCGCTGGTGCTCTGCGCTTTCGACAATTTCACGAATCCAAGGGCCATCGCGAGCGTCCCGCTCTGGATATTCCAAGGCGATGCGGACGTGGTTGTGCCGGTAAACCTTGTCCGGCAAATGGTGAAGGATTTGAAGAAATCAGGCGCGAAGCCGCGTTATTCCGAGTATCACAATGTAGGTCACGACGTTTGGCTGAAGGCTTTCGCAGAACCGGATCTTGTCCCTTGGCTGGCGGCACAGAAGCGCGGCACCTCCATCCCCGCAGCAAGACAACTGCCGGACCGCTGAAGTTGGAGGAATCCCGCGCAGGATGGGCTTGCGGCGCTACTTCTTGGCGCCGGAGCCCGCGAATGCCGTGGCCACGCCCAGCGAAATCAGCATTCCGCCGGATAGGTACCGCTGCGTGCGCAACCAGCGAGCATTCCGATTCAGATGGTGCGCGACGGTTCCAGCGAAGAACGCCCAAAGACTGTCGCTCATGACACCCATCCCCGCGAAGAGCGTTCCCAGAAAAAGAATTTGCAACGCGACATTTCCGCGGGACGCGTCCACAAATTGCGGAAGGAAGGCGAAGAAAAAGAGCGCGGTCTTCGGATTCAGGATATTGACGATAATGCCTTGCCCAAAGATGCGGCTCAGTTTGACTCGAGGAGCTTCTTGCGAAAGATCGAGAGATTCGTCGCGGCGCAGTTTTTGTACGCCCAGATAGATCAAATATGCTGCGCCGAGGTACTTTACGACACTGAAAGCGGCCGCAGAGGACATCAGCAGCGCCGACAACCCCACCGCCGCCGCAGCCACATGAACGAGCGTGCCCACTCCGATGCCGAGCGCAGAAACCAAACCTGGGTTACGTCCCAGACCGATGCTGCGGCTCGTCACGTAGAGCACAGCAGGTCCAGGTATCGCCAGCAGCACCAGGGCTGCACTGACAAAGAGCAGAAGCGACGGATGACTGGGGATCATTGTTGTTGAGACCTGTTGTTCAGGCGGCCGTAAGCAGGACCGGTTCCCCGCGCGTGATCACAATCGTGTGCTCGTAGTGCGCGGAGAGGCTGCCGTCGGCGGTGCGGTAGGTCCAGCCGTCCTTATCGAGTGAAATATTTCCCGTGCCAGCGGCAATAATCGGCTCGATGGTGATGACCAGACCTTCGGTTAATTTGTGTTGCGCGGAGAAATCGGCGTAATTGGGCACTGCCGGCGGCTCGTGAATCGTCCGCCCGATGCCATGCCCACCGAGTTCGCGCACCACGTGAAAACCGCGCCGTCCCACTTCGCGCTCGACCGCGCCTCCAATATCTTTCGTGCGGTTCCCCACGCGCGCCGCCCCGAGCGCTTGCCGGAACGCGCCTTCCGCGCAATGCGCCAGCGCCCGCGCTTTTGTGTTTGGCTTGGCTGAAGGCACTTCGACGCTTACAGCAGAGTCCGTGTGATAACCGTCTTTCTCAGCGGTCAGGTCTAGCTTCACCAAATCACCAGGCTGAATCACGCGATCCCCGGGAATGCCATGCACGACTTCGTCGTTCAGGCTGATGCAGACGTCTGCCGGAAACCCATACACCATTGGCGGCGAAGACCGCGCTCCATGCGCGGCAAGCACCCGCGAACCCATCTCACAAAGCTCGGCCGTCGTCACTCCGGCGCGCACTTCAGCAGCCATCGCGCGCAGCGCTTTGCCCACGATCATTCCGCATGCACGCAGCTTCTCAAATTGCTCAGGACTATTGATAGACATGAAGCCTCAGCTGCAGCCGCATCCGCCACCGCAGCAACTGCCGCCACTTCCGGAGAACCCACCGGATAGTTTGGCCGAAGCGCCGTTGCTCGACCCATTCGCCGCACTGAAAACCGAAAGCTGAATCGCGTTTTTCTTCCCCGCGCACTTCGGGCAGGCAATCTCCTGCATCTTGTTCAGCACGATCTTCTCAAAGTGCGTCTGGCAATCCTCACAGATGTACTCGTAAATAGGCATATTGAGTTCCTATCGGTATCTCTGCCAATTATAGCAGCCACAGCAAGCAAACGAACGTACACTCGGAAAAAGCAACTGCCCTCCGACCAGTCGGAGGGCAGTTGTAATCTGCGGAGTTGGACAGGATGCTCAGTCGCCGGCGACAGCTTCCGCCGCCTTTTCGTCCGTCTTGGTTGCGACACCGTTACCGTTCGGATGGCCATTACCATTCGCCGGGGCAATGGATACCGGCTTGCCCGCATTCGCGAAATTGGCAGGCACGGCCTTGGCGATGTCGCTCACGGTGCCGATCTGCACGACCGTCGGCTGAGGCTTCTTCAGCACCAGCTCTTCGTAAATTGCGCGAACCTTGGCCTGCTCCTCGTAAGCCTTCTTGCGGCGAGCGCGGTCTTCTTCCGCCGCAGTCACCGGAACGTCGTGCTCGAGGTGGCGCACGCGAGCGGCGTCTTCGGCGTCAATCTTCAAGGAATGCTCAAAACTCTGGAGGTTGACGGTCTTGCCCTTGGCATAAATTTCATGCTTGCCGTGGCTCTTGTACCACTCGGCCACGGTCGCGTTCTTATGCATATTCTCGATGATCTGCCGCCATCCAACACCGGTGTTATACGCGCAGAAGGAAATCTCGCCCTGCTGCGTCGCGTACGGAATGATGCACATTTCGGTGCGGCGGAAGTCGTAATTGAACAAATCCTGGAACCACATTCCCGCGATGAATAGGAAGTTCCACGGATCGGTCTGCCGGCGCTTCATGGCGTCTTCGTACGTGCGGTCCGGAGACGTCTTGCCGTATTTCTTCTCCGAGCCCTTGGTCAGTGCCCAGGTCTTGTCAAATTTCTTGAAGAGGTCATACAGCTTCAGACCCTTGGGGCCCTGAAAGGGCTTGTAGTTTTTCAAGAGCGCCATGGCCATCATGAAGTTCGAAAAATTCTTGCCGCGGGCCGCGTCGGTAATGTCGGTGACGTCTTTGGTAAGCTGTACGGCATCGAGGAAGCGCGGAACGGGCGCCCATTCCTTCGTTTCCTTGTTGATCATCAGTGCCGTACCCACTCCGCAATTGGGATGGCAGCCGCAGGAGAGCGAACCCCACTGCGAGTCCTGCCCCTTGACCATGTCCGAGAATCCAGCAAACGTGCTGACGAACGAAATCGGGAACCAGTCGCGCGTCGGCTCGACTTTGCCCACCTGGTTGCTGACGTCCTTTGCCAGATGCGAAAGCGTGTAGCGCTGGCGCAGGCGGCGTTCTGGCGTTATATCTTCGTCGCGGCCGGTAAAGGAAACCGGCTGGAAGCTGACAAACGCGATTTTCTTGGGGTTCTCCATCGCGAATTTCACGACAGTGCCGACCTGATCGTTGTTTACGTTATTGACGATGGTCACCACGAGCACGATTTCGATGCCCGCCTCGTGCATGTTTTCAATGGCACGCAGCTTCACGTCGAACAAGTTGCCGATTTGCCGGTGGCTGTTGGCGTCGTTGCCGATGCCGTCAAACTGCAGGTACGCATAGCGCATGCCCGCTTCGAACGCCTTCTTGGAGAACTCCTTGCTCTTGGCGAACTCGATGCCGTTCGTCGCGGCCTGCACGCTGTTGTAGCCGATCTTGCGCGCATACCCGACCGCATCAAAGAAATAAGGGCTCATCGTCGGTTCGCCGCCGCTGAACTGCACGGACATCTGGCGGCGCGGCTTGATCCTCAGCGCGTTGTCTAAAATTTCCTTAATCTCTTCCCAACCGAGCTCATGCACGTAACCAACCTGGTTCGCGTCCATAAAGCACGGATCGCACATCATGTTGCAGCGATTCGTCAGGTCGACAGTAAGTACAGACCCGCGGCCATAGCGGACTGTCGAGGAGCCATGCTTGTGAAGGTCTTCGTCGTTGTGGGCGGGAATATCGCGGCCCGGGTACTGACGTTCGATCCAGCTCAGCCACTTGGAATCGACAGCCATCATGTCTTCATAGTGGCCGTGCAGCGGACAGTCCTTCACCATCCACACCTGCCCGTCGCGCTCGATGATCTGTGCTTTGATCTCGCCGACCTTTTCGTGCATCAGGTCTCGCCAATCTTTCTTGCCGGCGATAATCGCTTCGCGCGCTTCTTTCACGCAAGCAGGACAAAGCGAATCGGTCTGCCGCGGGAAGCCCAGCGTCGGCTTGGTCTTCTCCCAGGATTTCAGAAGCGGCTTATCCGACCATTTCGGCGTGACCGAAGGATTGGGATTGCGCTTGTTGAAGTACTGGATGGTGTCAAAGGTGATTCCAGCCGCCTGGCAAAGAACCCAATCAAACGTCCTCGCGATTTGCGTGCCTACGGTATTCGGCATAAACCTCTATCCTCCACTTTCAAAAATGCCTGCCACTTGGTCCTTGAGTCTAAGGGAGCCCAACCAATCGTCGGAGCCTAGCCCAAACGACTGCCCCCGGGCTCACTTTGCGTGCCCAAAAACCGTACCATGAACACCAGGTACGTCCAATAAGTCTTTGGACTGCTATAGTTTGACGGTTACCGGGGGCGGACGCCAGCGGCTTGCGCCGAACGGTCATTATTGAGGGTTGAACGGCAAATCGGGCCAGTTAACGGTTTCTATTCGAGCCCCCAAAAGGGGTTACTAGTAGTGCCAATGGGCTGGAACTTTCCGCTTTTGCGGAAGATTCCCGCGCATTGCTTGTGGGGCTTCCTACTCGTTGAGGGCCGGCCGGAGGACGGCGATGACAAAATGCGCAAAATTCGAAGCGCCTTCGTCCAGCTGCAGCCAACGCACCACGCAGTGTTCTCCCAGATACTTTGCAACGCGCGTTTCCGGAATTCCCAGGTACTGCGC
>Ga0137394_10001307_pt1 | contig 17992 bp, 17 predicted proteins | sample czobulk116metaG_FD_108278 | JGI IMG/M metagenome (GOLD analysis project Ga0137394, IMG submission 108278) | Vadose zone soil microbial communities from Angelo Coast Range Reserve, California, USA - czobulk1.16 metaG | ecosystem: Environmental > Terrestrial > Soil > Vadose zone | place: USA...
GCGTCGCTTCGGCGAGCTGCGTGGTGTTCGTGCGCAAGCTGACCGCGGTATACGCCTTGGCGCGCGCCAGGTCAGGCGTGTGCGGGCCGGCGAAGCGATCGCGCAGCAGGACCTGCAGCACGCCCCCGCGGTCGACCACCGCAACCGTCGCCTGATAGCCGCTGTCGCGGCACTTCTTGAGCGCAGCCTGAGCGGCCTTCAGAGCCGTCTCCGGCGTGAGCACGCGCACCGTGAAGGTCCCCTCCGCCGCGGGCGCGGCGGGAGCAAGCGCAACGCCGATGAGAAAGACCGCTGCCCTCACTTCTTCTTCATGAAGAAAGTGAATTCGCGGTTGACCTCGTCGTGCGACAGCAGCTCGTGCCCGGTCTGGCGCGCGAAGGTCTGGAAATCCTTCACCGAGCCCGGGTCGGTGGCGAGCACTTTCAGCACCTGCCCCGAGCGCAGATCGGTGAGCGCCTTCTTCGTGCGCAGGATCGGAAGGGGGCAATTCAGCCCGCGCGCGTCGAGTTCCTTGTCGAAGTTCATGGGCGGTTCGGGTCAACTCGCAGTATAAGATGATAAAAGGGATGGACCCTTGGCTCGTCATGGTCGCACAGCTCCCGACGGAGGACCCGTCGGCGCGCATGCGCGTGCTGCGCAAGCTCGAATCGCTCGGCGCCGGCGTGCTGCGCGAAGGCGCCTACGCGCTTCCGGACACGCCGGCCAACCGCAAATCCCTGGACGAGCTCGCCGCACATATCGGCAGGGAAGGCGGAACCGCGTACGCGCTGCGCGTTGCGGTGACCTCGCAGGCGCAGAACGAGGCCTTTCGCCGGCTCTTCGACCGCTCGGCGCAATACGAGGCCCTGGTGAAGATCGTGGAGGGCCTGCGGCTCGGATTCGGCCACAGCGATCCGAGCGCGCTCGCGCGCGTGCTGCTCAAGCAGCGCCGCGACTTCGAGGCCATTTCCGCGCTCGACTTCTTCCCGCCTCCGGCCAAAGCGCGCGCGCAGCAGGCGCTCGCGGATGCCGACCAGGAGATCCGCAAGCTGTATTTCTCTCAGGCGCCCACTTCCATCGGCACGGGCGAAAAGCTCCACGGGCGCACCTGGGTGACGCGCAAGCCCCTCTGGGCCGACCGGCTGGCGAGCGCCTGGCTGGTGCGGCGCTTCGTCGACCCGGAGGCGAAGATGCTGTGGCTCGAGGGCGCCGGCGAGGCGCCGCCGGACGCGATCAGCTACGGCTTCGAAGGCGCGCACTTCGCCGCGGGCGACGCGCTCGTCGCGTACGAGGAAATCATGCGCCAGATGCAGCTCGGCACCAACCAGGCGATCGCGAGGATCGGCGCCATCGTCCACTACCTGGAAGCCGGCGGCGCCCCGGTGCAGGAGGCAGCCGGCGTGCAGACGCTGCTGCATGGAGCGGTGCGCCGCGCGCAGAACGACGACGAGCTTCTGGCCGAGGTCGAAAAGACCTTCGATCTTCTCTACGAGGCGTACTTCGAACCGCCGCAGCGCCAGCGCGGCGCGGGCCCGCAGACCTAGCGCTTGCCCTCGGCGGAGTGCTGTGCGCGCAGCTCCTTGAGGCGCGCGTCGACCACGGAGAGCTGGTAGAAGTCGCCGTCGCCAGCACCGCGGGCGAGCTGCAGCTGCTCGATGGCTGCGGGCAGGCTACCCTGCAGCGCGTAGTACTCGCCCTGCGCCTGGTGCTGCAGCAGACGCTTGCCTAGCGCGGCGTACGAGCGCGATTGCAGCGCCCTCAGCCGCGGATCGCCGGGGGAGTTGCGCACCGCCTCGTTGAGCAGCGCGATCGCCTGCTCGTGGCGCGAGGCGTCCTGCCGGACTTCCACCTGCGCATAGAGCAGCGCCCGCGAAGCCGGATAGCGCGCACGCGCCTGCGCGAGCACCTTCTCCGCGCCCGCGACATCGTTGTTCGCCTGGCGCACGCGCGCCTCGAGCGCGTCCACCATCGGGCTCGATGCTCCGGTGGCGCGGAGCTTCGCCATCTCCGCGTTGGCGGCCTGGACGCGCCGCGCGCGCAGCAGCGCGCTCACCAGCCCATAGCGGGCGGCGGCTTCGTTGGCGTAGCGCTTCTCGCTCACGGCGCGCTCGAAGAGCGCCACCGTGTCCTGCGCGTCGCCGCCCTCCGAGCGCAGCTTCGCGCGCACGAAATGGAATTCGGCGCTGTCCGGATGCTGCTTGTACGGCAGCGCCGCCACCCTGTTCTGCGCGTCGGCGATGCGCTCGGTGGTCACCGGGTGAGTGCGCAGATACCCCGGCAGCGTGCCGTCGTCGGATACCCGCTGCGAACGCTGCATTTTCTCGAAGAACGCCGCCATCGCGCGCGCGTCGTAGCCGGCGGCGACCAGCGCCTGCAGGCCGGTGCGGTCGGCGTCGCGCTCGAAGTCGCGTGAGTACGCAAGCTGTGCGGAAGCCGCGCCCGCCTGCACCGCAACGCTCGCGCCGCCGGCGAGGTCGGGCCGGGAGCGTCCGAGGAGCAGCGCCGCCGCCATGGCCGCGAGCACCGGCAGCTGCATCTGCTTCTGCTGCCCCAGCATGCGCGCGATGTGGCGCTGCGTGACGTGCGCAAGCTCGTGCGCGAGCACCGAGGCGAGCTCCGACTCGCTGTCGGCCGCGGTGATCAGCCCGGTGTGCACGCCGACGAAGCCGCCTGGCAGCGCGAACGCGTTGATGGTCGGGTCGCGCACGCCGAAGAACTCGAAGTCCTGCCGCGCGCCCATGGCCTGGGACAGGCGCGCGCCGATCGTGCCGAGGTATTCCGAGAGCTCGGGATCGTCGATGAACTGGGGATCGCGCCGCATCTCGCGTACGATGCTCTCGCCCAACCGCCGCTCCATCTGCGGGGAAAGCTCGAGGTCGCCCGCGCTGCCCAGGTCGGGCAGCGCCGACTGCGCCCAGGCGCGCGGCGCAAGGGCGATCAGCGCCGCGGCAACAAGGCTGAAAGCGCGAAAGGCAATAGCGCGCATGTGTTTATCATAACGCCGGCCATGGCAAGGAAGATGACACCGCAGCGCCTCACCCACTTCGACGCGAGGGGCGCTGCCCATATGGTAGACGTGGGCGCCAAGGAGGCGACCCATCGGGTCGCGACCGCCTCCGGGCGCATCGCGATGAATCCTGCGACCTTGCGCCTGATCGCCTCCGGACGGGCGAAGAAGGGCGACGTGCTCGGGGTAGCGCGCATCGCCGCCATCCAGGCCGCGAAGCGCGTGCCCGAGCTCATTCCGCTCGCACATCCCATCGCCGTGAGCCGCGTGACGGTCGACTTCGAGCTGCAGAAGAAGCCGGCGGCGATCGTGGTGCGCGCGCGCGTCGAATGCCGCGGCCCCACCGGCGTGGAGATGGAGGCCCTGACCGCCGCGGCGATCGGACTGCTGACGATCTATGACATGGTGAAGGCGGTGGACCGCGGCATGACGCTCGGCAGCCTCAGGCTGGAACAGAAACTCGGAGGCAAGTCGGGGGTATTCCGCCGCCCGGTTCGCTAGAATACGCTCGCCTTGGGAGACCCGATGAACCGCTTGCGCAGGACCCTGCTCGGCGCGCTCGCCGCGTGGCTCGCGAAGCCGCTCGCGGCGCTCGCGGCGTGGAACGAGAGCGCGTTCGGCGCCAAGACGCCGCAGGACGCATTGAAAGGAATCGGCGCCGCGAATCCGGCACCGTCGAAGGAGATCGTGATCGACGCGCCGCAGATCGCCGAGAACGGCGCGGTGGTGCCGATCGAGATCACGAGCAACATTCCCGGCACCAGCTCGATCGCCGTGGTGCTGGAGAAGAATCCGTTTCCGCTCGCGGCGAAGTTCGATTTCGGGGAAGGCGCCCTGCCCTACGTGAAGCTGAACGTGAAGATGGCCGAGACCGCGGACGTGCGGGTGGTCGCGTCGGCCGGCGGGCGGCATTACGCCGCCACCAGGGAAATCAAGGTGACTATCGGAGGCTGCGGAGGCTGAGATGGCGGGACCTATGAAAATGCGCGCGACCGTCGCGGGTGGAAATACAGACGTGCGCGTGCTGATGACGCACCCCATGACTACCGGGCAAGGCGGCCAGGCGCTGTACTTCATCCAGAACGTCACCGTGAAGCACAACGGCAGGACCGTCATCGAGAGCGAGATCAGCCAAGCGGTATCGCGCAATCCCGTGTTCTCCTTCCGCCTGAAGGGCGGGGCGAAGGGCGACACGATCGAAGTGAGCTGGCTCGACAACAAGGGCGAGACCAACAAGATCGAGGCCGCCGTCGCGTGAAGCGGGTTTTCGCATGGGTACTGTTCCTCGGCTGGGCGTGTAGCTCTCCGGCTCTTGCCCAGGACCCCATGAGGGAGATCCAGCGCTACCGGCAGATGGTCAGCGAAGACAGCCCGGCGGAACTCTTCGAGGTCGAGGGCGAGGCGCTGTGGAAGAAGCCGCAGGGCCCGAAGCAGGCCTCGCTCGAGAAATGCGACCTCGGCCTCGGGCCGGGTGTCCTCAAAGGAGCCTACGCCCAGTTGCCGCGCTACTTCAAGGATGCCGACCGTGTCATGGACCTCGAGACGCGCCTGCTCCACTGCATGATGGCCCTGCAGGGACGCAGCCGCGAGGAGGCGACGCAGCGCGTGTTCGGAAACGCCGACCGTCCCTCCGAGATGGAGTCGCTTTCCGCGTACATCGCGACGCAATCGCGCGGCATGAAGATGGCGCCGGGCCTGAGCCATCCGAAGGAAAAGGAGGCCTACGAGCTCGGAAGAGCGCTGTATTTCCAGCGCACGGGCCCCTGGGATTTCGCCTGCACCAGTTGTCATGGCGAGGAGAGCAAGCGCATCCGCATGCAGGCACTGCCGGTGCTGCTCAAGCCTGAACAAGCGCGCCCCGTGGTCGCCAGCTGGCCCGCCTACCGGATTTCGACCAGCGCCTTCATCACGCTGCAGTGGCGGATGAACGACTGCTATCGGCAGATGCGCCTGCCGGAGCCCGCCTTCGGCTCCGACACCACCGTAGCCCTGATCCATTTCATCACCGTGACCGGCAAGGGGGAGCCCTACCGGGGGCCGGGAAATAAACGATGAACGATCCACGGTGAAACTGCTCGTGCTGCTCGCGGTATTTCCAGCCCTTCCAGCGCTCGCCGAGCCTACGCCGAAGGAGGTGGAAAAGATCATGCAACGCGACCTGCACGCGCGCGGTCAAGCGACCATGGACCGCGTGGTGCAAGACGGCGTCCAGCGCGTATGCACCGAGAGCAACGACCGGCCCCCTGCCGAGCTTGCGAAGCGCCTCGAAGCCGACCAGATGAAGACCATCGCCTTCCCGCAGGGCAACCTGATCGGCGACTGGAAGAATGGCGAGCGCATCGCGCAGGACGGCCGCGGTCTGCAGTGGACCGACAAGCCGGGCGCCCCCGGCGGCGGCAGCTGCTACAACTGCCACCAGCTCTCGCCCAAGGAGGCCTCATTCGGCACCATCGGGCCGAGCCTGTCCCGCTTCGGCGCCATACGCGGCAACGGCCCGGAGATCCAGAAATACGTGTACGGCAAGATTTTCAACGCCAAGGCCTACAACCTGTGCTCGCAGATGCCGCGCCTTGGCTACTCCGGTACGCTTACCGAGGAGCAGATCAAGGATCTTGTCGGGCTGCTACTCGACCCGGCGTCGCCGGTGAACCAGTAGCGGCTTGCGGCGCCGCGAATTCCTCGAGACTTTAGTCCTCGGTGCGGCGGCGGGCACGAGCCTGCGGCCGGGCGCGAGCGAGGCCCAAGAGGCCTCCGAGCTCTATGAGTTGCCGCCGTTCGGTAATGTTTCCCTGCTTCATATTACCGACGTCCACGCGCAGCTCCTGCCAGTCTATTTCCGCGAGCCCAGCGTGAATTTGGGCAATGGGCAAGCCCCCCATCTGGTCGGCGAGCATCTGCTGAAAAGGTTCGGCCTGAAGCCCGGCAGCCGGGCAGCCTATGCGTTTTCGCATGTGGATTTCGAGACGCTCGCCGCGCGTTACGGCAAGCTCGGTGGCTATGCGCATCTCGCCACGCTGCTAAAGCGGCTGCGCGCAAGCCGCCCGCACGCGCTGCTCCTCGAGGGAGGCGACACCTGGCAAGGCTCGGCGACCGCGCTCTGGACGCGCGGCGCCGACATGATCGGCGCGCAGAAGCGCCTCGGCGTGGATGTGATGACGGCGCACTGGGAATTCACCTATGGCGCCGAACGAGTGCTGCAGGCGGTCAAGACCGAATTGGAATCGGTGGAGTGGCTGGCGCAGAACGTGCGGACCACCGATTTCGAGGAGCCGGTGTTCAAGGCCTACTCGCTGCGCTCGCTGAACGGCGTGCCGGTGGCGATCATCGGGCAGGCGTTTCCTTATACCCCTATCGCGAATCCGCGCCACATGGTGCCCGACTGGACTTTCGGCATCCAGGAAAGCCGGCTGCAAAAGATCGTAGACCAGACGCGTGCCGAGGGAGCGAAAGCCGTCGTCCTGCTGTCGCATAACGGCATGGACGTGGACCTGAAGCTCGCCTCCCGGCTGCGCGGCATCGACGCGATCCTCGGCGGCCACACGCACGACGCAGTGCCGGCGCCCACCGTGGTGGGAAAGACCCTGGTCACGAATGCCGGCTCGAACGGCAAGTTCGTCGCGGTGCTCGACCTCCAGGTAAGCAGCGGCGGCGTCACGGACTACCGCTACCGGCTGCTCCCAGTATTCGCCAACCTCCTCGCCCCGGACGCCGAGATGGCGAAGTACATTTCCGCGATCCGCCAGCCCTACGAGGAAAAGCTAGGACAGAAGCTCGCGGTGACGCAAGGCCTGCTCTACCGCCGCGGCAGCTTCAACGGCAGCTTCGACCAGTTGATCCTGGACGCGCTCGCCGCCGAGAAGAACGCCGAGATCGCATTCTCGCCCGGCTTCCGCTGGGGCACGACCCTGCTCCCAGGCGAGAGCATCACCTTCGAGCACCTGATGGAGCAGACTGCCATCACTTACCCCTACAGCACCGTGAACGAGCTCAGCGGCGCGCAGATCAAAGCGATATTGGAAGACGTCGCCGACAACGTGTTTCATCCCGATCCGTACCTTCAGCAGGGCGGCGACATGGTGCGCGTGGGCGGCATGACGTATGCCATTGCCCCGCGGGCGAAGATCGGGGCTCGCATCTCCGACATGAGAATCGGGGACCGGCCGATGCAGGCGGAAAAACGGTACAAAGTCGCAGGCTGGGCTCCGGTCGCAGAGGGCGCGAGCGGCGAGCCGGTCTGGGACGTGGTCGCACGCTATCTGCGCGGGCAACGAATTGTTACACCCAGGCGCGTGAACCAGCCCCGCCTGGTGGGCGTTAAGGATAATCCGGGGATATCGTAGAACCTGCGATGAAGCTCGCGCTGATCCTTCTGTTAGCGGTCGCGGCCGCCGCAGGCGGCGGCTGGTACTGGTACCAGTCGCGCGCCGACAGCGGCGAAGTGCGCTATCGCGTCGCGAAGGTGGAGCGCGGCCCGATGGCGGCGGTGGTCGCGGCGAGCGGCACGTTGAACGCCGTGACTACGGTCCAGGTCGGCTCGCAGATCTCCGGCCAGGTGAAGGACATCTACGCCGACTTCAACACCCCCGTGAAAAAAGGCCAGGTGATCGCTCGCATCGACCCGGCCACCTTCGAGCTGCGGGTGAACCAGACGCGCGCCGATCTCGACGCTGCCGAGAGCGCGGTGGCCGTGGCGCGTTCGGGCCTCGCTGCGCAGCAGGCGGAATTCGGTCGTGTGAAGATCATGCTCGTCGACGCCGAGCGCGACCTGGCGCGCAAGAAGATGCTGGTCGACAAGAAGTTCATCTCGCCTGCGGAGCTCGACAAGGCGAACGTGGTGCTGGACAGCACCCGGGAGCAGCTGAAGGCGGTGCAGGCGCAGATCCAGGTGAACGAGGCGCAGGTGCAAAGCGCAATCGCGGCGGTCAAGCAGCGCGACTCGCTGCTCAGGCAGGCGCAGGTCGACCTCGAGCGCACCATCATCCGCGCGCCCGTGGACGGCACCGTGATCCTGCGCAACGTCGACGCCGGCCAGACGGTCGCGGCGAGCCTGCAGGCGCCGGTGCTCTTCACCATCGCGCAGGACCTGCGCGACATGCAGGTGGAGGCTGCGATCGACGAGGCCGACGTCGGCCGGTTGCGCGTCGGGCTCCCTGCCACTTTCGCCGTCGACGCCTTCCCGCGGCGCAACTTCACCGGAGAGATCCGGCAGATCCGCAAGTCGCCCCAGAACGTCCAGAACGTGGTGAGCTACACGGTGGTGATCTCGGCTCAGAATCCGGACCTGGCGCTGCTGCCGGGAATGACCGCGAACGTGCGCATCGTGGTCGAGAACCGCGACAGCGCGCTCAAGGTGCCCAACGCCGCGCTGCGCTGGCGCCCTGCGGGCGCGGCCGACGTGAGAGTGCCCGCGGATGCGCCTTCCACGCAGCAGAGCGGCGGCCAGGCCGTGCAGCAGTTCCGCGCCCGCATCGTGGAGGAGCTGAAGCCAAGCGACGCGCAGAAGGTCCGCCTGGAGGAGATCTTCTCCGACGCGCGCCAGAAATTCGCCCGCGTGCGCGACGTGCAGGGGGAAGCTGAGCGCCGCCGCCAGGCCGAGCGCATCCGCTCGGAAACGAACAGCCGCATCGCCGAGATCCTGACCCCCGAGCAGCGCCCGGCCTGGGAGCGGCTGCTCGCCGAGTCCGGGGCGCGCGGCCAGGCGGCGACCGGCCGCGTGTACGTGCTGGATGGAGGCGAGCCCAAGCCGCGCGACGTGCGTCTGGGCCTCACCGACGGCTCGACCACCGAGCTCGTCGCCGGCGAGCTCGCCGAGGGCACGGAAGTGATCATCGGCACCGGCGGCGCCGGCGGGTCGGCTTCGCAGCCTGGGGGCGGCGGGCTGCCGCGCCCGCGCTTCTTCTGATGCTGATCGAGACGCGCAACCTGGTAAAGCTCTACCGCATGGGCGACGCCGAGGTGCGGGCGCTCGACGGCGTCAGTGTGGGCATCGGCAAAGGCGAGTTCGTGTCGGTGATGGGCCCGTCCGGGTCGGGCAAGTCCACCTTCATGAACCTGGTCGGCTGCCTCGACCGCCCCACCAGCGGCGAATACCGCCTCGACGGCAAGACGGTCTCGGAGATGGACTCGAGCCAGCTCGCCGCAGTGCGCAACCGGCACATCGGCTTCGTGTTCCAGAACTTCAACCTGCTGCCGCGCACGCAGGCGCTCGAGAATGTCGAGCTGCCCCTGCTCTACGCCGGCGTGGCGAAGAAGCAGCGCTTCGAGCGTGCCATGCGGATGCTCCAGCGGGTCGGCCTTGCCGAGCGGGCGCACCACCATCCGGCCCAGCTCTCGGGCGGGCAGCAGCAGCGCGTGGCGATCGCGCGCGCGCTGGTCACCGAGCCCCTCATCATCCTCGCCGACGAGCCGACCGGCGCGCTCGACTCGCACACCAGCGTCGAGATCATGGCGCTGTTCCAGGAGCTCAACCGCCAGGGTATGACGGTGGTGCTCGTGACTCACGAGGCGGACGTGGCGCGCTACGCGCGGCGCCTGCTGCGTTTCCGCGACGGGCACCTCGTGTCCGACGAGACGCAGCGCCCGGTGGCCGCGGCGGCGGTCGCGGCATGAGCATGCTGCAGCTCTTCCGCGTGGCGCTGCGCGCGCTCGCAATCAACAAGCTGCGCAGCGCGCTCACCATGCTCGGCATCGTCATCGGCGTCGGCGCGGTGATCGTCATGATCGCGGTCGGCGCGGGCGCGCAGCGGCGGGTGGAAGAGCAGATCCGCGCGCTCGGCTCGAACCTCCTTCTCGTCATGCCCGGCGCCACCACGGCGGGCGGGGTGCGCATGGGCTTCGGCTCGAGCTCGACGCTCACCGAGGACGACGTGATGGCGATCAACCGCGACATTCCCGAGGCGCTGGCGGCGCCGGCGCTGCGCGGCAACGCCCAGGTGATCTGGGGCAACGCCAACTGGTCGACCGCGATCTACGGGATCACCGCCGACTACCTCGACGTGCGCCAGTGGGCGCTCGCCTCGGGCCGCGTGTTCGAGCCGGCCGAGGCCGCGTCGGCGGCCAAGGTGTGCCTGATCGGCTCGACCGTGGCGAAGCAGCTCTTCGGCGCGGCGGATCCGGTCGACCAGACCATCCGCATCAAGCGCGTGCCGTTCACGGTGATCGGGCTGCTCGAGACCAAGGGCCAGAGCCTGATGGGGAACGACCAGGACGACGTCATCCTGATGCCGCTTTCGACGGCGCGCACCCGGGTGGTCGGCTCGGCCAGCGCCGCGAAGAACCGATCGATCGGCACGATCTGGGTCAAGGCGGCCGACGGCGTCGACCCTGCGAGCGTCGAGATCCAGGTGCGCGCGCTGCTGCGCCAGCGCCACCGCGTGCAGCCCGGCGCCGACGACGATTTCTCGCTGCGCAACCTCGCCGAGGTGATGGCGGCGCAGGAAGCCTCGAGCCGCGTGCTCGCGCTGCTCCTCGCCGCGGTGGCCTCGGTGTCGCTCCTCGTCGGCGGCATCGGCATCATGAACATCATGCTGGTATCGGTCACCGAGCGCACGCGCGAGATCGGACTGCGCATGGCAGTGGGGGCACGCACGCGCGACATCCTCGGCCAGTTCCTGGTGGAGGCGGTGACGCTGTCGCTCATCGGCGGCCTGGTGGGCGTCACGCTCGGCATCGGCGCGGCGATGGCGATCGCCTCCTTCGCCGGCTGGCACATCGTGATCTCGCCCCAGGCCGTGGCGCTGGCGGTCGCCTTCGCCTTCGTGATCGGCGTCTTCTTCGGCTTCTATCCCGCGCGCAAGGCCGCCCGCCTCAACCCCGTCGAAGCGCTGCGCTTCGAGTAGGCACAAAAGAAAACGCCCCGGACGGATCCGGGGCGTTTGCAGGTTAAGACTGTCTTGTTGTTATTGAGTTGCTTTTATTAGCGGCACTCGCTCGGCACGTACTTGGCGAGAATGCCGGCCCCCGGAGGACCACCAACCGGCGGCAGGCCGCGAGCCGTCGAAGTACCTGCGGTCTCGGCAGCGCAGCCCCAGTCGAGCGGGCCGGTTACGCCTGCGCCGTAGGAGGCCCCGAGTGAGGTAAAGTTTTGGCCGCCCGTGGAGATGTAAGGCGTCAGAACGATTGCGTTGCGGGCACCGATTGCGCCGATGTTCTGCGCAAAGTAAAGAACCGTAACCGTGCCTTGGTTCGCCCCGGCAGCGCCGGTAATCTGGACGCTGGTCACGTACTTGCTGGACGCGCCGGTATTGCCAGCTTGCGCGTTGAACGCAGCGGCAGTCGCGGTCAGCTCGGCCGCGGTATTCGAGCCGGTGCCGATGATGGTCTTGGCATCGGCCGCGAGCGACAGGCCTTCCGTCACGCGCGCACGCACCGTGTAGTCCTGATACGCAGGCAGCGCAACCGCCGCCAGAATGCCGATGATCGCGACCACGATCATCAGTTCGATCAGTGTGAAACCCTTCTGAATCGTTTTCATGTTCACTCCCCAGTTGGTGAGAAACGGTCCTCACTTCGACCTGCCCTCATTTGAGCAACGTCTGTGCCAGCCGACGATGAAGCAATGCACGCGTTCCGGTGAAAAAAGCGTGGAGGAGTTCACGCTCTTGCGGCTCGGGGAAGCCCGGGGTGCCGCGAATTGTCCGGGCTGACAAATTCGGTCGGTTCTAAGCCCGGTAGCCGGGAATTTTCGACGGATCGACTTCGTCGATCTGGTCGGGATCGAGGAACATTTCCGCATAGCGCTGGTAGACCTTCCGGCGCACGAAAATGTCGAATAAGTCCGGGTCGATATGGCCGTTGTTCTTGAACCTGCCCAGGATCTCGAGCGACTCGGATAGCGTCTTGCCCTGTTTGTAGGGCCGGTCCTTGGCGGTGAGCGCCTCGAAGATGTCGGCGATGCCCATGCAGCGCGCCTGGACCGACATCTGCTCGCGCTTGAGCCCCTTCGGGTAGCCCTTGCCGTCCATGCGCTCGTGGTGGCCGCCGGCGTACTCGGGCACGTTGACGAGGTGGCTCGGCCAGGGCAGGGCCTCGAGCATCCGGATCGTCGCCACGATATGGTGGTTGATGACCTTGCGCTCGTCCTCGGTCAGGGTGCCGGAGCGGATGGTGAGGTTCTTCACCTCGTCGTCGGTGAGGAAGCTCACCTCGTGACCCTGCATGTCGCGCCAGCTGTACTTGGCGATGCGGCGCACGCGCTCCATGTCCTCCTCGCGCATGCGCTCGGTGCCGACGTTGCAGGCGTGCAGGAACTTGCGGTCCTCCTCGAGCTGGCGCAGCCTGCGGCGCAGCTCCCTTTCGTCCAGGCCGCCCTTCAGCGCCTCGATCTCGGCGTCGCGCTTGAGCACCTCGAAGCGGGTATCGACGAGGTGCACCCGGTCGAAGATGGTCTCGAGCTTGGTCGCCTTGTCGACGATGTGGACCGGCGTCGTGACCTTGCCGCAGTCGTGCAGCAGCCCGGCGATCTTCAGCTCGTAGCGGTCCTTGTCGGTCATGTGGAAGTCCTTGAGCGGGCCTTCCGTGGTGTCGTTGACCGCCTCGGCGAGCATCATGGTGAGCTGCGGCACGCGCTGGCAATGGCCGCCGGTATAGGGCGATTTCTCGTCGATCGCGTTGTTGATGAGGTTGATGAAGGACTCGAACAGTTGCTCGAGCTGATTGATGAGCATCCTGTTGGTGAGCGCCACCGCGGCCTGGGATGCGAGCGACTCGGCCAGGCGCTGGTCGGAGGCCGAGAACGGCACGATCTCGCCGGTCTGCGGGTCGTGGGCATTGATGAGCTGCAGCACGCCGATGATCTCGCGCTCGTAGTTGCGCATCGGCACGCTGAGGAACGACTTGGAGCGGTAGCCGGTCTTCTGGTCGAAGGCGCGCGTGCCGCTGAAGTCGAAGCCTTCGGCCGAGTAGGCGTCGGCGATGTTCACCGTCTTGCCGGTGAGCGCCGAGTAGGCCGCGACCATCCCGTGGTTGGGCTTGCCGTCCTTGTAGAGCTGGATCGGGTAGAAAGGCACCGGGTTGCCGGTGGTGCCGCCGAGGTAGTACTTGAGCGAGGAGGTGCGCACGATCTCGAAGCGCAGGGTCTTGTCCTCGGTGAGGCGATACAGCGTGCCGCCGTCCGCGCGGGTGATCGTCTTGGCCGCGGTGAGAATGGTCTCGAGCAGGCGATGGATGTCGCGCTCCGCCGAGAGCGAGGCGCCGATCGCGTTCAGCTGCTCCAGGCGCTGGCCCAGGTCGTCCGCGCCGGTGGGGGCGGAGCCGCCGGCAAATCGCAGGCCCTGGGTGGTATCGAGCATCTTACTTAATGCAGACCGAGCGCACTTCCTTGATGTGGGTGATGCCCGACAGGCACTTCTCCATCCCGTCCTGCTTCAGGGTGCGCATGCCGTCCTCGAGGGACTGGGCGAGGATGTCCGCGACCCGCGCATGCTCCTGGATCAGCTTCTTCACCTTGTCGTTGGCGATCAGGAGCTCGTGCAGGCCGCAGCGCCCCTTGAAGCCACTGCCGCTGCACTTGTCGCACCCCGCCGGCTTGTAGAACGTGAGCTGGCCCTTGTCGTTGCCGTACACCCTGACCCACTCCTTGTACACCGCCTCCATCGCGCCCTTGGGATCGGCCTTGAAGCGCGCCGTGCTCATGAGCTCTTCGCAGTACTCGCGCAGGAACGAGGTGAGCTCGGCGGACTCCGGGGTGTAGGTCTGCTTGCAGCTGCACAGGCGCCGCGCGAGGCGCTGCGCCAGGACCCCGAGCAGCGCGTCGGAGAAGTTGAACGGGTCCATGCCCATGTCGAGCAGGCGGATGATCGATTCCGGCGCGGAGTTGGTATGCAGCGTCGCGAACACCAGGTGGCCGGTAAGCGAGGCTTCGATGCCGGTCGAGGTGGTCTCCTTGTCGCGCATCTCGCCGACCATGATGATGTCGGGGTCGGCGCGCAGGAACGACTTCATGATCACGGCGAAGTCGAGGCCCGCCTTCTTGTTCACCTGTACCTGCCGCAGGCCCTTCTGCGTGATCTCGACCGGATCCTCCGCCGTCCAGATCTTGGTATCGGGGGTATTCAGGGACTTGAGCACCGAGTGCAGCGTGGTGGTCTTGCCCGAGCCGGTCGGGCCGCAGACGAAGAACAGCCCGTAGGGCTTCGCGACCGTGTGCTGCAGCTGGTCGAGATTGCGCGCCGAGAAGCCCATCTTGTCGAGCGGAATCGGCTCGCCCGCGGCGAGAATCCGCATCACGATGTCCTCGACGCCGCCGGCCGTGGGGATGGTGGCCACGCGCAGCTCGATGTCGAGCGGCCCGAACTTCTTGAACTTGATCTTGCCGTCCTGGGGCTTGCGCTTCTCCGAGATGTCCAGGTCGCACATGATCTTGATGCGCGCGGCGATCGCGGCGCGGTAGCTCGCCGGCACCTCGATGTAGGGCGAGAGGTTGCCGTCCTTCCTGAAGCGGATCTCGGTCTTCGCCTTGCCCGGATAGGGCTCGATGTGGATGTCGGAGGCCCCTTGGTTGTAGGCCTCGACGATCACCTTGTTGACGAGCTTGACCAGCTCGTTGTCCGCCGCGGCGTCCACATCGTCGGACGACGCGCCGTCGGTGGCTTCGCTGCCGTTGTCGGAGAGATCCGACAGCAGGTCGTCGATGTTGCCGAGGCTCGCGCCGCCGTCGCCGCCGTAGAAGTGGTTCAGCGTGTCGCGGAACTCCTTCTGCGTAGTGACCTTGTAGATGATGCGCGCCTTGGGAAACACGTTGGCGGCGATGCGCGAGGAGCGGATGCGCTCCGGGTCGAGGCACATCACGACCAGGCCTTCCTTAGTATCGTCGATCGGCACCCACTGGGTCGATTCGACGTACTCGCGCTTCAGGTTCTTCAGGAGGTCCGTCGGCTTGACCCGATCCGGCTTGAGAGGCTCGTAGGGCACCCCGAAGAACCTTGAAAGCGCCGCGCCGATCGCCGGGAGCTTGACCTGGAACTCCTCCAGCAGCACCTGCTCGATCTCGACTCCCTTCTTGCGCGCCTGGCGCGAGGCGAGCTCGAACTCGCCCGCCGAGATCACCGCGTCGGAGATCAGGTAGTCGTACTTCGTCTTGGCGACGGCGGGCTTCTGGCGCTGCTTGAAGGCGATCGCCAGGGTTTGCGCGATCTCGGCGATGCCGTCCTCGGCCATCTCACCGAACGGCGTGCCGGTCTTGTGGTTGATTACCTGGATCACGCCGATGAGCTCGCTCCCGCCCGCCTCGATGATCGGCGCGGCCAGCATCTGCTTGGTGCGGTAGCCGGTGCGCTTGTCCACTTCCTGGAGGAAGCGCAGGTTCGGGTTGAGCGTGCGCAGCTCCGCGTCGTCGTAGACGTCCTTGATGTTGACGGTCTTCTTCGCGAGCGCCGCGTATCCGGCGATCGAGTGCTCGGCGATCGGCAGCTTCAGGTCCTTGAAGGAGTTCAGCCCCGTCTTGACCTTCGACACGATCGACTGCTTGTCCTCGGCGACCGAGTAGATGGTGAGGCGGTCGGCATTGAAGAGCGCGCACACCTCCGCGCTCATCTCCAGCATGATCTCGTCGATGTTGCTGGTCGCGTGGATCCTGTTCGTGACGACCTGCAGCTGCTTCTGAAACGCAAGGCGCGCGCCGAAGTCGTTGCTCGCTGCATGCGAACTCAGAACTGCACTCATCGAAAGTTCCTCCCGCCGCGGGGTTCTAGCTGGTTATTCGATGTTAGCGTTATCTATTCTGATTCTCAAAGGAATTCCCGTCAGGATTTGCGCGGATTTATGCGCTTTTTTGCACACTTCGCAGGCCGCCGTCGAGCAGCCAGACCTTGAAGCCGCGCTGCGCGAAGAGAAAGGCCGCCGCGGCGCTGCGCCGCCCGCTCTGGCAATACACGACGTATTCCCTGGAGCGGTCGAGCACCGCGAACATGTTGCGCACTTCGGCGAGCGGCACGTTGATCGCCCCGGGCAGCTTGTCGTACTGGTATTCCGAGGGATAGCGCACGTCGAGCCACAGGGCGCCGCGCCGCACCTTTTCGGCCGCCTCGGCGAACGACACCCGCCGCAGCAGCGGCTCGCGCAGCAGCTCGTCAAAATGTGTCCGGTCCAGGCGCAGGAGCTCGCCTTCGCCGAGCGAGGTCACGGTGGCGTTGCGCTTGGCCTCCGACACCAGCGCCTCCTCGCCGAACGCATCGCCGCTCTTCAGCTCCGCCAGCAGGACTTTCGCCCCGCCGACCAGCCGCTCGACCGAGAAGCGGCCCGATTCCACCACGTAATAGTAGTCGCCCTGGTCTCCTTCGCGGATCACCGTTTCGCCGGGCGCCGTCTTCACCCGGTCGAAGCGCTTGAGCAGCTCGTCGATGTGCGCGACCGGCAGCTGGGCGAAGGCGCCCGAGCGCAGCTTGCCGAGGCCGAAGGCGCCGGTGACGATGCGCGCATCCGCGGCCGCCGCCTGGCCGGTGAGCGTGGAGTCGGCGCCGGCTGCGACCTGATCCCAGGTGGCGAGGATGTCGAGCACCTCGTCGTCGAGCATCACCAGGTCGACATCGGTGATCGCCTTGCTGCGGGCCGGGCGATCGCTCTGCCGGTTGAGCGCCTGCCGTGCCTCGTCGCTTCCTCCCACCACGACCAGCGTGCCGCCGCCCTCGAACGCAAGCAGGAGCTCGCCTGCGAGCAGGAACACCGATTGGGGACCCTGCAGACGCTCCTGCAGCGGATCGCTGCCGCGCCGCGCGCGCTCGACCACCGCCACCTGTGCCAGCTCGGCGAGCCGCTCGGCGGAAAACCCGGCCAGAGGCGCGAGCGCCGCGAGCTGGTCGGGCCGCGGCCGGGTGAGCGAGGCATCCATGGCTCAGAATTCGAGCACCAGGTTGTTTTGCAGCATGCGCGGCCGGTGGGCGCCGGCGGACTCCTCGATCTCGAGCATGGTGGGCTCGATCTCCCCGGGCTTGAGGTGCGTGATGTAGATCTCGGCGCTGCGCTCGAGCTTCTTCAGCTCCTCCGCGAGCGTCTCCGGACAGAGATGGCGCGAGATCTCTGCGAGGTGGCGCTCCTTGTTCGAGAACGCAGTCTCGATGATCAGGAACTTGAGGTTGCCGATGCGGTTCACCACGCTCCAGAGCGCGTCGTTCGGCGCGGTATCGCCGGTGAAGACCAGGCTCGCGGCGCCGCTGTCGAGGTGGTAGCCGACCGCCGGAACGGTGTGGCGCGCGGGAATGGGCGTGACCGTGCGGCCCGACAGGCTGATGGCCTGCCCGACCACGATTTCCCGGTAGCGCAGGAACGGCGCCTCCGGCGTCGGAATCTCGGTGAAGTCGGGCCAGATCGCCCAGTTGAAAAGATGGTTCCTCAGGATCTCGATGGTGGCGCGCTGCGTGTAGACCTCGATCGGCTTGGTACGCATGCCGCCGATCGTGTCGACCAGGAACGGGATCGAGGCGACGTGGTCCAGGTGCGAGTGGGTCACGAAGATGTGGTCGATCTGCGAGAGCTCGGCCAGGGTGAGATCGCCCACCCCGGTGCCGGCGTCGATCAGGATGTCGCTGTCGACCAGGAACGAGGTGGTGCGCAGGTGGCGTCCGCCGATTCCTCCCGAGCAGCCCAGCACGCGCAAGCGCATGGCCCGTGCCTTCCCTATTTTTCGTCGAAGGTCGTCACACCGTCCCATTCTGGCGGCGGCGGGTTGCGGCGTTTGTCGGCCACGATTGCAGCGTACACGCGATACAGGCCGCAGGTGGGATTCATGCGGGCGAGGCTCCCGAGTCCGGTCTCGGCATCATCCCACTGCCGAGTGCGGTAGGCGCGCAAGGTGGAATTCCACAGTTCCAGCTCCCGGCGCACGCTTTCGCCGATGTCGGACTCGAGGCCGAGGGGCTCGTAGACCGTCACGGCCTCGTCCCTGCCCATGACCTTGATGCGGTCGACCTCGCGGAACACCACGTCCGCCACGCGCTCGCGCGTAGCCTCGCCCGCGAGGACGCCGACCGCGTAGTTCTTGGTGCGGCCTTCGACCCGCGAGGCGACGTTCAC
>Ga0137394_10001309_pt1 | contig 17987 bp, 15 predicted proteins | sample czobulk116metaG_FD_108278 | JGI IMG/M metagenome (GOLD analysis project Ga0137394, IMG submission 108278) | Vadose zone soil microbial communities from Angelo Coast Range Reserve, California, USA - czobulk1.16 metaG | ecosystem: Environmental > Terrestrial > Soil > Vadose zone | place: USA...
CGCAGCAAGATGGAGTACCTCATCCGCAATGCTCTCATCTGTCAGCTCCGCGGTGTGACAAGCGGACAGGAAGGCAAACTCGGCATTAGAGAGTTGAGACCGTACAATGTCGACCAGTGCCCTTGCCTATCTCTTCGTCCGCGCGGCCTGAAAGTGAGGCGGCCCAACTTGAGAAAAATTTGGCGTGTGAACCACTGGACAGAAAGAACATCGAGGACTAGGTGACAGCGTTGACCAACCAGTCCTCACACACCGCCGCCGGCCCGACGGCATTTGGTCGCTGTCGGTGACGGGAAACTCAATATTCCGTTCGTATCGATTGCAGCGTCTTTTAAGTCTGGCTGTTTCAATGAATGAGACATCGTCCTAGCCTCGTTCTATGCCGATGCGTACGATGAACAGTGGACGTGCCAGTGCAATCTCCTCGCCGCGGCGAATTGTTCTTCGTCGACGGGGCTCAAACACCTCATCTCAACCATCGATCCTCTTCTCAGATAAAATTACAAAAGAAGTGATTTTCGTCGCCCATTTCCATCTTCCTTCGTGAGTCACGCACTGCGACATTGCTTTGGCCCTCATCATGATGGCCTTCGTCCTCGGTTAATGGGATCCCCCGTCTCACTCCACTTACGGCCTACGTATTCGATATTTGAACCTTTATCGCGCCGCTCTTCGGATCCGCGCTGGTCTCAAACGCACGAACGGCATCCTCGATGGGAAATCGATGCGTCACCAGCTTCCTGACGTCGCCCAACACCCCAGCCTCCACGAGCCGTATTGCCTTGGGCCACACGTTGGCGTACCGGTACTGAAACTTGAGATCCACCTCCCGCGTCGACAGCCGCATAAAAGGGAACGTCATCTCGCTCTTCCCGACGCCGACGACGAACACGGTCCCCCCAAACCTCACCGCCTCGATCGCAGCCCCTATCGATGCCTCTGCTCCCGTGCACTCCAGCGCGACGTCCGGCTCCACGCCCCCCATCGCCTCCACGACCCGCGCTGCGAGCTCCTTCTGCGCCTCTCCGTGCGCTACGCGTAGCGTGCGCACCCGCCCGGGTGCAAGAGACTCTGCAAACGCGAGCCGCCCCGCGTCGAGATCAGTGATGACGAGCGGATGCGCCCCTGCGGCGCGCGCACAAAGCAGTGTCGAGAGGCCGATCGGCCCCGCGCCACATATCAATGCGGCGTCGCCGAGCCGCAGGTTTGCGCGCTCCACGGCTGCGAGTGCGACGGAGAGCGGCTCAAGCAGGGCGCCGTCTTCAAAGGACAGGGACGGTGGGAGCTTGTGGCACCATAGTGCCGGGTGAACGATATAGCGGCGCAATAACCCGGGAATTGGAGGCGTAGAGCGGAAGAGGACGCGCTCGCAGCCGTTGTAACGACCCCTGAGACACGGCGCGCAGGTATGGCAGGGAATACCGGGTTCGATTGCGACACGATCACCAGGCTGGAGATTTGTTACGGACGAATGGACTGCGATGATCTGGTGCAAAACAGTGGCTCGTGCCAGTGGATGCGTATATGATGTGTCACGTGACATACCTCTCCCGCAGATTCATGACCGAGGATATGTTTGTCCTCAACGATCATCGGCCCTATGCGCCCAGCATGCCAGAAATGCACGTCTGAACTACAGGTGCGTATAATCAGTGCTAAACTTCTGGAATCGGAACCTCAAACGTACCCACAGATCCCTGTGCTTCGGATTTCCACCACTACCTCTCCCTCGCCGAGTGTCGCCCCCGACTGGATGTTTGCGACTGATGGATCCGCGTTGTCAAGCCATAGGTTGTGCTGTGGGTCAGTGTATACACCGATGTTGGGCTTAAGATTCAGGAGCGTGGACATGATTGTGAGTCGAGTCGGAGTCGGAGAAGAGACAAAGGGACTGTCATGAATGATTATGCAATATTACGCCCTACAAAACAGCCCTAAAACCGAGCAGGATAAGACCAATCAATAACTAGCAGCATACACATGACTTTCTACTCCCAGCAGAGCCAAATTCATCTAGATGGCATAGGACCCGTTCAGCTCGTCCGAAACCGAATTCCGACAGAGCAAAGTAGACTAACCTTTCGCGGGCATTGAGTCGTGAGACGATTACAACCCCAGCATTTTATCTCCTCCAACTTGGGGCATCCGTCCATGATCGCTTTGATCACAAAATCGTCAACAGCCCTGTTCCAACCCACGTCCAACGTGCGCAGCTCCCGTGCCTCCCCGATCCTTGACAAAGCTTCTGCCGTTGTCTCGCGCCACGCGCTGATGCTAAGAGCCGACAATGTCGACCCAGCGCAATCCAGCAGTGCTGGCAGCGCTTGCGTACCAACGTTGGGGGCACGAGCGATGCTCAGAGTACTGAGAACGGAAGGACGCCATCCGTGGAAGAACGTAGCAACGCCCTCGTCTGTGAGTGCGGGTAGGTTGTCCAACCTGAGGGAGACGAGATTTGGTGCATACTCCTGTATGCCATGTTTGAGAAAGTCATCCCCAAGTTCGTCATGATCTGAAAGATCCAAGAGCCTGAGACGTTCGCCGAGTTTCTCAAGTAGAGCGATCAGCCCATCCTCGGAACAGGAAGTACTGGGAGAAGATAAGTCGAGCTCTTCCAGTTGCTGGAAAGAGGAAATGTAAGGGAGAAAGGTGTCGTCAAGCTTTCCGATCTCCTTCAGACGCAGCTCCTTCACGTTTGGACAACAAGTAGCCAGTGTTGACATGCACTCGAGGTCAAATCGAGGGCTTTGATGGACCAAGAGTGCTTCCAGTTGGGGATGGGATTGGAAGAAATGAACCCAGGCAGGAATGCGAACGAGGAATGGCCCCAAAAGCTCGAGGCGCACGAGCGAGGGAAGAGAGGTGGACCAGGCATTGAGAACTGCATCATCAAGGCGTCCGCAGTAGTCAATACGGAGGGATGTGAGATTTGGGTTTAGATGGGCAAGAGTTACGAGAGCAGGCGATGTGAGCTCCGTGCCATCGTAGATATTCAGATTCGTATTTTTCACGTCATAGAACAAGGTAGCATTTTCGGGTGTCCTACAGAAACATCGTGGACAGACAGAATAGATCAAAGGTTGCAAAGGCTTACAAGGACCGATTTCGACAAAGGGCACGGATAATCTTATCGAGGTTGATAGATCCGATATCCCCAAACGCCTCGACGTCATTGATATGTTTGGATATCATCTAACACTCAACACGGTCAACTTTAAAGAGCAAAACCACCGGCGCACAATTACTCTCACCTTGATGCAAAGTGACACGAGGGTAGGGAACTTCATCTCCTGGTGATTTATGACTTTTCGCCTTTCCGCAGCGGGCTTGCGCTTGCGTAGGGCTGGAGCCTTCTTAAACGGGTCAGTTCCAGACGCCTTAGCACAAGAGTGGCAAAGGTAGCCGGGTGGAGGGTCAGCGGCCATCGTGTAATTGGTCTTCGACTATCATAAGCATGATGCAAGCGACAAAGCGGCCGAAAGAGCGCACCACGGCAAACTGTTTCGAGCATTTGGCACATTTCTCGAGGCTTCCGTTGGGCGGCTTAGGGCCGCCTGACTTGCTTTTCCTAGGCGACTTCGATAAGGCGGTATACGCATCCCCATCATTGTCGTACTCGTCGTCATCGTCGTCACATTTCTTCGCTCTCTTCTTTGCGGCCGCTTTCTGCTTCTCCAAAGCTGCTTTCGACACCTTGCGCTTCCTTCCCGTCTGAGCTTCACCTTCGCTGTCAAGATGATCGGAGTCGGGAGGAGCCTCAACTCTGATGTAAGAGAAGGACAAAAAGAACGGGTTATACAGATACACACATCTCCGGCGGGCGCGCTTGGCCCTTCGGCTTGTTCTCCTTCGTTGACAGGATCCTGATTCCCACTAGTGGACGCAGTACTTGGGCCAGCCTCAGCTTGCTGTTGTTGTTGTTGACCCCGGCGACGAATCAATGCATGGTTGATGCCCGATTCCTGGGGCATCGTGAGCATATGTAAGACCCCATTAATCCTAGAGAATACTAACTCTAAGGAATTCTGTGAGGGCTGAGGTGGGCCCGCGAACATTGTTTCTCCTCATTCTTGGTCAGTCAACTGGGATTGGGCTCAGGGAACGGCGCGCGACGCGTGCAAAAGAAACGCGACCAAAATACATCCAAACATATTTGTAATTTCTCACTCCTATTTCCTCTCACCTGGAAATAAAACACAGACTGAGAAACATTTTTAAAACAATTTGGGTATCATCACTGTCGCGGAACAGCACCACCATTTAATCTTGCCGATGATGGCATCCCAACGCCGAGGGCGCCGTCTAACGAACGTGCGCAGCCAGAAAGCTGACCCAAACGCCCAGGGAAGCAGCTCTTTTTCCGACTGTTACCTCACTGGATGCCAAGTTATTTATTTAAATCGATTTCTCTTCGCCTCGGGGTACAGAACCCCACGTAGCACTTCTATGACAGATGGTGACAGCGTGTACTAGAATTCTTAGGTACACATTGACTATCGGCACCACTAGAGCGTGAGTTATGAAAGGTTTGAACCCTGGAACAGAGGATTCAATTTTACGGCTTGCTAACGCCTGTAAAACAGAGAAATAGAATCAAGAACCTCCGAACAACTGGCCGAGAATACTTTTCTCCCTGGGGATCACCACCACTTACATCTTTTTAGCTGATTTGGATCGGATGCCAAAAGAAATTGATTGAGTCCATCTCGGCGCGCACATCCACCCAAGTGAGGCCTCGTAGCCCTAACGGGGTGTTTCTGACCGTGATACTAGGTCCGGCGGGTCTACACGCAAGGTTATTGTCACTGTCAGAGTGACGTCGGAAACACCGAAGAAACCAGGACCGAGTAAAATGGGAGGCTAGCACATGCTGCCCCGTCACGGTGCTGCCGTGCATCGCAGTCGTATCGTGACGACGTGTTCTCATTCACATAGTACGTCACGGTGTCCGAGCAGTCGCTGATGTGGCGTTTCGGCCGCATTTCCCCAAGCGAACATAGGACTCGGCGATGAGACAGGCATTCAGCAAGGCGGATAGTAATGAATTCACAAAAAGAAAAGCAGGTATCCGGTCCCCACTTTCCGATTGGGGGAACAAAAAAATTACGTCACCTAGAGTAGCTGCCTATAGCACCGTGACCTTTGATGTGCCGATAGATAGCTCGATAATCGAGCGATCAATCTGGCGCCTGTTATCCAAGTCTGCGACGACCCCTCTTTAAGACATCTCAAGTTGAGTAATGGCCAGCCCATGGAATCACCTGCTTGGCCATGTTTTAAATCGCTCTGAGTCTGTCCTCCAGCCTGAGAGAGAAATGATCCTCTTACTAGCATGAAATGAGTACAGTGGACTATCAACGCCCACGAGTGCCTGGAAGCGTCCAGTGAGAGACCCGATTGCCAACGTTTATTCAAGATGTAAACAGCCCAAGGGGGTGACAGGGGCCCTCGGAGGTACAGTCCACATGTCTGGCAATTGTCCCTGAATCTTCTAGGCAGAGCATGAGGAACAATGCAAGTGGCAGGATAGTGGCGATAACTGAATGCAGCAACTGTTCAAAGCACAGGTTGGGCTTGTCAAAACAACGCAAATGACATAAAAAGCTGTGTACGATGGCCAGCACATAGGCAAAAATGATAGAGTGTGCCGCTCAGATCGGGAAACGGAGATTCAGAGGGAAGATTGCGAAGCTGAGGTTAAAAGGCTCCGAGTCGGGCTTTACCGTGACATCGGAAGATACCGCGACGGGTAGTCCTACCACCACCATCCCACAGCAAAAGCTGGGGCAAGGATGGGCAATGCCCTGCGACTAGCGTCGGCTACTGGGCGGCGGACTTCAGTTCACCCGAGGCGAGACGGCGGAGCACGCAACTGCACCACGCCCAACCTCTCCGACCCCCTTTGATGGGACTATTCTTTATTTTCTCTGTCCCGCTCTTGTGCTCTCGGGAAAGCAAAGCGTGATATCTTATTACTCGACTGAATAGGTATCTTTCTTTGTCTTCCACCACCTCCCAACATTTGCGCGATCGGTTACAAAGTCTCATTCTTGTTGTACGACCACCCTCGCGCACCGGAAGCATGCATGACTCTGCGCTTTCCCTATTGCGATTATCGATTATTGTTTCGCGCCCCCTCACTTTACTTCCATGTCTTAGTTCCTGTCATTGTCGATGTAAAATAGAATTTTTAACAATAATGGCCCCTGTGTTTGAAAACCCCTCGCGTGGTACGATGCCGAGTCAAGGACTCGGAAGCAAAGCGTCTTGCGTCTGGTAGCTCGTAGCCCCTAACATCCACTGTGATTAAAGGGAGCATGAGAGGTGTGATGAAGGAACGATGCTGTGAAAGGTAAAGTAGTAGGCGTGGCAGCGACGTTGGGTACGCTCTCTCAGAACATAGGGAGACCAGCGATGACATGAGACGGAGTGTCACTGGGGGGAGGGGGGGGGGCGAGACAGCCTTGACAGCGGTAGAAGACAGGTGCAAAGGAGATGAGTGGACGAGGCGAGATGGTGGCCTCAGGGGATTGCGTCGGTCACCAAAAAGAAAACTTCTCTGCGCAAGGTCCTCCCACTGCCGTATTGGCATTGTTTTTGCCTGTGTCTTTGCAGCGTCTTCCACGTTCAGTGCCAATGAGCCCTTTGATAAGTTCTCCGCTAATTATAGCGAGGGCTTGCGGATTTTTCACTGACCAACAAAGGTTTGTCGCGCAATGCTGGGGATCCCCGAGGAAAGCAACTCTTTCCCAGACTCCATGTGGCGCTAGGTATTGCCTCACAAGGACATCAGGCGTACGAGGACTGTATATGATGGCAACTCCGCTGGAGCATACGCTATAGAGAAATGCTGCTTCGAATCCTGGAACACATACAGAAATTTTAATTTTTACGGCTTGCCAAATTGCCGGTGCCTGTCAAACTGGCAAATAGAATCAAGAACCTCGAAATAGTACCGAATGGATGACACGGACACCACCCCTCACCATTTGGGATCGCTCTGAAGCATAGAGGATAGATACTCGTGAACCTGATACCAAATAATTCGGGTCTGTTTCAGCGAGTACCACCGCCCAAGTGCCAATGAGCCACGTAGCCATAGACGGTGTTTTTTGACGGTGATTCCATGCTTGGTTGGCCCATTTTGTGCAAGGTTGTTGTCATTGGCGCAGAGTGGCGTTGGAAGTACCGAGGAAACCGGGAGCAAAGACAATGGGAGGCAAAAACATGTTGGCCCGTGCATTCAGTCCTATTATGACTGCTGGCATTCAATTGCTGGGTTCCCCAGTCATTACGTACCCATCGCTGATGTGGCGTCTCAGGAAGGTCTTGATTGCCTTTAGTATACTCTAACACCTGGCGTGTACCTATAAATAGCTAGATAACGGGATATTGATTCAGGTGGCCCAGTCTTTCGTAAGAATGCCTTGAAAGATTACGTGAATAATCGCCGGCCATGAAACAACAACATACTTGGCCCATGCTTCCAAGTCGTTCTACCGTCTATATCCTAGTAAACGCCCGCCTGGTAGTTTGGAACGAGCACAGCGGACCGTCAAATTCACATGAGTGGGTTTCTAGAGCGTCTAGTAAGAGACATGGTCGACAACTTGTTTAATGAGGGGAGAACTAAGTCGCGGGGATGAGATTGGGAGACTGACCGTAGATGAAGGGACCAAAGGGGAGGAGTAAGCGAGAAGGCTCCCCGAAAACGAGAAGCCAGTAAGGGATAAGCAGTGACGGAGGGAAGTAACCAGATGTAGAGAAAGGGAAAGGATAAAGGGAGACAACTTCGAGATCAACAGCAAACACAAGTAGAGCTCAGAAGCAGCTCCAGAGGTGAGACTTGTGAAGACGGAGATGAAGCGAGAGAGTGTGGTGGCACTCACCCTACAATATTTGCTTTGGAAAATGAAAACAGGACGTGAGGCACAAGTTATTTATTATGTGTACCGCCTGGGCAGAGCAATGATTCAGTACTCGGGAGCAGCGGCAGGAGTGCGGCTGTCGTTGAATGCACAGGCTTGGTTTTTCGTAAAAAAGTAGTCCGTGTACCGATGAAACAAGGTGCCGTAGCCTGTTTCGTAATTCAGTGAATGGCTCGTACATAACCAAGTGGCGACGAAAATGATAGACGGCGCCAGATCAGCCCCTTTACGCCCGCGGGTGCCAAAGTCCGAAAAGTAAGAACCAACCATACCGGCATGCGGCGGAATGAGAGATCCGGGCTGTACACTGGCATAGACATCGCGTAGCTTCCGATGTGAGGGTATGATGGGGCGGTTTACCGCACGATCGCGACCCAAGTCACCCACCACTACAGGTTCCGAAATATGGCCTGGACAGGCTGGACGATGTAGGCGATGGCCGAGACGGACAGAGGGGGACTCGTTGAACAACCGTACAACCTAGGCGTTTTCAGGCAAAGAAGCGGGGTCAGTCCGACATGTCCCACGAGATCTACGAGTGCATTTTGGAATGCCATAAGGAAGTTGAGACAGAACTTGAAGCTTGAAAGCGACGGGCGAACTTCCTTCATATGGTGCATGATGGATGGTCGTCTGTATCAGTTTAGTGGTCAAGTTTTCGTTTTCATGGAACGCCTTGACGAACCTTGGCCGCACTTGGTGCTCAGAAGGCTTTTCTCACAATGCTTCTCGTATATGTGGCGTTCAGCTCTAACTGGTAGACGCTGCAGGAGAACACATTTGCGAGACAACGTCGGCGGCAGTAGTACACAAAGCAGGAAGGGAACTTGAACTTGAACAAACTTAAGGCCGGGTCCGACCGTCGCGTAGATAACTCGTAGACGACACTATAATAATAATTTAGCTAAATATTATCTAATCTTTAAATTGTACAGAGACATTTTGCCAACCCGTTCCGATTGTTCACTCCTCTCCGGTCACACTCAGGCACTCTCGGCCTCTAGATCCCATAGTATCTCGCACCTGTAACTCGAGTTCCACTAGCACGGGGCTCTGGAACTACGTTCTAAGTGCCTCGCTATGCCCGTGCTGTTCTCTTGGAGCATCGTTCAATTCCCGGCGCCTGGACTCGGTGAATCCAGCGCTACCGCGCGGCCGAAAACGTGGGCATGGTGGTGATCTGATGTGAAAGGCAACTGCTCTTGGGTCAACTCAAGCCGGGGGGTAGGTTTTTGCGATCTGTCATTCCGTAAGACAGGTACGTCTGTTGTGAACTCTTGCCTTCTGTTCGCGCTCCAGAACCCCAAAATTATTATTTTTGTTAAGGCAGCGCTCAGGGCGATGCCGAAATTACACTCCGTCTTTGAAAACCAGAAATCCCTCATGTCGTACTGGTGAGGTGGCGCTCGGGGCTGCATGAGATTGAATCGGCGGAAGGGCTCTACTGCTCTGAGGGCTGATGCTGGGGCGTGTTACCCACGTAGACGCATATATTTTTGTCATCATTTGTCTACCAGGAATACAGGAAAACGTATAAAAGGGAAAGCAATTGTTCTGCTATTCCCCAGTCCAAAGCGCAGCTTCAGGATTATCACAGCCTCCATCTACTACTCAACGATGATGCTTCACAAGTCCCTTGTCTCTTTTATCGCGGCCTTCGTTGTGGCGACCGGCGTCGTCGCTTCCGTTACCCCAGTAGCGAGGGGCGGCGGCGCCGCGTGTAACACGGGAACTCAGTCATGCTGCAACTCGGTCACCAATGCCAACAATCCAATCATAGCTCTCCTCTCGAGCCTGGTCGACATCGCCATACCAGTTGACGCCTCAATCCCCCTTGGGATCTCCTGCGTTGGCATCCTTAGCGCCAGTTCATGGTGACGCTCACCTCCTCCCGCGTTGCGTTTAAGGTACTAACATATCACGATAGCGTCGAACAACCGGTCTGCTGCAGTAACGTTTCCCAGAGTCTGTGTCGTTTCCTTTCTTGTCATTTCCCGTTCTTGTCTTGCTGATCTCCGGCTCATACACACACAGATGGTCTCATCAACGTGGGCTGCACCCCGATCAACATTGGCGCGTGAAAGTTGGCTCTCGCCGAGCGGTTTTGGTCGAAATCTCGCCGGGCTGGTTGAGTCAATCGGGTGGAGAGATGAGCGAGGAGCGAATGGACAATTTGTTTCCAACGTCTATCTTTGACTCGTACGAGTGATCACGCACGAAGGAGCTATTTTGTGAAGTGGGAGTGCCGTTGAACCCCACTTGCTTGTTTGGTTGATTGATCTGGCTGGCTGAAGGCGAGACCAGGACACGTCCGCATGGAGCGCATAGGGAGATGAGTAAAGGCTGAGTGGCGCTGAGCGCTGAGTGGCTGTGACTGGAATTCTCGGCGAGCTCAGGCTTAGTTCCGAGTCGGTACACGTAGGTGACCCATGAGGACCTTATGGCTCTCTCAGGGCCTGCGCGCTCAGGACGTCTGGGAGAGATAGAAATCAGAGGATGAACGCGAAGGGCGGCTTGGACATACGTCACCTGTTGGAGATAAATGAGCGGACCGCGCGAGTGAGTCGGGGGGGGAAGGACTAGATTACGACAGCAGCGAGTGTACTGCAAGCACATTTGCCAGTAATCATATGATAAGTTACTACACTAGGTATAGCAAGTGTATTGCTACGATGTGAGCGTCCATGCGTCTCTTTATCTCGGGCTGTAAGTAGACCCGTCCGGCCACTACCGTGAGCGTGACATGACGCGTGCCAGTACTACAGTAGTGTGGTTGCCAGTTCTCCACTTCCAATATCACCATCCAACTCCCAGAGAAGGACAGCGTGTCGTATGGCTGCGGTGAAACACCGGACATCGGCGTATTGCTGGATCCTTATGCGAGATAGCTGATAACTTTGTGTAGACATGGCAAACCAGGCGAACCCAAGTTCCACGGAGTGTCGTCGTCTGGTCTATTCCCAGGGGATCTGAATGTTCACGACATGCTAGTAAATTCGATGAAGCGTAAAACACATGACGAAGCTTGTTGGGGATGCTGAAATATGTCCCGCTCGAGGTAAAGGCGGACGTGAGTCACTGGCAGGCGACCAAGAACGCGACCGTGACAGTGCACCTGGTTAGTATTATTATCTTGCAAGCCCAGTTTCGTGTTCAACGTTCAACCACGGAATGAGTGAGTGACGCACTACGGTGACCGGATTCAGACAGCCCTAGGCCGCGTTTGGCGGATGTCCGGTCCGCCGGCCAACGCCGCGACGACGTACCCCAAATTTCATCGCGCACGGCGCCGTGCTTGTCCTCCGCGCGCAGCAAGAACATCTTGCCCCCGCCGCGCGAATGCAACACACAATGACATCACTTCTCCCAGCCGTGTGTACTAGCCGCAGTGGCGCGCCTTCCTTGCGTACCGCGCTTTCCTCTTGGAATCCGCTCGAGCGCCATCAGCACGGTGCCGGTAGCGGCCCCCCGGGCCCCGTGGTTTCGTGCTCCCACGGCGCTTCGTGTCGGAGCTCCGCACGCACCCTTTCCACTGGGATCTACCTCGCCCTCGCACTCTAAAACGTCATTCACGTTCTCCGAGTCGAGGGAGACCCTGCCAGTGACTCGGGCACCACCGCGATCGGCCCACTCCAAGCGTACATGCCTGGCGCAGCCAGGCTTGGTATTGACAGGGCTTCAAGCTTCAAGCTTCAAGCATGATGCACACTCCGATCTACGTACTACGTCGTCTTCGACGACGTCCTCCGCTGACTACCATCCCATTTCCTCATCCTGCTTTTCTCCTTCATGGCTTCTTCAAATGACCTACCTGACGCATCGCGAGACGGAGCCGTCCATGGGCGGTTTGGAGTCACCAGCCGTCAAAAGGGTTAGCTTAGCTCAGCTTAGATATGGCTCTTGAGCGGTTCGAGCCCGGCCAAGCCGTGACATCGCTACTAGTGTAGGGCATACTAGTAAAGGGTCGACAACTTTCCTAATCTAACCCCACACCATGTCCACGAAACAACCATATGGCACGTTATCTTATTTCTATCTACAGTGCCCGGACATGGCCAAGTTCCTCGGGCTCCTCTAAGGACGGGGCCAACTATGAGTTTGTGACACTGCCAGCCTCGTCACCCTACTTGCAAGAACTTCAAGTTAATGTTCCAATCCCCGACAACTTGAAATCTCCTGACTCGCTTTGCCCAAGTGCAAGATGGAATTTAATTTCTTCCATCACTTCTCCGTGCAGTTTTCCTAGTCGTACTAAGCAATCAACCTTTGGAACTCAGGCTACTGGAAGTGAGCACTGTTATCAGCAAATGAGGGTCTGGAAGTCGGGTTCAACCGGTGCATGCCCGCATTCACTGTCTACAAACCTTGATCAGCTATCTCGCATCAGGATCTATAGCCCTAGCAACATGCATATGTCGGGAGTCTACTCTCCGCAGCTGTACGAAATTCTCTATCCTTTTCTGGGAGTTGGCCTGGTGACGCATGTTTACTCCGTACGCCTTCGCGTTCATCCGCTCTCCCTCTGGTGTCCCCGAGCTCCGCAGTCCCTCAATTATTAACCATAAGGTCATCGTCTATTCCCACCAACTAAGCTCGCCGAAAGTCCAGACTGGACCAGACATAGATCAAACAATTAAGTCAAATTCATACCCACTCCCAGCTCACTGAATACCAGGTTGTGCGTGATCACTACTTAGGGGACTAGTATGAGCTAAAAATAGATGCCGAAAACAGAACGTTTTTCAGACGCTCCTCGCTCCATCCGTTTGACGCAACCATGCCCAGAGGGATTTCGACCATAAGCGCTCAAGGTTCGCCTACTTTCATAGGCCAAGGTTGATCGGGGAGCAGCCCACATTGATGAGACCGTCTGTGCGTATAAAGCAGGGATCAGCAAGACCAGAACGGGCAAGGACAACTAAGGAAACGACACAAACTCTGAGAAACGTTCTCGCAGCAGACCGGTTGGGCGGTGCTGTCACGATATGTTAGTAAATGAAATGCACTGCAGGAGGTGGTGAACGCTACCATCCACTGGTGCCAAGGATGCCAAGGCAGGAAATCCCAATGGGGATTCCGACGTTCACTGGCAGGGAGATGCCGAGCGCGCCAGCGAGGGAAGTCAAGGTTGGGTCGCTGACATTGCTGACCGTGTTGCAGCATTGCATCGTTCCCGTGTTACACGCGCTACCACCGTCCCTGGCTACTTGGATAACGGAGGCAGCGACGCCGGTCGCCACAGCGAAGGCCGTGATAAAAGAGACAAGGGACTTGTGAAGCATCATCGTGAAGAGCAGATGGAGACTGGTAATCCTGAAGCTACGTACGCGTTGGACTGACGAACAGCTGAGCAAATTTGCGCTTTCCCTTTTATACGTTTTCCTGGATTTTTGGTCAACTCATGATGACGAAGATATGCACAGGCAGGTGAGGGCATCGCGCTTCAGCGTAGACCCTCAGAGCGGTAAATTCCTTCTTTCGCCAATTCGATCTCAGTGCATCCCCGAGCGTTACCTCACCAGTACGCCGCAAGTCTCCGAGTCTTCTAAATGCACATCGACGGAATACAATACCGGCGTCGCCTAAACGCTGTCTATACAAAAAAAAAAATTGGGGGGTTCTAGAGCGCGAGCAGAAGGATAGAGTGCACAGCAGGCGGCGTACCTGTCATACAGCATGATAGATTTCAAGAACCCACCCCTGGAATGTATCGAACCGAGAGCATTTGCCTTTTATTTCGGATCACTACCACCCCCGCATTTATAGCCGAGTTGTAACGCTAGTCGCTCGTCCGCTGAGTCCAGACACCGGGAATTTGAATTACGGTACAAGGGAATGACATCGGAGATAGTGAGTCGCCAGAGTCCCGTGACAATGGCGGAACTCGAGTCACAGGTATTGTGAGATACTATGGGATCTAGAAGCACCGAGGCAAGTGGCGAACAAGAGGAACGGCCGAATGGTGCGTATAAAGCCATTGTCTTCAATCCTGAATCCTGATTGTCAGGCCTCGCTATAAGGGTGGCAGGTCCCAGCTGACTACCACTTGAGTGCCTACAGATCACTTTTCCCGATCCCACATTTATTGAGGTTTTGAGGTGTGGGATTGATAAGCGAGTAAGAGGCTCGCACTTATGTATTTCGTAAGTATGCCTCCCAAAAAATATCACACGAGAATACCTGGTATCGTTTCCCTCACGAAAAAAGCCAATCTGTCAACCTGACACATGCCTCAAGTTGTGTGACCACAAACGCATCGCTCTCCTGAAATTTTGTCCAATTGTTGAAGTTGATGGTGTGATTGATGGGGTCCAGCTTGTAGGTCCGCGTGTGAACTAGGATGCAAAAAGCGGATTGATGGGCCCGCGGAGACAGCAACTAAATTAAAATTTAGTGTTGTCGCGGCGCAGCTCTGGAGCCGCTCAGAACGCGTTCGACCCCGGCGAGACTTGAGGTGCCGCCTAACCGAGGCCTGCCACTGCCAGTGGCAGGGGCGCGACTGAGGCAGATTTTTTTTCCCTCATTGTTTTCCAATGCTCCCTCAGCTGTTGTTACTAAAGAAATTAGATTTATTTGTTTTGTGAGGCATCTCAGGCGTTTTACCAGAGAAAATCCTAGTAAGTCATGGTGATGAAGGACAATGACGACAAGCATACAAGCGTCCGACAAAGTTTGTGAGACATAACTGTCTCCGAGTCTCATAAACGTGTCTGTCCGTCATCCGTGTGGCACAGAGTATTGTTCCTTGTGCTACTGCACCATTCAGAGCAGAGCGTGGCAACGCTGACTGTCGGGATCTGGCAAGTGTGACTTGCCCATGGCCAATGACATGCACGTGAGAAAAGATGTGCGAAGGATGCGATGTGCCACAAAGTGCCAGAGGGATTCCAAGGACGAGAACTTTAGCAAGCCCAAAGTCACAACTCACCCTGGGCTGCATGCGATTCCTCGCAGAGTACGGCTCGTCGACCAGCATGGTGTGGGCAGCCTCCCCAGTCACTCTTAGATGGAAGATTTTGGCTCGTCGTAGGGTAGCGTATCAACGTTGGACATTGCTCCCGACTCCCGACCGGTGGCTATGGGTCGGCTAATGCCGAGAATTCACTCGCCGCTCTGGCCGAGGAAACCGAGGACTCATAACTAACTGCCAAGCCATTGGCCGCGTGTACAGGTACTATTAGCGCGTCATCTTATCCTGCTACGCTCGAACCATTGAACACTTTTTTTCACAGGTCATTCTTTTACCTTCTAATACGAAGCCATGGCCGCCCCCAACTATGACACTGGCTCACTGCCGAATCAGTACAGCTGCCTTGGCATCCCGGCCGCTATAGGAATGTGCCATGTTGTTTCAACTTGAAACTTTTAGCCCGCAAGGCAGTTCTTTCTTTCTTTCTTTCTTTCTTCAAACTCACTTCTCATTACCATTTTCCTCAGTCATATATACTGGCACCAGAAAAGCACATCCTTACTTGCCGTTACTTGATGAACTTAAAGTGAAGAATAGTGCTCCCAAGTATAAATGTGCTTTTCTGATGTGTCATAAAACGATCAGTTCTTCGATCTCAGGCCAGAGTGAGCACCGCTATTGACAATGTGTGCCTGGAACTTTGGAATGATCCTGGCGCATGCCCGGGCGACATTCGCTGTCTACAAAACTTATCAGCTATCTCGTATAAGGACCCACAATGTTAGCAATATGCTTTTGTCGGGAGTTCCACTCTTCATAGCCGTACGACACTGTCCTTTTCTCGGAGTTGGCCGTGACGCATGTTCACTCTCAGGTGTCTCCGAGTTCTACAGCCACTCCAAGGTCATCCTTGACTCCCTTCGACAATGAGTCACCTGCACGTGCAAATCGAGCTCGCCAAAAGTTTCCAGATATAGATCAAACAGCCAAGGTAAATTCAACGCCACTCCTATCTCCTTTACTACCACCGTTGTGCGTGATAACTACTAGGGGGACTAGTATGAATTAAAACAAGACGTCGAAAACAGACATTTTCCTGTCTCTCCTCCCTCCCCGCTCCATTCGTTTGACTCAACCAACCCGGCGCAATTTCGACCACTACCGTTCGGCGTACGCCTACTTTCACAAGCCAAGGTTGATCGGGGTGCAGCCCACGTTGATGAGACCGTCTGTGTGCGTATAATCCGTAATTCAGCAAGACCAGAACAGGCAAAGACAAGGAAGGAAACGACACAGACTCTGGGAAACGTTCTCGCAGCAGACCGGTTGGGCGGTGCTGTCGCGATATGTTAGTACCTTGAGCGCACCGTGGGAGGAGGTGAGCATCACCATGAACTCGTGCCGAGGGCGTTGAGACAGGAGATCCCAATGGGGACCCCGAGGTCGATTGGAATAGCGATGCCGGCCAGGCCCTGGAGGGCAGCCACAATTGGATCGCTGGCACTGGTGATCGAGTTGCAGCATGACTGAGTTCCCGTGTTACACTGGCTGCCGCCGCCGCCCCTCGCTACTGGGGTAACGGAAGCGGCGACGCTGGTCGCCACAGCGAAGGCCGCGATAAAAGAGACAAGGGGCTTGTGAAGCATCATTGTGAAGAGTAGATGGAGACTGTGGTTAATCCTGGAGCTGCGTTTTGGACTGAGGGACAGCAGAGCAAATTTACTTTGCCCATTTATACATTTCCTGGATGGCTGGCCGACCAATGATGACAAAGATATGCCGCACATGTGGAGGAATGATGCATCCACGCCCTAACCATAGGCCCTCGAGCAATGGAGTCCTTGGTCCGCCAATTCAATCTCAATCCGGCCCCAAGAGTTACCTCACCGGACGACTCAAGTTTCTTCTGGATGCATAAAGACGGAACACAATTCCGGGGTCGCCTGGGCGCGGTCTTTACAAAAAAAGTTCGATTTGGGGGTTCTGGGCCGCAAACAGTAGGCTAGAGTGCACAAGAGGCGGCGTACCTTTCAGACCAAATGACAGATTGCAAGAACTTACCCCTGGGACGAATCGAACCGAGCAACATTTGCCTTTGACTTCGGATCACCGCCATCACCGCTTTTCCAGCCGAGTTGTAGCGCCAGATGCTCGTTTACTGAGTCCAGACGCCAAGAACGTGAGCTAATGTCCAAGGGAATGACACCGGAGATAGTGGGGTACTTCTCAAGGAGTTTCCAGAGTCCCCGTGACATGGCCGGACTCGAGTTACGGGTATTGTGGGATCTAGATGCACCGAGGTAAATACGATAGGGCCTTCGCCATCAAGAAAGCGGTGGTCCAGGGCATGAGAAGATGCGAGTTCGATGCCACCTGAGTACTACCCATCACTTCCTGACCCACATTCATTGGGGGGTTGAAGTCTGTTAGAGTATCACCGTAAATATTTTACTGATACTCAAGGTATCTTTGGTAAGCCAGTGCGAGACTCGCGGACGTGCATTTCCTTGCGAAAACACCACGCGCGAACACCTAGTATCAGGCCACTCACGAAAAGGGTTAGTCGGTCGACCTGACACATACATCAGTGTATGTACCTACAAGCGCTTTGCTCTCCTAAGGCATTCTACGATTGTTGGAGCTGATGACGGATGATGTGGTGGTGGTGCAGTCCAGGGTGCATGTCTACTTGCGGACTAGGATAGCAAAGACGGACTGATGGGTCCGCGGAGACTCGGACAGTCTACGCATCAAAGTCATTTTGGGAAGAATTCCATTGAAAATGTCAAGTACTTTATTGTGGAGTGTGCATTGCAGTTCCTTCCAACTTCCATCTTGATTCGTCCATCAAGCCGCCAGCATGGATGGGGAATTCTGGCCTGGACTCGTCAGAAGGGCGGCGGACAACGTACGTAGGTCTCTCAGGCGAGTGGCTCGTGTGCCGGTGAAACAAGCTCCGGAGGCCCGACGTAACCAAGACAAGTCGTAATTCGTATATGATACTGGCAGGGAGGCGAGAACGACTCCGGAAGGTGATAGGAAGGGGGAAGCACAGACCGCCACGCGCAAACAGATTATTACCATTGTATGAAGAAAACGGTCGAATGTGACGGCACATGGAACGCACTGGGGCGAGTGTCGTGCCATAA
>Ga0137394_10001311_pt1 | contig 17978 bp, 19 predicted proteins | sample czobulk116metaG_FD_108278 | JGI IMG/M metagenome (GOLD analysis project Ga0137394, IMG submission 108278) | Vadose zone soil microbial communities from Angelo Coast Range Reserve, California, USA - czobulk1.16 metaG | ecosystem: Environmental > Terrestrial > Soil > Vadose zone | place: USA...
CCGCTTCACGAGCGTGTGCGGGCCGGTGACGCAGAACTTGGTCGCGCGGTCGGTAAGCGCGGTCAGGAAGCGGTAATCATCCACCAGCCGGAGCGAGGCGATGGGAAGCTTCCCGCGAACAACGCTGTCGTAGAAGTCGTAGTAGAACTTCTTGGATCCATGGTCGGTTTGGACACCCGGCAGTCGTTCGGCGAAATAATCGACCATGTTGTCGCGGCGGAGCTCTCCGTCCGAGATGATGTCGAGTCCTGCAACTTCCTGGTCCTTGATGGCGGCCTTCGTGGCCGCGTCATGGATTTCATCCAATTCGTGCCGGCTGATCCGCCGAGCGAAAAACTCGGTTTTGAGCCGCTCCAGCCAGCCGGGCATCGAATAGCTTCCAACGACGGTTGTGGGCAAGATCGGCAGATTCATGTTCTACTCCCGAAGTGTAGTGTAAAGGATAGACGTTCGCGATCCTTCACGGTAATGGAACGGCGCAAAGTGGACGTCATAGCCGGCTTGTTCTCCGACTTCGGCAAGCAGCGCGCCATTGACCCAGTTTACGACAGATCCATCCATCTTGCCGGGTCCGCGGAAGATTTTCGGATAATCGGCAAGATCGGTAACGAAAATATCCTGAACCTGCAGATGTCCTCGCGGATGAAGAAGCGGAATCGTATTCACGAAGCTCTCGAGAACCCCGGTACTCAACTGAAATCTTTGATTGCTCGCAGCAGACGCGATGAAGTTTTCCAGCTGGGACGGCCGGACATTCGCAGGCAGCGGAACATCTGAAATTCCCTCCAGAGAAACAAACCGCTCCTCCAGACGAACCGCGTCCCAGACGGCCCGCCAGAAACCCACATTCTGTTCGAGCGTCGAAAGACCGAGATGTTGCGGGCTGACATCCACCAGCCGGTTTACGGTCCGGCTGAATTCACCCGGCGGGACGCCGAATTTTTCCGAGATGGCGGCAGCCGCAGCAGAGCTGACATAGGCGCGAGCTTCCACCAGGTAAAGCTTGCCATCGCGAATCACGATCTCGTCGGTCGGGAGGTTGTCGTAGACGTTCGTGAGATGAATGTAGAGAACCTTGTAGCGCAGGAACGAAAGCGACTTGAAAGGATCGAGTGCATCCACAGCCAGAAAGCTGGCCAGTTCACGATGCTCCCGAAGTGTCTTCTGCGCGGCGTCCAGAATCGAGATCGAATAATCGGCCAGAAGGAATCGGATGCGCGGATAGTACTGCGTCCCCCGCTCCCGGTCGAGATCGCGAAAACAGTCCAGCCACAGCGCAGCCCGCTGGCCGGTCCCCACGCCGATCTCCAGAACGAAGACCTCGGCTGGAAGCTGCTTCTGGTTGTCCATATCTTTTAGAAGCGTCCAGAAGTCGGCAACCGAATCCTTCACGGCGGCGGGATGATTCGCGTCGGATTGACCTGTGGGAAGAGCCTTTTCAAATCCATGTCCGACGGCTTTCTCCCAAAGAGGAAGGTGCTGCCAGAAGAGCCTGTTGAAATCCCAAATGATGGAGGAACGAAGCGGCTTGAACGTTTCGAAATAGACGCGTTCCTGGGAACCGGCGGAATCGGAAGCCCCTCCATTCAAGGCGCGAACGAACTCTTCCTTCAACGTGTCGTCGTGCACCTGGCGCAGGTCTATACCGACTTCGATCCAGGGCAGCAACTCGTTGCCGCTGGTCGCGCGCCGCACACTGACAGCCTCTCGAAAGTTCGTTTTGTACTGCACCCAATCGAGGTGCACATTGAGGTTATCGAGAACCTGGGCGGGAAGCTTTCCCTCCCCGGCCAGCGCAATCAGCGTCGACACCACACTACAGGCGCGGGCGGTACGGTCGGGTTGGACGTTATTAACGTGAAGGATCATGAAAATGAGGCAAACCCTTATATACGATGCGCTAAAGGCAGGTCAACGGCAGAAGACTTAAACGTTGATTCGGCAAGAGTATTGACATCGCGCAGCCACAAAACGACAATACGAATCGTTAGTAAAACGACCGCGGCACAGAGTTGTGACCCCGGCCGGCAAAGAAGCTTGGTTTGGGACGTCGACGTCCAGGGCATGTTTAATACGCGCACATGCTTTGGGCGTTTTTTATTTTCGGCGCGTTTTTGTAGGTGTTTTACAGGTGGCAACAAATTTGTCCGAAAAAAGCCTTCCGGAAGATCGAGCGGAAGCTCGAAGGCAACTCGCGATGCTTATCGACGCCGGCCACGTATTGAGCGGCGAACTGGCACCGAGAATTGCGTTCGAGCAAGTTCTGGAAATTCTTAAGGTTCGCCACGGTGTGATCCGTGGCGCAGTGGCTCTGCTGGACGCGCAGACCGCCGAAATCCGCATCGAAGTTTCGTACGGATTGAGCGATGTCGGCAGGTTCGTGCACTATCGGCTTGGAGAAGGAATTACGGGCCGTGTCGTCGAGAGCGGTAAGCCGATCGTCGTACCGAGAGTCAGCCGCGAGCCCATGTTCCTGAATCGGGCCGGCAAGCGGGATCTTCAAAAGCAGGAACTGACCTACATGTGCGTGCCGATTGTCGTGAAGGGAAGACCTGTCGGGGCGCTCGGCGTCGATTTGCGTTTCAAGCAGGATCGGGACTACGACGCCGAATTGAAATGCCTGGGGCTCGTCGCCGCCATGATGGCTCAGGCTATCAAGGCCGAGCACCTCGTCGATGAAGAACGACGGCGGCTCCAGGACGAGAACACTCATCTCCTCGAAGAACTCAAGGTGCGCTACGATTTTTCCAACATCATCGGCACGTCCGGCCCGATGCGCCAGGTCTTCGAACAAATCGCCCAGGTCGGACACACCAACACGACCGTGCTCATTCGCGGTGAGTCCGGAACCGGAAAAGAGCTGATCGCGCATGCGATTCACTACAACTCTCCGCGCGCCCAGAAACCCTTTATCAAGGTGAATTGCGCCGCTTTGCCGGATTCATTGATCGAGTCCGAGCTGTTCGGATACGAGAAAGGCGCGTTTACCGGCGCCACCACGCTCAAAAAAGGACGATTCGAGCTGGCGGAAGGCGGCACGCTGTTCCTGGACGAGATCGGTGACATACCGCTGGCCACGCAGGTCAAGCTCCTGCGGGTTCTGCAGGAGAAAGAATTCGAAAGGCTCGGCGGCACCAGCACCATCCGCGCGAATGTCCGGCTGATCACGGGAACCAACAAAGATCTCGAAAAGGCCATGGGCGAGGAAAAGTTCCGCGAGGACCTTTACTATCGCCTCAACGTTTTTACCATCTTTGTTCCCCCGCTGCGGGAACGTAAATCGGACCTGCTGCTTCTGGCTGATCACTTCCTGCAGAAGTATGCGAGAGAGCACAAGAAAGATATTCGCAGAATTTCGACACCTGCCATCGATATGCTTACCGCGTATCACTGGCCCGGCAATGTTCGCGAGCTCGAGAACGTTATCGAGCGTGCCGTGCTGGTTTGTGATGCTCATGTCGTGCACGGCCACCATCTGCCGCCGACGCTGCAAACGGCCCAGGCTTCCGGCACCATCTCATCGTTATCGCTGTCGGATGCCGTCACGGCTTTTGAAAAGGACATCGTGCTCGACGCGCTGAAAACCACGCGCGGCAATCGCGCGAAAGCCGCTCGCCTGCTCGGCACAACCGAACGCATTATCAATTACAAAGTCCGCAAGTACGGAATCGACGGCAATCGATTCCGCGACTGAGCTGTAGCGGCGGTCGTAGAGCAGATCCGAATACAGCCGCGTAGCGGCGACAGAATGTAGCCCCACGCGCCAGCGTGGGGAATGCGTTGCAATTGAAGGGTTAGCCCCGCGAGGGGCGGAAGATTCTTCAGAACTATCTTTCGCTCCTACGGAGCTCGTAAATCGAAGTCTACCGCATCCCCACGCTGGCGCGTGGGGCTACGCTCTGTCGCCGCCACGCGGCTGTATTCGGATGCGCTTCGCTGCTCGTAGAGCGCCGCTACAGTTCGGTCTGCAGACCGACGAGAATGTAGCCTGTTCACGATTCTATAACGCCCGCAAACCCATGTCAGCCGTGGCTTTTAGCGTTTTGATGGCATTGGCATCTCTCTTGCCAGTTCCACCGGCATGACTATTAAACGTGTTTTCCTCATCGTGCTCTTTGCAATGACAAGTTCCTGCGCGCGGAAAGCCGAGGTTCGCGCTCCGGAGGTCATCCAGACGGAACGGTATATATACGTGCGGGACGAACAGGGCAGGTGGTTGATCGTTACCACCGCACCGAAGGACCTGGACGAAGCGATAAAGCAGATCCGTCCGGGCCCTGCGAGCGTCAACAAGGTGGATCTCTGGATCGTAACGCCGCTCACCCCCAGGAAGGAGGGCCATTAATTCCGTGATTCGGGGACAGGGGGCAAAAGATCTGACCAATGTTCAATTCCCAATTCTCAGCCGACTAATTCGGGGGACAAATTCGGGGGACAGACTCCGAATTAGTCGGCTGAGAATTGGGAATTGAACATTGGTCAGATCTTTTGCCCCCTGTCCCCGAATTAGTCCACGAGCCCGCGTTCACGTTTCCGGTGTAGAATCGAAACCCACCAGCCGCGAGGAACTGGCTGGAATCGCCTTCAGCACCGGAGAACGCAGATGAACAGAACCAAAACGCTTTTGTTTGTTGTAACGTTGGCTCTTGCTGTACCGGCGTGTTCAAGCAATGCCCCTACCGCCGAAAAAAAGAACGAGCCCGCGGCCTTGCCGGATCAGCGCGTAACTCTTCCGACGCCTGTAGCATTGCCGCCCCTGGAAACTCCCGCAGACAACCCGATGACTCCGGAGAAGGCCGGGCTGGGTAAGCAGCTCTTCTTCGATAAGCGGCTTTCGAAGACCGGAAACATGTCGTGCGAAACCTGTCATCTGCCTGAAAAAGGCTGGGCGGACGGGAACGCATTGTCTGCGAGGTTCGATGGTTCAATGAACACCAGACACACACCGACGCTGTACAACGTCGGCTATTACAAGCAATGGTACTGGGATGGCCGTGCGGCCACGCTGGAAGCACAGATTGTTGCGGCGTGGAGAGGCCAGATGGGCGGCGATCCGGAAGCCGTCGCCAAGACATTGAATGACATTCCGGCGTACAAGCAGCAGTTTGAGCAGTACACGGGTGGCCCGGCGACCCCGGATTCCATCTCGAAATCGCTGGCCACGTTTGTTCGAACGATCGTGAGCGATGATGCGCCATGGGATCGCTATGAGAAGGGAAACAAGGACGCGGTCTCAGCAGATGCCATCGCGGGTTTTGACGTATTCAGCAAAACGGCGAGCTGCACCAATTGCCACCTTCCGCCGCTGTACACCGATACGCTCTTCCATAACATCGGTGTCGGTTATGACAAGCCCATGCCGGATCCGGGTCGCGGCAAGATTCTCAACGACAAAGACCCGAAGGATCCGGAAGCCAAGACGTTGATGGGCGCGTTTAAAACGCCCACGATGCGCAGCGTTACCGAGCACCCGCCTTATTTCCACAATGGAAGCGCGGCAAGCCTGGAAGACGCAGTGGACTTCGTCGTCAAGGGTGGGATCAAGAATCCTAATCTGGATGGAAAGCTCCAGGCCAAGAACCTCAACGGGCAGCAACGGAATCAGCTAATGGCGTTCATCAAAGCGCTGACTCCGGAGCAGAAGCCCTTCGAGCGCCCAAAGCTGCCATAGACAGAATGGAACTCTAGCCGCGGATTTCACGGATTACGCGGCTAGAGTCTCCTTCTTCAATCGCGATCCATGAAGCCGGTGCGAACGTGGTAGTTCTCTTCGGTGGAAAGAACAAATATCCTTCCGTCGCCGATCTGTCCGGTTCTGGCCTTTTCGATGACCAGTCTCACAACATCGTCGACCTTGTTGTCGTCGGTGACGATTTCAATCATCGCTTTCGGCAGCAGTGACACGTCGTATTCCCGGCCTCGATAGAGCAGCAGCTGTCCCTTCTGGTGGCCGAAGCCTCGAACCTCCGAAACCGTCATGCCGGTGACGATGTTTTGAAGCCCTTTCATGACCTCGTCGAGCTTGTGCGGCTGAATAATGCATTTGATCAGTTTCATATAAATAGTCCGCAATGAAATGTTGCCATCAATGAGCCATTGCCACAACGACCAAGAATGAACCGACGGCGAGCCCAGCACCTGCAAGGACATCCAGCGCATAGTGGTAACGGCCGATGAACGCGCCCGCTGCAATGCTTGCTGCGACACAAAGAAAAACAATGCCAACGCGGGGTGTCAACCGAATCAGCTCCAGCGAAATTGCCAGGCTCGCCGCCACATGGCCGCTCGGAAATGTATTGGCTTGAATACTCACCTGGCGGAGAACGAACAGATTCAATGTCCGAAGTTTTGTTTGCCGTGGCCGCGACGTGGTGGAATCTTCTATTGCGCGCGGTGGAAGTGTTTGCACAAACGGGAAAGTGGCGTAACACACGTATGCAGGGGGAACGACGATATTCCAGAATTCTTCCGCGAACTCGGCCATTCCGGTCCAGTAAAGAACGGCCAGACCGCACGGTACGAGCGGATAACAGAAAAGATACGAAAGTTCCAAAATCGTATTCAGGAACCTGCGCGACGGACTGCGGACCGAAGAGCAAATGCGGGCCAGAAGCGGTTTCTGATCGAATCGCTGCAACCTCGCCTGCCATACCTTGTTCAGCGGAAGAACAAACTGGCCGGTCTGCCAGTACGCCATCGGAATCAACATCACCGGCAGCCAATTGCGCGCCGCAATACCCACTATCGGATGAACCTGCGACTGGGCGGCTGCAACGGCAATACAGCCAAAACCGGCGACTGCAATTCCGGTGGCTTTTGCGCGGCGCCCGGCCGAGAGCGACCGGCGCCAGGCCAGGACGGCAAACGACAGGTAAAAACCGAGCGTCAACAATTCATAAAAACGCATCGACCTAAAATACAATCAACAAAGGAGCCTTTTATGGAAAAAAGAAAACTAGGGCGGCAGGGTCTGGAGGTATCGGCTTTGGGTCTGGGTTGCATGGGTATGTCGTGGGCATATGGGCACACCGACGACACCGAATCCATTCGAGTCCTTCACCGGGCACTCGAGCTGGGCATCAACTTCTGGGACACCGCGGAAGTCTACGGACCTTTCAAGAATGAAGAATTGCTGGGCCGCGCGATCAAGGGAAGAGCGCGAGACAGTGTGGTCATCGCCACGAAGTTCGCCTTCAGGTTCGGGCCGAACAACGAACCTGCGGGCCTCGACAGCAGTCCTGGCAACATCAGGAGGGCGATCGAAGGATCCCTCAAGAGACTGGGCACGGACTACGTCGATCTCTATTATCAGCACCGCCTGGACCCGAACACTCCGATTGAAGACACTGTGGGGGCGCTGGCGGATCTGGTGAAAGCCGGGAAGGTGCGGTATATCGGATTGTCCGAAGTCGGGCCCGGCACCATCCGCCGCGCGCACGCCGTGCATCCGCTGAGCGCGCTTCAGACGGAGTACTCACTTTGGGAAAGGGGCGCGGAAGAAAAGGTTCTGCCCACTGTCCGCGAACTGGGTATCGGCTTCGTGGCGTACAGCCCGGTGGGACGCGGCATTCTGACAGGACGCATCAAGAGCGCATCGGACTTCGATGAAACCGACTTCAGGCGCAATCATCCGCGATTCGAGGGTGAAAATCTTCAGCACAATCTCAAGCTTGTGGAGACCGTTAAAGAGATCGCCGCGGCGAATCGGGTAGCGCCGGCGCAGGTCGCGCTCGCGTGGGTACTGAAGCAAGGCGGCAACATTGTCCCGATTCCCGGTACGAAGCACATTCAGTATCTTGAAGAGAATGCCGGAGCAGCCGGCCTGAAGCTGCCCGAGTCCGCCTGGTCCGCGCTGGAGAGGGCGCTCTTATCTTTCCGGACGGCAGGGGCTCGATACCCCGAACTGATGATGAAGACGATCGATACGACAGACTAGACAGGAGAAGCTCATGAATGAACAAAACAAAGCCAAGGCAGTTGAGACGCTGAACCGGATTCTCGAAATGGAGCTCGCCGGAGCGATACACTACACGCACTACTCGTTCATGGTTTACGGTTACAACAGGATTCCGATCGTAAGCTGGCTGGAGACGCAGGCGACGGAGTCCATGGCTCATGCGCGGGCTGCGGGCGAACTGGTCACCCAGCTTGGGTCTCATCCGTCGCTCGCGATCGGACCGCTTCTTGAAACGCACAAACACGATATCGGCGACATTCTCAGGGAATCGCTCGGTCACGAGAAAGCGACTCTCGTTGAATACGAAAAATTGATGCAGTTGGTTCAGGGGGACGACGTGATGCTCGAAGAGTTTGCGCGCGAGCACATCTACCTGGAGCGGCTTCATATTGGCCAGGTCGACAAGATGCTTCGCAAGCCGGGCGACATCGAAGCGTTCGAGAAGACAAAAAAGTAGGGTTCTCCTTGTGGGCCCGGTTTGTCCGCGCCTACATGATAGACTTGAATTTTCACATCATGAGAAACCGGCGCATCGTGTTCTTGCTCGCAGCACTTGGTGCGGCCCTTTTCATTTTGGGAGGGCCGAGCCGGGCGGCGGATGGCAATTTCCCGATCTACTTCCAGAATTCGAAACTCGTCCTAAAGGCGGAAACGATCAATAAAACGACGTATCTGCCTCTGAAAGAGATCATCGAGTTCCTGGGATTGCCATATACGGATGCTGTTGCGCTGGAGACGCTGACAATCCGCTCGGGCAACTCGCGCCTGATCGTGACGAATAACAGCGGGGTCATCTCCTTTAATGACCAGATCGTCCTGCTTCCCAGTCCTATGCTGCGCCAGAACGACCAATGGCTCGCGCCTATCGAATTCCTGAACCAGGGGCTGGCGCGTCTCGGCGGACCGGAGTATCGGTATCGGCCCGGCCCTTCCCGCATTTTTGCGGGGGACGTGGAAGCGCCGGAGCTTGTGATGAATGCGCAAAGCCTCGGCCCGATCACAAGATTGACGATCCGCTGCGGAGCTCCAATCAACCTGGATCTTCGCCGCGACGATCAAAATAATCGGGCAACCCTGGTGATCGATCGCGCTCCGGTCGATCCACTCCGCGAGCGCATCGACCACAAGGATCGGTTTGTCAAATCCATTTCATTCGACGACTCGGATGGAACTCCGAAAATTCTTCTCGATCTCACAAACGAGGTCGCCGACATCAAACTGGCCTCGGCGGATAACAGTCGCCTCTTCTTTGTCGATCTGATCCGGAAGGCTGAAACGATAACCGCGTCGCCCGCTCCCGCAGAACCGGCCCCAACTGCTCCGAAAGTCGATGCCACGCAGCCGGCGCGTAAAGTCCGCGTCATCGTGATCGATCCGGGACACGGCGGAATGGACACGGGTGCGAAGGGCGCATCGGTCACCGAGAAGGATCTCACGCTCATACTGGCCCGCAAGTTGAGAGCGGTGCTTCAAATGCGCCTCGGAGCAACGGTTTTGCTGAGTCGGGACTCGGACATCGCCATGGACAATGAAGCGCGGTCGGCAGTGGCCAATAACAATCAGGCCAATCTCTTCATCAGTCTTCACGCGGGATTTTCAGCAGACCCAATGGAGGCGGGCTCATCGATTTTCATCATGAAGGAAGACTTTGGCGGCAAATTCACAACGACATCGACGCCACGCGACCAATTGTTTCTTCCGTGGTATCTCGGCTATCGGGCCAGCCGCGAGGCCAGCGCGCGAGCCGCCAAAGTGATGCAGGAGGAACTGCTGAAGACGGTTCCAGGCTGGGGATTCCCTGTCCGTACCGCGCCACTTGCGGTTTTGAGCAGCGCCGCCATGCCCTCGCTCCTGCTCGAAATCGGAAATCTGAACAACCAGGTCAATGCGCAGACTTTGATGGAAACCGAATTCCAGAATCGACTCGTCGGCACGATCGCCGATGCGGTTCAGCGCTTCTCGGAATCTCAACCGGCTCCTGCAAACTAGAAATGCCAAGGCATATCAAAATCGGGCTCATCGTTCTGGCAGTCGGATTTGCTGTGTCGCTGGGATTCTTCGTCGATATCGTCGGTCGAATTCGGACGATGGTGAACGAACGAGAGACCGAAGAGAATCCATTCACTCCTCCGGTTCAACCGCTTTATTCGCCGACCGACCCTCCGATCACCGCAAAAATCTTTTTCCCGACCGCGGGCGGCGATGCCTTGCTGACCGCCGAGGATGGAACGATTTTCAAATCCGCCGAGCTTGCGAACCGCGCGAAGCAGATCCTGCAGAAGGTCCAGGAAGGGCCGCACTCCGACAAGATGTTCGCCTCGCTCCCGAAGGATACGAAGGTTCAGGACCTCTTTCTTTCCGAGCAGGGAACAGTTTTCATCGACTTTTCCAACACCATTTCGATCAATCATCCCGGCGGATTGTTAAACGAACTCGCCACAATCTACTCGGTTGTCAATTCGCTCACCTACAATCTTCCCGAAATCAAGCAGGTGAAGATTTTGATTGGCGGCGTCGAGAAGGAAACGCTCGCCGGCCACTGTCTTCTGCTCGTGCCGCTTGAAATGGATCTGAGCATCACCGATGTCATGCCGCGCCAGGAACAGACGACAGCGGCCGATGCAGGCCCGGCAGGGCGCAGCCAATAAAAGCAAAAATGAGAATCGACGGACGCTTACCCGACCAGATGCGGCCGATACAAATAACGCCCGGATTCATTTCACAGGCGGAAGGGTCCGTTTTGATCGAGATCGGTCGAACGCGTGTGATCTGCACGGCCACGGTCGAAGAAACTGTTCCGTCCTTTCTGAAAGGCACCGGTAAAGGTTGGATCACCTCGGAGTATTCGATGATTCCGCGCGCGACGAACACCAGAACCCCGCGTGAGTCGTCGGTCGGGAAGAAGTCCGGGCGGACGCAGGAAATCCAGCGGCTGATCGGCCGCGCGCTGCGGGCTTCAATCGAGCTCGATAAGCTTGGTGAGCGGCAGATCTGGATGGACTGCGATGTGATCGAAGCCGACGGCGGAACGCGAACCGCATCGATTACGGGCGCTTTCATCGCCATGAGTCAGGCTGTGGAAACGTTGATTGCGTCCAAAAAGCTCGCTCGGAATCCGATTCGATCGTACGTGGCGGCAGTGAGCGTCGGGGTGGTCAATGGTGTGCCGATGCTGGATCTCAATTACTCCGAGGACTCCGGTGCCGACGTCGACTTCAACCTTGTCATGACCGATCACGACGAGTTTGTCGAGATTCAGGGAACCGCTGAGAGATTGCCCTTCGGCAATTCGATTCTTAATGAGTTGCTGGTTCTCGGTCGGCAGGGCATCGGCGAGCTGATCGAGCTTCAGCGCAAAGTGCTGTTGAAGTGAATCGCCTCATCATCGGCACCAGCAACGCGGGAAAAGTGATCGAGATCCGATCCGCGGTCGGAGACTTGAGCGGTTGGTCACTCGAGCCGCTTCCGCCCCATGTTCCTCCCATCGAAGAGACCGGCGACACGTTTCTTGAAAACGCGATTCAAAAAGCCATGCACTACAGCAAGCTCGTCGATGCACTGACGCTCGCGGACGACTCGGGATTGTGCGTGGCAGCGCTGGGAGGGCGGCCCGGCGTCCACTCCGCGCGCTATGCGGAAAGTCCCCGAGCGAGGATTGGGCGGCTGCTGGGCGAAATGGAAACGCTGCCCGACGGCCGACGCGACGCGGCGTTCTATTGCGCGCTGGCGCTGGCCCGGAGCGGTAGAGTGATCTGGACGGTTCAACGTGAGGTTGCCGGAGTGATCGCCAGATCGCCATCCGGCACCTCAGGCTTCGGCTATGACCCCGTTTTTGTATTGCCCGAACTGAACCGCACGATGGCGGACCTGAGCACAGAAGACAAAAACCGGCTCAGCGCCCGCGGCCAGGCCCTGGCCGAACTTTGTAAATTCCTGACGTCAGGCTAAACTTTTCTCTGCCCGTCACGTCAACGACTTGAGTATTGTGGATGTCTAAGGAGTTCTCATGATTGCAATCTTGATTCTGGCGGCCCTGCTGCAGGGTCCCAAAAAACTGGATATCGATGAAAACACCAAGATCCAACCGCCCCTGGTTGTCCCCGCAGGGACCGTTATTCCGGTGACGTTGACGGCACGCCTGACGACCAAGAACGCCAGGGATGGTGACGGCATTTATGGAAAGACAGCGTTTCCAGTCACCGTCGATAACAAGATTGTGATTCCCGAGGGTTCATTCGTCCGAGGGAAGGTCGTTGACGTCAAGCGTCCAGGCCGAGTCAAAGGCAGGGCCGGAATTACTCTGTCTTTTCAAACGCTCGTGCTGCCAAGCGGCATCACGATGCCCATCTACACATCACTTGGCGGGGCCGGAGGGGCCGGCGAACGCAAGGGTGAAGCCGGTATCGAAGGCGATTCCAGCAAAGGAAAGGATGCCGGAGACATCGGCAAGACCACCGTTGAGGGCGGCCTGATTGGAGTCATCGCGGCAGGCGGAAAAGGAGCAGCAATCGGTGGCGCCGCCGGAGCCGGCGCTGGAGCCATCGGCGTGCTTCTTTCACGCGGTGCGGACCTGGTTCTGGAGCCCGGCACAACGCTCGAAATAGTTCTGGATCGCCCCCTCGAGCCGTAACCCTGTTCAATCAGAACGTGAATCCGATGCTGGCAGCGGCGCGCAGCAGGGTTTCGAAACCCAATCGAAACTCCGGCGCAACGAAGACGTTGGGCACGATCGGTATCCTCACGCCAAACCCGCCATTGGCGGTCCATTGGTTATCTCTGAATTCAAAACCGTTGAACTTGTCCCGGAACTGATGGAATCCGACCCCGCCGATCACATAGGGCCGCACGGCCCGGCCGGGCCTGAAATCAAAACTGATGTGCGGAATGAGCGTGATGTCGCGATCACTGCCTGGTCCGACCATGTAAAGAAGCTCCGGCTCCACGGCCAGGCGTTGCGTCAGGTAGTAGCGGACGGATCCGCCGACCGCTCCATGGTCGATCCAATCTTCATCGATGAATCCGACCCACCCGCCGGTGACCCTGAGTTCCGGTCGCGGTTTCTCTTGAGCCTCGGCCGAAAACGACCACAACAAGATCGCAAAGACTATCCATCTCAATCGCATCCCGTAACTCTACACTCCTCATTGCAACAAACCACCACTTTCCGCTACCTTTGATAGGTTGTTCGCAATTCGGGGCGTAGCGCAGCCTGGCTAGCGCACCTGCCTTGGGCGCAGGGGGTCGGAGGTTCAAATCCTCTCGCCCCGATTTGGTCAACCAATCGGTTAGGCGGGTCGAAAAGGCCCGCTTTTTTTCATGCTCACACAAACGCTCACACCCCGGCGGGTTCGTATACGAATTATCACTGGGTGATACGTGGCATCCCTGGTGAATTCCAGAGTGTCGTATGGATTTATAGTGGGGATGTCGCACCCTAGAAAATGATCCGAGAAAAAAAACCAGAAACCACTTCGATGCTGTGGGATTTTCTTCGCCTTTCCAAAAAACAGGAAGGTCTCCTCGCCGAACACTTCCGGTTCACCTTGGAGCATTGGCGCAAGCGTTCTAAGTATTTCGTTCCGGTGAACGGGAGCGAACTGCTCCAATGTCTCATCATCAAGTACGATCACTCGTTGCTCAACGGGTATCGGAACGCCGGTCTTCTTGTAATGTAGTCCCCTGATAATCCTCTGGACGACGCCGTAGATTCTATTCATGTCGACCTCGAACCGGGCACCTTCCTCCACGTACACTCCACCGCGTGTGATGATCGGTGCTGACTGCAGCGTGTCCGTGAAGAGCCTACGGAGCCCCGCAGCCCGACTCTTGCTTATTGAGCGCAGCGCCGATTGAAGTGGACCGACTGCGGCAGGGTGGTCCGATACGTCCCACCGAAACGTCATTGCCGTGCGGAAGTATTCGTCGTCCTTCGAGAAGCCTCCGTTGCATGTCGAACAACTCGGAACCGTTATCAGGTTAGACGGTCGGGGACGTCCGAACAGATTTGCCGCTGGAACGTGGTCAACTGTGTCGGCCTCGTTTTCTTGGCAGTAGACGCAGAGCACTTTTTGAATGCTTGTCACGGTCGGTTCAGCGGCAGTTACGGGACCCCTCTGCTTCGGTTGTCAGCTTGAAGGATGACGCCGCGGCAAACCTATTTCGAATCTCTGAGCTCGTCGATATCTCCGGGAGCTTCATCTATCTTCACAGTCGGCACCGTCGGCTGCTCCAGAGGGATATCAACACTTATTGGCCAGAATTTTCGTATTCGGTTCCGCAGAGCGGGATAGATGCCGAGCCTCAACTGGTTCATTGCTCCTTTCGGAGCTTCGTCTAAGGCGTGATGAGCTAAAGCAGAAGCCGTGGTGCGTACAATCTTTTGAATAAACAGCGGACTGGGGGTTTTCCGAATGCCGCTCTGAAGATCGAAGATATAGATCCAAGACGATTCAGGTTCGGAATTAGAATCAGGCTGTTGCAGACGGAAGAGAGCGTCATCGATCTGTGTTAGCTGTGGAGCACCCAAAAACCGCTGCCAACTGTCCCACACTGCCACTGGCATCGCTAAAGCTACACCTGAACAACCGGGCGAAGTCGCCATCTCAAATTTAAACATCAATTGCCAAAATGTACGCTTAAACACGTTTGCTATATTCGGTCCTTCAATTCTTTCTCCGAGCCATCGCGAATTCTTCTGGACCTGCTTCGGAAACTCATCGTCGTGTAGCCTAAGTGCTGATGATAGGTTGTCGACGGCCTTGCGATAACTTCCGTGGAAATCCATTGTCTGGATCTCTAAGATAGCGAAACGTTCGAGTCTCAGCCCGGTGCTGCCTCCAGTGATTTCAACGAAAGTCGTGTCAAATGCTATCTCTGGTGAGCTTCTTGTGGGCGATACGCTGATCTCGCCACCCATCTTCTGGTCAAAATAGACAAGTACCTTCTCACCGTTGTCTAATAGCTGCTTGACTTCCGCTTGTTTTGGCGAAGTCGCCAGGACGGGAGCAGCAAACAAGTGAATGGGTTTGTCATATGAGTATAGTCGTGAAGCAACTGCACTCAGTAACTCGCGGTCGAATGCTCGATAAGGACAAACTATCCAATCTTGACGCTGTTTGTTACTAACCGAACTAATCGTGCAAACACCCTTCGACGCAGCACTTTTGATACATTCGCGTGCAGTTCCCGTACTCTCCGATAAAAATGGACATCGCTGGTGACGTTGGTCGTCAAGACTTCTACTCGACGCAACTACTTTGGGATATAGCCGATGGCCAAACCACTCGCTAACGAAATTGCCTTGGTCCCGGGAACTTGGTTGCCTCATGCGAGCGCGAGTGTCTGATTAAGAATTCTTTGTGCAGAAGCCGCATATTCAGGTGACAACTCGAATCCGACGCTATTCCGCCCAAATTTCTTCGCGATAGCCAGGGAACGCCCCGTTCCACAAAACGGATCTAAAACGGTGCCGACCGGAGGACACGAGCTTAAGATTCGTGGCGCAATCAATCCCTCTGGAAACGTTGCCGTATGGCTCTCTTGGCCAGCACGAACCAAACATGTGACAACATCGTTGCCATGTGCTTCTACTGCCTGTTTATCATAGTAATACTTCGCTCGGCCAATCTTGGGTTTGAGAACGAAGTGAAATAAATGTTCGTGGGCCAACTTCAGCCGGTCTTTTTCAGGACGCGGAGGAATGTTTGGTTTGTACCAAATCAGATCATTTCGAAGAATCCATTTCCGTTCTTGCATTCCGATGGCAAATCGGGCGGGAATCAAAAGCAGTTGCTTCTCCTGCCGATATGCTCCCATTGGAACTCGGCGTCGCTGCCGTACATTCGCACCTAAACCTTGTCGACCGGCATTCCTGATGCTGGACCAACGTGCAAAATAGGTATCGCCAACATTAATCCAAAGGCTGCCCGTTTCCTTTAATACGGGCCGAGCAAGCTCAAAGAATTCGACAAGGTGAGCAATATACCAATCCGGATATGGTTCCAACCCTAGCAAGCCACCGTGCTGGCGATACCATTGATAAGAAGGGATGCTTTCCTTGTCAGAAATGCTTCTCCATTCCGAATCGATCTGCCAGTTGTGGTCCAAATCATACGTTCGCAGCCCCCAATACGGCGGGCTCGTAATCAACAGGTCTACGCTATCGGAAGGTAAATTTCGAATGAGTTCAAACGCATCTCCTTGTAAAACGCGGGCTGTAACAGCAGCACACTCAGTTTTCGAACTCATGGTCGTATTCGGATCTGAATGGTTATGTAGCACGGGAATCAGTCTCTCAAAAACTGGTGACGCCAACCAAGGAATCCAAGCATTTCATGCGGGCAGGACACGTGGGGTCCAGTAGGAAGAGCAAACATGAAGGAAGGAACAAGCCGGGGCTCATCCGCGAGAATCGCCTGATGGGTGTAGGGAACGAAATCGTCCAGTGAGATGGACCTCTTCCGGCCAGTCGTCTTACAAAAATCTTCAGTATCCAGCGTTCGTTCGCTCCACCGCTGCCACGTCGGAATTTCCGCTGACTAATGCAACCAATTGGGGACATTTCCAAGATTTAGAGGCGTGCCATTGCTTGAATCAACCTTTTACCGAGGTCGAGAACAGACTTCGTAAAGCATTTCGTTCTTGAACACCACCTTCAGAAGCTGGCTTACAATGTCGGGTGGTTCGGGAATGGAATCAATTACGTCGATGGATTTGCCGGACCCTGGAAGCACGAAGATGAGGCCCTTCGAGATACATCGCCCTTCATCGCGTTGATGCACTACGCCAGTTGTCGAGCTTCTTTGATAGAAAAAGGGCGAAAGCCTATAGACGTTCGATGTTTGTTCATCGAGCGCGAGGCGCAGTCGTTCGAGTTGCTCGACCGAGAGGCCCGCTCCGCATCAATCGGAGGCGTAATCGCAGAAGCGAAACAGGGCGACTTTGAAGACCTTATTCCAAAGATTTTGGAGTTTACTTCCAACGGACGGCGCTCGTTCACGTTTCTCTTCATTGACCCGAAGGGCTGGACTGGTTACGGAATGAGCAAACTTCAAGCGTTGTTTAATCATAATCGCTCGGAGATTCTAATTAACCGTGTCGGGAAGTTTTACGTTGACTGTCACGCGGGCCATCTCTTTGGACCCGCCGGGGAAAATCAAAGTAAGTGGGTAGCTAGTCGTCACCAGTGGTTGCACGACGACACTTCCAGACAGTCCGTACGTTACTCCGCCCAGGATTACCTGACGGAATATCGTGCACTCGCGGGGTGGATGGATGACCCAACTCAACGTGGCGCGGCCGCCTGTGTCGAGCGCGGTTGCCTCGAAGCTGGTGGTTGTACGGTCTAAACAGTCGAATACTCGGTCCGGATCCGGTGAGCCCCCGGGAAGAAGAGGACGTGTGGTGCTCAGAGGAATGTCGACCTTGCTCGCCGGCGAAACTGTCTGCGTGAGCGCCACGCCGGCGCTTATCAAAATAGGAATCCCGATAAGAAGCGAGATTGCCCGCGATGCTCGAAATGACGTTTTCAAGTTCTGCCTCCACGCCGCCGCTGTTTCGAATTCGTCGACGACGACGATCAAAGACAAAGGCAGGTGGACAGCCATCTCGCCGAGATCTGCAAAACGTTGAGCGGAGAGGCACGCTCGCGCCGTCAAAGCGGCGGCTCCGGTTGAAGGCACCATCATTGCGATGTTGAAACACATCACATCTATGGTGTTGATCAGATCGCGTAATGTGCGAGCGGGATGCGGCCAACGCGCTTTTCATGGTGCACTTATTTGGCACGAGCCTCACCGAGTATGCGATTGGCAACGGCGCTCTGGATCGCGTAAGATCGGGGGTTTGAGATGCAAGGAGAAATGACGATGAAATTGGCGAAAGCGGCGTTGCTGCTCGTGCTGGCGGCAGCGGCGGTCTGGGCCCAGGTCAATGCGGGCGAACAGAAGTCCGAAGCAAGTCTGCCCTTCAACATGACCCCGGTGACCACCTTCAACCTGCCCTGGCGTCTGGCATTCCTGCC
>Ga0137394_10001312_pt1 | contig 17977 bp, 13 predicted proteins | sample czobulk116metaG_FD_108278 | JGI IMG/M metagenome (GOLD analysis project Ga0137394, IMG submission 108278) | Vadose zone soil microbial communities from Angelo Coast Range Reserve, California, USA - czobulk1.16 metaG | ecosystem: Environmental > Terrestrial > Soil > Vadose zone | place: USA...
GGGCCTAATTCGGTCAGAGGAACTCCAGGAGCGGGAATTTGCGGAATACTTCCTGGTGGGCTCCTTATGCAGCGTCTTGGTTGCCCTGTGTGCCGGCCTGGTCATAAGGTACACGCTTCTAGCGTTATGGCCGGAGCTTTTGTCGCTACAAATGGGATCCTAAACTTGCAACACCCAGGTTTTTCCGATGAAAGAACGATAGCCCGGTCGAACCAACCTGATATCGGTATGGGCGACTGCTGTCTGTTGGGCGGTCTCTTTCACGCCCATTGGAAAAAATTCGAGCCAAGTCTCCCAATCTCCGTGGGTGCGGACACCGGCAAGCAGTTCATAGTATTTCTGTTCGTCTTGAAATAGAGACTGAGGTAAAGAATGGGCTCACGGATTGCGCCAGCAACGCACGGCAAAAATGTAATCAGCAATCGTCCCAATCTTCCATTTCCGTCTGGAAACGGATAAATGGTTTCGAATTGCACGTGCACGAGCAGCTCCGGTCCTGCTGACGTCTCAACTAGCGGCGGCCTCTGCGGATGTCTCTGCCTGCGCCTCCGTTGTCGTGCCGACAGACTTGGCCGTAATATCGAGCCCATTCTTGTTCATATCGAATCTTTGTTTCCTGTCCAAGCCTTTGACAAACTCCCGCGCCGCCTTACCGACCGCTCCAGGAAGACTCGACGCCTCCACTTTGATCGTCGATTCCACCGTTTCTTCATTTCGATTTCGATAGCGAAATTGCACCTCAAACGTTTTCATGCTTCTAACCTCCCTTTTCCTGACGATGAAACGGAAACCGGTTCGCGCACTCCAAACCACGCGTGGACCTTAGAATTGCCGTGACCTTTAGCTCCGACGACGCTTCCGACCCACAGCTTTCTTTCCGGAGCCCTTCGTCTTCCGTTCCCTAATCTCTGCTTAAGCTTTTCGTTCTCTTTCGTCAACGCATCGCGGGGGGCTGTCATTGTTTCGAGAGCGTTTCCCAATTGGCCGTTCTCTTTCTGAAGTTCCGCCTCATGGGCCTTCAAATGCTCGTTCTCTTGCAGAGTTTTTGTATCCTTGCAGGCAGTCAAGGGGGACACTCAGCATTACTGCCACAGCGAGTCTCGCCCAGGTGTTCTTGCGCGTCATACGTCATCCTTCGTTGACAGGAATTTGAATTGCACCTTGAACGACCGATAGCGGGGTGAGGAGGGAAGCCACCGCTGGCAACTGGACCAGCGTAATGGAGTTTCTTAGATCGCGCAAGCCCGCCCCGGTTACTGGACAAGTGGAATTGACTCCTGGGCAGATGTCCAGCCAGTAGCATCGTTTGCCGCATCTCGGGGCAGCAGCCCAAGATCACCCATGTTGCTACAACCACAATAGTTAAACGCACATGCTATCCGGAAGAAGGCTCGCAAAAGGAAACTACTACGGCGCGCGGTGCCTGGTAAGAACGCGTTTACCGGAGATCGCCCATGAGAACACTTCGGCAGATTCCCGTAGGCGTATAATCCTTCATCAACACGGCAGGAGGTGCCGACATGGCCAAAACCAAACAGTTCACAATCGCGGTTGACAATCAACCCGGTGCAGTCGCAAGAATCGCGAAAACACTTGGGAATGCCAAGGTAAATATTCTCTCTCTGTTGGGAACTGCCGAGGGCACGACCGGGACGGTCCAGGTCGTCGTAGACGATGCGCGGCGCGCCAAGAAAGCTCTCGACGCGGCCCGGGTGGCCTACGCGGAAACTCCCTCGGAGCAGTACGATCTACCCAACAAGCCGGGTGCACTGGCGCAATGCCTCGAGAGGCTCGCAGCGAAAGGCGTCAATCTGAATTCCATCCATGTCACCGCGGCGAAGGGCGGCAAAAAGGCTGTCGTGGTCTACACCGTAGAAGCCGCCACACAAGCTACAACCGCCACGGCGTAGGAACATCTTATTCTCTCGATTGTCGGCTTTCTGCCGGCGTGGCGCGCTTCTCGCGTTGATCCGATGATCGCGCTACGCTAGGATGGCCGCCACTTTGACGTTGCATTACGCATTGCCGTACATCTGCCAGGGCGTTTGCTGGCCTTCCAAATCGACGTTTATCACTGAGCGCCTTCCTTTGATGGGAACCTGTAGTCGTCCCGCTTACTGAAACATACCGATCTCCTCCCTGACTCCCTCTGTGGCGCTTCGGCCGAAAGAGCAAGCCCACCTATTCGGAGGGGCGCGTCCCGTGAAACCCTGTGGCAAACATTCTCCAGCAGTGCGCAAGAAGATGCTGCCCCTTGTGCTTGTGCCTTGGCCCACTGTTCGTGGCTATCGTCCCAAGGTGTTCAGGCACTATCAGATAGGGACTCTTACTATTTAGGTCCTATATGGTTAGGGGGTTGCTTGATTCCACAGATGAATTTGTTTTCAAGCGTATGAGGTTCACGGACCGGAGAGACACCATGGCTGAAGCTCCCTGCTATATCGATACGCTCGAACCCATTCCCATTCGTACGAAATTACATCTCCGGATCTGCGATGGCATGAGCACATGCGAACTGGCCGGCAAAGTGATCTACATGCATTCTGGCGGCGGCTTTGGAATTTTCGGCGTGGGCGTGCTGTTTGGAGAAATGGGTCCCGAGCAGCAATCCACAATCGACGCGTGGCTGCGCCGACTCGCCGGGCGTCCTGGGAAAGATTTGGGAAAGAACTCCTTCTCTCAAATCAGAGGCTAAGGCCTGCATGAAAAGCATGAAAAGAAAATAGCCACTGATGCTGCTTTGATTCACCTTATATCTGTCTGGCGTTTCGGAAGAATGGTGACCAGAAGCACTGTTGAGCCGACGCAGAACTCGGACAAATGTTCGAGATTCGTGGCCTGAACCCGTTCATCGTTCACGTAGGTTCCATTCGTTGAGTCGAGATCGCATAGCCTAACCGTATCTTCTGTTATGCCTACAGCGCAGTGCAGGCTAGAAACTTGCGGATCATCAATTTCGATATTCGCACCGCTACCAATGTTCCCTATGCTGTTTTTGGGTTTGGTTATTCGGTGCGCCAACCCTTTCGACCGGCCAGAGATCACAGAGATTGTAATTGTCTTGTCGTTCGGCAGGGCTAGACGTGACGATGGAATCATAATTGGCGTGTGGATTGTCGCCCAGCATACCGCAGTGAGCGCTGTCCCATCACTCTCTACTTCACAGGATAACGAGACGAAAGGACACGAGCTATAGGAAGTTAGTACCGTTCCTGGAGGACTAAAGTATTGTCTGATGACGCCCGGGGACTCGCAGTTGGGGCAGCCCACGATTCCGAATGATATGAATTCCTCCCGAGGAAACCGGGGATTCTTGGAAGGAAAGGAGCCCCATTCTGATGCCCGTGACTGCGCGTTTTTTCAGTCCCATGCAGGATTTGGAGGACGGAGCCATTCTAAAAAATACTTCGAAACAATTGCTCTGCTGAGGCCGCGGGGTGAGTCAGGACAAAACTAGGAGAACGCGTTCCATCACCACTGCTTGCCCCTAACGGTTGTCCTTCCGCGCGGCAGTTACGGTCGGGAAACTATCGTTTCGTTAGGATTCGCGTAACGAAACTATATCGCCTTTTCCTTTCGTTATTGGGTGTAGCAATCGGTCGACGCGTCGGGTGAGGGATAACCCTTTAGGCTATCGCTCACAATAATGCCATAATATGAGCGATAGAAAGGCACCCTATCGCTCATGACTTGGAACTGGCAACAACCAGACTGGCCCAATTTCCGATGGGATCGCGCGCGCCTGGAGGCTGCCGAGAGGCAATTTCTCGTTGGTGGGGGTGTTTTCGTCGGCACGGTTCGGCACCTGGGTAAAGAGGAGCGCGATCAGCTCACCATTGAGGCGATGAGCGCGGAGGCGGTGGCGACCTCAGAAATCGAAGGCGAGATTCTGGATCGTGCGAGCGTGCAGTCTTCTCTCCGCAAGCAACTGGGACTGGCCGCGGACCAACGACGGGTTCGGCCGGCGGAGCGAGGGATCGCAGAGATGATGGTTGACCTATACCGGTCGTTTGCCGAGCCACTTTCGGAAGAAATGCTATTTCGCTGGCATCGCATGGTGATGAGTGGCAGGCGTGATCTCGAAGATGCGGGAAGATATCGAACAGGTGCTGAACCCATGCAGGTGGTTTCCCAGACGATGCATGAACCCAGGGTGCATTTCGAGGCGCCGCCGTCATCGCGCGTGCCATCCGAAATGGCGCGATTTATGGCCTGGTTTGATCAAACGGGGCCTGGCAACGAAAAACCGCTGCCTGCCTTAACCAGGGCAGGAATTGCTCACCTGTACTTTGAATGCATCCATCCTTTTGAGGATGGCAATGGACGTATCGGACGGGCCATCTCTGAGAAAGCTCTAGCGCAGAGCCTCGGTCAGCCGACGCTCACGGCATTGGCGGCCACGATTCTTGCTCGCCGCAAGAATTACTATGAGGCTCTCGAAGTGTCGAACAAACAAAACGAGATCACCAACTGGCTGTTGTGGTTTGCAGGTGTCGCCATCGAAGCGCAGCGTCGGACAATTGCAATGGTGGAATTCCTGATCGACAAAACAAAGCTGTTGGATCGGTTGAAGGGGCAGCTCAATAAGCGGCAGGAAAAAGCACTCCTCCGCATGTTCCGGGAAGGCCCCGAAGGATTCCGAGGCGGGCTTACGGCCGGAAAATACAGCACGATAACCGGAGCCTCACCTGCGACTACGACACGCGATCTAGCGGACCTGGTTGCGAAGGGCGCGTTGGTTCGCGAAGGGGAACGGCGTCACGCCCGCTATCGCCTCAGCGTTCCCTTGCGGCCAGTTCCACCTGCGACGCTGAACGAACGCGGTGAGTTGGCAGAAAAGTAGTGGCGTCGACAGATAGGCCCGGAAAGATTCGTCCAAGACAACCATTTCCTCCAGCACCGGTTCTTAGTCATGGGCCAGCAGTTTTCTCATTCGTTCGAAAGGACTTGGGAATTCCGCGAGGCTGCAAAAGGCAGCAATAAACCAGGAAACGTCGGCAGTCCCAGTAAACCTTCGCGGCACAGATGGCAAGCCGACAATTTGTCTAAGCAGTCGGTGGAATAGGCATTTCCAAGATATCTAGGCGTACGAGCAAGAAAACAATTCTCACTAGCACTGCATGGACGTTAAAAATCACAAATCAAAAATGGAATTTCATGGAGAATTGCAGTTGGCGAGCCGGGTTTGCCGAATTGGCGCGGCCGAAAAACGGTGAGGTCTGTACGCCGACGAAGTTCTTGAAATTGACTCGATTAAAGACATTAAATGCATCAATACTTAGTTCCAACCGTGGCCAGCGGCCCTCGCGACGTCCTTCACCCAGGTTCGAGAGGCGGCCGCCCGCATGTCTGCCAGCAGGTCGCGCCCTGCTGCCTTTACCTTCATTTTTCGCAAACGTAATCCGCTTTGAGAGGTGGAAGTCGACACCGGCGTAACCCGGTCCCCCTGCTGAATTTCGGCCAATTCCGGGCGGCCGATCGTTTGGCATGGTGTCATGGTTGGCGTCGAAGCCGGTAGTTATATTGTAGGGGATGCCTGAATTCATGCTGACAATCGTGCCGGCCCTTAAGTCCCAGGGCAAGCGCCAGATGCCAATGAGGTTGAATCGATGGTGCCGATCGTAGTCTGCGCGCCCATATTCTGGTCGCAGGTCATAGTTATTGGCAGGCAGGGAAACCAATCCACTGGAATCGTCCATGGACTTGGAAAGAGTGTACTGTCCAAGCAGGTCAAAATTGTTTCGCAGGGTCGTTTGCAAAGAGACGGTCAGACTATGACTGCGCAACCTTCCGGACGATTCGAACTGATCGATGTTAATAAAATTGGGGTCTGGTAGTGCTCCGCTTCCCGGCAGCGGCGCATTGATGTTCCGAGTGCGGTAAAGCTTTATTCCGCGCACCATGGTGTAATCGACCGCCAGAGAGTTCCTTCCTTTGCCGAGCTTGCGTTCCATGCCGATGCTAGTCTGCGTCAGGTAAGGAGTGCGGATATCCGGAGCAATCCGCACCAAGCTGGAAGGAGGAGGCGATGCCGGATTGTAAGGAACCGGATAACCCGGATTCGCGACCACGATCTGGTGGCCCCGTGCTCCGTCATAAACTACTGCTTGCTGTCTTATAATTTCCGGCTGACGGTCATAAAAGATGCCAAATCCGCCCCGGATCATCGTTTGCCCGCTACGAGGCGAGTAAGCGAAGGCAATTCGCGGGCCGAAATTGTTGTAATCGGCCAGATTTGACTGCCACTCGTGGCGTAGTCCAAGAGAAACAGACAGGTTCTGTCGTACCTGAATCTCGTCCTGAAAAAATGAGTAGTATTCGCGTTGCGTGAAGAAAATTCGGGGAATGCCTAGATTCATCGTAAAGACTTCAGGCTGGCCAGAAGAGTAAGCAGCCAGACTGGCAAATGTGAAAGTGCCTCCAAAGTTCGAGGCATCGGTGGTTTGAAAGGATCGAGGCCGCGCCCCAGCCCCAAACCGTAAGGTATGCCTTCCTTTGACGGCAGTGGCGACGTCCTGGATTGTGAATGCTTTCTCCGATTGGCGCAGACTTATCTGCGCGCCACCGGAAGTGAAGGCGCCAAGAACGATAATTGCCCGCCGGTCCGAACGGCTGGTAATTTGCTGAGGCCCTTCTTTGAATGCAAAGCGCAGTTCGTTTAAAAAAGTGGGGGAAATGATAGCCCGCTCGAAAACCTTGACTTCATTTTCGTGAATCGAGAAGTCCGTTGCGCGCTCGGCAAGATTGAATCCACCGACTCCTTGATTCTGTTGCGACCTGTTTTTGAATTTATAGCTGAGCGTCAGAGCATGCCTGGGCGTCAGATCAAAATCGAGACGTCCGAAAAGGCGAGTATTGTGCTCAGGTGCGGAAACATTTTCTACCAAAGGGCCTAAGGGAGTGCGGGCGTGGACCGTGGCACTTTCATCGCTGGTGTAATAGCGGGCCGCCAGAAGAAATCGAACCTTTTTCCCGAACGGGCCGTCGAGCTCGGTTTCAGCGATTTCTCGTTGCAACGGCGGCCGCACACGGGAGAATGCGTTGCGCGCATCCAGCGTGGAATTCCGCAGCAAGAATGTGAGATTGCCATGATAGTCATGGCGAGAACCTTTCCTGGTAATTACTTCGATGCGTCCCCGTCCGGGACGTCCAAATTGGGCCGAGTAGGGGCTTTTGTTTACATACACTCTTCGGATGCTCGTCAGCGGAACTTCCAACGCACTGGACTCCACCCCGTCAACGATGATCTTGGGTCCAAGAGCGCCGGCAGCCGAAGGGTCCAAAAAGATAGAAGGCACCGCCAGCGGATCACCTTCTTTTACAGGTAGATTCTCAAGCCAATGGCGGTCCAGTTCGACAACATCGATGTTTTGTCCCGCGGCCGACATGGATTCACTGTTCGCCGAAACAGTCACGCTATCTGCGGAAGCGGCAATTTGCAGAGGGACGCGGGTTGGACTTTCGTCGCGTTCCGCGACCTTGACCGACACCTCCGCCGATTTAAAGCCCTGCGCATTAACGATGAGTAGGTAATCGCCAAAAGCGAGAGGGTCAAATCTGAATTGGCCTTCTTCACCGGAACTGGTGGAAAATTCCTGACCGGTGATCTGGTTTCGGACGCGGACATCAGCTCCGACCACGTACTCTCCGGTGGCATCTTCCACGGTTCCGCTAAGCGCTCCGGTGTTTTGTCCCCATGCGGGACCAGCGAAAAGGCAATAGAAGAAAATCGCTATAGCCATGAAATTGATTTCTGCCGCGCTTCTCTTTGTTCCTGCAGCGAGCCGATTGCAACGCATTCGTTCCTGGTGGAGTTGTCCGTGCATCACGGCGATCATTCGAGAGTATTTGTCCCGTTCGCCAGGGTTAAGATAGCTTCCTTCTGAATCGCCAGCTGCAGGCTGTAAAGGTGTGCGTACTTGCCGCGGAGAGAGAGAAGCTCCTGGTGGGGTCCTTCTTCAACAATGCGCCCTTTTTCCAGAACTATGATGCGATCCGCAAGCCGGACGGTCGTTAGACGGTGCGCAATCAGCAGTGTCGTGCGTCCCCGGGCCGCACGTTCCAGTGCATCAATGACGGTGCGTTCAGAGGCGGCATCCAGCCCGCTGGTTGGTTCATCAAGGATCAAAACAGGGGAACCACGCAGAATTGCTCTGGCAATCGCGATTCTCTGTTTCTGGCCGCCGGAGAGGGAAGTGCCACCCTCGGCGACCAGAGTTTCGTAGCCATCTGGAAGCACGTCAATGAACTCCGCGGCATTCGCTACAACCGCGGCCGCGACAATCTCCTTGTCGCTGGCGTCTGGACGTCCGAAAGCGATGTTTTCGCGGACTGTCCCGCTGAAGAGCAGGGAGTCCTGCAAAACGAGGCTAATCTGCGCGCGCAAGGACTGTACGGAATAGTTCCGGATGTCTTCACCGTCAATCGAGACGGTGCCGCCGCTGGGATCATAGAGCCGTGGAACCAAGCTGATGAGAGTGCTCTTACCCGCGCCGGTAGCCCCTACAATAGCGACTTTTTCGCCGGGAGCAACACGCAGGTTGATTCGGTAAAGAACGAGCTGCCCAGATTGGTATTCGAACGAAACATCGCGGAACTCGATTTCTCCCTTTAGATGCGACACCGCTCGAGCTCCGTGGTGATCCATTACTTCGGACCGCACACGCATGATGTCCGCGATTCTCTCGGCACCAACACTGGCTTTACTCGTAACATAGGAAAGTCGCGCCAGAGCCTTCATCGGGCTATAAAGGTTTGTTACGTAAGCAAAAAAGACGACCATGTCGCCAGTCGTGAGATGACCTTGCATGACGTGAGTGGCGCCAAACCACATCACTAAGGCAAGACCTGCTGCAGCGAAGACGTCGACGAGCGGCGCCACGCGTGCCTGATAACGGACACCTTCGAGATACGATCGCAGGCTGCTCTCACTGTGTGCTTGGAAGCGATCGTTTTGCTGCTCCTCCTGCGCCAATCCCTGAACGATTCGAATGGATGCAAGCGTTTCCTGGGCCAAGGAAGCCAACAGCCCCGTGCTCACACGTGCCTCGCGCGCGGCAACTTTGATACGATGCGTGTAACGGAAGACCGTCCAAAATAAGAGCGGCGCCACGGCGAGAGCAACAAAGGCAAATTGCCAATTGAGCCAGAACATCAAGATAAGCATGCCGATCAGCAGAAACGCGTTACTTCCGAGAACAATCAGGCCGTTGGAAATGAGATCCTGAATGGCCTGAATATCAGAGGTTAGACGAGTGATCAGATCCCCTCTGTGCTGAGTATCATGAAAGCGCAGGGAAAGCCTCGGCATATGCGCAAAAAGCCGGCAGCGCAACTCAAAAACAAAACGCTGTCCGACGATGCCTAGAGTGCGGGTGTACCAGTAGGTGAGAAGGCCCGTGCTCAGTGCGATCAAAAGTGTCGCGGCACAAGCGCCGTATAGGATGTGCATGCGGCTGAGAGTGGTGTTATCCAGCCAGATGCTTAAAAAAGGCACGCGTGTGGGTCGATGGGAAAGTACGCGGTCAATGACGACTTTGAGCGGCCAAGGACGGAAAACGGTTAGAGAAGCATCCAGAACCATGGCCAGCGCTGCCCACCACAGTTGTTTGCGGAAGGGGCGAAGCAGAGGCAAGAAATGCGGCAGCCATTGCTTGGTACTCTTTCCGGCTTGGGGCTTTCGAATGTTCTTAATCATGAATGCCTTTTGTCATTTCGCGCGGTCCGCCCGTCCAAGATAGTTCGATGTCTCCGCGTCCATTTTGCAATTTCATGAATTTGGCGCTGTCGCTTGAAATCCTCATTAGCTCAGTGAGGACTCGTTCTGCCGCCCTGCCGGCTAATACCTTCGGCTGGTAGTTCACGCGCGGGTCGCGATTCTTGACACAGAGCGGGTAAACATTCACGATCGTTTTGTTTTCATCAAATCGAAGTCCGACTAGAAGCCCCTCGGCGCGGCAATTGCCCGATCCGAACGCAAAATTTCCGACACTGTAGAAGATGGGACACCGGCGATAAATCTCGAACGGTTGTGCGACGTGAGGGTGATGACCAACCACTGCATCTGCTCCGCAATCTACAGCGAAGTGGGCCTTCGTCCGGTCTTCCGATGAGGGCTCTCGCTCGTAGGGTACGCCCCAGTGGAACGTCACCACGATGCGATCCACATGTTCGCGAAGCGAGCGAATGTCGGCTTCGAGGGCTTCTGGTGGATCCATCGCGCTGCCAGGCCGATCCGCAGTTGCAGCAGTCCGGCTATTCCAGTAGTAGCCAAGCAGGCCGATTCGTAGCCCGCCCGCTTGGCGGATAACTGGTGCATGAGCTGCTCGTTCGTTTGTTCCCGCGCCCAGTGCAAATACATTGGCGTTCGACAATGCACCCAGGGTCTCTAGAACTCCTGATCGTCCGCAATCCATGAGATGGTTATTCGCGAGCGTCACGGCATTGATCCCCGCACGACTCAACGAGCTGGCGAGGCTCACATCTACCTGATACGAAAAATTACGTTTCTGCTTTCTGGCCTTCTGGGCAAGTGGACCTTCCAAGTTACCCAGCACAATGGGTGCGCGCTGCAAAAGCGGCAACACTCCGTCAAACGGGTAGTCCGGTCCAAATTCAGCCATTGCTTTCTTGGCGCGCCCGCCCAACATGATGTCCCCCACGGCGATGACCGATGGCGGAGGTTCGCTAAGAGAGGAAAGTTGTTCTTCCAGAACTCTCCCAGAAAGCAAATCTAGTGAGCTGGGAATTTCATCAATGGAGACATGCTTGAGCAAAGCTTGCAGGGCCGAGGGAGGCACAGTCAGAAACTCATCCGTGGTCGATGAAAGTGCATGTCCGCTATTCAGCATTGGGTCTAGCTCTCTCTTTCTACCCGCGATTCGACCGACTCAGCCGTATTCCGCCGGCGTTCCATCGGCGAGTCCAGCAATAGTTCACCGTTCCTGCCCTGCCGGAAGCTCGGCGTGGGCTGAATCCCCCGCTTGCCGAAGATCCCCAGAATAGTTTCCCGGTTTTGCCCCCTGTTTAGTTGTTCGTCGGCCAGAAGTAACGACGTTAGCCCGACACCAAAATTCTTTCTCGCCAGCCGCACGCTGGTCACGGACCTCTCTTGCCACCGGGGTGTGAGCTTCCCAATCAGAATCAATGCTTTCAGCACCAGCAGATCGGTCTTGCGGTTTCCATCGAGCTCTGTTGCGACCAAGTGCGTGCGAAGAGCCCAAAGTGCCGCGCCCCAGACAGTGCCATTGGTATGCACGTCGGCCCGCGGCCCGGTGTCGTAGTCGTCCATCGTTTTGAGTGAGGTCAGACTGCGGACATGAACCTCGTGATCGTCATGACGGCGGTGCAGGATCCAAATATGAGGTGTACCCAGCATGGCGGCTGCCCAATAGTCACAGGTGCCTTCGTCCATGGCAGTTTTGCCGTTGTTCTGCTGGTCCGAAGGACGCAGGATGTTTGCTCGAAAATCCGCCGTGTGCCGGGTGACGTGGTGTCCGTATTCGTGATAAATGATTCCCGCGTTATGCGAAGCATTGGCACGATAGCGTCCGCCTGAAGCCTCGACGAGGGCACCATGTTCCAATAATTGCCGGCCAGGCCCCAAGTGAATTTCGCCCGCGGAGGCGATTGGGTGGTGCTCAGGCATGCCGTAGCGGCGGCTGGGCAAACGGTAGTGGCCTCCCTGAAAAGGAAGCCAGTCGTCGTGGCGCCTCACCCCATCGCGAAGGCCGTCTTGTTCCGTAGCGGCGTGGTGGGCAGTTACTACCGCGGTGACCCGGGGTAAGGGAGCCGAACCCAATTCGCCGAGTAAATCGTGAACGTAAGTTGCGATGCGGTCGACGTGAAAATAGGTGTTTACCTCGCCGAAGCGAGCAGCTTGAATGTAGCGCCACCGGAAATCTGGCTCCGCAAGCCGCACCTTGTCGATGCGACCGCCCCCCCGGCCTGGCTCAAATAGGAAATCACCCGCAGCGTCTGGTCGTGCGTCACCGAGAGGGAGGGTTCGCCTTTCCTTTGCTATCGAATTGGGCTCATAGACCGCGCCGCCGTTGCGCACGCAGACGAAGCGTCCCGACAAACTGCTAGCATCTCTTGGGCTGACATCGAGATGAGGCAGGGATTCGACGCTCGTAGTCAGACGCCCATATAGACCGCGATCGGAATCTTCAGTCCAAAGGTAGATCCGGCCCTTGCTCACGTATTTAGGAGCTCCTCTCGACTCCCAGCCGTTGCAAAAAGACGACCCGCACGTTTAGAGACTGCTTCCTCCAGGCGGGCATTCAAGGCGCCAGATTGCAACTCTCCTGCAGTAAGACACGGCAGCTGTGTAGCCGCTTGTGTTTCTTTCATGCCCAGTGGACTCATGGAAACCACTCCGCTGATCGCCAGCGGTTCGATGGCCCAGTTGCGCAGAACCCCAACACCTCCGACTGCCGCGAGAGGATCGCCCGCAGCAAAAATCCATGCGCCCACGCTGGCGGCGAAGCCAGGATGCCGCAGTAAGGCCGCGGTTTCACGCTGCAGCAGCCCATCAGCGATCTCGACCACCACCCAAGAAGCCCCCTGTGCGGCCACGCGAGAGATGAGCAGATCGTATAGCTGCAGCAGTTCATCCAAGGTGGAGAGATATGTCGACGGAAATCCGCCATCAACAAAATCCAGTGCTATGCACGCACCAGCGTCGAGCATATTCCAAGTATCTTTGCCGGTCGCCGTACCGGTCAGTTTAATGCCTGCGACGGGAAGCCCTTGCTTCCGTAATCCCATGATGAGGCTCATGACCGTATGCGTTTTACCAGCATCCATGGAGGTGCCGCAGACCACGACAACGTTAGGGTGGTTGGGCTGAGGCAGGGGGGCCAAGGCGAAGTCTCGAAGATTAAGGAGAGAACCGTTGACGTCTCCGAATGCGCCCAACAAGCGAAGCTTGCTGGGCTCGGCCGCTTTTGCGTGTTTGCTTTCGACTAAACCGCAGAGACCACCCATGGAGAGCAAATCGCAGGAATCTTCATTTGCTCGTGCGGAGCCTTCGAATTGCAGGGTTGCATAGCGGTTTCCGAACACCACCGCTAGAAGGTCTCCTTCATGGAGATTGCATCGCCGACCGTTCGTCAGTTCGAGAGTCGCGTTCTTGCCGATTTTCTCGAGTTTCGCGAGTGCAATGTCTCCAGCCTGCGGAGAAACCGGGCACGGCAGCAGGGTGCCCATACTCGCTCGCGGAACCCAGCGCAACGCATAAGACACTCGCATGTTCGCCTTCATCTCGTCTGTAAGAAAAATGCTCATGAATGAACTCTCCAGAAAAAATAAGTGCCGCTGTCCTTGTTGGAGCTTCAACAGGTCGCCCCGCATTACGGCAATTGCTTGGCCAAAGGGAGAGCGGCGTAAGTCGTGCAAATTGCACTTTTAAGCTGACTTCCTGGCGCCTTACGTGGAAGGCCTTAACCCAACCGTGTGTTTATGCGACACGGGACTTGATACTGGGCGGATCCGAGAACACTGGCGGCATTTGACATAGTTCGGGAAAACTTGGCCACGACTCAGGTGCGTTGGAGAGACACACCAACACAAATTGGTAGGGTTGAAATTACAGCACTTATTCCAATCCATAATTGGTGATGAAAGTGCCTTAATGACTTTAGGACCTTGATAGAAATCCGGTGGCGTGCAAGAGGATTTCCTCCACGCGTTTATTGATGGTTCTCGGTCAGCAAGTAACTTCGAACGGGAACAGAGGTACTTTCGTCATGCTATCCAATGGCAGAGAAGTTCCAAAACGATGCTGCGTACACGACCCACAGTTTGCGGAGAGATCGTCGAGTAATTTTCTGCGCTCACGGCTTCGCCAAACTCAGGAGTTTCCGAGGGGACCCCAGCCACTGCCAACGACCAGTTCTCGCGCACGGCCCAATTTTGACGGTACAAAAAGCGCAAAAAAGCCAGGCGCATACGAATTCCCTGAGATCCCTCCGCAAGACGACGTAGCAATCACAATCTCCGTAATCGAAGGTCCCTCGAAGGGTTTGACGTACCAATTAAGCAAGTTGTGTATCACCATGGGACGAATTGGCGGTGGTGCGGATTTCGAGTTCGATGAGCCGGATGCAGCCGACGTGCATTGCATAATAGCAGCTTGTCAGGACAGGGTACGGCTGTATGTCGCGCCCTCTCTGAACAACCTTTACGTCAACGATCAACGGATCTATACCGTCGAGCTAGCGCATCTGTCTACGTTTCGTGTTGGATCGTCTCTGCTACTCGTCAGCGTTCTTCCTACCCAATGCGCGGGCATCGGATGAATGCAGAAGCCGGGAGGATGCGCTAGGCGAGGAGCAGCAAGAGGTCGATGGAGTAGCTGCCGATCGCCCTTAATTCTGGGTTTGCATTGACGGCTTCCAGTGGTTTGTATTAGGGCACGAGAGCGGAGGGACGCGGCCGATCATGCTCGCGCGCTTGACTACAATCGAGATGACGCCGTAAATCCTTGCCTCGTCCTGGAAGATGCCAACACATTGATAGCCCCGCCTTCTGAACGGGCAGCAAGGAGGCCCACTGAAGCACAGGTCGGAGGGTCGTGAAAAGAGAAAATCATGGTTCGAATTTGCATTCTTCGCGCCGGTCTTGTCTTTGCCGTCATTCTTTTCATAGGAAAGGCCCCGGAGGCGCAAGCGGCGGAAGGTACTTCGGTGCAGCAGAGCGTCACCGATGAACAGGTAGCTCTCCGCCATCGGCATTATTCGCAGGCCATTCGAATACTGGAAGACGCCCTCAAGCGTTTTCCGGGAAATGCCCAGCTGCGGCTCGAGCTAGGCAGGGTTTACGTGTATCAGCGTCAGGACGCACGGGCCATGGATATTTTTCGCGCCATTCTGCGCGATGACCCGTCCAACCGGGAAACAAAACTCGAACTGGCCCGCGTGCTGAGTTACGACGGGAAGTACGAGGCAGCGAATCAACTCTTCCGTGACCTGCTATCAACAAATCCGAATGACGAGGCGGCAGCAATCGGACTGGCGCGAAACCTGCTAATTCAGAAGAAAAAAGACGCCGCGCGCCGCGAAGTGGAACAAGCACTTGCTCGCCATCCGAACAGCCTTCGCCTTCAGGAGTACCGGGACGCTCTGCTGAAGAACCAGTTGCCGGCGGCGGCCTCTCGTGAGGGAAACGCGCTGAACCGGCTGCGGGCGGACGCAAGCTACTTCAGCGATACAGCCGGGAATAGCGCTTTGCGCGCGGGACAGCGATTTGATGTTCAGCTTGGACGCAATCTCACAAACAGTTTTCGCCTCGATGAAAAATCCCTGTGGGTCACCCAGGGGCCAAAGGCAAGCATCTTTTCTGTCAATGATGAAGTCCGAGTACGGCTTGCGCGCTGGCTTTTCATAGGTGGTGGGGGCGGGATTATTCGCTTTGCCGATGACTCGAATCGTGCCCTCTACCGCGGAGAATTGATTCTCCATCCAATACGAAGTTTCTGGCTCCAAGGGGGCTTCTCACGCATACCGATCACTCCCACTTTCCAGTCGGCTCAGTTCGACTTGCTGGCGGAGGGCTGGTGGAGCCAGCTTGACTGGCAACCACGCTCCTGGCGTGTCAGCGCTGATTTCTCCAAGCAGCACTACTCGGATTCAAATCGCACCCAAAGAGAGGATGCCGAAGTGCTGCGTTGGATCGGAAACTCGCATTTTGCAGTAGGGCTGGGATATCAGTACGCACATAGCTCATTCACTCAGACCTTTTCTCACGGCTATTTCAATCCCAACCAGTATCACAGCCACCTAGGGCTTGGCGGATTCCGTTTTAGCGTTGGAAAGATTTATCGCGGCGAATACATCGCCGAGTATGGCGCTGAAACTGTCAACCAGAACCCCTATCAGATAGCCTGGGAGGCTACAGCGAAGAACAGGTTCCTGCTAGGAAAACTGGAAGTGGGCGCAGACTATTCGTACTTTCACTTGGCCCAGAGCACGGGGGCGTTCCGGGCGCAAGTAGGGCGGGTGAGCGTTGCGTATCGTTTCTAGGTGAGCCGAGGAAGCGCTACGAGAATTCTCGAGTGATCAGGGGATCAGACCGGATATGAGTATGGATAAGCGACTAAGAGTTCTCGTCGTCGACGATGACAAGTCCATTTGCCGATGGCTGAATGCCGTTCTGACCGCGGAAGGCTACGAATGCCGTGCGGCGCGAAGTGTTGATGATGCCGAAGTACTCCTTAAAGAAGGCCGTATCGATCTGGCCCTTCTGGATATCTATATCGGACAGTCCAACGGACTGGAATTTCTCGAAAAACTGAAAACTTTGCATCCGGAATGCAAGTGTGTGGTGATGACTGCGCACGCCAGTGTCGAGACAGTTGCACGCTCGGTAGCCGGAGGAGCACTCGAATACCTGAGCAAACCTCTGCTCATCGATGAGTTGCTCGCTTTGTTGCGAAGGTTGACAGGGCCACGGCAAACACCTAGCCACGCGCCGAAAGACAGTTTTGTTCCCGAGTCAGCGATTGTCGGACGAAGTCCGAAGATGCTGGAAGTTTATCGAGCCGTTGCTCGGGTCGCGCCCAGCACTGCTAGCGTGCTCATTACCGGTGCCAGCGGGTCGGGCAAGGAACTTGTAGCGCGGGCCATTCATGGACACAGCGCACGTGCCGAGAAGCCTTTTACCCCCATCAATTGTGGTTCCTTCCCCGAGACTATTTTGGAAAGCGAACTGTTCGGACATGAGAAGGGCGCGTTCACCGGCGCGGATACTAGCCGCAGCGGCTTGTTTGAGGCAACCGATGACGGCACGATTTTCTTGGACGAAATATCGGAGACCAGCCTGAGCTTTCAAGTGAAGTTGCTCCGCGTTTTGCAGGAACATAAGGTACGGCGCGTTGGCTCGAACACTTTCATTCCGATTGATGTGCGGATTGTTGCGGCGACGAACAAGGACTTGAGTGCACTGATCCGGGCAGGACAATTTCGCGAAGACCTTTATTATCGTCTCAGTGTCGTGACCATTGATCTTCCTTCGCTCGAAGAGCGGGCGGAAGACATTCCGCTCCTCGTGCAGCATTTTCTGGAGCGTTTCAATCAGCGCAACCAGCGCCATGTAAATATCAGCGAACAGGCGGTCAAACTGCTGGCTTCGATGAGCTGGCCGGGCAATGTCCGTGAGCTCGAAAATCTGATCGAGCGGCTAGCTATTTTCGCTGCCATGGACGAGATCTCTGCCGAGGAAGTGGAACGCGAGCGTGCAAGCCGTAGCGGGGTAACCTCGGCGCCAGAAAATTCGACAACATCATTGCCGGGAAAGCTGCAGGAAATGGAGCGCCAGGAGATTCTCCGTGTTTTGCGGGAATCGGGTGGCAACAAGTCTCTTGCGGCACGAAAGCTCGGGATTGAACGCAAGACGCTCTATGAAAAGGCTCGCCGTCTGGCGATCGACCTGCAATCGAAAGAAACATGAGCGAGTCACCAACAGGCCTCTCGAATCAGAAGCACCTCCAGACAAAGCGCTGGCTGCTTTTGAACGTATTGCTTTTGGCAGTGGTAGGCCTGCTCAGCCTCAGTTATCCAGTGGAAGAGCTCAGTCGCCGCACCGGGGACATGTATTTTCGTGTACGAGGGAGTCAGGGCACTTCGCCTCATGTCGCGCTGATACTGATTGATGACGCAAGTCTGGAACGCTATGGGCGATGGCCCTGGAAACGCTCCCTGCTGGCGCAGGTGGTGAGGGCCGCCAGCGCCGAGCACCCAAAAGCGATTGGCCTGGACATCCTGCTCTCGGAAACCGAAGACGAAACAAACGACCGCGAATTGGCGAGCGCGCTGAAAGACGCGGGAAACACGGTTCTCGTGGCGAAGATAAGCAATTCACCGCAGGGACGACTTTGGGTCGAACCATTGCCGCTCTTCGCGCAGAACGCTGTCGCGGTCGGACACGCACAAGCCGCTTTAGGCCCTGACAGCATCTGCCGGAGCGTCCCCGTGCGGGA
>Ga0137394_10001314_pt1 | contig 17967 bp, 10 predicted proteins | sample czobulk116metaG_FD_108278 | JGI IMG/M metagenome (GOLD analysis project Ga0137394, IMG submission 108278) | Vadose zone soil microbial communities from Angelo Coast Range Reserve, California, USA - czobulk1.16 metaG | ecosystem: Environmental > Terrestrial > Soil > Vadose zone | place: USA...
CGCGCTGTCCGAGGCCTTGAACTGGCGCATTGCCCGGAGGGAGCGCGCCAGCCCGAGCGCGAGATCCGCGCGCGAGGGTGCCGGCCGCTTGCCGCGCGTGAGCAGGCGGCGATACTCCGCCGCTGCCTTCTCGTACCGGCGCGCGCGGTAGAGGAGCAGGGCGCGAAGATCCTCCCGCTCCGCCGCCGCCGCGGCGTCGGGCGCGGCCTTCCGGCGCGCCTCCAGGAGTCGGAGTGCGAGCGAAGGCTCCCCCACGTCGTTGAGCGCGCGCAGGAGACCCATCCATTCGCGATCGCTCATGGAGTCCGGCGTCACGGCGCCCTGCGCCCATCCCGCCGCCCGCATGGCGGCCGCATAGCGGTCCGCGGTGGGCAAGTCGCTGCGCGCCGCGATTACGGAGAGCTGGTGCGCGGCCGCGACCGTGTCCCCCAGGGACGCGGTCAGGTCGGCGAAGAGGAGGTTCTCCTGGCTCGTGCGGGAGCGCGCCCTCGCGAGAATCTCCTTCGCGAGGAGCGTCTCTCCTGCGCGGGACAGCGAGCGCGCCAGCGTGAGGCGTGCCCAGGTGCGAGCGGTCGCGGGGCGGCCCTCGTCGAGAAGGAGCCAGCGCGCCGTGCGCGCGGAAGGCGAGAGCGCGGCGGAGTCGCTGAGCTGGGCGGCGACGTAGAGCGTCGCCTCGTCCGCGCCCCGCCCCTGCGAGACGCGCTCGGGCGGCCAGGGGAGCACGTCGAGCCCCGCCTTGGGCGTCCGGGTCGTGCCCGCCGCCAGCGCCTCGATCGGCCGGAACGCCGGGGGGGAGCGCAGCGGGCCGCGGAGGAGCTCGAGACTCCTTCCCCACACCCCGGACTCCGCGAGCTCCAGCGCGACCTCGCCCCACGCCTCCCGCTCGCGGGCGGGAATGGTCGCGGGAAGCGGCGCCTCGCGGAGTGCGGCGCGATAGCGGTCGGATGCCGCGTCCAGGCGCTCCTGCGCACGTCGGAGACCCGCCAGAGTTCCGCTCCAGCGTTCGCGCGTCCACGCCGCGCGCGCGGAGTCGCGGGCGGCCTTGGCTTCGAGGATGGCGTTACCGGGACGCGGCGGCCGCTTCGCGGCGAGCGCCGGGGAGGAAAGAAAAAGCGGGACCAGGAGGAGCACGGCTGTCGCCGCGCCCGCCCAGACGCCCTGTCCGCCCCGCCCGCGAATCAACCCGCCTACCGGAGCAGGACGAGTCGGGTCACTTGTGTCTGTCCCAGGATGTCGACCTTGGCGAAGTAGATTCCCGAAGAGGCGAGCGCGCCCTTTTCCGTGGTGGCGTTCCAGCCGGCGCGGAACTCATTGCCGGAGAGCGGCTCGACCGAAGCGTCCAGCGTGCGCACCAGCCTGCCATGCATGTCGTAGATCCTGATCCGGGGCGTGAGCCCCGGATGCGGCAGTCCGTCCGGCGCGCTGAAGCGGAACGTGACGGCCGAAGTCATGCCATGCTGCACGCGGTACGGGTTCGGACCGGCGCGGAAGGAGAGCACGCGCCTCGGCGCCCCGGGCTGCACGCGCGGACCCACCGAGACCGCGTCCACGTACCAGCCTTCGTAGTAGCGCGCGAGGGATCCCAGATTCAGGTCGTACGGCTGGTTGATCTCGTTGGACGCGAACCGGAACCGGATCTGCGCCGGGCCCGAGAAGGCGGAGAGGTCCGAGACGACGCGGCGCCAGCTCTGCGGAGATCCGGAGAACACGTCCTGGCCGCGGAGCGACGCGCCGGAATCGAAGGTGAGGTGCTGCCCGTAGCCCCCGTCGACCCGGAGCGGAATCCACGGGCCTCCTCGCATGGAGATCTCCACCCGGGCCCCGTCGAAGGCGGACGTCCCGCCGTTCGTCTCGGCATCGATCCAGGACGAGAACGCGAGCTGCGACCCCGGCGGGACGTAGAACATCGGGGAGATCAGCACGGCGTCCTCGTTGTCGGCGTACGTCTTGGCGTCGTTGGAGGCCAGGCCGTTCGGATCCTGCGTGCTCCCCACCTTCATGCTGGTCGCGGAGCCCCCGTAGGCGCGCGTGGTGGAGGGATGCCACTCGTTCACGGTGGAGGGCGAGATCGCCGCCGTGGTCCAGCTCCCCAATCCCGACTCGAAATCCTCGGCGAGCCCGGTTCCCATGCCGACCGACAGCGTGAAGCTCTGCGTTCCGGTCGTGGTTCCGTCCGTCCAGCCCAGCGTGAACGGCACCGCGTGCGGGAGGGTGGCATAGGTTCCAATCGTCACGACGAAGGGCGTGGCATTCTGGACCACGCCCATCTCGTCCGCCGTCGCGGGCGTGGCCGCGGAGACGCCGCCGGTCACCGTGACGCCGGGATCGGTCGTGCTCAGCGTGAAGCTGAGCGTGCCCGAAGCCGTGCCGACGTTCTGGATCAGGAGCGCGAGCGAATCCGTTTCGGCGTTGTCCAGGATCCCGTTCCTGTTCCCCGCGCCTCCATCACGCACGTTCACCTGGAAGACCACCATCTCGGGAACCAGCGCGATGGAGAGATCGAAGGACACGCTTCCGTTCGCGGCCCGGAGGATGTTCGTCATCCGGATTCCGGTGTCGCCGCCGGCATAGTCGTTGGTGTTCGGTGACGTGCTCTGGGTCCAGTTCTGCACCGCGAGGGAACCCGGGAAGAAGTCCTCGGGACCGCCGTAGTTCGGAGGATTCGGCGCCTCGAGCTGCGAGAGCCCATCCGCCTGCACGACCTTCACCCGGCCGTGCGGCGCCGGCGGAACGAGACAGGAGGCGTTGTCGCAGTCACGGCAGTTGTCGATCATCGTGTCGTCGACGTGGTAGATCAGGAGTCCCGAGCCCGGGAGCGCCGCGTCCAGGCCTTCCTGATTCCGATTCTCGACGAGGAAATACTCGGACCCCGGCTGCCCGTTCTTCCAGATCTTCATCACCCCACCGCCCTGCGTGAGGGGCGCGAGCGTGTAATGCCCCGACACGCCCACGACGAGTGGCAACTCGAATCCGAGGAACGCGCGCGACCAGGGATCGATCGCGCCCGCCCGCGAGCCCTGCGATTCGGGCGGCGAGAGCGGAAGGTAGTTTCCGAGGCTCATGAGCGAGTAGACGCCGAGCCCGCTTCCGACGGGATTGCCGCAGCCGCTGAACTCGTAGAGATCGGCGAGCCCCAGCGTGTGGCCGAATTCGTGGAGGTAGGTCCCGTTCGCCTTGTCGCCCGACTGGTAATTGAACTCGCCGTTCATCGTGTAGAGAAATCCGCGAACGTTCCCGAGAATCATCCCGGGAAGGCAGCTCGGGCTGCTCGGCTGCGGGCAGTCCTGATAGGTGCTGACGCCGGCCTCGTGCGACCAGAGAAGGTCGGGCTCGAATTGAGCCGGCGCGACCTCCGCTCCCTGCCCGGGATGGATCACGATCGTCGCGTCGATGTAGCCGTCATCGTCGCCGCTCGAGGGGATCCCGTCGGGACCGTCGTTGTCGAAGAAGCTCAGGTTGTGGTCGAACGAGTTGTAGGCGGCTTGCATGGCGGCTTCGGCGGCCCCCTGTCCGCTGCGCGGATAGGATCCGAAGTCGAGCCCCGAGGCGCCGTTCGTGTAGTAGGCGTACGAATGCGGCATCTTCACCCATTCGGGAGTGACGCGCCCGGAGACGATGAGCCGGCCGTGCGAGTTGGTGCGATAGAACTCCCTCAGGCTGATGATCCCGTCGTTCGGATCGTCGCTGAAGAAGAGCCGGTTGTAGTACCCGGGCGTGCTGTTCGGGCCATGACCGACCGCGGGCCCGAAGGCATCGGCGGGAAAGTCGGCCAGCACGACGAGGAGATTCCGGTGGGCGATGCCGTCGCGCGGGTACTTAGCGAAATTCAGACCGAAGGCGGGATAGATCTGGTCCACGCCCCAGGCCCGGCTCCTCTTGTACCGCTCGGCGTTCCGGATCAGGAGCGCCTCCTGACCCGCGGCGCGAGCGGCGGCGACCACGTGCGGTGATACCTCGGCGGCGCGCGCCAGGTGCGGCGCAAAGAGGAGCAAGGACAAGGTCAGGGCCGCGGCGAGCGCGGCGATGTTCCGCTTCTTCAAGAAAACCTCCCGGTATGAGTATCCCTTGCTCACTCCCACTCGATCGTCGCAGGAGGTTTCGAGCTGATGTCATAGACGACCCGGTTCACCCCTGGAACCTCGTTCACGATCCGGGAGGATACCCGGGCCAGGAACGAATCCGGAAGCCGCGCCCAGTCGGCGGTCATTCCGTCACTCGACGTGACCGCCCGGAGGGCGACGACCTGATCATAGGTCCTTCCGTCCCCCATCACCCCCACGGTGCGGACGGGCAGAAGCACCGCAAATGCTTGCCACACTTCGTCATAGAGCCCACTGCGTCGCAGCTCGGTGATGAATATATCGTCTGCGAGCTGCAGCGTCTTCACTGCTTCCGCGGTCACCGGTCCAAGAATCCGGACCGCCAGGCCAGGGCCGGGGAACGGATGACGGCCCACGACGCCCGCCGGAAGCCCCAGGAGGGCACCCAGCTCGCGAACCTCGTCCTTGAATAATTCCCGGAGCGGCTCCACAAGTTCCATTTTCATTCGGTCCGGAAGCCCCCCGACATTGTGGTGGGACTTGATCTTGGCTGAGGGGCCGCGGGTCGAGGTGCTCTCGATCACGTCGGGATAGAGGGTCCCCTGGGCCAGGAGATCGGCCCCGCCCCGCTCCTGGGCCGCCAGATCGAACACGTTGATGAACTCCGCCCCGATGATCTTCCGCTTCCGCTCCGGATCCTCGACTCCGTGGAGCGCGGAAAGGAACCGGTCGCGCGCGTCGACCGTCACGAGGTCGCGGTCGAGGATGGGGCGCATCGCGCGAGCCACCTGCTCGGCTTCGCCCAGACGCAAGAGGCCGTGGTCCACGAACACGGCGAGGACCTGTCCCGGCACGGCGCGGTGCAGGAGCGCCGCGACCACCGAGGAATCGACTCCGCCGCTCAGGGCGCAGAGGACGCGCCGCGCTCCCACCTGTGCCTTGATCTTGGCCACCGATTCGTTCAGCACCTGCCCCATCGTCCAGTCGCCGCGGAACCCGCACACCTCGAAGAGGAAGTTCTTCAAGATGCGCGTGCCCTGCGTGGAGTGCGCGACTTCCGGATGGAACATCACGGCGTAGACGCCGCGCTTTGGATCCTCGACCGCGGCCACGTCGACCGACTCGGTGTGCGCGAGCTTGGTGAATCCGCGCGGCATGGACTCGACCACGTCGCCGTGGCTGGCCCAGACGCGGCTCGTCGCATCCACTCCGGCGAGGAGCCGCCCCGCCGTCTCGACCGCGAGCGTCGCTTCGCCGTATTCGCGCCGCGCGCTCGGGGTCACGCGGCCGCCGAGGTCGCGCGCGAGGAGCTGGAAGCCGTAGCAGATCCCGAGCACGGGAATGCCCAGGTCGAGGATTCCCGGGTCGAGACCGGGCGCCCCCTGCTCGAGCACGCTGCTCGGGCCGCCCGAGAGGACCAGCCCCTTCGGGGCGCGCTTCTCGATCTGCGCCCGGGTCAGGCGCGGGTCCACGATCTCGGCGTAGACCCCCAGCTCCCGCGCGCGCCGCGCGATGAGCTGCGTGAACTGCGATCCGTAGTCCAGGATGAGAAGCAGCTCGTGGCTCAATGGAGGAAGCACCTTTCTCCGGTCAGGAGCATCGTCAGGCCCCGCGATTCCGCGGCCGCGATGGATTCCTCGTCCCGCACCGACCCTCCGGGCTGGGCGATCGCCGTGATGCCGGCCTTGGCCGCGATCTCGACCGAGTCCGGAAACGGAAAGAAGGCGTCCGAGCAGAGCACCGCGCCCTTCACGTCATGTCCCGAGCGCTCCGCTTTGAGGAGCGCCAAGCGCACGGCGTCCACGCGGGAGGACTGCCCCGCTCCGATCCCCAGCGTGCGCCCCTCCCGCGCGATGACGATCGCGTTCGAGATCACGTGCCGCGTGACGCGCCAGGCGAAGCGGAGATCCCGTGTCTCCGCTTCGGTGGGCTTGCGGGCCGTGACCGCCATCCAGCTCTGGAACTGCGGAGGGCCCGGCAGCGTCTCGGCGAGCAGGCCGCCCAGGAGACTGCGCGTCGCGATCGGGTCGGCCGCGCCGCGCAGGAGGTCCGGAGCCTCGAGCACCATGAGATTCTTTCGCGTCTTCTCGAGCCGCTCGGGCGAGGCCGCGATCGAGGGCGCGACCACCACCTCGAGGAAGAAGCTTCCGATGGCCTCGAGCGCCGCGTCATCCAGCGGCCGGTTCACGGCGAGAATCCCGCCGAAGGCCGAGAGCGAATCGGCATCCCGCGCCAGCGGGATCGCCAAGGCCGTGGTGGGCGCGACCGCGGCGCCCGAGGGGTTGCGGTGCTTCACCACGACCGCGGCGGGCTCCTCGAACTCGTGCAGGAGCTGGAGCGCCGCCTCGATGTCGAGGTAGTTGTTGTAGGAGAGCGTCTTTCCCTTGAGCTGGGTGAGCGCCTCGATCCCGCCCCCCTCCTCTTTCGCATACACCCCGCCCTCCTGCCCCGGGTTCTCACCGTACCGGAGCTTCTGGAGCAGGCGATAGCGGCGATCGATGCGCTCGGGAAGCGCGCCGGAGCGAGAAGCTTCCGGGCATCCCGCCGCGAAGTACCGCGCGATCGCCGCGTCGTACGCCGCGGTGCGCTCGAAGGCGCGCCGCGCGAGCTTCCGCGCCATCGCCGCGGGCACGGCACCCTGCCCGCGATCCAGCGATTCCAGAACTTCGCCGTACTGATCCGGATCCACGACGACCAGCACGTGCGCGTGGTTCTTTGCCGCGGCGCGGATCAGGGCCGGACCGCCGATATCGATCTGCTCCACGGCCTCGGCCTCGGAGACGCCCGCGCGCTCGATGGTCTTCTCGAAGGGATACAGATTCACGACGACCAGCTCGATCGAGACGACGCCGTGATGATGGCGCTCCTCCTCGTCGGCGCGGTTCCCGCGCCGGTAGAGGATGCCGCCGTGCACCACGGGGTGGAGCGTCTTGACGCGGCCCTGGAAGAGCTCGGGGTAGCCCGTGATCTCGGAGACGTCGCGGACCGAGACGCCGGCATCCTGGAGCACGGCCGCGGTACCGCCGGTGGAGACGATCTTGACTCCGTGGCGCGCGAGTCCATTCGCGAGCTCGATCAGCCCGGTCTTGTCCGAGACGGACAGGAGCGCGCGGCCGATCCGGATTTCGCTCACCGCGGGCCCGTACCCCCCGTGATTCCGGCCAAGGCTTCCTCGTAGCGGCGGCTGGTCTTCTCGACCACGTCCTCGGGAAGACGGGGCGGCGGCGGGTTGCGGTCCCACTGGATGGAATCGAGGTAGTCGCGGATCACCTGCTTGTCGAAGCTGTCCTGCGCGACCCCCTCGCGATAGCCCCGCGTCGGCCAGTAGCGCGAGGAATCGGGCGAGAGCGCCTCGTCGATCCAGAGCGGGGCCCCGTCCCGCTCGCCGAATTCGAACTTGGTGTCCGCGAGAATGAAGCCGCGCTCCCGCGCGTGCTCGGCGGCGGCGCGGTAGATCTGGAGCGATGCCTCGCGAAGCTTCCCGGCGACCTCCCGTCCGACGATCGAGACCATCCGCTCGAACGTGATGTTCTCGTCGTGTCCTTCCTGGGCCTTGGTCGCCGGGGTGAAGATCGGCTCGGGAAGCTTGGAGGAGAGCGTAAGCCCGGGCGGCAGCTTCACGCCGCAGACCGCTCCCGAAGCCTGGTATTCCTTCCAGCCGGAGCCCGCCAGGTACCCGCGCACCACGCACTCCACGTCGTAGCGCTTCGCGCGCCGGACCAGCATGGAGCGGCCCTCGAGGAGCGAGGCGTGCTGCGAGAAAGGCGCGGGAAAGGAGGCCACGTCGGTCGAGAGGTAGTGGTTGGGCAGGAGCCCGCGAAGCTTCTCGAACCAGAAACGGGAGATCTGGGTGAGCACCCGTCCCTTGCCCGGGATGCCTTCGCTCAGGATCACGTCGTAGGCCGAGACCCGGTCCGTCGCGACGATGAGCAGCGAATCGCCGAGCTCGTAGATGTCGCGCACCTTTCCGGCGTAGTCGGGTTTTCTTCCGGGAACCTCCACCCGGCGCAGAGCGCGCTCGACGGCTTTCATCGTTCCTTCCTCCGCTGAATCAGGCGAATGGCTTCGACGTACAGACGATGTTCGAGGGGCAGCAGCCGCTCCGACAGCGTCTCCTCCGTGTCGCCCGGAAGAATGTCGAGCGGCGCCTGGAGCAGGATCGGACCCGTATCGATGCCCGAATCGACGTAGTGGACCGTCACGCCCGTGACGGGCACGCCGGCCTCGATCGCCTGCCGCTGCGCGTTCCGTCCCGGGAACGCGGGAAGCAGCGACGGGTGCACGTTCAGAACCGGAGCCGAAACGCCATCGAGAAACCCGGCGCTCAGGATACGCATGAACCCGCACAGCGCGACGAGATCGGCGCGATCCTCCCGCACGAGACGAAGGAGCATCCGCTCCGCCTCCGGATCCAGACGCGCTCCCTTCGTCGCGGGCGCAAGCACCTGAGCCGGGACTTCCATCGCTCGGGCGGTCTCGAGTGCCTGCGCGTCGGGACGATCGCTCACGACGCGCACCACGCTACCCGAGATCCTGCCATCCCTCGTGGCCTCGATCAAATTGGCCGCGTGGGACCCCCGGCCGGAGGCCAGGACGAGCAGCCGTAACGGCTTCACCACCCAACGTATACCACTGCCCGCAATCCTTTACAAGGACTCTGTCCCGAAGGACTTAGCGCATCTTCGAGCTCCACCGCAGAAGCTCCGGCGCGGGGTGCGCGCGGGTGGAGATGAGCGCTCCTCCGGGCACGGGAGTGATCCGGATCGCGCCCTCCTGATCGGTCCGGAGCACGCGGGCGCCGGCGAGGAGGTAGCGCCCGACGGTGGCGCGGTTGGGATGTCCGAAGCGATTGCGCTCTCCGCACGAGATGAGTGCCAAGCGCGGCTTCGCCGCTGCGATCCACGCCGAGTCGCTCGAGGTCTTGCTCCCGTGGTGCGGCACTTTCATGATCTGTACCGGCCCGAGCGTGCCGAGGAGCGCCATCTCCGCGTCGTGCTCCACGTCCCCCGCGAAGCAGACGGTAGCCTCTCCCACGCGGACGAGCGCGACGAGGGAGCGGTTGTTCTCGGCGGCGTTTCCGCTCCGCGCACCCTCGAGGGGAGGCGCCCGAAGAAGCGGAACGTTGAGGCTCGGGCCTGGAGTCAGGATGGTATCGGCCAGGACGGAATGATCGCGGGCGCGCGAGCGCGCGAGCCCGGCGAGGACGGGACGGCGCCACGCTCCCCCGGGATCGCTTCCATTCTCGAAGAGCGCCCGCACGAAGCCGCGCGAGCAGAGCCAGGCCAGGCCGCCATAGTGATCGCGGTGCGCGTGGGAGAGAATCGCGGCGTCGAGCTGTTCGATTCCCTCCGCGCGCAGGGCCGGCTCGACGGCCACGCGTCCCTCGTCGCGGGTTTCCGTCGCGGGACCCGCGTCCACGAGAATCGACGTTCCCGATGCATGCGCCACCGCGGCGTCCCCCTGCCCCACGTCGAGCACCAGGAGCCAGGCCGCGCGGTCCGGCCGGTGCGGAGACGGCAGGAAGGGCGCCACCCAGCAAAGAAGGAGCGCCGCGAGCGCGCACGCGGCAGCGTTCCTCCGCTCTCGGGGCCGGCGCGTGAGACGCGCCCGTTCCCACGCCGCGGCCGCCACGAGAAGCAGTGCGAGCCCGACCACGATTGCCGCGGCGGGCGGCAGCGCGCGCGCCGGCAGCGGCGGCATCCACGCCGCGACCTTCGCGGTGAGCCAGAGCATGAGGAGCCCCGAGAGCTCCACGGCTCCCGCCGCGGCCTGCGCGAGCGGCGGAGCCGCGAAGGCGCAGCCCAGGTGCACGAGCATGGCGGCCATGAAGAGACCGCAGAGCGGAATGACCACGAGGTTCAGGAAGAGCCCCGCGACCGGGACCGCGCCGAACTGGATGACCTGGACACCCAAGGTCCCCGCTTCGGCAAAGGCGCTCTGCTGTCCCAGGGAGAGAAGTCCCTGGACCACGGAGCGAGCACGTGCCGCGATTCCGGCCGCGGAGGGTGCTGAGGGAAGTGCGATGCGCAGGCCGCCCGATGCGGCGAGGCCCAGCACGGCGGCGAAGGAGAGCTGGAAGCCCGGATCCTCGAGCACGCAGGGATCCAGGAGGTGGAGCAGGAGCCCGGCGCTCCCCCAGGCCGCGAAGGGACGCACCGAGGAGCCGCGCACGCGCGCCGCACGCATGGCGGTCCATAGGATTGCGGACCGGACGGCCGAAGCGGGCGCACCGACCAGAACGACGTAACCCCAGAGGGTGAGGAGCTCGATCCAGAGCGCGGCGGAGGAAGGAATGCGGAGCGCGATCGCGGCCGCCGCCACGATGCCCGCGAGCACGCAGACGTGAAGCCCCGAGATCGAGAGGATGTGGATCGTCCCGCCGTCGCGGAAGGAGTCGCGGATCGCGGGGACGATGCCCGAACGATCCCCCAGGGCCATGCCCCGTGCGAGCGCGGCGACCGGGGCGCTGAGGTCGCGGGAGAAGAGCCGCGCCAGACGCAGCCGGACGAGGCCGCTCCAGGGAATCGGCTCGTCCTTTTGGCCCGCGAGCACCACGACCGTCGGCGGATCGGCGTCCACCGTCCCCCCGATTCCCAGCCGCTCGAGCCATCGGCCCGGGGCCGACGTCCCCGGGTTTCGAGCGCCCTCCAGAGGATGGTACGTGCCCTGGAATCGAATCGAGATCCCCGGCACCGCCCACTCGGGAGGCGGTCCGTCGTCTCCGAAGCGAACGAGCAAGGTGGAAGAACATCGTGCGGTGGCGTCCCCCACGCGCACCCCGGTCGCCTGCAGGGTGATCGCCGGAGAAAGCGCGTCCGCGGCGACGGCATCGAGGATGCGCCCTTCCACCGCGACCGGCACCGCGCGCGGATGTACGGGGAGCGGTTCCTGGATGCGGTCCGCCTCCCCGCCCAGGGCGCCGCCGGCGGCGACGAGCGCCAGGATGCCGCAGCAAACCTCAGCGCGGCTCGTCCAGAGCCACGCCCGCACGCGCGCGTGGTGCCGGCTCGCCATCCATCCCAGGAGAAGCGACGCCGGCGCGAGCACGCACGCTCCGAAGCGAGAGGTCTCTTCCCACGCCGCGGGAATCGGCGCGCAGGACACGAGCGCGTGGCCGGCGAGCAAGCACACCCAGAGAAATACCGGAGCGGGAAGGCGCACGAGCGCGCCCTCGCGGGGAGGACGGGAAGGACCCGCGGCCGGGGAGAGGCCGCGTCAGTTCAGAACGGGGATGGTGAAGATCTCGGAGTAGAGCTCGCGGCCGGCCGCGCCGACCGCCTTGAAATAGACCCGCACCTGGCGCCCGCTGTTCCGGAGCACCTCGGGGGGAACGAGGGCCGCGAAGAGCTTCGAGCTCGGGTCCAGGCGGGTCATCCGCCGCGCCTGGAAGGAGCCGCCGGGAGGAGCAGCGTACACCCAGAGAATCATCGAATCATCCCACTCTCCTTCCGGGAGCGAGATCGTGACCGGGACGGGATCGGAGATCGAGATTCCCGACGGCGGCATGAACCGGAGCGGATCCTCCGATCGGGAGCTGAACTCCGCCGTGAAGAACTGATCCCCGCCCGGCTTCACCTCGAGCACGGTGATCTGCGGTGGAAATCCGCGGCGAAGCACGCGGAACCCGTGCGTGCCCGGCTTGAGATCGAGCGAGAGCGGAGTCACGCCGCGCATCTCGCCGTCCGCCCACACCGGATCGCCACGCCCCGCCTCGAAGCCGCTGTCGCTCAGGAGCGCGCTCCGCACGGTAACGTGCCCCTTGTCCGGAAGAGCGCCGGCATTCCCGATCAGCTCCACGCGCGTTCCCTGGAGCACCTCCACCTCCTGCGCCGTCGAGTTGAGGCCCGGGCCTCCGAAGCGCACGAGGTGCCGTCCCACCACGGCGCTGTCGAGCGCGACGGGGGTCGAGCCGACGTAGGCTCCGTCCACGTAGACATCGAGGACGCGCGACGGATCCGACGAGCGGAACCCCACGGATCCCAGAAGGCGCGGACGCAGCGTCACGCGGCCGCCGGACGCGACCTGCACCGTGTCTCGCCGCGAGCCGTACACGCCCCAATCCATGTCCACGCGGTGCGTGCCCGGCGAGACCGAGACATCCGTCGCGGGAGTGCGCGTGGGAATCGGCACGCCGTCGATCTTCACCGACGCGCCGGGAGGATCGGAGAAGAGATCCAGGTTCCCGCCGGTGCCGAGCGGCATCGCCGACTGCTGGACGGGTGACTGCGGCGTGCCGAGAATGCCGGGCATGATCGCGCGCACGAGAAGGGCGAGCGCGATGATCGCGAGCGCGCCCCCTCCCCAGAGCGCGATCCACTCGTACCAGGGACGCCGCTCCGCGAAGGAGGGCGGAAGCGGGAGCCCCACGTCGCGGCCGCGCGCGGGAACATCCTCCGGCTCGTCTTCCTCCGAGGGCGAAACTTCATCCGAAGGTGCCGAGCCAGCCTCCTCGAGCTCCTCGATCTCCATCGCTGCCTGCTCCGGGGATGCTCCGGATGTCACGAGATCGTCCGCCGCGCCCGACGCATCCACGGGCTCCTCGGCAGGCGAAGGGAAATCCGATGCGGCCGTCTCGGCCTCTTCGGGCTCGATCGCATCGACTGCGCCTGGCATCGGCCTGCCGAAGAGGCCGGCGCCCGGCGCGTCATATTCGTCCCCCGCTCCCTTTCCCGCGGGCTCGATCGGATCGAGCTCCAGCGGCCCGTATTCGGCCGGCTCTTCTTCATCCGGAGGGACAAGAGGAACGGCCCCGTGGTCCCCGGCAAGGGCGGCGATCGCGACGCGTCCGGAGCCTGGCTCGCCGGATGTGGCGACCCGGAGCATGGTGCCCAGGTCTCGCGCCTGTCCGAGATCACGGGCGAGGAGGCTCAGCTCCCCTTCCCGAAGCGGATGGGTCGCCAAGATGTAGCAGTCCCCCGCCTGGGGGCTGAGCGGGACCATCTCGAGCCGCACCTGGGACTCCGAGCCCAACGCGCCTTCCGGCCGGTCCGTCGCGCTCTCCCTGGTGGCGCGCCCGAGACGCGACAGGACGCCCGAGCGGAAGCGGTAGCAGGGGCAATCCCCCGCCGTCAGTGCCATCCCCTCGCCCTCGTGGAAGAGCACGAGCAGAACCGAGACCCAGGTGCGCTCGCGCTCGGGACGCGCCATCAGCTCGCCGTGGATCGCGCGCAGCATGGCGATCGCGCGGCGAAGCTGGGGGTCCCGGGTGTCCTCGTGGCCGGAGAGCGCCAGCGAGAGCTTCTCCTTCACCCAGATGGTCGGATCGATCACGTCGATGAGACTCATCGAGCCGCGCCCCACAAACGCGAAACCCCTTTCGGTGTCGAGGTGCGCGAGCGCTCCCTCCCGATCGGGGCTCCTCACAAGACCTTGAATGAGGACCTGCATCGAGACCACTGTCTTCATCGAGCCGCACAATAGGCGGGGGCATCTAACCCTGTCAACGGGGCGTTCTAGCCCTTGATGGCATATCAATTGCAACTACTTACCTGCGTTGGGTTCCACGGAAGGCAATGTCCCCCGACGGGGGAGCGGGAACCCGAATATCAGCTACTTGGCGCTTGCATTTTGCATGACCGGCTCGTAGTGTGCGCGAACTGCCCCACACAATCTCGCGCATTCACGCGATCGGAATAGTCCTGCGGACAGCTCCACGACGAGGCCTCGAGTCCGCGGACCGGAAGGCAATTTCAACCACGGAGGCCCCGTTGAAGAACCGAAATCGCACCATCGCATTCGTTCTGGCGATCGCGACCCTCCCGGCTATCGCGTTCCTCGGCTATGCCCCCGCGAGCGCGGCGTCGCTTGGCCCGGATATGCCTGCCTGGACGATCCGGCCCGGATCGGCCGACGCGCCCGACAAGACGGCGGAAACCTCGAAGCCCGAGACGCCCGTCGCCCACGACCCGCTCGAGCGCACCCTCGCGAACGTATCCAAGGCCGAAGATCTGATGGAGGCCGGGAAGCCCTCGGAGGCTCTCCCCGCGATCCAGGCGGCTCTCCTCGGGCTGGACGGGATGCCGAACACGCAACCCGGCGTGAAGGAGCTCCGCGAGAAGCTGAGCGACATGAAAGACCAGTGCGATCGCATGAGCGCCTCGGTGCTCGAGATCGACGAGGGCGCGGACGGCGCCGGTACGCCCATGCGGAAGCTGGGACCGGTCAAGCCCGAGAAGAACGAGCGCGTCGACATGTGGATCAAGTATTTCACCGGCCGCGGGCGTGAGGACTTCCAGAGATACCTCGCTCGCTCCGGCGTTTACATGGATCTCCTCACGCACAATCTGAGGGCCGAAGGGGTCCCGGAAGAGCTGGCGAATCTGGTCTTCGTGGAGAGTGGGTTCAACATGCACGCGCGCTCCGTGGCGCGCGCGGTGGGCCCGTGGCAGTTCATCCGCGGGACCGCGAAGATCTTCGGCCTGAAGATGACGCCTTACGTGGACCAGCGCCGGGATCCGGAGCTGGCGACCCGGGCCGCGGCGCGCTATCTGCGCAAGCTCTACGACATGTTCGATGGAAGCTGGCCGCTCGCGCTCGCCGCGTTCAACAGCGGCGAAGGCACCATCAAGCGGGCGATCCGCCGGCAGAAGACCGACGACTACTGGGCGCTCCGTCTCCCGCGCGAGACGCGGGACTACGTCCCCCAGTTCCTGGCCGCGATGGAGATCGCCTCCGATCCGGAGCACTACGGCTTCGATCTTCCTCCGAATTCGCCGTTCCGGTTTGATGAGGTGCTGCTCCGCGGACCGGTGGACCTCAAGCTGGTCTCGGGAATCACCGCGATTCCCTTCGATGAGCTTCAGAACCTGAATCCGATGTTCGTGCGTCACCGCGCCCCGGCGGGACAGGACGGCACCTCGATCCGCGTGCCGAAGGGCAAGGGGGACGAAGTTCAGGAACTCCTACAGACCTACTACAAGCCCAAGCCCCTTTCCAAAGCCGAGCTTCGTGATGCCTCACGCGCCCAGCAGAAGGAGCTGCGCCGCGCGCCGCGTCATCGCCGCGGCCACGTGCATCTCGTGAAGCGAGGGGAGACGCTCTCGCAGATCGGACAGCGCTACGGGAAGACGCCGTCTACGCTGGCGCGTCTGAACCGGATCAGCGATCAGGGGCAGCTCCGGGCGGGACAGAGAATCCGCATCCAGTAGCACCTCGTGCGGCTATTGGTCCATGGGTGGTTCAGTGCGCGACGTTCAGCTCGCGCTCCATCACGCCGCCGCTGGGAATCGACCCCTCCGGAAAATCCTCCTCGATCAGATTCGCCGAGACGCGGCAGTTCCTCCCGATCGTCATGCTCTCCGGAATGCGCGTCTCCTTCCCCACGATCGTGATCCCCGAGCTCAGGTGCTCGGGACAGGAGCGGTTCGGCGTGAGATCCGAGCCGTACCCTACGCGCGCCCTCGGGCCCACGTGCACGCGCTTGTCCAGGATGGAGTGGTGGATCTGGGCCTCGGGCCCCACCCACGTCTCCCCCATCACGATCGAGTCCCGCACCGTGGCCCCTTCCTCGACCACCGCCCCCGGGAAGAGGATCGACCGCTCCACGGTCCCGTTCACGATGGTCCCGTGGGTCAGGATGGAAGCGCGGACCTCCGCGCGCGCGCCGAGCCTCGCGGGCGGGAATTCGGTGCTCGGGGTGAAGATCGGCCAGCGGGAATCCTCGAGAGGAAACGGAGGGTCCGGCTTCAACAGATCCAGGTTCGCGCGGTAGTAGGAATCCAGCGTTCCGATGTCCTGCCAGTAGCCGTCGTACCGGAACCCCAGCACTCGCCCCGAGCTCACCATGGCGGGCAGGATGTTCCTCCCGAAATCGTGGGCCGTGTCGCGCTCGGAATCCTCGCGGAGCATCGCGTGGAGCGCCGCCGTGCGGAACACGTAGACCCCCATGGAAATGTTTCCCGACGGAGGGGACGCCGGCTTTTCGAAGAAGCCCCGGATCCAGTCGTCTCCGTCCAGATCCACGACGCCGAATCCGCGCGCCTCCTCCTTCGGGACCTGCGCGATCCCGACGGTCGCGTCCGCGCCGCGCGCGAGGTGGGCCTCGATCATGGGGCGGTAATCCATGCGGTAGACGTGATCCCCCGAGAGCACGAGCAGGTGCTCCGCCTCGCGCTCCTCCACGCGGATCCAGTTCTGGTAGATCGCATCCGCGGTGCCGCGATACCAGTCCGTCTCCGCCCAGCCCTGGAAAGGCTGCAGTAGCTCCACGCCGCCGCGCTTCCGGTCCAGGTCCCACGGGCGGCCGATGCCGATGTGGTCGCGCAGGCTCAGCGGGCGATACTGCGTGAGAATGCCCACGTCGTAGATCCCCGAGTTCACGCAGTTGGAGAGCGCGAAGTCGATGATCCGGTACTTCCCTCCGAACGGCACCGCGGGCTTGGCGCGCTTCTCGGAGAGGATGCAGAGGCGGCTTCCCAGCCCGCCCGCGAGGATCATCGCGTAGGAGACGAAGCTCACACCGGACCTCGGGTCGCGCCGCGCGCCGCGGCCACGCGGCCCGACGGACGGACGACCGCACCGGCCGCGACCTCGCGGCCTGGGAAATCGCGCTCCGAGACCCCGATCTCGATCAGGGCGTCGGGGCCGATCCGGGTGGAGGCGGGGATCACCGATCCCTTGCCGATGACGCAGAGTCCCGGAGCGGGGGTGCGGGCATCGGCCGCCGTGACGAGGACGTCCTCCGCCACCGGGCCCTGGTGCCCCACCATGGCCCCGGACCCGATGACCACGCGCTTGTCCACGATCGCTCGGCGGAGCGAGGCCCCCGGGCCAACGCGCGTGTCGTGCATGACGATCGAATCCTCCACGACCGCCCCGGGCCCGATGTGGACCCCGGGAAAGAGGACCGAGCGCCGCACGGTTCCTTCCACCCGCGCGCCGTGCGAGACCAGGCTCTGGCTCGCGACCGCCTGTCCCCCGAACACCGCGGGCGAGCGATCCTCGCTCGGGGTGTAGATGAGCCAGTCGGGATCGTAGAGGTTGAGCGGCGGGGAGGAACGGACCAGGTCCATGTTCGATTCGTAGTAGGAATCCACGGTGCCGATGTCGCGCCAGTAGCCGCGGTGCGGATAGGCGAAGACGCGGGCCTTCTCGGCGATCATGGGCTGGATCACGTCGGTCACCAGATCCGGACCCGCTCCGGGCCGGCGGAGGCGGTCCAGGAGCTCCTTCGCTCGGAAGGCGTAGATCGCGCCGGAGACGGCGCCCCCTCCGGAGCGCTTCGGCTTCTCCTCGAGCGCCGAGACCCGGCCGGTCCGGTCCGCGTGCACGTATCCATACCGCTCGGGCTCGTCGGATGGAGCGATCACGGTGACGAGCGTGAGCGCGGCGTCGTGCTCCTCGTGGAATCGGATCAGCTCCGCGTAGTCCATCTTGTAGACCAGATCGCCGGAGAGCACGAGGATGTGGCGCGCCTGCGCGTCCTCGATCACGTTCCGGTTCTGGAGCAGGGCGTCCGCCGTTCCCCGGTACCAGTTCGTCTCGCGCTGGCGCACGTAAGGCTGGAGGAGCCGGATGCCTCCGTCCCTCCGGTCCAGATCCCACGCCCGGCCGATTCCGATGTGCCCGTGCAGGGAGAGCGGCGCGTACTGCGTGAGGATCCCGATGCGGTTCAGGCCGGAATGGACGCAGTTGCTGAGCGTGAAGTCGATGACGCGGTATTTCCCGCCGTAGGGCAACGCGGAGGCGGTGCGGATGCGTCCGAGCGCGCGGAGGGCATCGCTCCGGCCCCCGGCGAGCACGAGCACGAGGACCGGCGGGATCGCGGTCACGGCCGCGCTGGGACGGGACTAGAAGCGGTAGGCGCCGGAGACGCGATGGCTCGCGTCGAGATCGCGATGATCCAGGAAGGCGTAATCGAGGCCGAGCTTGTGGTAGCGGATCCCCGCGCCCGCCGTGAAGTTCTGCGCCTCGAATCCGGCACGGAGCG